>OLSG01000003.1_pt1 | contig 322016 bp, 237 predicted proteins | sample 1673041 | NCBI WGS metagenome assembly OLSG01 (sample SAMEA3136749, study PRJEB25190) | human gut metagenome | reverse complement strand
GGCTGTTCGCCCGGCTCGTCGACGACAAGAGCGCGTCCGCCACGGCCAGGGCCGAGTACGAGATATTCAAGGGCATGCCGCCGGCCGCGCGCGTCGACCGCACGTGGGACAACGGCACGGAGGCGTCCCTGCACGTGCTGGTGGACGAGGCGCTGGGCATGCTCACGTACTTCGCCGACCCGTACAGCTCCTGGCAGCGCGGCAGCAACGAGAACAGGAACGGCAGGATCCGCCGCTATCTGCCCAAGGGAACCAGTTTCGAGGATCTCACGCAGGACGAGCTCGACGCGATCGTCGGGGAGATCAACGACACCCCCATGAAACTCCTCGGATACAAAACGCCCAACGAGGTATGGGACGAGGAGATGGCCAAGCTACAATCAAAACAAGCCGACCCGAAACCAGCCGTTGCACTTACAAGTTGAATCCGGGAAACCGGTCTTTCACATGACGATGGGTGCAAAATATCCAAAAATATCCAAAAATTCAGGGCGGAAATGGGTGCGGCGCACCACCCGAGGTGCTTTACCGGTGGAGCACCTCGGGTGGGATGCGCGTGTTATCGATTTGTCAGGCCAGCGCGTCGCGCAGGAAATCGCGCTGGAGGGTGAGCAGGTTTTCGGCCACGGTCTCGTCATTGGTCATATGGGTGATGCCCGTCAACGGCAGGAAGGTGTGCGGGCGACCCGCCGCCATCAGGGCTTGCGAGAGGCGCAGGCTGTGGGCGATGGTGACGTTGTCGTCGGCGAAACCGTGGATCAGCATAAGCGGGCGCTCGAGTTTCGGTGCGTCCTGCACGATGCCGTTTCGGTAGTAGACATCCGGGTCGAGGCCCAGATAGCGCTCGGTGTAGTGCGTGTCGTACAGCGTCCAGTCAGTGGGCGGGGCGCCGGCGCATGCGGCCTTGAACACGTTCGGCGCGTCCAGCACGGCCAGTGCGGACAGGAAGCCGCCGTACGACCAGCCGATCATGCACACCTTGTCGAGGTCCGGCATGGGAATCGCCTCCCGCTGGCGGGAGGTGGCGCGAAGCGCCGGTGGGTGGTTCTCGGCGTCTGCCTGATCGCCCGCAGCCGGCTGTGCCGCACGTGATTCCACATCGGCGTTGAGCCGGGCGACGGCCTCGGGCAGGGCGTTGACGGCCTTGACCTGATCGGCCAGCGTTACGTCCTTCATATCCTCGAAGATCTCGCGGTCCCATGCCGGGCCGCGGCCGGTGGTGCCACGGCCGTCTGCCGTGACCACCAGGAAGCCTTGGTCGGCCCACCACTGGCCCTCCCAGTAGAAGGACTGCGAGGCGATGACCTGCTGGAAGCCGGGCCCGCCGTACGGCTTCATCAGCACCGGCAGCTTCTCGGCGTGCGCGTACGGGCTTTCCGGGCTCGGCGCGATGATCGCCGTGTACAGCTGGTGCTCGCCCAGTCGCGTAAACGTGACGTTCGGTGTAAAGCCGGGTTCGGCCGCCGTGGACGCGATAGTGGCGCTCTGTTCTCCCAGAATATGCCGCATCTGGGCGCGGGCGGAACGCATATCGCGGCCGGAGACCACGATGCCGCGCTCGCCGCGCGAGGCGGTCCACTGGCCGGGATCGGTCGTGACCGGCGTGATCGTGCCGTTGTAATCGATACTCACCACGTCGAAACTGCGGGCGTCGTGGTCGCCGAATACGGACTCGGTGGCGGCCGCATCGGCCCAAGCGTCCGGCACCTCAGGCGCGATTTCGGGCGCGCGCTGCACCACGGCCAGCACATCCTCGTCGGTCACGGCGAGCACCGTGCGCACGTTCCAGCCAGCCGGCGTGAACGGGCGGCCGTCCATTGTCAGACGGTTGGTGTCCGTGGCCATATCGTTGAGCGAGCACACCAGACGACCATCCGGCGTGTAGGCGGGCGTGCCGTGAACCAGGTCGATCCACTGCTCGTTCGCGTGCTCCTCAAGCACACGCGTGGCACCCAGCGCGGCCCCATCCGCCGCGACTGCCACCTCAAGCACCTGATCGCGGGTCTGACGGCGGTTCTGCACCAGCACCAGCGGATCGTGGCCGCGACGCCAGTTCACGGCGGCCACATACTCGTACGCCTCGCGATCCCAATCCACATCGGCGTTGCCGGTGATGCCCGCGTACCGGTCGTTCTCATCGAACGCCAGCGTGATCACGGTCAGGTACACGTCGGCGTTGCGGGTCAGCGCGCGCGGGTAGCGGCGGCCGGCGTCCGGCTTCTCGGGGTCAGCCGGATCGCTGATGTGCCAGGTCGGCTCGTCGGCGGTGTCGAAGGACTCGAACAGCACGTGCTGCGAATCCGGGGCCCACCAGAAGCCGTCGTATCGGTCCATCTCCTCGCCGGCCACGAACTCGGCCAGACCGATTTTCCACGTGTTTTCGGCCGGATTGCCGTCCTCATCCTCCACGCTCACGCCGTAGACGGCGGTGATGCGGTCACCTAGTTCGCCGCCGATATCGACCAGCATCAGGTAGCTGCCCGTGGTGTACAGCACATGTTCGCCATCCGGGGCGATGCGCGGGTTCAGCACCGGCGTGTACATCGCCGGGTCCTCATCGAGCCATTCGCCGGCCAGTTCACGGGTGTGCGGCTCGGGTGCGCCGGTCTCGTCATTCCAATCGATGTCGGTCAGGAACAGGCGGCCGTTGATGGTGAACACGATGCGATTGCCGTCGTCATCTGCGGAGTATCCGACGATGCCGGTGCCGCCTTCGCGCGCACGCTCGCGGCGGGCCTTCTCCTCGGCCGGCACGTCCTCGCTGTCGGCGGTTGCGCCCAGCAGTTCGCGCGGGTCGGCCAGCTTGGTCTCATGGTGTTCGCCGGACTCGTCGAACCAGCTCAGCCACAGTGCGGTCACCAGATCCTCGGGGCCGTCGGAGCGCAGGAACAGGGCCCGCGAGCCGTCGCCCACGGTCTGTGCGGAGCGCGGTGCGCCGCAGCCGAAGCGCAGCGTGCGCGCCCGGAGGCGTGGGAAATGCTTGATTGCGTCATTGACATCATTGGTTTCGCTCATACCTCACAACCTACGCGCCTGTGCGGTCAGTGGCGCGCAGGCTTGCGACGCATTCCCGGGAATGTGTCGTGGTGTGGGTGCGAGGTGTGGGCGTGAGGCTTGTCCTAAGATGGGAGCCATGCAGGTGACGATGATCGACGAAAACAAGTACGCCGAAACGATGACCGACGTGGTGCTGCCCGCGCTCGAACAATGCTGCGAGGAGGGCTGGTTCGATCCGTCCGCCGCCGAACGTTCGGCCGGGATCGAGCCGCTGTCCGGCATTATGGACACCGGCGGCCGCTCGGGCCAGCTGCACTACCTGTGCTACGACTCCGCCAAATTCGACGCGATTCGCGAGCAAGGCGCCACCGCCACCTTCCGCGGGGCCATCGTCATCAGCCACGGCTTCACCGAGTTCGCCGAAAAGTACGACGAGCTCGTCTGGTACTTCCTGCTTGCCGGCTACTCGGTGTGTGTACTTGAGCATCGCGGCCACGGCAAGTCCGCGCGCGACGTGGACAACCGCTGCATGGTGTGGATTGATGACTGGCAGCGCTACGTGGCCGATCTGGCCGGCTTCGCCGAAACCATCGGCCAGCAGTACGCGGCCGGCATGCCGCTGAACCTGTTCTGCCATTCGATGGGCGGCGGCATCGGCGCGGCCGTGTTGGAGCGATACCCCACCCTGTTCGACAAAGCGGTGCTCTCTGCCCCGATGATCGCCCCCGCCACCGGCATGCCGCTGGGCGTGGCCCGTGTGCTGGTCGGCGCGCTGTGCGGACTCGGCTTCGGCAAGAAGCGCGTGTTCGGGCAGTCGGGCTTCACGCCGGAATTCTCGATGGAAGGCAACGAGGGCGCTTCCGAAGCGCGTGAACGCTGGTACTTCAAGCTGCGTTGCGAGAATAGCGAATACCAGACCTACTGCGCGGCGTTCGAATGGGTGCGCCAAGCGTTGAAGCTCAACCGGGCCATACTGAATCCGTCCGCCTGCGCCGAAGTGGAGACGCCGGTGCTGCTCTTCCAGTCCGGACGCGACATCTGGGTACTCAATAAGCCGCAGAATCACTTCGTCCAACTGGTCAAGGACGGCGGCGGCGAGGCGAACATCGTGCGCTTCCCCGAATCGCGCCACGAAATCTTCTCCATGCCCAACAGCACTTACAAGCCCTACCTCGAAAAGATCCTCGGCTTCTACGACGACCCCATGATTGCCTGCGCCGCGTACTGATGTAGCTCTTCACCCATTGTTCACCGTGCGGTCACCTTGTGGCCCGACCCGCTTTAGATGGCGGGAGAGCCATGGAATTATGGGCATAATGTCTTCTCTCCGCCGCCGCGGTTGCGGCCGCGGTATGTGCCGGCGTGCTCGCGTTGACCGGTTGCACGGCGTTCAATAATTCCGATGACGGCACAGCGGACGGCAACGGCACGTCCGCCACCACGCAGACCTTCCAGCCGTCCGGCGGCAAACCGACTGCCACCCTGAGCATTGCCTCCGGCTCCGAAAACAAGGAAGTCGCCGTCGCCATCCAGAAAGCGGCCGACCAATCCAACGTAGCCGTGACGATGCACTACATGGGTTCGCTGGAGATTATGAACGCGCTCAAGGCCGGCGGCCAGGATCACGACGCCGTCTGGCCTGCCTCCTCGATGTGGATTTCGATGGGAGACACCAAGCACATCGTCAAAGACGCGGCCAGCACCTCCACCACGCCGATCGTGTTCGGCATCGCCAAATCCAAGGCCGTCAAACTCGGCTGGGCTGACGACACCGGTGCCGCCAAGCCCGTCTCCACCGCGGACATCCTCGCCGCGGTCAGCGACGGCAAACTCACGTTCTCCATGACCTCCGCCACGGTGATCGACAGCGCGCTCAACGTCTACCAGACCGCGCTCAGGAAGCCCAGCTGGACCATTTGGGTGGTCGATTACTCCGGTTCGATGTCTGGAGAGGGCAAGAACGGCGTGGTCAAAGGCCTGAACGCGGCGCTCGACCTGGACCAGGCCAAGAAGTCGTACATCGAGCCCGCCAGCGGCGACGTGAACATTCTCATCCCGTTTGAAACCGAGGCCCACCGCCCGGTCAAGGCCACTGGCACAAGCACCAGCGACCTGCTGCATGAGGCCGATGCCACCGATGCCAGCGGCGGCACCGATATCTATGAAGGCCTGCTGAGCGCGCTCGACGAGCTGCCCAGCGAGTCGGAAGCCTCGCAATACACCACCGCCATCGTGCTCATGACCGACGGCCGCTCCAACTCCGATCATCAGGATGAATTCGAAAGCGCCTATAAGTCGCGCGGCCGTGATCTGCCGATCTTCTCCATCATGTTCGGCGATGCCGATCCCAGCCAGCTGAAGTCTCTCGCCACCCTGAGCAACGCCAAGGTATTCGACGGCCGCTCCGGCGACCTCGCCGCCGTCTTCCGCCAAGTCAAGGGCTTCAACTGATGCTCCAGGTAATCTGTGGATTCGTTGTCGGACTGCTGCTCGCCGGGCTCGGTTTCGGACTGGTCGGCGGCGGAGTGCCCGGCCTGATCGTGGCCGTGGTACTGGCCGCACTTGGGTATATCGCCGCCTCCACGCTCACCGAGCCGGAGCGACGCATCGGCAAAATGCTGGTTTCCGCCTTGCCCAACGGTCAGAAGACCGCCGATACGATCGACGCGGCGAACGCTCGACTCAACTCGATCGCCATGCTCACCAAGCAAGTACGTGACCCAGCCGTCAAAGCCGAAGCCAACGACTTCATCGCCGCTACCAAAGATTTAGTGCAATACGTGACCCGAGACACCTCCGCCTACCCGACGTTGCGCCACTACATCACCGTGTACGGCGAGCAGACCGAGAAACTGTTGCGCTCCTACGTGGACGTGGAAAGTTCCGGCGCACGCGATCAGATAGCCACGGCACGAATCGAAACCATCGAGGCGCTGCAAGTGCTCGAACAGACCGCCGCCGGCGAACTCAGCCGGGCGGTAAGCGCCAAGACGTTGGGCATTACGGCCGACTCCGACGCCATCCAACGGTTGGCCCGCATGGATGGATACGACGACGTCGCACCTTCGCCTGTGCCTTCCTCGGCTGCTGATGAAGGACGGCATGCACCCAGTCAGACTCCATCTGGCGGCCCGGCTCACCAGTCGGACCAGAAAACGGACGCACAATGAAACTCTCCAAATCAAAAATCATCGGACTGATCGCCCTGCTTGCGGTAGTGGGCGTGGTCTGCGGCACGCTGGTGTGGCGGCAATCGCAACCAGCACCGGCCGAACCGACCGAACAGGTGAGCATCACCGGCTACCTGGGCGGCGAGAAAATCGGCCTGTTCGATGACGCCAAGTTCAAGGCGCTCGCCGCCAAGCAAGGCATTGCCATCGACTATCGCAAGGCCGGATCGCCGGCCATGATGGATACGGACCGGAAAGGCATGGGTTACCTGTTCCCCTCCTCGCGCGCGGCCGTCGAATACGGCAATGCGAAAGGCGTCAAGGCCCCCCAAAGCGACATCGTCTTCAACTCACCGATTGTGCTATACACGCACAAGGCCGTGGCGGACGGGCTCGTGAACGGCGGACTTGTGACCAAGGACGATTCTGGCGCGTACCACATGGATATGGCCAAAGCCGTGGACGCGATGGTCGCCAACACAACCTGGGCCGACGTCGGATACACGGCAGGCTACGGGCAGTTCCGCATCGACTCGACCGATCCGGTGAAGTCGAACTCAGGCAACGAATACGCGGCGCTTCTTGCCACGGTGCTCAACGGCGGGCAGCCGGCCATGGTCGATTCGGTGGCGCGCGACGGCAAGACCATCGCCTCCATCTTCGCCAAATCCGGCTGGATGGAGACCTCTTCCGAGGATTCGTTCAACCAGTTCCTGACCTTGGGCGTGGGCTCCAAGCCGATGATGGTGGGCTACGAATCGCAGCTGCTTGATTTGGCCGTGAACCAGCCGGATGCGTTCAAGCAGATCAAGGACGACGTGGTCATCGTCTACCCGACGCCGACCGTGTGGAGCACCCACACGCTGATGGCCTTGGACGAGAAAAGGCGGCACACTGCTGAACCTGTTGAAAACACCGGCGGTGCAGAAGCTGGCGTGGGAGCGCCATGGCTTCCGCGCGGCCAACTTCGCCGGCACCGATTCGATCAGCCGATTCGGCGTGGCCGGCACGCTCGACCAGATCCCGGCCGTATCCGAACTGCCCAACAACGATGCCATGCAACACCTCATCACCACCCTCCAATCCGCGCAAGCCAAACTCGTGGCCGACATCTCCATGTACGACACGATGTACACGCAGAACGCCCAGCAATACCGCGAGCTGAAAATGACCGTACTGGCCGGCAAGAAGGCGCTCGCCGACTTCAACGCCAACCAGCTGCCAGCGCTGGAGGCCGAGGCCGCCGCCAGTGGCGACGCCATGCAGGCGCAAGTGCTGAAGAACTTCAAGTCCAAGCTCGACCGTTTTGCCAAGCGACTCGACGACCTCGACCGCATCAGCGTGGTTACCTTGCAGACCGCGCCGCAGATCAAAATCATCCAGAACGCGGACCAGACCATCGTGGACAAGATCGACACCACCATCTCCACCACGATTCCGGTGTGGAAGAGTCAGATGGTGATCGCGCTGGGCCTGTCCAACCAGCGCAAGGTTCTCGACCTGCAGAACAAGGCCGACGATGTGACCAACAAGCTGCTGGCGCGTAACGCGGCCGCCCTGTACAAGGGTGCAGTGGACGCGGAAAAGGCCAACCAGCGTTCCGTGGTGGAAATCGACACGCTGGAGAAGATCAACGCCGAACTCATCGCCACCCTGAAGGAGACCGTGCAGATCCAGAAGGAAGGCGAGGCCAACCGCGAGGCCGCCCAGGTCAAGATGCGCCAAATCGAGTCCGACCTCAAAAACGCCTTGCTCGAAAACGCCCAGCAGATGTGAGCCGTTCGCGCGCCAGCATGCTCCCGTTGGCGGAGTTTGCGGGAACGTGCAACCATGCTCCCGTTGGCAGAGGTATATGAGTACGCCTACTGGTGTGCGTATATATGCTCCCGCTGGCGGGAGCTGGCAGCCGTAAGACTGGCTGAGGGTGGTCACGGCGCTCGGCTCGGCCGGCTTTACCGGCAGCCATTCCCGCCGCAATTTCTCTGTGGGCATAATCCCGGAATGATTGCCGCGCTCGGGAATTGGATGAAGTGAAGGTTAAAGGTTGAGAGCCCGGGAGGGTTCCGGAACCGGCCACGATAACCGCTGCTAGCCCCGCGATACGGGTTGGCGGCCGGCAGCCAAGCCGATTCTCTCCTAATCAAGGAGTACCGATTATGGCAATGTTTCCGGCTTTGATGAATGACACGATGTTCTCGGATCTGTTCGATGATCCGTTCTTTGAGGGTTGGCGCAACACGGACAACACGATGAGTGCCGTAATGCCCGCCAACATGATGACTACCGATGTGCGCGAGACCGACAAGGGTTACGACGTCGACATCGATATGCCTGGCTTTAAGAAGGAAGATATCAACCTTGAGCTCAACAACGGCTATCTGACCGTGTCCGCCTCGCGTTGCAGCGAGCATGAGGACAAGGCTCCGGCCGCTGAGGACGAGGCTTCCGACAGCAAGTGTGCTTGCGCGTCCGATTCGGGCAAGTGGCTGCGTCGCGAACGCTACATGGGCTCCTGCTCGCGTAGCTTCTACGTTGGCGAGGACGTGAAGGAGTCCGACATCCACGCCAGCTACCGGAACGGCACGCTGTGCATCCAGGTTCCGAAGATGCAGGCCCAGCCGCAAGTCGAGTCCAAGCACCAAATCGCGATTGAGGGCTGACGATACTTGATTCGTCCCGAAGTCCCGCTTCGAGTAGCTTTGCCCCCTCTGACGAGGGGGCTCCCGCGAAGCGGGTGGGGGAGAGATAAATCGTAACCAAACCATGCTTCCCACGCCGTCTGCCCTACGCTTTCAACGCCGACTAACCTGACAGACGGCGGGAAACATAGCCAATGCAAATGCCGGGTAGGGATTTACCCTACCCGGCATTTTGCTGTTTCAATCACCGAACCCCACCCTGTTCGCGCGCCGGTCGCGTGCCGTTCTGCCGCTGTACACATCCGATGGGTAGAGTGACTTCGAAACGATGCGAGAGAGGCGGACATATGGCGAACGGCGCACAGAACGCAAGCGGCACACCGGCACCGGCGGCAAGCCATTCCGGCGGCCACGTCGTATCCGCGCGCGCCACGACCATCGGCCTGATGGCAATCCTGCTGTGGAGCTTCATGGCCGGCACCGTGCGCATCGTCTCCGAAAACTTCGGCGCCACGCTTGGCTCGGCCCTGATCTACACGGTCGGCGGCATCCTGCTGCTGATGTTCCGGCGCCCGGCCCCGATTCGCGAGTTCCCCAAGAAATACCTGATTATCGGCGGCCTGTTGTTCGTATTTTACGAATCGTCGATATCCCTCTCGCTGGGTCTGGCCTCTACCGACGCATCCTCGGTGGAAGTGAGCCTGGTCAACTATCTGTGGCCCACGATGATGGTGCTGCTGTCGGCGGGCGTATCCCATCGCAAGCACGCGGTCGTCAAGGTGCTGCCGGGCGCGATCGTGGCCACTGCCGGCGTGGTGTTGGCGGTCGGCGGTAATTCCGGGCTCGACTGGCATGCGGCCGTGCAGCATATCGCCGCCAACCCTTTGCCCTATGCGCTGGCGTTCGTGGGCGCGCTCGCTTGGTCGGTGTACGCGGTGTTCACGCCAGCCATGAGTCATGGGGTGGACGGCACTTCATTGTTCTTCCCCTGCGTGGCCGTGGCGTTGTGGATTATCCACTTCGCGTCCGGGCAGGGGTGGCCGGCCGAGCCGCCGAGTCTGGTCGCATGGCTGTTTGTGTTGATTGCCGCGGCGGCGATTGGCGGTGGTTATGCCTGCTGGGGCTATGGCATTCTGCACGGGTCTATGGAGCGGCTGGCTATTGCGTCCTATGCCACGCCGGTGCTGTCCACCGGGGCCAGTGCGGTGTTGCTGGGTTTAGCGCTGTCGCTGCCGTTTTGGTGTGGCGCGCTGCTGGTGGCCGTCGGATCGGTGCTTAATTACTTGGTCAGTGCGCGCAAATAGCGGGGTGGCTTTGCTCATGGGGCGGTAATAATCCCATGGGGCGGTAAAACCCTCATGGGGCGGTATCCCAAAATGACTTTATTCTACGGTTTCACAATTTCTTCAAACCGCCCCATGGGCCTTTTACCGCCCCATGGATAAATTACCGCCCGATGGGCAGCAGCAACTTACTCGCCGCGACGCTCGGACGGGCGGCGAATCGGGTCAAGCAGCGTATTCGGATCGGAGATGCCGAACATGCTGCGCCCGCCGGTGGATTCAGGGTGCTTGGCGAGAACGGCCAGCGAAATCGCCCCCGGAATCATAATGATCACCAAAAGGGCCGCCAATCCCCAGTTCACGAAGAATCCGAGCCCCAGTACGATGGCCACCACAACCACCACCGTGACGATAATCGTCAACAGTGCTCGACGTGGGTTGGTTTCCCTGGCCCAAGAGGTGCTGGCTGCGGGTTTTGCTGTTGAACTGGCCGCGGCGTTTGTGGCTGTTGTGCCATCAGCCGTGACGGTCGTGGGCCTTGCCGCCGCGCTCGTCGCGGGGCCAGTAGGGGCGTCAGACACGTTATCGGCGGCATTGCCGGTCGCTGCTGGACGTTGTTCGTTTGCGTGAGTCATATCCACCAGCATATTCCCTGCTTCCGGCTGAAGCTGGGACAAGCCTGCGCGCCGCTAATCCAGCGCCGACACTGGCCTTGAACTGCGGGCGCCAGACCGGATGTGAACAGGCGCTGAACGGAGTCTGGGGAAACTATGAGAACTCGCGACAATTTTTGTGAAATTGGGTGACGCTCTATGAATCGCGCGCTAGTGTTGCGTGAGCTTACAAGGCGAGGAGCCTGGAGCGCGGGGGGTGAAGGATGAAGAACTCCGTTTGGAAAACGTTCATGGAATTGTCTCTGGTCCGCGGAATCGTGCCACGGACCGTGTTCGGACTGACCGCGATCGCGGCAATCATACTGGTTATTGGACTGGCGCTGAGCAAGAGCAATAAGCGCGGCCGCCTGCACCCGCTGATTGTCTCGCTGATTGCCGCCGTGCTCGCCGGCGCGGCTGGAATGCTGGTTGCATGGCTGGTGTCCGACGTGTTTATGGTGTTCGGCGTATCGCTGGGCTGGCCGGTGATCTTCACCATCGCGGGCGGCATCGCCGGCGTCGGCTTCGTGATCGCCGCAGCCGTGACCATGCGCGGAGCCCGCCGTGTGCTGGCCATCGTGCTGGTGCCGCTGGTGCTGCTGTCCACCGCGCTCGGCGTGGACTCGATTTACGGCGAATACCAGACCATCGGCACCCTCGTCGGTTACACGCCGTACGCCTCGCTCGGCTCAATCGAGGTACACAAGGCCGCGATGAGCGTCAGCGACTGGCGTAGCAAGGCGCAGAAGGGCAGCCTGCCGTCCATGCCCAGCCAAGGCAAGGTGCTCACCGTCGACATTCCGAACGCCAAATCCAACTTCACGGCCCGCAAGGCGATGATCTACCTGCCGCCCGCCGCGCTGTCCGACCGTCCGCCGGTCTTGCCGGTGATGGAGCTGTTGGCCGGGCAGCCCGGTAGCCCCAGTCGCCTCATCGACGCCGGCAACATCGCCGCCACGATGAATGCGTACGCCGCCAAACATGACGGGCTCGCGCCGATCGTGCTCGTGCCCGACCAGAACGGCGAGGCCACGCACAACAGCCTGTGCGCCGACACCACGCAAGGCAACGCCGAAACCTACCTCACCACAGACGTGGTGAACTGGGCCAAGAAGATGCTGCCCGTGGCCAAGTCGGCCCGCATGTGGGCGATGGGTGGGTTCTCGCAAGGCGGCACCTGCACCACGCAGCTCGTCCCGCGTCATCCCGAAATCTACGGCGCGATGTTGCCGGTGGACGGCGAACTCAAGCCGACCAACGGCAGCGTCGGCAAGATGGTCCAAGAGTATTTCGCCGGCGACCGCAAGGCATACGACGAACAGGTGCCGGTCAACGCCATCGCCTCCAGCGGCACATCTGAGCAGGCGCTGTTCACCGGTGCTGGCGAACGGGACAAGGAATCGATTAGCAACATGCGCACGATTGCCGCCGCCGCGCGCAAAGCCGGCATGGAGGTCACCGAGCTGATCGTGCCCGGCGCCGGCCACGACTGGCACGCGGTGCAGGCGGTCTGGCGGCCCGGTCTCGACTGGTTTGGCGAACGGACCGGCTTGGGCGAGATGGCGAAATCGTTGAAGGAGTACCCACAAGTGGAGGTGTTGCAATGAGCGAAGAATCGCGTAAGCACAACAGTCATGCGGCGGAAAGCTGGCGCGAACTGGCCGGCGACGTGCGACAGTGGGCGGACGGTCATCGACTGGCCATCACTGCCACGGTGGCGCTGGTGGTGCTGAACTTGGTGGTGTGGCTGGTGGTCGCGATGGCCGGATTCGCGTTCCCGCTGCGGCTCGACACCAGCATGGCCGAATTCGATTTCGGCAAACTCTTCTGCACGCTGTTCTTGGCGCGCGGCGTCATCCAGCTCATTCTTGATGCCGTGCTGTGGCTCGTCATGCTGTCAATCGCCGAGCCGTGGCTTGGCCGCGCACGTACCGTCGGCACCGCGCTCGCCTGCGCGCTCGGCGGCGTGATCGTGGGCCTGATCTTGTGTGCGGCGGCCGGATGGCTGTTCCAGGACTCCCAATTCGTCTCCCGCATGCAGTTCGCCCTGAGCCCGCTGGTGTTGCCGGTCGGCGCGCTTATGGCGGCCAGCGCGTTCTGCAGCCATCTGTTGCGGCGGCGTATTCGGCTGATCGGCTACGTGGCGATTCTGGTCGCGCTGCTTTACAGCGGCAATCCTGGCGATTACTGCATTCTCGCCGCCGCGCTGATCGGACACGCGGTCGGCCGCGTGATGGCCGGGTCGCCCGCGCATGCCGAGACCGGCTGGCACTGGCTGCGCAGCACCTCCTTCGAGGCGCGGCGCATGTTTGCGGCCATCGCCGTGGTGCTGGCGCTGGGGCCGATCATCGCCATCACCTCGCATAATCACGCGGGGCCGCTCAGCACGGTCGGCCTGCTCATGAGTCCGGTCTCCGTCGACGACGGCACGCTCGCGCGCTGCCTGGCCGGCGCCACGCACAGCGGCTGCTTCCTGCAATTCGACCTGATGCGCGCCTCGATGCCCGGCGCGGTACTGCGCTCGCTGCTGCCCACCGCCGTGACCCTGGTGCTGGCGTGGGGCCTGTATCGCGGACGTCGGTTCGCGGCCACCTGCGCCGTGGCCATCAACCTGTTCACGGCGGGCGTTGCCATCGCCTATTACCTGGTCGTGCCGCTGAGCTTTGCGCCGGATGGCATGACCTCACTGCTGCAGCACGGCGCGATCACCGCCTGCGTGGCGAACGCCTTGCCGCCGCTGTTCTTTGCCGTCGCCTTGACTGCGGCGTTGAAGCATTTCCCGATTCGCGTCGGCTGGCGGCGACTGATCGGCGGCGTCGGCGCCATCGTGCTGGTTCTGCTGGCGTGCGCCGCCGTGTACCTGATGTACGGCATCGCCCAGCCGGATGAATTCTCGCCGCGTGCCACGGCCTCGTCGCTGTTGGCCGAACTGCCGGGGCGCTTCCTGCCCATCGGCTTCCTGAGCCATATGAAGTTGTCGTTCGTGCCGCGTACCCCGATGGCCTCGATCGTGTATCAGGGCGTCGGCCTGGTGTTCTGGATCGTGGTGCTGGTCGTGGTGATCCGCTGGATGAGCGACGTGAGCGAATCGAACGAGCGGGCGCAGGCACGCGCCGAGCGGCTGGTCGAAACCGGCGGCGAATCGATGAGCTTCATGACTACGTGGGAAGGCAACAGCTACTGGCTCTCGCCCACGGGCAAATCGGCCGTGGCATATCGCGTGCTCAACGGCATCGCCTTGACCTGCACCGGGCCGTTCGGCGAGCCCTCCGAGTGGATGGACGACCTGACCGGCTTCACCCAGTATTGCGTGGAGCGGTCGCTTTCGCCGGTGTTCTACAGCGTGCATCGCGAACAGCGCGACGCGTTGCTGGAGGCCGGCTGGAGCTCCATCGAGGTCGGCAGCGAAATGGTCGTGGACCCGCGCGGCTGGAAGACGACCGGCAAGAAATGGCAGGATGTGCGCACCGCCATCAACAAGGCCAAGCGCGACGGCGTGACCGATGTGCAGTCCACGTTCCTGGAAGCGTCGCTCGATGTGCGCGAGCAGATCGAGGACATCTCCGAGGAGTGGGCGCAGCTCAAGGCGCTGCCGGAAATGAAGTTCACGCTCGGCGGTGTCGAGGAACTGCGCGACCCGCGCGTGCGGCTGCTTTACGCCATCGACGCGGACGGGCGCGTGCTGGGCGTCACCAGCTGGCTGCCCACCTGGCGCGACGGGCGCATCGTCGGCTGGACGCTGGACTTCATGCGCCATCGCACCGACAGTCCCAACGGCATTATGGAGTTCCTGATCGCGCGCATGGCCGAGCGCCTGCGCGACGAGGGGCTTGCGGATCCTGAGCATGCCGTAGAGTTCATGAGCCTGTCCGCGGCACCCTTGGCCGGCATGAACCCCGAGCGAGACAATGCCCGGGAAGGCGGGGTGCCGGCCGGCGAAGGCACGCAGGTGCTCCAACACGCGCTGCAGATTGTGGCCGACTGGATGGAACCCGCCTACGGCTTCCACTCGCTGTTCAACTTCAAGCGCAAGTTCCAGCCCACCGAAGCGCCGGTCTACGTGTGCTACCCGGACCCGGCGGCGTTGCCGCAGATCGGGCTCGCGGTGGTGCGCGCCTACGTGCCCAGCGTGACGCCCGCCGAAGTAGCCGGCATGCTCAGCACGCTGCGGTCGTGAAGGTGTGCACACGGGTACGCAGGCTAGCCGATTCGAGCCTGAGACGGGGTATCTGCTTTCAGAGAGGTACATTTGGCCTCTTGCGGACAACTAACTGCCTTCAAAGAGGTACCTGAACTCTGAAATCCCGAGTATGAGCGTTGCAATGACGGCGTTTGTACTCGGGATTTCCCGTATTCGGTACCTCTTTGAACGGAGAAAGCATTCTGCAGAAGCCCGAATGTACCTCTTTGAGCGGCGAAAGCCCAGCGAGAAGGGCGCAGAAGGCGCTATCTCCGTTTCGAGGGGTTGATTTGGCCTCTCCGGGAGGTCTACTCCTGCTTCGAGGGGCTGATGGCCGAGTATTCACGCTCCAAAATCGGCGGAATGGCGTTGACGCGGATGGGCTTTTACATGCGGTCTAGCTGCCGACCAGCCCCTTGAAACGGGAGTAGACCTCCTGCGAAGGCCGAATCAGCCCCTCGAAAGCGGTTTTGCCGGTGCAGAGGTGTCGTTGACTGCATCGCGAGCCGCCTCGACGTAGTAACGTGGGGCGCATGAGCGAACGTAACGAACACAATGACGGAAATACGCAAACCGCATACTTCGCCGGCGGCTGCTTCTGGGGGCTGGAGCGCTACTTCCAGAACGTCGACGGCGTCACGGACACCACGGTCGGCTACGCGCAATCCACCGTCGAATCGCCGACCTACGAGCAGGTATGCGCGGGCGGCACCGATGCGGCCGAAACCGTGAAAGTCGAGTTTGACCCGGCACAGGTCAGCCTGCGGACGCTGACATTGCTGTTCCTGGAGGTCATCGACCCGTTCTCCGTGGACCAGCAGGGCGAGGACCGCGGCCGGCAGTACCGCACCGGCATGTTCTACACGGACGAGACGCAGCGCGCCGTGTATGTGGCGGCTCTGGAGCAGCTGGTCGACCGCCAGCCGCAGCGCCCGGCCGTACTGGTCGAACCGCTGCGCAACTTCTACCCGGCCGAGGCACACCATCAGGACTATCTGGTGAACAACCCCGGCGGCTACTGCCATGTACCGATCGCCGCAATCGCGAACGTAAAACGCCGTCAGAAGTACGTGGAACGCATCTGGGATCTGACGCTTGAGCAGTTCGCGGTCACACAGAACGCCGCTACCGAGCGCCCGTTCGTCAACGAGTATGACGAGGAGTTTGAGCCCGGCATTTACGTGGACATCGTCAGCGGCGAGCCGCTGTTCTCGTCGCGAGACAAGTTCGATTCCGGCTGCGGCTGGCCCGCGTTCTCTCGCCCGATTGCCGGTGACTTGCTGACCGAGCATGAGGACCACCGCATTCCGGGCCGCGACCGCATCGAAGTGCGCACGTCGGACACACAGATTCACTTGGGCCACGTGTTCACCGACGGCCCGGCCGACCGCGGCGGCCTGCGCTACTGCATGAATTCCGCCGCCCTGCGCTTCGTGCCGCGCTCGCGCATGGCCGAGGAAGGATACGGCGACTGGATTTCGGTTGTGGATGGGGATGAGCAGGCATGAGCATGGAGAATATTGCGGGCGCTCGCAAGCCCGCCAAGCGTGAGGATGAGCACACGGTCGCCGGCGAGCATCGCATGATGCGCCGCGCGTAACCGTGGCATCGCCGCCACGTTCGTGTCGCATAATTGCTGCCCGGCCACGTCATAATTCGCCGTGCCGCGTGGGAGCGCTGTGGCGGCTACGACGAGTCGATGCGCGGCGACGCCACCGCCAGTCAAGCCTTCATGGCCCACCCCACCTACGGCGACGGCGGAATGGCCGCCGCCGTACGGTTGAGGAGCTGATGGTCAGCCGGCTAAATGCCGATAGAGCTCTGGATCGATTGGCCGGGCCAAACGCAGGACCGACAGGGTGACCTTCACACTGCCCTGTCCGGTTGCGTCAGGCTTGGTGGTGAGCTGAGGATTCTCAAACGCAGCGACGTGGCCAACGTAGTAGTACTTGCCATCGGCCTCTTCCGCCTTGCGCATGACGAATAGCGGGACGAAATGTGTGTGGTCCCAATTCGGGCCAATGCCGCTAAGCGCCCATCGGAATTCCGGAGACTGCGGAGTGCGTCCGTTCTTGCTGAAGTATTTCATTTCCTGTGTGCTCAGGAATTCATCCTCGTATTGGCTGGCCGCGTATTTCACGAAGATGGGCATGGTGTTGGTTTCCTTGTCGAGCAGGTAACCACCCACGTTTTGCGGAGTGTTTTCCTTCTTCCATCCGCACAGGCGCATGACGTCAGCCATGGAATATTTGCGCTCGTACAAGAACATGTGGTCGAAGACCTGTTGCCTGGCGGCGGCCTCGCGGAACATATCTCGGCAATTGGCCATACCGGTGCGCAAAGTGTCCGCGAAGAAGATGCGGAACGTTCGGTTCGTGGCAAGTATGTCGGCGAATCTGCTGCTCAACCGATATGCGGTGTCGCTTCCTGTGCCGGTGCTGTTCAAGGTTTCGACCAATGGCTGGTTGCCAAAACGATTGCAGTTCGGGCCGGTGAAATATGAATAATCGAGCACGCTGATCGCAGAGTCGAATTGCGCGTCTGAACCATCGGCCAGCGGGAATTCAGTACGAATCGCATCGAGCAGTTCGCTGCGGCCGATTGACGAGCCCGCACTCCAATGCTGAGGTACGTCGTCGTCGAGCCGTTCGCTGACGAAATGGCATAGCTGAGCAAGAATGACCAATTCGTGCGGTCGCAATCCGGGCAGCAGCAGCTCCGCTGCCATCTTGAGTATCGCGTCTTCAACGTCGGTCACCGGCTCCAACTGATCCTCAAATGTCGCTTCATGATGTTTGCCTTTGCCCAGGCTTTTTTCACGGGAACGCACGAAATCAAGATAGTTGCTGCGCTTCGATGCGATGGTATACGGCAGTGAGGGGTCGTAGTTATAGATGTCCGTAAGCATGGGGATGCGGCCCAGCTCGTAACGGACTTGGCGATACTGTTCGGACAGCTTTTTCATGTCGGACCAGTCGGCGGTGTCCAAAGACTTAAGGATGCGCTCCTTGGCGATCGGGTCGAAACTGATGGACGACAGGCCGATTGACTTTCGCTGCAGGTTCTTGCGAGCCCTGTCGCGGTCGCCAGTGTTGCCGTATAACGCCACCGGAATCAGATAGTTGTTGTTGTAATTGCCGATGAAATCGATAACCACAACGCTTTCTTTGTGAGGGAATTTGCGCAGTCCGCGCCCGAGCTGCTGCGTGAAGATAATGCTGGATTCGGTGCTGCGCAACATGACGATTTGGTTGACGGCGGGAATATCGACTCCCTCATTGAACATATCGACAGTGAAGAGATAGTCGAGTTCGCCTTCAGTGAGCTTGCGGACGTATTCGTCTCGCTGCGCTTGGGACACGGGCCTGCCGTCATCGTCCGTGCTGGTAACGGCAGCGGTGCGATAGGGGCGTTCATCTTGTTGATTCCACTGCTGGTTAAACAGCTGGGACAGCTTATGGGCTTCCTCCTGTCGGCTGCAGAACACGAGTCCGGTGACCGGAATGTTGAACTGCCCATATTCCTGCAACTTGTCAATGATGTAGCGGACTCGCTTTTCGGTGGCAAGCTGCTCGATCTCGTACTTGAGCTGTTTCGAGTCCTTCGCATCAAGACCCTTGGAGACATCGAGACGATGGGCGATTCCATTCGGATCGTCGTCGGAGCCAAGGTATTCCGCAACGCCGTAGTAGTGGAATGGACAGAGCATGTTCTCGTCCAACGCCTTTTGCAAGCGAATTTCGTACGCGATGTTATGCCCGAATAGCTCGAAGATGTTGATGCCGTCGGTGCGCTCTGGCGTGGCGGTCATGCCGAGCATGAAGTCGGCATCTTTGAAATGATTGATGACGCGCTGATATCCTTCGGCTCCAGCGTGATGAACTTCGTCAACCAGAACGTAGTCGAATTCATCGGATTTGAATTGCGCCAAAACCTCCGGCTGCCGCATCGTCTGTACCGTGGCGAATACGTAGCGGCGGTCCTGTTGCTTGCTGGTGCCTGAATACAATCCCAATTCGGATTCATCACAGCCGAGCACCTTTTGGTAAGAGTTCATTGCGGTTTGAAGAATCATCTGCTGTTGGGCGATGTACAGCATGCGCTTCGGCTGGCATTCGCGTACGTCGAATGCGGAAAGGTACGTCTTTCCGGTGCCGGTGGCCGACACGATAATTGCGCGGTGCTCGCCTTGTTCACGAAGTTTCTTGAGATTCGCCAACGCCTCCTGTTGCATGGCGTTTGGCTGAATGTCATGCCCCTCAAACGACTGCAGAATCTCATGACGCGGTGGGGCGTATTTCTTGAAATCTTCCTCATACTGTTTGATCCACTCTTCGGTCAGCGGAACGGAATCGGCCACCTGTGAGTCGATTTCATCCTGGAACTGCCCGACCAGCTCTCCATCCGCCAGCGATGAGACTTTGAGATTCCATTCGCGTTGCGTGGTCAATGCGGCTCCAGTGAGATTGGAACTGCCAACGTACAGGTCGTAATAGGGCGTACCGTCTTTCATGCGGCGAGAAAAGATATATCCCTTTGGATGGAATGGCTGTCCTTGAGCCATTGCGGCCACTGAGGCATTGCGGGAGCCTTCCCACACGCGAACGTCAACACCAGTGGTGTTCTGAAGATGCAGCAGCTCCCAGAATGCCCTGGGATCGTTGAAATGATTTTTCGTTGAGGTAATCAGTGTGCCCGCTCGGGTCGCTGTTTCATGGTGACTTCTGAAGTCTTCAAATAAGCTGAGCACGGCCTCAGCCGAGACGAATGCGACAGAAATGTCGAAGGAATCGCTAGTAGCCAAGGAATTGCCGATTTCCTCGCGCATGGTCAATCCACCGGGGCGATTTGCGATGAGGGTCGGCTTATATTCGCCGGGAGCATCTGAGCGCGGCTCGATCAGACCTGAGATGACATCTTCGAGGATTGAGGGTGTCGGGCCAGGATCACTATGTTGCGTGTTGGCCGGAGAGCTTGAGGTGCTGGCCAGATTGATAGACATGTTGTCTTGTTCCCTTGCGATTCGAATTGTTTGTTGATGACTGCATGACTGCATGGCTGCGCTATGGCGCATTCATCGGAGCGTCAGCTGTTTGCTGGCGATAATCGCGACTGCTTCGCGATCTACCGGAGCCCAGTTCAATGTCGGCATATCGGCAGGATTCAGCCATCGGATATCAGTATGCTCGGTGAGATGCGGTGTGCCGGCGATGAGGTGACAGACGAATGTAGTGAGCCGTACGGTCCCAAAGTCGTAGGCGTATTCGCTGGTGCACACTTCTTCCGCGACTTCAACTTCGCATAACAGCTCTTCTTCGATTTCGCGGTGTAAAGCCTGCCGCGCTGTTTCATGAGGTTCGATTTTGCCGCCGGGGAATTCCCAGTATCCGGCCAACGACTTCCCCGGACCGCGTTGTGCACATAGTACGGTGCCGTTGGTGACGATTGCGGCTCCCACGACGTTAATGATTTTGCGTTCCGGATCCATGAACAACCAGGATACAACGCTTCAAGATCCACAAGCGATCCACGATCCTCGACAGTTTCGCAAGAACGATCCTGATTCAATCGGAACTACTGGAATCGCAGTGTTCTAGGGCATTTGTGGAACGAAAAGAAAGGCTGATCAATGGTGAATGAACGGCAGACCGATACGTGTGCGGACGTGATGTACAGGCGTGAACGGCAGAGAGGCTGTGGCGAAGCAGGGCTGGACTTCGCCCCTTTCATTCCCTCACAGGATGAAGTTGATCAGCAGATGAGCGCATTGGATGACAAGCTTGTGTCCAAGGCTCAGGAACAATACGCGAACCGAGAAATCTATCCTTTGGACGAGTGCTATCAGTTGGACGGGTCGACGTTTATCTCAGCCGAGGCGTTTGAAGAGATTCTTGGCGACGAGCAAACGCATTATATGGCTTGGAAAAACGGCTGTATTGATAAGCTGTCCATTGATTATTGGGAGATGCCGGATGTGATGGCCTATCTTGTGGAGCGCAGCATTGCGGAAGGTGACGGCGGTGAATGCTGTTATACGGATGCTCAGCCGATTGATTATGCGGAAGATTGTGCGTACTCGCCCAGCGAGATGTTGGAGTGCTTAGGCGCCAATTGGCAAGAGCAGGGTGTTGCCGATGATGGTTTGAGTTACGCGTTGTACGGGCACCCGAATATCAATGTCGAGAACGTGTCCGGTTCGATGATGGTCGTATCGACGGAGCAGCCTGGGCTTTCGGTGATGGTTGATTATCGCAGCGGAATTTGGGTGGTCCAGCCGTTTGCCCATGACGAGTCATTTGGGTCTGCGATTCAGTTTGGTGAGCGGCTTGCGCCCGTTGAGGCTGGCCTTTTGCGGCCCAATGTCTATCAGCATTTTTTGGAGGCGAAACATGTGTTTGATTACGCAATCGCGTGGATTGAAGATGTTGGGGAAGGCGCTCTCGACTATTGTGGTAGCCAAGAGAAGCGATCCGTTTCCGAGGTGAGATTCGGGAGCGATCCGACTCTCGGCAGTGATTCATCTACGCGGACAAGCCAAAGGAGCCTCGCCATGATTCTCGTCACCACCACCCCGTCCGTCGACGGATACACCATCACCAACTACCAGGGCATCGTCTTCGGCGAAGTGGTATCCGGTGTGAACATGTTCAAGGATCTTGGCGCGGGCCTGCGCAACATGTTCGGCGGCCGCAGCCAGGGCTATGAGGAGGAGCTGATGCGCGCCCGCAACGAGGCCATCGCCGAGATGCAGCAGCGCGCGGAGGCGATGGGCGCGCACGCCGTGGTCGGCGTGGACATCGACTATGAAGTGCTCGGTGCCGACAACGGTATGCTGATGGTCACCGCGTCCGGCACCGCCGTGCAGATCGCGCGTACGGCCTGAGCTCATCGAGCACAGGCCAAACCTGGGCCAGAACTCGTCCATCAAGCCGCACTCTGTCGGTTATCGTGACGCATTACACTGGCGCTCATGACCATACGAATCGAAGCATACGACCGGCTGCCCGACGCGGCCCGCGCCATACGCGAGCAGGTGTTCATCCGCGAACGCGACTGGCGGCCGGAATTCGATGAATGGGATGCCGTGTCCGTGCATCTGCTGGCGTTCGATTCGAACGATGCGCCCAATCGCCCCGGCCTGTCCGCGCAATCGGCCTCGTCTATTCAGTCCGGCCAGCCCGACCAGAATCGCCCCGTGGCGACTTGCCGGTTCTATGCGGACCCCGACCATCCCGACCAGCCCGGGCGATACGTCATCGCGCGGCTCGCGGTGCTGACCGAAGCGCAAGGCAGGCACATCGGCTCGCGGCTGCTGTCCGACGCCGAACGCCGCATCGCGCAAGCCGGCGGAACCATGGCTGCCGTGCACTCGGAAAACGACCACTACAAGTTCTACGAACAGCGCGGCTACCGGCTCACTGACGAGGTCTATGAAGGCGGTCGTCACGGCTGGCTGGTCAAGGACCTATCTCGTAACGTATGAAGGCCCGCCTCGGTGCTGGGCGAGCGAACCTACAGCGCGCAGACAATCAGATAAATCGCCACGACGTGGCAGGCATACCCGATGACCGTGCCCAAGTGAAACACCTCGTGAAACTCGAACCAGCCGGGGACGGGGTTCGGCTTGCGTAGCGCAAAGCATACCGCGCCGGCGATGATGAGGAAGATGTTCGAATAATCGATGCCGCACAGCACGACGTGCAGCCATCCGCGCAGTCGCGGCTTGCGATTGCCGAATGCATCAACGGGGACGATCTGGCGCTTGATCGCCTTCAACGCGCCTTGGCTTGGCGATAGCGCGATTGCGCGGCCCCTGTACTGAGCTGATGCGCGATCCAGTGCGGTGGGGCTGGTGCTTGCGCTGGATTTTGACTCGCGGTTGTGGAAGACACAACTGTTGCGGCGGAAGCCATGGTTCGTCCAGATGGCGTGTTGATGGAAACGCTCATACCGATCACCTCGCTATGGCCGGCGACGCTCTCCCGGCCACTAACTTACGCTGCCGTAACCTAGTATAGGCCCGCGCAATAATCAAGGTTGATTTCGTAATGCTTACAGTTCTTCCGTGGTGTGGTATTCGGTGGTACGGTTGCGGAATGCATCGCTAAGTCTGTGAACTCGTATTATGCGTGTCTGCTGGGGTCCGACTTGTGCTGGTTCCTGATTTCGGATTGCTGCGAATGATGCTCCCGACACCGCCCTGCCAATTGTCGGATTCGTACGGCTCGGCCATTCGGTCGAGCTGGTCGTCGGTGACTCCAAATGCTTCGTTGATTTCGTCTCGGTTCATGATGCTATGTAATGCTAGTTTATGGCGGACGGAAAGTTGAGGAAAGTTAAATCTACTTCATGGGCTTCTCTCTGATCTGTATTTGTCCCGGTTCATATGTCAATCGTTTGACCTGTCGACCGGGGCAGAATCCGCTGTCCCGGTCGGCGATTTCGGCTTGTTTTCGTGAACCGGGACACTCCGGTTTCCTCAACTCATATCGTCTGGCAGACGGAATCGGCGGAATAAGGCCGATTCTGGAATTGGCACGTTGTCCCGGTTTTCGCATAAATCGATTGACATTTATACCGGGGCAACAAAAATTGTCCCGGTTTGCAAAGATCGCCCGAAATCGCGAACCGGGACAGCGGATTCTGGCCTGGCTTGAACGTCAAACGATTGATGCAGGTACCGGGACATTTTCCGCCACGAAAGTTGGGCCATAAGTCTCAAGTCCTAAGCCCCCCTCAAGGCCATCGCAACTTGAAAAACGGCGCTTGCCCGGACAAAGCAAAAGGGCTGGAACCTTCCGGCTCCAGCCCTTTAGTTGCTGGTGCGAGTGGGGGGAGTTGAACCCCCACGAGCATACACTCACTGCCACCTGAAGACAGCGCGTCTACCATTCCGCCACACTCGCAGACAATCGACTAACTTACACCCGGCTGGGTAATCATGCAATCTTCGGCGTGTCGCATGGGCGGCAGGGATATATCGCTCGTGGGTCTTCTGCGGGTGCCGTGATCTTTGAGGGTGGCGGCACTCCCCTCAGTCACTTCGTGGCAGCACAAGCCGCAACGAAGGAGAAAAACTCACAACCCTGGCCGGCGCTCGCCGTTGCCGTAGAAGTGGGCCAGCGCTTCGTCGCGGAACTCATCAAAGTATCCGCCGTCGATCGAGGCGCGGATGTCGTCTAGCAGCTTCACGAAGAAATGCTCGTTGTGGATCGTGGCCAACGTGAACCCGTTGAACTCGCGGGCGCGCAGCAGGTGGTCGACGTACGCGCGCGAATAATGCTGGCATGTGTAGCAGTCGCATCCCTCCTCCAGCGGCCCGAAATCGAACTTATGCTGGGCACGCTTGATGTTGTACCGGCCGGCGCGCGTGTAAATCGCGCCGTTTCGGGCGCAGCGTGCGGGGGCCACGCAGTCGAAGGTGTCGCCGCCGTTCTCCACGCAGGCGAAGATGTCGTCCACAGAGGCGATACCCAGCACGTGGCGTGGGCGGTTTTCCGGCATCGCGTCGCAGATCCATGCGCAGGTGTCGCCGATGATGCGCTTCTCGATCGCGCCGCCGATGCCCACGCCGTCGAAGTCCAGAGAGGCGATCTGCGAGGCTGCACGTCGGCGCAGATCCTCGTAATTCGCGCCCTGCACCACGCCATACAACGCCTGATACGGCTTCCCGACTCGATCAGCCGTCAGCCGCTGGTGCTCGTCCACGCATCGGCGGGCCCAGCGGAAGGTGCGCTCCACCGAGTCCTCCTGGTAGGAGCGGGTGTTCATCAGCGTGGTGAGTTCGTCGAACGCGAACATGATGTCTGCGCCGATTTTGTGCTGGATGCCCATCGAAATCTCAGCGGAGAAACGATGTGCGTCACCATTCAGAGGCGACTTGAATGTCACGCCGTCCTCGTCCACCCAGGCCATGCGTTCCTTGCCCTTGGCGATGATGTCGTCCGACTTCATGCCGGTCACGTCCATCGCCAGCGTCTTCTTGAAGCCGACGCCCAGCGACATCACTTGGAAACCGCCGGAATCGGTGAACGTGGGCCCATCCCAGTTCATGAAACGCGCCAAGCCGCCGGCCGCGTCCAGCACGTCCTCGCCCGGGCGCTCGAACAGGTGGAAGGCGTTGGCCAGCAGGCACTGTGCGCCTAGATCCTTCATCTGCTCGGGCAACACGGCCTTCATCGCGGCTTGCGTGCCCACCGGCACGAAGGCAGGCGTGCGAATATCGCCGTGGGGCGTGTGAATGATGCCGGTGCGGCCGTATCGGGCACCGTCTCGCCCAAGCCCGCTGGCCGTGGATGGCAGGCGGGTGATCGTTTCGAAATGGAAGGCGCTGCGGTCGCCGGGCTGTCCGGGCTGTGCGCCCAACGGATGTTCAAGAAGGCTGATCGTCATATGTTCACTTTAGGCAGAAGGGCCAGAAAAGGGCCGGAAATTGTGAAGAACTCGGTTTCGAGGGGCGGATTTCGCCGCTCCCGAACGTCTACTTCCGCTTCAAGGGGCTCCCGGTCAAGTAGGCCGGCTGCAAAAATGGCGGAATGGCGTTAAATGAGGGCCCTTGATACTCGGAATTGACCGCGCGAACAGCCCCTTGAAGTGCAAGTAGATGTTCCCGAAACAGGAAATCAGCCCCTCGAAGCCGAGATGCCCATAAGACTCTGCGATGATTACGCATAGACTTTCAATCAACGTTCAGAAAACCTCCAGATTGACTGCCTTTACTACTGAGGTAGCACACGAGAAGTGGCAATGGGCAAGTGCCCGAATAGCCGCCGAACAGACGTGATAGGAATTTAGGAAAAGGAGCAGCAATGGCTGACGAATTTAACCCGCAGGGCGTCGACCAGACCCCGCGGAATAACGAAAACCCCAATAGTACTGCCGATACCGGCAACGCCGAGCCGAAGAACCCGTTTGTGGGTGGCGACTCGGTTGATGCCGGCAACGCCAGCGATTCCAGCGAGCAGCAAGCCCCGGTTTCCTCGGCCGCCCTCGCTGCCGATCAGCAGCCTACGCAAGCCGCTACCGAGCCCATCCCGGACTACGCCTCCGCCAAGGGCGAGAGCACGGTGGTCTCCTCCTCGCCGGCTTCTCCGGCAGCGCCGGCCGCAGGCCAGACCTCGGCCACAACTCCGCTGTATCGTCCGGCCCCGGAATATGGCGCTTATGGTCCGACCCCGACTCAGGCACAGGGCCAGCAGGGCGGCCAGGCCGGCAGCAATGCCCAGCCCACGCAGCAATTCCCGTTCGGTCAGCCTGCACAGCAAACCCCACAGGGCCAGCAGGACAACCGCAATCCCTACTACACCAATAACCCGCAGCCGCAGGGCAACGGCAATCCGTTCAATCCGCCCACGCAGCCGCAGCAGAACAACGGCAACCCGTTTGCCAGCCAGTCCGGTCAGAATGGCCGGAATGGCCAGCAGCCCCAGCAGGGCGGTCTGTTCGGTTTCGGCACTCCCGGTACCGGTACGCCGAACGGTCAAGGCCCGGCCCAGCCGGGACAGCCCGGTCAGCCCGGCCCCGCCAAGCAGGGCATGTCCAAGACGGCGAGCAACATCCTCATCGCCGTGGTCGCCGCCGTTCTGGCTGCGGCCCTCTGCCTGGGCCTCGGCTACGGTGCCCTCACCAGCGGCCTGATCACCTTGCCGACCAGCAACTCGCTTACCAACGTCAGCTCGAATAAGTCCGGCTCCGGGTCCGCCACCGCCAAGAGCGGCGAAGCCCCCGACTGGCAGACCGTCGCCAGCGATGTCTCCGGCTCCGTGGTCTCCATCCAGACCGCGTTGAGCAACGGCACCGCCAAGGGCTCCGGCGCCATCATCGACACCGAAGGCCACATCATCACCAACAACCACGTGATCTCCGGCGCCCAGCAGATTCAGGTGACGCTTGCCAACGGCAACATGTATTCCGCCACGCTCGTCGGCACCGACACCACCACCGATCTTGCGGTCATCAAGCTCGACAACCCGCCGAGCGACCTCAAGGCCGTGAAATTCGCCGATTCCGACAAGCTCGCCGTCGGCGAGAACGTGATGGCCATCGGCAACCCGCTCGGCTACGACGACACCGCCACCACCGGCATCGTCTCCGCCCTGAACCGCCCGGTGACCGTGACCGACGATAACAACAACGAGATCGTCACCAACGCCGTCCAGATCGACGCGGCCATCAACCCCGGCAACTCCGGCGGCCCGACCTTCAACGCGGCCGGCCAGGTGATCGGCATCAACTCCTCGATCGCCTCCACCGCCACCTCCTCCGACTCCGCCGGTTCGATCGGCATCGGCTTCGCCATCCCGTCCAACCTCGTCAAGCGTGTGGCCGACGAAATCATCAAGGACGGCAAGGTCAAGCACGTTGCCCTCGGCGTGGTCATCAAGTCCGACACGGTTGAAGCCGACGGCGTGACCCGCGGCGGCGCGACCATCACCAAGTCCAGCGCCACTGGCAGCGCGGTCGTCTCCGGCGGCCCGGCCGACAAGGCCGGCCTCAAGGAGGGCGACACCATCGTGGCCTTCAACGGCAACGCGGTGAACAACAACTACTCGCTGCTTGGTTACGTTCGTGCCGCGGCTTTGGGAGACAAGGTGACGCTGACCATCGTGCGCGACGGCAAGACCATGGATGTGGACGTGACGCTCGATCAGGAGGAGTCGTCGGTGAACGGTTCGTCCAGCTCCGATTCCAACGGCAACAGCCAGAATAAGCAGAACAACCAGAATGGCAATGGCCAGAACGGTTACGGTAACGGTAACGGCAATGGCAACAGCGATGGCGGCACCGGTGACGGCGGCGGCTTCTCCGACCCATTCGGCCTGTGGTAAAGCCGACTCGACAACGTCACACGGTGTTGAGCGGTAACCGCTGAACACCGTGTCAGACAAGCAAAGGCCCGTGGCAGTGAGCAAACTCCTGCCACGGGCCTTTCGTATGCGCTATTGTGCCCTGCGCCCATGCCGCCAACGTAGTTTCGATATCCGGCATGTCGCACAACGCTCGTTGATAGGGTAGGTCAAGCACTGAGTTCGGGCGGTGCTCCGAACAAAGCGCATAATTCAATACAAAACTGAACATTTCTTTACGCCGTGTATCGGAAGGTCGCGCGGGAGCCGAGCAAAGCGAAGCCCCAGGCAAAGCCGCCGGTGGGTTAACAAGGCGTGACCGCAGCGCCGATTGCGCGGGCCACGCTTGCCGTACCGCAATCGACTCCGTATACGAGCGTAAGGAGCAATGATGGGCGCACTCATCAGATTCTTCACCAAAATTCTCGACATCTGCAAGCTTGTGCCGATGCTTCCGGTCGTCGTCATCGCCGCAATTCCGCTGGCTTTACTGGGCGATTGGCGTCCGTGGGGCAATGCGATGGCGATTCCGGTACTTGGCAATCCGGGCTTCGGCCAGTGGCTGGTTATCGCATTGGTGCTGATTATCGTGATTGACACTGTGCGCGGCATGATTGACGATTTGCGTCATGGGCAGGTTGGAGTCGATGTGCTGGCCGTGGTCGCGATCCTCTCCACCGTGGCCGTCGCCGAATACTGGGCAAGTTGGGCGGTGACGCTGATGATCACGTCCGGCGAGGCCATTGAGGAATACGCTCAAGCCAAGGCCGAGCGCAGCCTGACCGCGCTGATGGAGGCCGCGCCGCAAACCGCGCACGTCGTCAACCTGCCTGGCGTGGGGCGTGGGTTTGCTGCCGATAAGGGCGATTCGTCCGATGGCTTCCGGCGTGTGGGCTTGGCATCGGCTGCCGCCGCCGCGCACCGCTTCGACACGGTGCCGGTCGAGCAGGTGCAGCTGGGCGACGTACTCATGGTGTTGCCGGGCGAAACTGTGCCGGTTGACGGCGAGCTGCTGTCCGGCACGGCCACGCTCGACCTGAGCAATATCAACGGTGAGCCGGTGCCGCGTGAAGTGTTCGCCGGCGCCCGTGTGATGTCCGGGGCGGTGAACGGCTCGACTGCATTGACCATGCGTGCCACCCAGGTGGCCGCCGATTCGCAGTACCAGCGCATCCTCGAGCTCGTGGCCTCCGCGCAGGAGTCGCGCCCGGCCGTGGTAAAAACCGCTGACCGCTTGGCCGTGCCCTTTACCGTGCTTTCGTTGGTGATTGCCGGCGTCGCATGGGCGGTGTCCGGGGTACCGACGCGATTCGCCCAGGTGCTGGTGCTGGCCACGCCCTGCCCGCTGCTCATCGCCGCACCGGTGGCATACATCGCCGGAACCGGACGCCTCGCCGCAGCCGGCGTGCTTATCAAAGCACAGGACGTGCTGGAAAACCTTGGCCGCGTCACGCAGGTGTTCTTCGACAAAACCGGTACGCTCACCGTCAAGCAGCCGCAGGTGGTGCGCGTCGAGATGTTGCCCGGCGCTGCAACCCGTCTCAACGAAGACCATGTGCTGATGATGGCCGGCGCGGTGGAAAGCTACTCGGTGCACATCCTGTCCAAAGGCATTGCCAAGGCCGGCGCGGAGGCGCTGGCCCGACTGCGCCAGCGGTTCGAGGATGGCCAGCGCCTGTGCCCAGAGCCGGAGGCCAGCTGGCCTGGCCATGGCCGGGAGTATCCGGTCGTCAAGAACATCAATGAAGACGCCGGCAAGGGCGTTTCCGGCGAGGTGAACGGACACGCGGTGCGCGTTGGCCGGCTGTCTTTCGCGGCTGCTGGGGAGGATGGATTCCTGGCGGTCGGCGAGGCTGCCCCCCTCAGCCCGCGAAGCGGCCAGCTCCCCCTAAGAGGGGGAGCTCAGCAAAAAGATGACCTGCGCACTCGCTTTGGCCTGCTGCAGCCGGATGAGATGGCGTCCTACGTGTCCGTTGACGGCCGGCTGATCGCGCGCATCGTGCTGCGCGATGTGCCGCGTGCCAACGCCAAGGCAGTGCTCGCCAAACTGCATGAGTTGGGCGTCACCGAGCTCGCCATGCTTACCGGTGACAAGCGGGCTTCCGCCAATATCATTGCCAGCGAAGTCGGCATTGACGAGGTTCACGCCGAACTGTTCCCGGAGGATAAGGTAGCCGCAGTCAGGGCCGCTACAGGAGCCGGCAAAACCGTCACGATGATGGTTGGTGACGGTGTGAATGATGCCCCGGTGCTCGCTGTTGCCGATATCGGCGTGGCCATGACCGATGGCACGTCCACCGCCGCTTCCGAAAGCGCTCAGGTGGTCATTATGAATGACAATATCGCCGCCGTGCCGCGCGCCATCGCCATTGCACGCCGCACCAAGCGCGTGATGCTTCAAGCCGTAATCGCGGGCCTTGTGCTTGCCACCATCGGCATGATTGCCGCCGCGTTCAACCTTATCCCGGTCGTCGTCGGTGCCTTCCTCCAGGAGGCCATCGACGTGGTGAGCATCCTCTGGGCTCTCACTGCTTTGATTGATCGGGACTGAATAATGATGGCTAACGCATGTTGCGAACTGAGCTTGACTATAGTTCGTAGTGGATATTGAATACCGACCGTCAGGAAGAAAAAGTCATGCCTCGCAAACACACCGGGAATAGGTATCAGCGCATTCCCACGCAGGAACGACTGCTGCAAATCATTGACGAGGCGACGCTGCTCATCAGCGAGTATGGATTCCACGGTTTTACGCTGCGTGATGTGGCCAATGAGTGCGGCATCACCGAAGGCGGTGTGCTGTATCACTTCAAATCGAAGGATGATCTGCTCATCGCCGTGCTCAAGCACCGTGATGAAGCCGATCGCATGATGCTGTGCGAAAGCCTCGGCCTAGAGAAAATGGAGGGCGACCCATTCCCGGTCGGTTTGCGGGACCTGACCTTGGCTACATGCCGCATGAATGTTGAGCGCCCGGAAATCGTCCGACTGTACATGGTGTTGCAAGGAGAGTCGCTGAGCGAGGACCATCCTGCATGGCGATATTTCCAAGATCGTGAGCAGTGGGTGCTTAACGAATACCGTCAAGCCGCTAAGCGAGACAAGGTTGAGAACCCTACGGCCATGGCTATTGAAGTGCTGGCAGCTATGGATGGACTGCAGTTGCGTTGGCTGAGAAGTGGGCGAACCCTTGATTTTGTTGGGTTATGGAAGCGGTACATCGACCGGGTGATACCGGAATCATCCAACTGAGTCTCAACTGAGTTGAAACTCAGTTCAAGAAAGCGGACACCCCTCAAAAGGGAGTGATTCGCACAAGAATCACTCCCTTTCGTTGCTCGGTTGAAGCGAAAGCATAGCGTAGATACGTCTTCTTCCGCCGGGCAACAAGCGCATAAAATGCCGCGAAAAGCCAGTAAATAAGCCGATTTATAAGGGCCAATGCTCGTCTGAACCCGCGCCCGCAGGATTGTTCCCTGCGAACCTCCCTCAACACGCCGATATTATTTTGAACTGAGCGCTGACTCAGTATATAGTTTGGGTATCGGTTGAACAATCAACCGAAAAAAAGGGAAGTCACACAAAGTCGTTGTTGATGTCACCCCAAGTTCGAGGAGGAACAGATGAAAGGAACATTGAAGACGAAGGCGATCAGGTTGACTGCGGCGATCGCAGCCGGTGCCACCTTGATGTCCGTCGCGGCCTGCGGCGCACAGCCAGGAGGCGGTTCGGCCAAGGCCACCGGCACGAACGCCACCGTATGGACCCTGACCGACAGCACTTGGGCCAGCGTCCAGCAGACCTTCGAGGATTGGAACAAAGCCAATCCGGATGCGCAGATCAAGAACGAATCCTTCGCCAACGATTCCTACAAAGAGAAGATCCGCACCGCCATCGGCTCCGGCAACGCGCCTACGCTGGTGCTGAGCTGGGGTGGTTCGCCGGTCACCGACTACTGGTCCAACGAGAACATCGTTGACCTGACGTCCGATCTCGACTCCACCGTCAAGAGCAAGGTGCTCGACTCCGTGGCCGCCGAAGGCTACCGCGACGACAAGCTCGTGGCCGTGCCTGTCGGCCAGGTCCAGCCCGCCATCCTGTGGACCAACAAGGCCGTGCTTAAGGAAGCCGGCATCTCCGATGCACCCACCACGTGGGACGAACTGCTCGACGATGTCGCCAAGCTCAAGGACGCCGGCAAGACCCCGATCGCCCTCGCCGGCGGCAGCAAGTGGCCCTACCTGATGTGGGCCGCCTACCTCATCGACCGCATCGGCGGCCCGGAGGTGATGCAGAACATCCTCGACGGCAAGGCCGACGCCTGGAGCGATCCGGCCGTCATCGAAGCCATGACCAAGATTCAGGAACTCGTGGACGCCGGCGCATTCGGCGACAGCTACCAGTCGATGTCCGCCGACGATAAGAAAGACACCGCTCTGCTTGCCAACGGTCAGGCCGGTTTCGATCTGATGGGCTCCTGGGTGTACGCCGACTTCGGCACCATCAACGCCGACTTCGCCAAGAATGACCTCGGTTACGCCGCCTTCCCGGCAGTCGATGGAGGTAAGGGCGATCCGTCCATGCTTACCGGCAACCTCGCCAACTACTGGTCCGTGGCCGCTTCCGCCAGCAAGGAATCCCAGAAGACTGCCATCAATTATCTGAAGGAGAACACCTACTCCGACGGCATCGTTGACGGCCTGCTTAAGAGCGGTGGCGTGCCGCCGGTCAAGGGCATCGAAGACAAGGTCAAGTCCGCCGACGACGGTTCCGGCTTCCTCACCTATGTCTACGACGCTGTCAAGGGCGCCTCCAACTACCAGCTCTCCCTCGACGTGGCACTGCCCGCCGACCAAGGCCAGGCCCTGCTCAACAACCTCGAGCAGGTCTTCCTCAAGCAGATCACCCCGCAGCAGTTCGCGGATGCGATGAACAAGACCCTGTAAGGGTTTCCTCCCGGTTTTCCCAGCCTGTCCCGGCGATATCGGGCCGGAGCAGGCTGGGCCAGGAAACCGGGAACCAAGAGAGGTTATCTTCATGTCTTCGCTCACTACTCGCAAAGCCGGCAAAGCCAGCAAGCTCACCAAGCCCGTCAAGGCCAACAAATCCGGCAAACTCCACAAGGGCCCGTCCCTGTGGTACACGGCTCCGGCCCTCATCTTCTTCGGCGTATTCGCCCTCATCCCGCTCGTCGGCGTGCTCGTCCTGTCGTTTATGAACTGGGACGGCCTCGGCTCCATCACCTTCAACGGCATCGGCAACTGGACCCGCATGCTCTCCGATCCGCTGGTGCTCAACGCCTTCAAGCTCACCATCATCCTGACCATCGTCAGCTGGGCCGTACAGACCCCGATCTGCATCCTGCTCGGCACGTTCATGGCCGGCAATCAGAAGTACCGCGCATTCCTCGCCGTCTTCTACTTCCTACCGCTGCTCTTCAGCTCCACCGCCGTGGCCATCACCTGGAAGAACCTGCTCGACCCGAACTTCGGCGTCGGCAAGGCATTCGGCATCGGCTGGCTGGCCCACAACTGGCTCGGCGACCCGAAAACCGCCCTGTGGACCGTAATCTTCGTGGTCTCCTGGTGCTTCATCCCGCTGCATTCGCTGCTGTACCAGGGTGCCGTCCGCCAGATTCCGCAGACCATGTACGAGGCCGCCACCATCGATGGCGCAGGCCCGGTCCGCCAGTTCTTCTCGATTACGCTGCCTCAGCTTAAGTACACCTTCGCCACCGACTCCACACTGATGATCGTCGGCTCGCTGACCTACTTCGATCTGGTCTACGTGATGACCGGCGGCGGCCCCGGCAATGCCACCCGTATCCTGCCGCTCGACATGTACCTCAAAGGTTTCAAGAGCTACGACATGGGCGGGGCGAGCGTGGTCGGTGTGATCATCCTCGCACTCGGCATCGCGGTATCGCTGATTCTCAACAAGGTGTCCGGTTCGGACAAGATGGAAAGCCAGATGGAAGGCGCGTGATCCAGTCATGATTCGCATCAAGAACAAGCAATACAACATCCTCGGCGGATTCCTCGGCTGGATGTGGTTCGCGCTCATCGTCATTCCGATCTACTACATCGTGGTCACCTCGCTGCGTGACCAGAGCGAAATCTACTCCGAAAACCCGCTCTCGCTGCCCAAGCACTTCACCTTCGACGCTTACGGCCGCGTGTTCGCCAATGATTTCCTGCGCTACATCGGCAATACCCTGTTCGTCACCGTCGTGACCGTCGCGCTGATTCTATTGGTCACCGTGATGGCCGCGTACGCCATCACCCGCCGTGCCGATGCCGGTGCCCGCGCAATATATAAGGTCATCATCACCGGCCTGGCCATCCCGATGCAGGCCACCATCATCCCGGTGTATTACCTGATCATCCAGATGGGCTTGTACGACACGTTATGGGCCATCATCCTGCCTTCAGTCGGTTTCGCCATTCCCATCACCGTTATGATTCTGTGCAACTTCCTGCGCGATATCCCGCAGTCGTTGTTCGAGGCGATGGAAGTGGACGGCGCCACCGAGTGGAAGATCATGTGGCAACTCGCGATTCCGATGATCAAGCCGGCAATCATCACCGTCTCGATTTATGACGCGCTACAGGTCTGGAACGGCTTCCTCTTCCCGCTGATCCTGACCCAAAGCTCCACGAACCGCGTGATTACGCTGAGCCTGTGGGCATTCCAGGGCCAGTTCACCGTCGATATCCCCGGCATTCTGGCCGCGGTCGTTGTCTCGGTGATTCCGATTCTGACCGCCTACATCATCGGCCGCAAGCAGATGGTCGCAGGTCTGACGGCCGGCTTCAGCAAGTAGCCACATACCGAGCACACTGGTCCCGACCCGTGATCATGGGGAGGGCCGGGGCCAGCGCGCTCATCGCGACTGAATTCCAACGCAAATATCAATCTCTGAAGGATTTTCGATTATGACGCAACGAACTCTTCACGTATCGGCCGCGGCGGCCTCGCACGTGGGCGCTCACAATGGCGGCGCAGACACCCCGTTCGCCACGATTTCGGCCGCTGCCGCCGTGGCCCAGCCCGGCGATACCATACTTGTGCACGAGGGCGTCTATCGCGAGCAGGTGAGCCCGGCGCTCGGCGGACTCAACGAATTCAACCGCATCACCTACACGGTCGCCGACGGCGAACACGCGGTGATCAAAGGCTCCGAAGTCGTCACCGACTGGCGACCGCTCGAAATCGACGGCAAGCCGGTGCCCGGTGTCTGGCATGTCAGCGTACCGAACGCCCTGTTCGGCAACTTCAATCCTTTCGCCAAGCCCCTGCGCGGCGACTGGCTGGAGCGGCCCAACGACTGGACGATGAGCCTCGGCGAGGTGTATCTCGACGGCACGTCCATGTACGAGGCACCCAGTGTGGACGCGGTCATCGCCGCCGAGCCGCGTACCTTTGGCTATGGGCCAGACTGGGTATCCGTCACTGAGCCCATCGATGATCCGAGCAAGACCATCTGGCAATGGCATGCGCAAGTAGGGGAGGGGGCGAACAGCGCCACTGAAATCTGGGCGAACTTCCACGACGTGAACCCCAACGAGCACCTGACCGAAATCAATGTGCGCGAAACCTGCTTCTACCCGGAACGTACCGGCGTGAACTACCTGACCGTGCGCGGTTTCGAAATGGCGCAGGCTGCCTGCGGCTGGGCCCCGCCCACCGGCGATCAGAAAGGTCTGCTCGGCACCCACTGGTCCAAGGGCTGGATTATCGAAAACAACGATATCCACGATGCCTTCTGCTCCGGCATCAGCCTTGGCAAGGATTGCTCCACCGGCGACAACGAAGCCTCGCGTTTCGGCCGCAAGCCCGGCTACCAGATTCAGCAGGAAGTCGTGTTCCGCGCAATCCGTAACGGCTGGTCCAAGGAGACGGTCGGCGGGCACATCGTGCGGGGCAACCACATCCACGACTGCGGACAGAACGGCATTGTGGGGCACATGGGTTGTGCGTTCTCATTGATCGAAGACAACCACATCCACAACATTGCCACCAAGCACGAGTTCTTCGGCCATGAAATCGGTGGCATCAAATTCCACGCCGCCATCGACACCATAATTTGCCACAACCACATCCACGACTGCGCGCTTGGCACCTGGCTGGACTGGGAAATGCAGGGCACGCGCATCACGCGCAACATCTACCACGACAACTGGCGTGACTTTATGATCGAGGTCACGTCCGGCCCGTGCCTGATCGACAACAACGTGTTCGGGTCGTTCTACAGCCTCGACAATGTGGCCCAAGGCACCGCGTTCGTGCACAACCTGTTCTGCGGCACCGCGCAGCCCAGGCCCGTGCTCAACCGCTCCACGCCGTATCATTTGCCGCATTCCACCGCCGTGGCCGGCTACGCCTGCGTGTACGGCGGCGACGACCGTTTCTACCAGAACATGTTCGTGGGCGGCCCGGAATTCAGCAAGGTCACCCACCGCGGCACCGCATACGCGGACGGCGTGCCGACCAGCGAGGCTGAATACATGGCTCGCGTGCATGTGAACGACCCGGGCGATGTGGAGATGTTCGAGCAGGTACCGCAGCCGATGTACATCAACGGTAATGCGTACCTGCGCGGTGGCGACGGCACGGTCGCGCCTTCGTTCGCCGGCGAGCAGACCAAGTATGTGGCTCAGGCCGGGGCCGTGGACGACGAAGGCACCAGTGCCGGCGCAGACGCCGGCCGTGAGCCAGTCGGCGTCGAAGGCATCCGTGACGCCATCGCGCAGGCCGCCCAATCCCAGGCGCGCATCACCACCGAACCGGACGGCTCTGTCTGGCTCGACCTCGATGCCGATGATGCGCTGCTCTCGCTGCCGACCATCGTAATCGACAGCGAGCTGCTCGGCACCCCGCGCATTGTCACCGAGCCTTTCGTCAACCCGGACGGTACCGCGCTCGCCGTCGACACCGACCTCACCGGTGCCGCCCGTAGCGCAACCCCGATGCCGGGCCCTGTGGAATCCTTGACCACTGGCCACAACCACATCCGTCTGGCTTAAGGGCTGAATGAAAAGTCGGCCTGAGCGTTAGAGGGAAGGAGGGCACCAACGTATGCGAGAACTTCGGTCATAGGAACGGCTGAAGTCCTCGCGCTGTTTTTGATCTAGGAGAGCGTGCTCGGCAGTTGACTCTCCGGTGATTCAAGACGATGAAGTCAAGTTATCTGTGCTCTGCAAGGTTGCGGCGCATATGAGAAACAGGAGAACCAGATGAAAAAACCCTATAGGCGCTTTGGCCTCCGCGGAGCCATTACGGCAACCGCAGTCGCAGCTCTGCTGAGTGGAACAATGTTTGTGCCAGCAGCCCAGGCATACGACGTAACTGTTAGAGAATTGGTAAGCCCCACTGCACAGGATCAGCGGAACCAGAACAAACAGAATTCGGTGCTATACCCGAAAGTAGCCGAATTGCCGAATGGGCGTCTTGTCGCTGCTTATGAGTACAGCATCGGAAACCCAGTCGGACAAACTATCCCCTTGCAATATAGCGATGATCATGGCACCACATGGCAATCGCTGACTAATGTGAAAGCCCCGGCCTATCTCACCGATGATGGGCAGTATGCGAAATACACCAGCAATTGGACCAACCCGTATCTTTATACGCTGCCTCAAGATGTAGGTGATTTGAAGAAGGGCACATTGCTGTTGGCCACCTTGGTTTCTGGCGATGATGAATACTATCGGGAGATGAAGGCCAAAGACCCGAACTGGGTGCCGAATGGCGACGGCGATCGCCGTGATTTGGCTATCGCGCTATATGCAAGTGATGATGGCAATGGCGAGCAGTGGCGATTTGTGAACATCATTACGGCCGGTGGTTGGCAAGCCAATTACGGTAAAACTTTTGCGGCTGCCAATATCCATAAGCAGCAGGATCCTGTGTGGGAGCCGTATCTTATGGTGTACAACAACCAACTTGTTGCCTACTACACTGATGAAGTTGACTACACGGGGTATGACCCCAATACCGGCGAGCTCATTGCGGACCCGAATTGGCAGACAAAATATCCCGATTCCGGCAATCAGATTCTTGCACATCGCACATGGGATGGCACCAGCGGATCGACCTGGAGCAAACCAGTTGCCGACGAGGTCGGTACCATTGGCAGCAACCACGACAATGGCAGCGGAGACTACTTGGGAGCTAATCGTCCAGGCATGACCAACGTAGTGCCTACTACCGATGGCAAATGGATAATGACTTCCGAGTTCAATGTGCTGAAAATCGCAGATAACCCACTAGAGTTCTGGAAAGCAAAGAATCTCGATACTGGACTCATTGGGGGTATAAAGGGCTACAGCAATCCAGTCATTGTGAAGATACCGAATCCTACTGACCCCACGAAGTGGAGTCTTGCCTTTAACGCAAGTTCGACCGGCGGAAACATTCTTGTCAACGAAACCGGTGCCAGCGATGGCGAATGGGTGTGGTACAGGACTACGCTGGCGGGCGGTTACAGCCGTAATATCACGTATGTTTCAGCAACCGGCAGAGTGGTATTGATGCGCAGCCAATGGGGCAAAGCCGCCGCGATTCAGTATTCCGAGGTTGATCTGGGCCACTCGAATGGTGCCTACTACCAGCTGGTCAATAAAAAAACCGGGCTGGCGCTGAGTATGGGAGATCAGACCAATGATAGCGCGAGAATCATCAATGAAGCTGCTGATCCATCGCGCGATACACAGTTCTGGCATATCGTCAAAGGCTCCGATGGCAGTGTGACCTTGCTCAACAAGGCTGGAGGTCGTGCGCTCGCTATTGACGGAGGCACTATTGCTTCGGGCAGTAAACTGCTTTCTTGGGTCGACGATAACGGCAATGACAAGCATTGGGCGCTTGAACAATCGGATAATGGCGCTTATCGTCTGAAGATTGGCGACTACTATGCTCTTGGCTCTGCAGACGGTGCCCAGTCGGTGCTTGGACCTCAAGCGACGGATGGCTCTGATGAGTGGAGCTTGGTGCGCGATCCGTCTCAGGTTGCGGGTGCTGCGGCTGATGCGTTGACCGATGTCTCGGTGAAGGCCGGGACCGATCCGACGTCCGCTTTGCCGGCTTCGGTGAAGGTCGCTATTGCCGGTGGTTCGGTTGAGTATGACGACGATTCGGTGGCGGGCGCCGCGCCGATTACGTGGGATGCGATTGATGCGTCCTCGTACGCTCAGGCCGGCGAGTTCACGGTGAACGGTAAGGCAAAGGTGACGCTGACCGGTGTGGATACCGAGGTGCCGGTGTCGGTGAAGGTGGTCGTGTCGGCTGCCGAGCCCGATCCGACGCCGACGCCCGATCCGGATCCTGAGCCGACGCCCGATCCTGATCCTGATCCGACGCCGAAGCCTGATCCTGATACCAACACCAACAATGGCAACGGTAATGGCAACGGTCAGCAGAACAATGGCAACAATCAATCCTCGCCTAAGCAGAATGGTGCCATGCCCTTGACCGGTTCCGACATCGCCGGCCTTGTTGCAGCAGGCGTGACGTTACTGCTGATTAGCGGTATCTTGTTCGCCATGCGTCGCCGTTCGAAGCTCGGTTAAGCCGAGGTTGGCGTCTGTCTGCAGAACACCACACAATCAATGCGGCTGTGCCGCCGGAATCACATGGTTCCGGCGGCACAGCCGCATTCGCGTTGTGTTGTTGACTACCAATCATCGTGAAGGTTCTTTACCGTCGGCCTTCCAGCCAATCACGGGCGGCAGTGACATGGAGTCCTTGCGAAACGTAACTTTGCTCGACTCGGCTCGCTACATATTGCTGCTCACGTGATATGCCGAGAACGTCCCCAATTAGGGTCAGGTGCCGAGCGAATCGGTCATGATAGGTTTGTCCGGATTTGATTTCTATGAGCATACGGTTGTTGGGATCGGTGAAATCCAACAAATCCACCTCGACCTTGCTGGCATCGCGGTAGAAGAATAATTGTGGCTCCTGATTGGCGTTCAAATGCTGTTTCATGGTTTCCGCAATGATGAGGTTTTCAAATATATCGCCGAACTTGGGGTGCGCAACCAGTGCTTCGACCGTCCGAATGCCCAAGAGATGACACAGCAAGCCAGTGTCATAAAAATAGAGTTTCGGCGTTTTGACCACCTGTTTGCGTGCGTTCGTGTAGAACGGCATGAGATGGAATGCGATGTAACTTGATTCCAGAATTGACATCCATGCCTTTACGGTTCGCGGACTTACACCAAGTTCGTTGGCGATGTTGGTGTAGTTTACGAGTGCTCCGGAACTGAGTGCGCAAAGAGTCAAGAATCGACGGAAGTCAGCCAAATTGCGTACATCAAGATATTCGGAAACATCACGTTCGATATAAGTGTCGATGTAGTTCGAGAAGAACAGATTGAGCGGCATTCTCGTGTCGTAAATGCGTGGATAACCGCCTTGCAGCATAAACGTATCCGGAGTAAGGGCCTGATCCGCCTTGCATGCTTCTTGGAATGAGAACGGCAATAACTTGACCAAACCGACTCGGCCTGCCAGTGATTGTTGAATACGCTTGAGTAGTAGGAAATTTTGAGAACCAGAGAGAACATATTGTCCTTGTTCGCTACGTTCGTCGGAAGCCACTTGAATCATGGAGAACAAATCAGGAGCATATTGAGCTTCATCCACTATGAGTTTGGGCGGACGCTGCCGGATGAATCCCACCGGGTCGTCAATGGCGGCTTTGCGTGTCTCAGGATTTTCCAGATTCACGTAGTCATAATCAGGGAACATGGCTTTTGCCAGCGTGGATTTGCCGCTTTGCCGAGGCCCGGTAATAGAGACCACGGGAAACCATTGCGCAAGTTGTTTGGCCTGTTTTCCGAGTGCACGTGGAATCATCGATGCCTCTTTCCCATAATCCGACATTACTGATTACCATAATCTTACATTAGAGAAACCCATAATCCTACATTAGGAAAACCCATAATCTGACATTAGCAGTGCTCGTAGGTTTCCCAAACGCACAAACTATGGCCTAATACACAGAATTCCCACCACTCGCCCTCTGTTGCAACGGAAGGCTTTGCGTTAGGCTAGAGCGCGTGACTGAATCTGTGAATACTGAACTCCGCATTGCTGTAATTGGCGCTGGTCCGGCCGGCGTCTACTCATCCGATATCTTCCTGCGCCAGCTCAAGAAGCTGGGCGAAGAGCTCGGCCTCGGCACCGAGGCGCGCATCGACCTGTTCGAGAAGCTGCCCGTGCCCTTCGGCCTGGTGCGTTACGGTGTGGCCCCGGACCACCCGTCCATCAAGTTCATCGCCTCCGCGCTTGAGAAGACGCTCGATAACCCGAACATCCACCTCTACTGCGACGTGGAATTCGGCAAGGACGTGACTCTTGACGACCTGCTGGCCCGTTACGACGCCGTGCTGTTCGCCACCGGCGCGGTCAAGGACAAGCCGCTGAACCTGCCCGGCGCCGACCTTGAAGGTGTGTACGGTGCCGCCAAGTTCGTCGAATGGTACGACGGATACCCCACCGGTGCCCGCGAATGGCCGCTTACGGCCGAGAACGTCGCCGTGATCGGCGGCGGCAACGTGGCCATGGACGTGGCCCGCGAACTCATGCGCAACGCCGACGACCTCAAGGCTAAGACCGACATTCCGGACAACGTGTACGAGGGCATCGGCCAGAACAAGGCCAAGGTGCTCCACCTGTTCATCCGCCGTGGCGTGGCCCAGGCCAAGTTCAGCGTGCAGGAACTGCGCGAGATGGAGAAGCTGCCCGGCGTGCAGCTCATCATCAACGAGGACGACTTCGATCTGGACGACGAGACCATCGAGGTGGCCGGCAAGGACAAGCTCACCCGCCAGATGGTCGAGGAGCTGTTCGCCATCCGCGAGATGGCCGAAGACATGGAAGACGACGGCGACGTCGACTTCGAAGGCAACCCGGCCGACCGAAAGTACTACGTGCACTTCAACTCCGCCCCCACCGAGATTCTCGGCGAGGACGGCAAGGTCAAGGCCATCCGCGTGGAGCGCACCGAAACCGGTGCCGACGGCAAGATGCACCGCACCGGCGAGTTCACCGACTACCCGGTTGAGGCCGTCTACCACGCCATCGGCTACCAGCCCGCCGAAGCCCCCGGCATTGCCTACGACGAGCACGGCGCCCACCTGGCCAACGCCAACGGCGACGGCCGCATTACCACCGAGGCCGACGGCGGCGAAGTGCGCGACCGCCTGTACGCCACCGGTTGGGCCAAGCGCGGCCCGGTGGGCCTGATCGGCTCCACCAAGTCCGATGCGCTCGCCATCGTCACCAACATGCTCGAGGATCTGGCCAAGGCCGCTGAAGGTGGCCGTGTGGCAGCCGACCGCGACCCCGAATCCATCGACCGACTGCTGGCCGAGCGCGGCATTCGCCCGATCGACTTCGCCGGCTGGAAGAAGGTCGACGCCTTCGAGCGCGCCGAGGGTGCCAAGGAAGGGCGCGAGCACAAGAAGGTCATCGAGCCCGACCAGATGCGCGAGCTCGCCCTGGCCTGACGGCCCGCCCACGCCCGTCCGGCATTCGTCCGGCATTCGTCCACCCGGCCGCGCCCCGTGCGGACGCGGCCGGGCTCGGGGCCGGACGGGCCGGGCGAATATGGGACATTTCTCGCGGCGTATATCCAGCAATCATTCAGCATGCGATTTTAGTGTGTGCATTATGGATGCCAAAGTACGGGTGCACGGCCATTTCAACGGCCTGAAGACAACGCTGCTGTTTGCCCTGATGTGGGCTATCATCATGCTGATTTGGTGGGCCACGGGCGGCAGTCGGCAAACCCTGAGCATCTATATCGTCATCGGCCTGATTACCACGTTCGGCACCTACTGGTTCTCTGACAAACTCGCCGTCGCCTCCATGGGTGCGCGGGAAGTCAGCGAACAGGAAGCCCCGGAAATCTACCAGATCGTGCGTGAACTGAGCGCCAAGGCCGGCAAGCCGATGCCGCGCATCTACATCGCCCCCACCATGAGCCCGAACGCCTTCGCCACCGGACGCAACGAACGGCACGCGGCTGTCTGCTGCACCCAAGGCATCCTGCAGATTCTCAACGCCCGTGAACTGCGTGGTGTGCTGGGCCACGAACTTATGCACGTGTACAACCACGACATCCTGACTTCCGCCATCGCCTCTGCCATGGCCACTGTCATCTCCTACCTTGGCTATTCGCTGATGTATTTCGGTGGCGGCTCGCGAGACGACCGCGATAGTTCCGGTGGCCTCGGCCTGATCGGCGCATTGCTGAGCGTGATTCTCGCGCCGATTGCCGCGTCTTTGATCCAGATGGCCATCTCCCGCACCCGCGAATACGACGCCGATGAAGACGGCAGCTTGCTCACCGGCGATCCCGAGGCCCTGGCTTCCGCGCTGAACAAGATTTCCTACGGCGCACAGACCGCGCCGATGCGCAAAACCGCCGGCACCCAGTCCGTCTCCGCAATGATGATCGCCAACCCGTTCTCCGCGGTCGGTTTCTCGCGCTTGTTCTCCACGCACCCGCCGACCGATGAGCGCATAGCGCGTCTCATGCAGATGGCCAACGAAATGAACGGCACGCCGATCGCTCCGCCCACCTACTCCACGCGCGTCGGCAGGTGACGTGCTAGGATAACTATTCGTGCCTCGTTTGGCTGAGCATGCTCGTCACGTGAGGTGCAGCAGCCGTAAGGCATGCGGACATAGTTCATCGGTAGAATGAAAGCTTCCCAAGCTTTAGAGGCGGGTTCGACTCCCGTTGTCCGCTCCATTGATTTTCAATGATTTTCATTATTTCCGGGAAAGTGTCGCGCACAATCGCAAAACTACGCGCTATTTGAGCGCTTTGCCCGCGGAACCCAGCTGCCGGCAAGCCTCGACCACGCGGGCGGACATGGAATCCTCAGCCTTACGGCCCCAAGAACGCGGATCGTAGAACTTCTTCTCGCCCACTTCGCCGTCGATCTTCAGCACCTTGTCGTAGTTCTCGAACACGTGATCGGCGATTGGACGGGTGAAGGCGTACTGGGTATCGGTGTCGATGTTCATCTTGATCACGCCGTAGCTTACAGCTTCGGCGATTTCTTCCGGGCGTGAACCGGAGCCGCCGTGGAACACCAGCTCAAACGGCTTGCCGTTGGGGAAATCGACTATGCCGGCCGCGCTAGGCAACTCGCCTTCGGCCACCGCGCGCGCCACACGCGCCTGAATGTCGCCGAGTAGCGATGGACGCAGCTTGACCACGCCGGGCTTGTAGGCACCATGCACATTGCCGAATGTGAAAGCGGCCATGTACCGGCCACGTTCGCCCAAACCCAGTCGGCGGGCGACTTCGAGGCCATCTTCCGGAGTGGAATACAGCTTTTCATTGATTTCGGCGGAGTGACCGTCTTCCTCACCGCCGACCGCGCCGATTTCGATTTCGAGCACGGTGTGCGCCTTCTGCGACTTGTCGAGCAGTTCCTCGGCGATGTCCAGATTTTCCTTGAGCGGCACGGTGGAGCCATCCCACATATGCGACTGGAATGTAGGCTCCTGGCCTCGTGCCACCTGATCGGCCTCATGCGCGAGCAGAGGACGCACCCACTCATCCAGATACTGCTTGGCGCAGTGATCGGTGTGCAGAGCGATGGTGATGTTCGGGTATTTCGCAGCCACTTCATGTGCGAAAGCCGCCAGCGCCAGCGAGCCGGTAACGCGATCATTGACCCCCCTGCCGGAGACGTAGGCCGCGCCTCCCACGGAAATCTGGATGATGCCGTCGGACTCGGCGTCTGCGAAGCCCTTCAACGCAGCATTCAGTGTCTGTGAGCTGGTTACGTTGATGGCTGGATAGGCGTAACCGCCTCGGCGGGCGGCCTCGAGCATTTCGGCATAGCGTTCCGGTGTTGCGATCGTCATGGCTTCATTATCGCGCGAGGCATGCCCTCTAGGCCCCGTTCTTCAACCTGTGCGCTGTGCGATTGGTCACAGCATCGCCTCGTACGAGTAGAAATTCGTCACCCATTCCGGGTTGTCGCACCTCCAGCCTCGCCCTGCGTGAGACGAAACTTCGCAGGGTAGAGGGTGTACGGTAGTCTGTTTCCGGCGGAATCGTGCGAATGCGGAGGTGCATCATGCCTGGAATTGTTCTTATTGGTGCTCAGTGGGGCGACGAGGGTAAAGGCAAGGCTACCGATTTGATCGGCACCAAGGTCGATTACGTCGCGCGCTTCAACGGCGGCAACAACGCGGGCCATAGCGTGGTGGTCGGCGATGAGTCGTACGCCCTGCACCTGCTGCCTTCCGGTATTATCAACCCGAACCTGACCCCGGTGATTGGCAACGGCGTGGTCGTGGACCCGGAAGTGCTCTTCGAGGAGATTGACGGCCTGGAATCCCGCGGCATCGATTGCTCCCACCTCAAGGTGAGCGAGGCCGCACACATCATCGCGCCCTACCACCGCACACTCGACAAGGTGACCGAACGCTTCCTTGGCAAGCACAAGATCGGCACCACCGGCCGTGGCATCGGCCCGGCCTACGCGGACAAGATCAACCGTGTCGGCATCCGCGTGCATGACCTGTTCAACGCCGACCATCTGCACGACAAGGTGGAGGCCAGCCTGCACCAGAAGAACCAGATGCTGGTCAAGCTCTACAACCGTCGTCCGATCGACGTGGACCAGACCACCGAGGAGCTGCTGAAGCTCGGCGAACGCCTCAAGCCGTACGTGGCCAACACCGGCCTGATTCTCAACAAGGCGCTTGACGAAGGCAAGACCGTACTGTTCGAAGGCGCTCAGGCCACCATGCTTGATGTGGACCACGGCACCTACCCGTTCGTCACCTCTTCCAACCCGACCGCCGGCGGCGCCTGCACCGGCACCGGCGTGGGCCCCACCAAGATCACCCGCGTAATCGGCGTCTCCAAGGCCTACGTCACTCGCGTGGGCGAAGGCCCATTCCCCACCGAACTGCTGGACGAGTCCGGCGAATGGCTGCGTCAGCAGGGCCACGAATTCGGCGTGACCACCGGCCGCCCGCGTCGCTGTGGTTGGTTCGATGCAGTCGTCAACCGGTACGCCTCCCAGGTCAACGGCCTGACCGACATCGTGCTCACCAAGCTTGACGTGCTCACCGGTCTGAAGGAGATTCCGATCTGCGTGGCTTACGACGTGGACGGCGAACGTCACGACGATATGCCGACCGATCAGGCCGCTTTCGCCGCCGCCAAGCCGATTTACGAGACCATGCCCGGCTGGGATGAAGACATCTCCAACTGCCACTCCTTCGACGAGCTGCCTGCCACCTGCCAGGCCTACGTCAAGCGTTTGGAAGAGCTGAGCGGCTGCCGTATCTCCGCGATCGGCACCGGTCCGCAGCGCGATCACATCATTTCCGTGCATTCGCTGATCGACTGATCAGCTGCGTCAACAATCGTTCGACCGCAATCCACAGTCGATACAGCCGGATAGATAGCCGATTCATATGCAGGAACCGACGCCCAGCACCCAAGAAATCTCGGCGGCCCAAGTACGCGCCCAGTCCACGCCTTCTCCGCAAGGCGCGGCTGCTGCCGCACGGCCGCCGCAGATTCCGCTTGCTCCCATAAAAAGAGTCCAGGCCCGCTTCAATCCGCTGGCCGACGGCATGATGTACCTCGTCGTGTTCTTCGGTGGCATGCTGGGCACGGCCATGCGCTACGGCTTGAATCTGATGATGCCCGCCACCGCCGCCCCGCACGGGTTCTGGCATTCATTCCATGTGCCCACATTCACGGCGAACATGATCGCCTGCTTTATCTTTGCATGCCTGGCGTCCTATCTGTCTCAGGCATCCTGGATTCGCAAACGCATCCGGCAGCTCACTTCGCGCGGCATCGGCATGGGCATGTGCGGAGGCTTCTCCACGCTCTCCGCACTGGCTATCGAGGAACTCACCAGATTGCATGCGGACCATATTGCCGGTGCCGTATGTTATCTGCTCATCAGCTTCGCCGGTGGCCTGCTGGTCGCCTACGCGGGTGCCCGACTTGGCTTGGCGCTCACCGTGCGACGTATGACGAAGATCGCCGCCGACGCGGTAATGAACCAGCGACAGTCGCCGAACGGTTCCGGCCGCCACGTGACCGCCGGAGAAACCGTCGTCATGCCCTCTGGCTCTGATGGCTCCCCCCTCAGTGCGCCGCCATCCTACGAGCCCGCGCCCATTACCGATGAGATTCCGCTGACCGGCGACCTCACCACAGGGGAGGTGCACTGATGACGTTCCTGCTCGTGTGCATGTGCGGCGGCCTCGGTGCCGTGGCCCGTTTCGTATTGAACACGTCGATTCAGCGATGGTGGAACCGACTGTTTCCGCTGTCCACGTTCATTATCAACGTAGTCGCCACGTTCTGTGCCGGCTTGGCCGCCGCCACATTCGCCCACCAAGTGGTGCCCGAATCGACGTACCTGCTGTTCGTCACCGGCTTCCTTGGTGGTTTCTCCACGTTCTCCACCGCAATCAATGAAATGGTGTCGTTGGCGCGTAACCGGCATCTCGCCATGGCCGCGTTCTATGTACTGGTCACCATCGTGGTGCCGGTGATCTGTGTGGCGTTGGGCTGGATCGTCGGCAGCCTGGCGCATTGATGCGCCTGTGTTCGTCCGCGCGCGAAATACCGCGATTACCGACTAATCGTCCATAAAACGTCTGTTATTTTCCTGTAACGAACCGGCTGCCCGGTAACGAGAGAGAAACCTCGACGCAACCGCGCGCGCTGATTGTCCTCCTAGGTTAAGAACCAATCCAGAGAGGACAGTTATATGACAGCCGTACACACTTCAATCCGGCGTCATCGACTGGGATTATTACTGCTGAGTGCAGTGTTCACCCTATTGATGGCGCTGAGTATCGCCACGCCAAGCCGCGCATTCGCGGCTGAGGCCGTGCCTACGTGCAACCCGACCGCCACGAACGGATGCGTTAATGGCATCCTGCAAGATGCGGATAAGAAGCCAATCGCCAATGTGGAGCTGAAGCTTTCCGGTCAGGAAGAGGCAACCACCACCACAGACGCGGAAGGCAAATGGGCGTTCTCCGTGAATGCCGATGGCAAATACACCGTGACGATGGATGAGTCCGTGGCCAAAGATCATGGTCTCAAGGCCGCCACCGCCGAAGTCGAAATTCAGAAGAACAGTTTCGACAAGGCTCGTCAGGTGGTTCGCTTCGACAAGCCCGCCGAGACGTCATCCACCAGCGGCACATCCGGTTCCGGTTCGTCGTCCACGTCCGGTTCCAGCTCATCCAGCACCGCATCTACGGGCGATGATGGTTCCGCAGCCAGCGCCAATATCGGCAAGCGTGTTTGGCAGCAGCTGTTTTCCGGTATCATCTTCGGCCTGATGCTCGGCCTGATGAGCGTGGGCATGAACCTGGTCTACGGCACCACCGGCCTGAGCTCCTTCTCCCATGGTGAGCAGGTCTCCCTTGGTGGTCTGATGGCTTACGTCGGTACGCAGCTGCTGCACTGGCCGCTGATTCCGTCCGCCATCTTTGCGGTGGTGATTGGCGCGCTCACCGGTTGGATCCAAAACGAGCTGATCTGGGTCCCGCTGCGCCGCAAGCGCGTGGGTACCATGCAGCAGATGATCGTGACGATCGGCCTATCGATGGCGTTGCAGTACATCTTCCAGTTCTTCTTCGGAGGCGATATCAAGGGCATCACCAAGTCCGTGCCGCCCAGCTTCCAGCTTGGCCCGATCACCACTGACGCGCCGACCCTGACTTCAGCGGGCATCGCCATTCTGGTGATTATCGGCGTGACCATCTTCCTGTACCAGACTCGCCTTGGCCGCGCCACCCGAGCCGTATCCGACAACGCCGCGCTGGCCGCCGCCTCCGGCATCAACGTCGAACAGGTGGTCCGCATCGTGTGGATCATCTCCTGCGGCATGGCCGCTCTGTCTGGCGTGCTGCTCGGCATCTACCTGAACGGCATTTCCTGGAACACGGGCGCCACCCTCCTGCTGCTGATGTTCGCAGCAGTCACCTTGGGCGGCCTCGGCACCGCGAACGGCGCGCTCGTAGGCTCCCTGATCATCGGCATCGTGGCGGATATGAGCTCGCTCATCATCCCCAACGACATGCGTTACGCCAGTGCGCTGGCGATTCTCATCATCGTCCTGCTGATTCGTCCGCAGGGCCTCTTCGGCAAGCAGCAAAGGGTGGGCTGAGCCATGGATCTCTTAACCATCATTTCCAACACACTGGGCGAACTCATCGCCCCGACCACGGCGGCATACGTGCTGGCCGCCATCGGTCTGAACATCCACTTCGGTATGACGGGCTTGATGAATATGGGACAGGCCGGCTTCATGCTGCTCGGTGCCTACGGATTCGCCATCACCCAGTCAATGGGCACGAACATGTTCACGTCGATTTGTGCGGCCGTCGCGCTCGCCGTGATCTACGCTCTGCTGCTCGGTATCCCGACCCTGAAACTTGGCCCCGACTATCTGGCCATGGTCACCTTGGCTGCGGCTGAAATCATACGTAGCATCGGCCGCTCCACAGCCATGACCGACTTCACTGGCGGTTCCGCAGGTATTTCCCCGCAAGACTTCACCACGAAGTTCGAGGCGTCCTCGCCGTTGCCCGATGGCACGACCACCTTCCTGCTGTGGACATACAACAACAACATCGCGAACTCGTGGTGGTTGCGTATCGTGTCCTGGATTCTCGTGGCGATTGCCGCACTGCTGTGCTGGCGCTGGTTCCACTCCCCGTGGGGCCGCGTGCTCAAGGGCATCCGCGAAGACGAGAACGCGATTCGTTCGCTGGGCAAGAACGTGACCAAGTACAAGATGCAGGCCCTGATCTTGGGCGGCATCTTCGGCGCCATCGGCGGCATCCTCTTCGTGCTGCCGCGCTCCGTGCAGCCCGACTCGCTCGGCCGTGCGGTCACCTTCTACACCTGGACCATCCTGCTGCTGGGTGGCGCGGCCACAATCTTCGGCCCGATTCTGGGCTCCTGCCTGCTGTGGGTGCTGCTCACCTTCGTCAAAGAGGTCATGCGTGGCGTCATTCCGGACACGCTGATCTCCTCGAACCAGGTCGAATCCCTGGGCTGGATCATCGTCGGTGTGGCGTTGATGTGCCTGGTGATATTCAGACCACAAGGCCTCCTGGGAGACCGAAAGGAGTTGGCGTTCAATGCCTGAGTCAAGCGAATCCGTGCGCAGCAGCGCATCCGAAACCAACGAGGCCGTCGCCGGCGTGACGTCGACGAATCTGCCGAGCGGTTCGAACGAGCCCGGCAAGCCGTTCCACGATCTTGCCCAATGGGCCACCAAGGCCCCCGAAGGCGAGACCCTGATCTCCACCGCCTACGGCGACAAAGTCACCGAAGATCTGAAATTCGTGGAGAACACGCCCGGCGTGCACAAGCCGGACCCGATTCTGGTGGCCAACAATGTGACCCGCAAGTTCGGTGGCATGACCGCCGTGGACGTCAAGCATTTCGAAATCGAACGCCACGGCATCACCGCCCTGATTGGCCCGAATGGCGCTGGCAAGACCACGTTCTTCAACCTGATGACCGGCTTTGACACCCCGAACACCGGCGAATGGCAGTTCGATGGCCGCGACATGGCCCACGTGCAGCCCGAGAAAGTGGCGCGCATGGGCATGGTCCGTACCTTCCAGCTGACCAAGGTGATGAGCCGACTGACCGTGCTCGACAACATGCTGCTCGGTGCCCCCGTGCAGCCCGGCGAAGGCATGTTCCGCTCGCTGGCGCCCGGCCTGTGGAAAAAGCAGGAGAAGGAGAACCGCGAGAAGGCCGAGGCCCTGCTCGAACGATTCCTGCTTATCAAGAAGAAGGACGATTTCGCCGGCGCCCTGTCCGGTGGCCAGCGCAAGCTGCTCGAAATGGCGCGTGCGCTGATGTCCGACCCGCAGCTGGTCATGCTCGACGAGCCGATGGCAGGCGTGAACCCCGCGCTCAAGCAGTCGCTGCTGGACCACATCATGTCGCTGCGCGAGGAAGGCACCACCGTGCTGTTCGTGGAGCACGACATCAATATGGTCCGTCATATCGCCGATTGGGTCACCGTGATGGCCGAAGGCAAGATCGTGGCCGAGGGCCAGCCCAAGGCCGTGATGAACGATCCGGCTGTCATCGACGCCTACCTGGGCGCCAACGCCAACATCGACCTTGGTGACGATTCCGTCCTTGATCTCAAGGAAAGCGAGGAAGTCTGATGAGTGATACCGAAGTACTTGAACCTGACACCCGCCCGCGCTCCGAAATCCACGTCGGCGAGCCCGCCGGCGAACCGCTGATGGACGCGGTCGACCTGGTCGCCGGCTATCTGCCCGGCGTGAACATTTTGAACGGCGCTTCCCTGACCCTTCACGAGGGCGAGATCGTCGGCATCATCGGCCCGAACGGCGCCGGAAAGTCCACCCTGCTCAAATCCCTGTTTGGTCTGGTCCACATCCATTCCGGCAAGCTGATTTTCAAGGGCAAGGACATCACCAACCTGCGCGCCGACAAGCTCGTCTCCCTAGGCGTGGGCTTCGTGCCGCAGACCGAGAACGTGTTCCCGTCGCTGACCATCGTCGAGAATCTGCACATGGGCGCCTACCAGGCACCGAAGCAGTTCAACGAACGATTCGACTACGTGTGCTCGATCTTCCCCAAGCTCGGTGCCCGCAAAGATCAGCTCGCCGGCTCCCTGTCCGGCGGTGAACGCCAGATGGTGGCGATGGCCCGCGCCCTGATGATGAACCCGTCCGTGCTGCTGCTCGACGAGCCGTCCGCCGGCCTGTCTCCGATGCTGCAGGACGAGACCTTCATCCGCGTGCGCCAGGTCAACAAGGCTGGTGTTTCGGTGATTATCGTCGAGCAGAACGCCCGCCGCTGCCTGCAGATCTGCGACCGCGGCTACGTGCTCGACCAAGGCCGCAACGCCTACTCCGGCCGAGGCCGCGACCTCCTCGAAGACCCGAAGGTTATCTCCCTATACCTAGGCAACCTAGAAGAAGAAGTAAAGGAAGAAGGCAAGTAACCTTCTTTCCAAGCAGCCCCCTCGTCGGAGGGGGCTTTGTTGTTCACCCTCAAAACCGCATGTTTCCAATAGTTTTCGGGCTTCATTTCGCGGTTACATACGAACAACGTGGCCGAAGCAACTCGCGCTTACAGTTAGGCCCAAGATTCGGGGGATGAACAATATCGATTCACCCCGTAATCGAAAAAACCACTGCCCGCAAGGGGTTAAGAGAGGAATAGGTGGCTTGTTATGAACATCAAGAAGACATCCATGGCGGTGACCGCCATGATTGCGGCAGCCGTTATGGCGCTCGCTGGCTGCGGATCCAGCTCCAACAGTGCCGACTCCAGCGCATCATCTAAAAAGTCCGACGCCTTCGTGCTCGGCGGCCTGTGGCCTGAAACCGGCTCGCTGTCCTATCTGGCCCCGCCGGAACTGGCCGCCGAAAAGCTGGCCGTGGCCGATATCAACGCGGCCGGCGGCGTGCTGGGCAAGGACGTGACCACCGTGGACGCTGATACGTCCGACGCCGATCACGCCGACCAGAACTCGTCCGCCACCCAGTCCGTGATGAGCAAGAACCCGTCGTTCGTCATCGGCCCGGCCTCCAGCTCCGTGGTCAAGAACGTGTATAAGACCATCACCTCGGCCAAGGTGCCGATGCTGTCGATGGGTGCCACCAGCTCCGACTTTTCCGGCCTGAGCCCGTACTTCTTCCGCACTGTGCCGCCGGACTCCGTGCAGGGTGCCGTGCTTGGTCAGGTCATCGCCCAGGATGGCGTGAAGAACCTGGCCATCGCGGCGTTCAACGAGGAGTACGGCACCGGCCTGCGCGACACCATCGCCAAGACCGCCTCCGATGCCGGCGTGAACATCGTGTACGGCGAAAAGGACGCCTTCGACCCGACCGAAACGAACTTCTCCTCCATCGTGACCGCCATCAAGGCATCCAACCCTGACGCCATCGCCATCGTGGCCTTCGACCAGACCAAGTCTCTGGTCAAGGAGCTCGCCTCCCAAGGCGTCGACACCCACAAGCTCTACTTCGTGGATGGCAACACCGCCGACCACTCCAAGGATCTGGACGCCGGTCTGCTCAAGGGCACCAAGGGCACCATCCCCGGCGTGATGGCCTCCGACGACTTCCAGAAGAAGCTCGTCAAGGCCTACGGCAAGGACATCGACAACTTCACCTACGGCGCTGAAACCTACGACGGCATCATCCTCGCGGCCCTCGCGGCCGAGAAGGGCGGCTCTGCCGACGGCGAGACCATCCAGAAGAACATGGCCGCGGTCTCCGGCGCCACTGGTGGCGATGAATGCACCACCTACAAGGATTGCGTGGCCGCCATCAAGGACGGCAAGGACATCAAGTACAAGGGCCTGACCGGCATCGGCGCGTTCAACAAGAACAACGACCCGAGCTCCGCCAACATCGGCGTCTACGTGTTCGACGGCGATAACAAGCCGGTCTTCGACCACACCCAGGAAGGCAAGGTCCCCACGGACTGATCGCCTGAGACGATAATGCGCGGCTGTGAACTGTAAGGACTCACGGCCAACACCCCCAAAACGCCTCGTAGCCACAGCGCCACGAGGCGTTTTTTTGGATTGAACACTCCCTAACCTGAACATTTCCAACAGTTTTCGGCGGCAAGTGCAGCGGCAACCAAAGAGTTACACAGTCACAATCTCACCGACTCTCAAGCCTCTTAGAGTGGCAACCACGATTCGAGAAAAGGTAACGCTCGCATCTCACATCACTGCCCGTAAGGGCTTCGAGAGGAAGTGGTGGTTTATGACCAACAACAAGAAAATCATGGTGACGCTCACCGCCGCGGTGGCCGCGGCCGTTATGGCGCTCGCCGGATGCGGCAGCTCCGGCACGGCGTCTGACTCCGGCACGTCAGGAGCCAAGAGCTCCGGTACCTTCCTGGCGGCAGGTCTGTTCCCGCTCACCGGCTCATTCGCATACGTCGGCCCGGCATCGTCCACGAGCCTGGAGCTCGCCAAGCAGGAGATCAACGCCGCAGGCGGCGTGCTCGGCAAGGACATGGAAACCACGACCGCTGATTCGTCCGATGCCGACCATGCCGATCAGAACACGTCGTCCGCCCAGTCGCTGATTTCCAAGAACCCGTCCGTTATCATCGGCCCGCCGTCCAGCGGCGTGGTCAAGAACACGTACAAGCAGGTCACCACCTCCAGCATTCCGATGATTTCCGAAGGTGCCACCTCCACCTCGCTGTCCGGCCTTGATCCGATGTTCTTCCGCACGATTCCGCCGGACACCGTGCAGGGCGCCGTGCTCGGCCAGGTCATCGCCCAGGATGGCGTGAAGAACCTGGCCATCGTAGTGCTCAACGATGAGTACGGTACACACTTGCGTGACGTGGTCGTCAAGACCGTTGAGGACGCTGGCGTGAACGTCGTGTACGGCGAAAAGGACGCCTTCGACCCGACTGAAACGAACTTCTCCTCCATCGCCACCGCAGTCAAGGCATCCAACCCGGACGCCACGCTGGTGATTGCGTTCGACCAGACCAAGTCCGTGGTCAAGGCACTGGCCGCCGCCGGTGTCGACACCCACAAGATGTACATGTCTGATAGCAACACCGTCGACCACTCCGGCGACTTCGAAGCCGGACTGATTGAGGGCACGAAGGGCACGATCCCAGGCTCCCACCCCACCGACGAGTTCCAGGCCAAGCTCAAGAAGATCAAGCCTGATCTGGGCGACTTCACCTACGCCGCCGAAACCTATGACGCGGTAATCCTTTCCGCGCTGGCCGCCACCAAGGGTGGAGCCACCGACGGCAAGACCGTGGCCAAGAACCTGCCCGCGGTCTCCGGCACCACTGGCGGCGAAAAGTGCGAGTCCTACAAGGATTGCGTGGCTCTGATCAAGGACGGCAAGGAAATCCAGTACGTCGGCCAGTCCGGCATCGGACCGTTCAACGACGATCACGACCCGGGCGCCGCCTCAATCGGCATCTACAAGTTCGACGCCAAGAACAAGCCGGTCTTCGACCACGCCCAGCAGGGATCCGTGCCGAAGGGCTGATGCGCCGTCCGGTTCCGGCTCGCTTAGAGAGCCGATTGCAATCGCTGCAATGGCGCATTCTGCCGGTAATTGGCGATTGACAGCGCCCGCCGGCATAACGAGACCCCACCCCTTGCCTATTCGGGTGGGGTTTCTTTATGTTCGGTGTCGAACCGGTTCGACACGCCGGCGATTGGACTTTAAGGTGCTCCCGGCGTTAATATCGAACCGGTTCGATGCAACGAGAACGTGATGGTAAAGACGGCGGTTCAGTCGCACACATCCACGTCATCGCACGCGCCCGAGTCCCGGCAGGAACAATGCTGACGCAACCGGAAACACAACACAGGAGTTGCCATGAAGAACACAGTTCAACTCATCACCTACGCGGATCGTCTCGGCGACGGCACCATCGCCAGCATGACCGACATTCTGCGCACCCGCTTCAACGGCGTGTATGACGGCGTTCATATCCTGCCGTTCTTCACCCCGTTTGACGGCGCGGACGCCGGCTTCGACCCGATCGACCACACCAAGGTCGACCCGCGCCTCGGCTCGTGGGATGACGTCGCCGAACTCTCCACAACCCACGACATCATGGTCGACGCCATCGTCAACCACATGAGCTGGGAATCCGCCCAATTCCAGGACGTGCTGAAGAACGGCGAGAACTCCGAGTACTACCCGATGTTCCTGACCATGAGCTCCGTCTTCCCGAACGGCGCTACCGAAGAAGACCTGGCCGGCATCTACCGCCCGCGCCCGGGCCTGCCGTTCACCCACTACAACCTCGGCGGCAAGACCCGTTTGGTATGGGTCAGCTTCACCCCGCAGCAGGTGGACATCGACACTGATTCCGCCAAGGGCTGGGAATACCTGATGTCCATCTTCGATCAGATGGCCGCCAGCCACGTGCGCTACATCCGTCTCGACGCCGTGGGCTACGGCGCCAAGGAAGCCGGCACCAGCTGCTTCATGACCCCCAAGACCTTTAAGCTCATCTCCCGTCTGCGCGAGGAGGGCGTCAAGCGCGGCCTTGAAATCCTCATCGAGGTTCACAGCTATTACAAGAAGCAGGTGGAGATCGCCTCCAAGGTGGACCGCGTCTACGATTTCGCCCTGCCGCCGCTGCTTCTGCACTCGCTGTTCACCGGTCACGTCGAACCCGTGGCCCACTGGACCGAGATCCGCCCGAACAACGCCGTCACCGTGCTCGATACGCACGATGGCATCGGCGTGATCGACATCGGCTCCGACCAGCTCGACCGCTCCCTCAAGGGCCTCGTGCCTGACGAGGACGTCGACAACCTGGTCAACACCATCCATGCCAACACCCACGGCGAATCCCAGGCCGCCACCGGTGCCGCCGCGTCCAACCTCGACCTTTACCAGGTCAACTCCACGTACTACTCGGCCCTCGGCTGCAACGACCAGCACTATTTGGCCGCCCGCGCCGTGCAGTTCTTCCTGCCGGGCGTGCCGCAGGTCTACTACGTGGGCGCGCTCGCCGGCCGCAACGACATGGAACTGCTGCGCCGCACCAACAACGGCCGCGACATCAACCGCCACTACTACTCCACCGCCGAAATCGATGAAAACCTCGAACGCCCGGTGGTCAAGGCCCTGAACGCCCTGGCCAAGTTCCGCAACGAGCTGTCTGCATTCGATGGCGAGTTCAGCTACGAGGTCGATGGCGACACGTCCATCACCTTCCGCTGGACCGCCGCCGACGGCGCGTCCACGGCCGCCCTCACCTTCGAGCCCGGACGCGGCCTCGGCACAGACAATACCACCCCGGTCGCCAGCCTTGCCTGGAGCGATGCCGCCGGCGACCACGAAACCCACGATCTGCTCGCCAACCCGCCGATTGCCGATATCGACTAACCGTTGGCCCATAAACGCCACTCCGCTGTGCGCGCTCCAAGTAGTGCGCCCGGCGTAAGCTGGGTTCATGGAGAGCAAACCGCCCGCAGTGCACTGAAGCCAGTGCGCTCGGGCGGTTTTGCGTATGCGGGGTTGAAGGTCGTGCTCCTGCGGGCGCGGCCCAAGCATCCCGCCGGAATCGACGAGACGAGCAGCAGAACAGAGAAAGAGCAGCATCATGTTGGAACCGTATGTGCGTCCGGGTATTGATGATCGCCCGGATTTGGACAAGGTCCTAAGTCCCGAAGACAAAGCCGCCGTGGCCAGACTGGCCATCAAGAATCGCCGCCGCCCGCCCGAAGCCTCTGCGGACCAGCCTGAGGCCCAGGCTGTGCGATTGGCTTCCGCCGGTTCTTCGGCAGCCGCTGCTGCAGCCGCCAGTGTGGACACTCCCGCGCCGGATATGTCGTCCGCCTACCTCGACATGCGCGATCCCATGGTCGCCGTCAATGGCCAACGCCCTACCGCAGGTCAGGTCTCCCGACTCAACTGGGGTTTCTTCGCTGCTTCAATTCTGGTCGGCGCACCTTGGGTGGCGTTGAACACCATTGCCATGCCCAACGCGATTGCGCGTACATTCGGCTATGACACTGCTGTTGCCGGTCATATCGCCATCAATCCGGCCACTGGCCGCCCGTTGCCCGTCGCCACCGAATTGGCGATGCCGCTGGCGGTGCTGGTGATTGTCGGCGTCGTGGCCTCCATGTTCTCGATGTCCCTGGTCTCCGCCCTGTCCGACCGCACACGCACGCCATTGGGCCGTCGTACCCCGTGGATGGTTGGCGGAGGTCTGCTGTGCGCGCTGATCACGCTGATTCTGGGGCAGAATATCGGCATCATTGTGCTTTGTATTTTCTGGGTGTTCCTACAGTTCGCCTATGCGATGCTTTCCGTGCCGTTGACCAGCGCCATCAGCGAACGGGTGCCCGACAAGTTCCGCCCTCGCATCGAACGCTGGCATGGCATCGGTGTGATGCTCGGCCAAGCGCTTGGCGTGTGCATGGGTGCACTTGGTGTGATGTTCAATTCGTTTACGCCGTTTAGTTACACCGCCGTGCTATTTGCAGTGTCCGGTATTGCCACCGTATTGATTCTGCCCAAGGAGCCTTCTAGCACTGAGCAGCCGAACCAGCTTTTTGACCGCAGTCAGGTACTTGACCAATTGCGCCCGCCGGCCCACGCTCCCGAGTTCTCCCGGATGTTCGCCGCCCGTACGTGCATGATGGCCGGTGTTGGGCTGACCGGTGTGTTTCTGTGGTATCTCGTACGTTTCTGGGTTTATGGCAAGGCCGTGGTACTTACGTCCGCGCCGCTGACCATTCCGGCCGGATTCCTCATTGCCAGTATGGCTGTGGCCACATTGATCGGTGCCGCGCTCGCCTCCTGGGCCGCCGGGCCGATTTCCGAGCGAATCGAGGAAAAGAACATTCCCGTGGCCCGTGTGGTGGCCGGTGCTTGCCTGCTGTATGCGATTGGTCTGGGGCTCGCATGGGGCCTTGGCGTCTGGTCCACCGGCACTGCCCGTGAAAACGGCATGCTGCTGTTTGCGTTGATCTCCGGATTCGCCTTCGGCATTTACGATTCGCTCGGACTTGAACTGGTGATGGACTCTTTGCCCGACCCGCGCCGAGCCGGCCACGACCTCGGCATTTATGCGCTCGCCAACTCGGCCGGTCTGGCGCTCGCCGCCATCATCGGCGCGCTACTGGTGAACGCCTTCGAGCATAGCTTCGGCTATTACCTGCTCTTCCCGTCCGCCATCGTCATGGTGCTGCTGGCCGGAATCATCACCCTCACCACCAAATCTGCCGAATAATAAACCGGTTCGAGTACACTGGTCAGCAGTGATCCAGTCCAGTACTCGCAGGGGAGCAAAACCATGGTCGGCATGCGCGACGTAGCCAAAGCGGCAGGGGTGTCCTTAAGCACCGTTTCGTTGGTGGTCAACAACACCGGCTACGTCTCGGCCGATATGCGTGCCAAAGTCGAGTCCGCGATGCGCCAGCTCAACTACATTCCCAACGAGCTGGCCCGCAACCTCTACCGGAACCGCACCAACACCATCGGCGTGATCATGCCGACCATCGCCCACCCGTTCTTCTCCACACTCACCGCGCATCTGCAGCGCGAGTTCGCCGCGCGCGACCTCAAAACCCTATTGTGTTCCACCGCCGATGCGGACAAAGGCGAGGTCGAATACGTCGATATGCTGCAGCGGCACATGATGGACGGCATCATCATGGCCGCCCACACCGAGCATCCGGCCGACTACTGGACCTCCATCCATCGGCCGATTGTCGCTTTCGACCGCACGCTCGGTGAGGGTGTGCCGGTCGTCCGGTCTGATCATGAACAGGGCGGCCGTCTGATTGCTCGCCAGCTCATCGATTCCGGAGCGCGCCACGTGGTGCTCGTCGGCGGCCCGCGCTCCCAGTTCGCGGCGGCCACCACGTTCCCCACGATTCGCTACCATCTCACCGTCGAGCGTCTGCTGGCTGAGGCCGGCATTGCCTGCGATTATGTCGAAGCCGGCACCGTGGCCGACATCGCCGCCCACGAAGCCACCGCATGCGCCATTTTCGAACAGTATCCTGATGTCGACGCCATCGTCGGCTCCGATGTGGTGGCATCCGTGGCATTGCAGGAAGCCTCACGACGGGGTATCGAGGTGCCTGCTGATCTGCAAGTCATCGCCTATGACGGCACTCTCATGGCCGAAACCGCCGGCAAACGCCTGACCGCGATTCGACAGGACTTCCCGGCCATCGCCGCCGCGCTCGCCGTCCGCATGGACTCACAGATCGCCGCCGACGGTGGCCCCGCCTCTCCGTCCAAGAACGATAGCGCTTCGGACGTTGACACCCAACCCACTCCCGAAGAAGTCATCCCCGTAGCCCTCATCCCCGGCGAAACCACCCGGTGACTCCTATCTTGGCTCCCCTCTCTGAGGCTGAGCTGTGAAGCAAACAGTCCGGTGGACTGTTTGTAGGCGAAGGCGAGCCGGGAGGCGAGCAGGCAGACTGCGGGCGGTAGCCCGTCTGTAATTGCGGCCGGGCTGGCGGCGTAGGCGACTGAGGGGAGCCGAGTCACGGCCGCCCACAGTCACCCATCTCACATGACTCCTACGTCACAATGTCCACAATGTGAACCCTTGCTGGATTGGCAAGACATACAAACCTATGTTTACATTCCAGTTCAGGTCGAACGGCCTGAGGAAATACCGAAAGGAGGCCACGCGATGACTGGATTCAATGCTTCTGCGTTTGTATCCGCACGAATTATTAGCCCGTCTTCGCTGGCGGATTAATTCGGCACTGATGCTTGAAGCCCCGTCAACGAAGGCAGGGCCAATCAAGCTGACACAATCGGCACGGCCCTGCATGATGCGGGGCTTTTTTTGTTGCGCTCACAAGGCTTACGGCAGAATCCCGCAGACGGAAACGGTAGCGGACAGTACACGGCAACAACACAGCGACAGAACAACAACCTCCCTGTGGGGCGAAATAATCGCCCGCCGATGAGAGTGAACGAGAGCAAAACAGGAGTAACAATGACTGCAGCAGTCGAAGAGACTGGCTTAGGGCAGGCGGCAGGTAAAGCCGCTACCTTGGTACGCGATTCGGTCAAGACCGTGATCGCCGCGTCGATGGTCGGTACCGCCATCGAATTCTATGACTTCTACGCCTACGGCACCGCCGCGGCAAACTACTTCCCGCACATCTTCTTCTCCGCGAAGGACAACCCCACCGTCGCACTGCTGATGAGCTTGCTGACCTTCGCCGTCGCCTTCATCGCCCGCCCGCTGGGCTCGCTGATCTTCGGCCACTTCGGCGATCGCATGGGCCGCAAGACCACGCTGGTCGTCAGCCTGATGACCATGGGTGTCGGCACCTTCCTGATTGGCTGCCTGCCCACCTACGATCAGGTCGGCGTTGGTGCAGTCGCCATCCTCTGCCTGCTGCGTTTCATCCAGGGCATCGGCCTGGGCGGCGAATGGTCCGGCGCGGCACTGGTCGCCACCGAGAACGCGCCTGAAGACAAGCGCGCACTGTACGGCTCCTTCCCGGAGCTCGGCGCCCCGATCGGCTTCTTCCTGTCCAACGGCACCTACTTCGTGCTCGAATCCTTCAACAATCAGGACGCGATGCTGGCTTGGGGCTGGCGTGTGCCGTTCCTGCTGTCCGCCATCCTGGTGATCGTCGGTCTCGTGGTCCGCGTTCACATGGAGGAGACCCCGATCTTCCGTATGGCTCAGGAGCAGAAGAAGGTTGTCAAGTCCCCGCTGACCGAGGTCTTCCGCAAGTCTTGGCGTCAGGTGCTGCAGGCCACCTTCCTTGTGGCTGTGACCTACACGCTGTTCTACACGCTCGCCACCTGGTCCCTCGCTTGGGGCACCAAGGAGCAGGGCGAAGGCGGCGGCAACCTTGGCTTCACCAACCAGGAATACCTGCTCATGCTCATGATCTCCATCTGCGTGTTCGCCCTGTTCATCGTGCTGTCCTGCCTGTACGCGGACAAGATCGGCCGCCGTCGCGTGCTGACCTTCTCCTCCTGCGCACTTGTGGTGTTCGCCGTACTCTTCCCGTTCCTGCTGGACGGTGGTCTGGTCGGCCAGAAGAACTTCTTCGCCAACATGGTGTTCCTGTGCGTCGGCTTTGCCCTGATGGGCATCGCCTTCGGCCCGATCGGCGCCTTCCTGCCTGAGCTGTTCGACGCCAACGTGCGTTACTCCGGCTCCGGCATCGGCTACAACCTGGCCGCCATCGTCGGCGCGGCTTTCGTGCCGACCATCGCCACTTGGCTGAGCTCCCACTGGGGCGTCCACTCCGTGGGCCTCTACCTTGCCGTGATGGCCGTGTGCTGCCTCGTCTCCGTACTCACCTGCAAGGAGACTAAGGACGTTGACTTTACCAAGTGACGATGTTCACAACGTGAAAACCCCTAATTCCACTAAGTGAACCCCTACAGGGCTTTTCCGATGCGACGGGACTAAACCTGCATATCGGAAAAGCCCACAAGGAAAGCCACAACAGAATATCGCTCAGCGAAACCCCGCAGAACGCAAGAAAAATTCAACCCCATAAATAAACAAATAAATAAAAGGAGCGCCAAAAATGGCAGCAACTATCTGGTACGAGAAGGACGCCGATCTGTCCGTGTTCGATGGCAAGAAGGTGGCTATCCTGGGCTACGGTTCTCAGGGTCACGCCCACGCGCTGAACCTGCGTGACTCCGGTGTCGACGTGGTCGTCGGCCTGCGTCCTACCTCCAAGTCCGTGGAGTTCGCCAAGGAGCAGGGCCTTGAGGTCAAACCGGTTGGTGAGGCCGTCGCTGAGGCTGACGTTGTGATGATTCTTCTGCCTGACCAGTACCAGGCAGCCGTCTACAAGAAGGACGTTGAGCCGAACCTGAAGCCGGGCGCTGCCCTGGCCTTCGCCCACGGCTTCAACATCCACTACGGTTACATCAAGCCGTCTGAGGATCACCCGGTGTTCATGGTTGCCCCGAAGGGCCCGGGCCACATCGTTCGTCGTGAGTACGCCGCTGGCCGTGGTGTCCCGGTCGTCGTTGCTGTTGAGCAGGACCCGGACGGCAAGACCTGGCCGCTGTGCCTGGCTTACGCCAAGGCTCTGGGCGCTCTGCGTGCAGGCGCCATCAAGACCACCTTCACCGAGGAGACCGAGACCGATCTGTTCGGTGAGCAGGACGTCCTCATGGGCGGCATCAACCACCTGTGCGACCTCGGCTTCGACGTGCTGACCGAGGCTGGCTACCAGCCGGAAATCGCCTACTTCGAGGTGTTCCACGAGCTGAAGATGCTGGTCGACCTCGCTAACGAGGGTGGTCTGAACAAGGCTCGTTGGTCCTGCTCTGACACCGCTCAGTACGGCGACTACACCTCCACCGTCATCACCGAGGAGACCAAGAAGCGCATGCAGTATCAGCTCAAGCGCATTCAGGATGGCTCCTTCGCCAAGGAGTTCATGGATGACCAGGCTGCCGGCGCCCCGAAGTTCAAGAAGCTGCAGGAAGAGTACTCTCACCCGCACCTCGAGACCGTTGGCCCGAAGCTGCGCGCCATGTTCTCCTGGAACAACGCCGAGGCCAAGGACAAGGACGAGGCTGAGTCCTTCAACGGCAAGATCGCTCGTACCCAGGTTCAGTGATTGCCGCCCCTGAAGGGGATTTAAGCTAGCAAACCGCCGTTCCCGCCCATACGGGAGCGGCGGTTTTGTGTTGTTGCGCGCAGCGAATCATTCTCAATAACAACTATGCGCTGATTTCTTGCAGGCAAACGAACACCGAATATGCAAGATCGTTGATATCTCAGCCTTTCCCCATATGTGGGATTGTGCGATTCTGTTCAAAAGGGTGCAGAGTTGTTATCGAGAATCGTTCTCTGCACACGGCTGTCCATACTCCAATAGTGACCTAGCTCACGTTGTGGACTCCAGCGGGGCTGCGACGGCGTTCTCGGTAGGATTGAACTCGGTTTGAAGGACACAATCCTCGCAAAACAGGACTTATCTGCACACCGTAGATACCCCCGGCGCCCAGCGGCGCCACAACCCACTACTGAAAAGGAGTGCCAATAATGGCAGCACAAATCTGGTATGAGAACGACGGCGATCTTTCCGTCCTCGAAGGCAAGAAGGTCGCAATCATCGGCTACGGTTCCCAGGGCCACGCCCACGCGCTGAACCTTCGCGATTCCGGTGTCGACGTGGTCGTCGGCCTGCGTCCGACCTCCAAGTCGGTCGACTTCGCCAAGGAGCAGGGCCTCGAGGTCAAGTCCGTGGCCGAGGCTTCCGCCGAGGCCGACGTGATCATGATTCTGGCCCCCGACCAGTACCAGCGCACCATCTGGGCCAACGACATCGAGCCCAACATCAAGCCGGGTGCTGCTGTTGCGTTCGCTCATGGCTTCAACATTCACTACGGCTACATCAAGCCGTCTGAGGATCACCCGGTGTTTATGGTTGCCCCGAAGGGCCCGGGCCACATCGTTCGTCGTGAGTACGCCGCTGGCCGTGGCGTGCCGGTCGTCGTGGCCGTCGAGCAGGATCCGCGTGGCGACGGCTGGGCTCTGACCCTGGCCTACGCCAAGGCCCTCGGTGCCCTGCGCGCCGGTGCCATCAAGACCACCTTCAAGGAAGAGACCGAGACCGATCTCTTCGGCGAGCAGAACGTGCTCATGGGTGGCGTGAACAAGCTCGTCGAGATGGGCTTCGAAGTCCTGACCGACGCCGGCTACCAGCCGGAAATCGCCTACTTCGAGGTCTGCCACGAGCTCAAGATGCTCGTCGACCTGATGAACGAGGGCGGTCTGAACAAGGCTCGTTGGTCCTGCTCTGACACCGCTCAGTACGGCGACTACGTCAACACCGTCATCAACGAGGACTGCCGCAAGCGCATGGAATACCACCTGCAGCGCATCCAGGACGGCTCCTTCGCCAAGGAGTTCATCGACGATCAGGATGCCGGCGCCCCGCACTTCAAGGAACTGCAGGAGAAGTACTCCAACGAGCGCATCGAGACCGTCGGCCCGAAGCTGCGCGCCATGTTCTCCTGGAACAAGGATGGCGTCAAGGATGCCGACGAGGCCAACTCCTTCACCGGCAAGATCGCCCGCGCCCAGGTTCAGTGATTCTTCCTTGGCTCCCCTCGGGTGAGGTGCGCACGAACAGCGAGCCGGCAATCGCAGCCTTCAGGCTGTCCGTGTTGCAGTACGCTGGCGCGTAAGCGCCTGAGGGTGGTCCCCAGTGCATACCAAAAGGCCGCCGCTCCGATTCATTCGGAACGGCGGCCTTTCGCTTATTCCAAGGGATCTACTTGATAACCCACGCAGAAGTGTCGGTGGGGAGCTGGCCTTCGGGGGTCAGCGGGCCGGACGCCAGCACCACGGAGCCATCGGGCAGCGCGACCGGGGCATTGCCGAAGTTGGTGATTGAGGTGAACACCCGCCCGCCAACCGCCGCGCGGGTGTACGCCACCACATCGTCGCCCATGTCCACCTGCTCGGCCGTGGTGTCGCGCGTGGCGGTCAGCGACTCCTGGCGAATCGCCAGTGCGGCGCGATACAGCGCGAGCATCGAGTCCGGGTCGGCTTGCTCCACGTCCACCGCGTAATCCTTGAACCACAGCGGCTGCGGCAGGTGCGGGTCGGCGGCCGGCGTCACGCCATCGGCGCGAACCGCAGGGGAGAAGCCGAAGGAAGCGCCCGTGCCGAACTGGCCGGCGGCGCACAGCGGCACATGGTTTTCGCCGGTACCGTCATCGGCCGGAGCCGGACGGCTGAAATCGGCCAAGGCCGGCTCATCGGCGGCGGTCCACGGCAGCGGCACGCGGCAGCCGTCGCGGCCCTTGTCCATCGTGTTGCGGGTGGTGTGGAAGGCGGTCGGATCCTCCAAGTGATCCCACGGAATATCGGCCACCTCAAACAGGCCCAGTTCCTCGCCCTGATAGATGTATGCGGCACCGGGCAGGCCGAGCTCCATCAGCGCGGCGGCACGGGCACGGCGGGTGCCGAGTTCGCGGTTCTCCGGGTAGGTGGTGCCGTCGCGCAGCAGCCAGTCGTGTGGCAGCTGGTGATACGGCGCGCCCTTGACCTGCGGCAGACCATAGCGGGAGGGGCTGCGCGGCACGTCATGATTGTTCATGACCCACGTGGTGGTGGAGCCGCCGGTTTCGGCCGCCGCCTTGAGCCCGGCGGCGATGGCCTTGCGGAACTCGTCGGCATACCAGTTGGCCTGCGCGAAGTCGAAGTTGAAGGACTGGCCCAGCTCGTCCATCGAAGCGTACAGGTGCTGGTGCTCGGGCACCACCCACGCCTCGGCCACGGCGAAGCGCGGCGGAGTGTATTCGTTGAACACCTTGCGCCATTCGCGGTAGATGTCGTGCACCTCGCGGCGGTCGAACAGCGGGTGGCTGAAGTCGTGGTTCAGCACGCCGACCACGCTGTATTCGCGGCCGAGCTCCTCCAGCGGCTTGGATTCAAGGTCTTTGGCCAGGCCGTGCGCTACGTCGATGCGGAAGCCGTCGGTGCCGTGGTCGGACCAGAAGCGCAGGGTCTTTTTGAACTCCTCGTGGATGTCCGGATTCTTCCAGTTGACGTCCGGCTGCGCCTTGTCGAACAGATGCAGGTACCACTGGCCGTCGGGCACGCGCGCCCAGGCCGGGCCGCCGAAGAAGGACTGCCAGTCGTTCGGCGGCAGTTCGCCGTGCTCGCCGCGGCCGTCACGGAAGATATAGCGATCGCGTGCGGGGGAGCCAGGTTCGGAGGCGAGGGCTTCCTTGAAGAACACGTGCTTGTCGGCGGTGTGGTTGGGCACGATGTCCACGATCACTTTGATGCCGGCCTCGTGCGCGGCCTCGGCCATCGCGTCGAAGTCGTCCATGGTGCCTAGGCGCGGGTCGACGTTGCGGTAGTCGATCACGTCGTAGCCGCCGTCCGCCAGATCCGAGGGGTAGAACGGGGAGAGCCAGATCGCGTCGACGCCGAGGTTCTTCAGGTAGTCCATCTTCTCGGTGACGCCGGCGATGTCGCCGAGTCCGTCGCCGTTGACGTCCTTGAAGCTGCGCGGGTAGATCTGGTAGACGACGGCCTGCTTCCACCAGTCGTCATTGAGGTTGTTGGCGGTCATGCCGATTCCTTCCTGTTCCGGGTGCGTTGTGGTTGGGTTGTTCCGGTTGTGCTCGAACTGCTGTGTGAAGACCCAACCGTTGTATTGATGATGACAACGATATCATGTGAATTACGCATGCAAAAGTCGATTTATCGGCGTTTTGCGATGGTAACGTAGTCACGCCTGCGCGGACGCTGCTGTTGCGGCAGGCGGCGCGGTGGTTTCGCGCAGTATCAGCGGAGTGTCCGGCCGTACGAATGCCGGTTCGATTGACTTGCCCGCAATGGCATCCAATACCATGTGCCCGGCGGCCACGCCCATTGCGAACGGGTCCTGATGCAGTGTGGTCAGTCCCACGGCGGCGGACAGGGTGGAATCGTCGAAGCCGATGATGGAGATGTCCTGAGGTACCCGCCGCCCGTATTGACGCAGGCGATACAGCACGGGTGCGGCCATTTCATCATCCTCAAAACAGAAGGCGGTGATGCTGGGGGAGGCGTTCAGTGCGGCGTTCAATGCCGCGTTGCTTTCGCCAAGACCGCGTTGAATGCTCAGAGGCGTTAGTTCGATCCCCGGATGGGCGGCAGTAGCGTCGATGACGCCCTGCAGGCGAGCCTCGGCACTGTAGCGCATATTGGTTTCGGTCGGTGCGCTGCCGACGAATGCGATATGTCGGTGGCCGAGTGCAATCAGGTGCTCGATGGCCGAACGTGTGGCGGCGTAATCGTCAATGCTCACGCCTGCGTCGAACCCATCGGTGGAGGGAATGTTGATGCCGACAATCGGCACGTGCATATGCTTCAGTCGCTCCACTTCAGCCGGCTCAATGTCGAAGGAGCTGACAATCACCGCATCCGCATTGCGTCGCACGGGCAAATCCGCAAAGAAGTCATGGCGCTCGGCGGCGTTGCGCATGGGGTAGGGCACAGTGTCGTAGCCGGAGGGGCGCAGCGCCGAGTCAAGGCCGGCGAAGATGTTTGCATTGAACCAGGTGGTGATGGTCTCGCTGGCCAGCAGCGCAATGCGGAACGACTGGCCGGACTTCAGTGCGGCGGCCGAGCGAGAGACGGAGTAGTCGAGCTTTTCGGCCGCGGTCATCACTCGGTCTCGAGTCTCTGGAAGCACTAGATCCGGCTTGGCGAAGGTTCGGGACACCGTGGATACGGAAACGCCGGCCTCGCGGGCCACCGCTTGAATGCTTGCCTTGGTCATATGCCGTCGCTCCTTCGCCGTCGCGAACAATCATTGTCATGACAACGATAACATGCCCATAACAAGTCGTCGTCTTCGGCTATCTCGATTACGAGGGGCTGATTTAGACCAATTTCCCATTGCCGGAATCGATCACCGCTTCTCTCGGCGCATCACGGCGGCTAGGGACTGCACGCGTGGCAGGTCGAAGACCTCGTCGGTATGTACCACGTGGCCTGAGCTGTCCGCCAGCGGCACGCGCCAGTTCGAATACTCTCTGGAAGTGCCCGGCTGATTCTGGGAGCGGCATTCGCCCACGCCGTCCACCAGCGCTGCCTGCAGCAGCAGCGACGGCGTATCGGTGAGCATGGCGTGCATCGCTTCCACGATTTCCTGCACATGGCCTTCCACATCATCCGCCACGGTCTGCGAGATATAGCCGTTCTCCACCAGACGGTTCATCATGGCCGTGCGCTCGGCCATCGCCGAGGCGGCGAATGCCTCCACCGGCTCGCTCAGGAGATGCAGCTCCTCGCGCAGCTTGACGTGTGCGAAGTTCAGGTAGCCGGCGGTGGGTGGCAGATCGTGCGTGGTCACCGAGGCCAATGCCTGTTTGCGATAGTCCTTGGGTGCGCGGTACGGGTCGCCGGCGTTCGGCGAATCGTCCACGCGGTTGAACCATTCCACGTCAGTGCCGAGCACGCCGTGATCGGCCAGAATGCGGCGCACGTAATCCGGTACGGTGCCCAGATCCTCGCCAACCACCATGCCTCCGGCGCGCGTGGCCTCGATGGCCAGTACTCCCAACATCGCCTCGTGGTTGTACGTCACGTATGCGCCGTTGCGGGCACCGAGCCCCTGCGGAATCCACCACAGGCGGAACAAGCCCAGCACATGGTCGATGCGCACCGCGCCCGCGTGCTCGTACATCGAATGCACCATCTCGCGGTACACCTGGTAGCCGGTGGCCTCCAGGTAGCGCGGGTTGAACGGTGGCTGGCCCCAATCCTGGCCCTGCTGGTTATAGAAGTCCGGCGGGCAGCCGACCGTGACGCCACCTGAGGCGAAGCGTTCCGGATTGGCCCAGGCATCCGCGCCGAGCCCGTGCACGCCCACGGCCATGTCCTGCATCAGCCCCAGCGTCATGCCGTGGTCCAGCGCCTCCTGCTGCGCGGCGTTCACCTGCTCGGCAGCGATCCACTGCAGCCAGCGGTTGAACTCGAACAGGTCGTGGTGCTCCTCGACGAGCTGGCGCACGGCCGGGTCGTCGATGGTCTTCTCGAAGAACCAACGGTTCTCGCCCCACGGCGCGCCCCATACCTCGAAGCACAGGCACCATGCGGCGAAGGAATCGAGGTCCGGGCCGGCGGTGGTCTTGAAATGCTCGAATTCGAGCTCGCGCTTGTTGTTGCGGCCCGCTTCGAAGATCAGGCGCAGCGCCGGGCGCTTGGCCTCCCACGCCGCGTTGATGTCCATCGGGGTCGATTCGTCGTTGCGCGCGGCCACCGAATCATGCAGCGCATCCACCTGCGCGCGCACGTCGGCCGGCAGTGTGGCATATTCGGGGATATCCTGCGGCCGGATGTACGTCACGTTGAGGAATCGGCGCGATTCCGGTAGATACGGCGATGGCTCAAGCGGCGGAATCGGCGCGCCGGCGTGAATCGGATTGATGAGCATGAAGTCGGCCTTGGACTTCTCGGCGGCATCTGCCAAAAGACGCTTCAGATCGCCGTAATCGCCGATGCCCCACGATTCGCGGGACCGCACGGAATACATCTGCGTCATCCAGCCCCACCGCTGGTGCTCGGCGACCGCCTCCGGCACGGGAATGCGCGCGGGGGCGGCGATGATGGCCGCCTTGCCCTCGCGCCCGTCAACCGTGACGGTCAGCGTGTGGTAACCCATCGGCAGGTCGGGTGCGATGGTCAAGTCCGGCTTGCCGGAATTGAGGTTCGGCAGCAGGGCAAAGTGGCCAAACGCGGTGCCGTCCTCCAGTTCGATGGAGGCGGTGATGTCCGCGTCCGACGAGCAGTTCAGGGTGATGCCGGTCGGTTTGCCGGTGGTGGCGACGATGGTGGAGGGGAGCAAACGTTTGCTGTTTTCCACCTCAAGTTGGGTCATGGAGCGTACGATGGCCTCGTCGCTGGATGCGTCCACGTCGAGGGCCTTGAGTACGGCGACCAAGGCCGCGTCGCTGATTTCGGTGTAGGTGCCGAGCTGGTCGATGAATGAGGTGGCAAGTCCGCAGGCTTTGGCGAGCTTGATGAGCGGGCGGGCGAGTCGTTCCGTGCTTTCCGCGCGCTGCGGGGCACCGGAAGCGGCGTTGTTGGTGGTGTCTGCGATGGTGCCGGTGCTGGTTGCTGCGTCGTTGCCGTATGCGTCGGTCATGATGACTCCTTGCTTGCAAATCGGGTACTGCTAGTCGTTTGCATTGCTGTTCGAGGGCCGCTCTGCGTTGAGGTTCCGGCAACCTGACAGACCAATGTTCGAGCTGTTCTGCCTCTACCGTAACTCATATTGACAACGATTGCAATACATTCGGTGAGTTGGACGAGGCTAGAGGTGTTGGTGTTTGTCGTGATGGCCCGTTGACTATCCCCAGTCGACTTTGCCGACAGCCTCGCCGGCGGAGGTGAGGTCGAACGGGTTTAACCAAACACGACGAACGATTGCGGGGAGAGCGTCAGCTGCCCGCCGCTCACGGCCGGTTCACCAAGACTGAGCAGCACGTCGGCGTCGGAAGAGAGCTCGTCCGGCAGGTATTCCGTGAGGAATGAGGCGATTGAGGCACCTGAATCGGCGTTGAAATAACTGGAATCGCCTTCGTGCTCCATAGGCGTGTCGGTATTGCGCAGCAACAGGTTGTAGCCGTTCGGGTGGCCGTCCCGGCGCCAGTCGAGGTAGAGGTCCATGTCGAAGCCGGCCTGCATCGATTCGTTCGGATGGCCTGGACGCCATCGGCGGACCGACCTGGGTGGATTCCGATAAGGCGGCCGTATGGGTGACCAACTGGGACACCGAGCGCAACGGCTCCTCGCTCACCACCCGTGACGGCACCAGCTACCTGCTCGCCAACGCCTTCATGCTCGCCTACGATTACGGCCAGCCGCACATCTTCTCCGGCTACTACTACGCCGGCGTCGACGACGGCGCTCCCGGCGCCACCCGCACCTCCGTGCCGGACATGACCTGTCCGACCGACGGCATCGAAACCGCCGGCACCTGGCACTGCGCGCAACGCTGGACCGCCATCCGCGGCATGATCGGCTTCCGCAACGCCGTGGCCGGCACCTTCACCGCCACCGTGGCCAAGGGCTCGGCCGTCGCCCTATACGCCGGCGCGACGCCCGCAAACTGGGCCGGCACCCGGAAATACGATCCGTCCGATCCCGCCTGGTTCACCGGCGAAACACCGCATAAGGGCGATGACACCGCCGCCAAGTCCGCCGATTCCGCAGCGTCCGCCAAGTCAGGCGACGCCAAGTCCGGAAAGGCAACGTCCGATGCCATCCGCCGCGCCGCAACGCTCGCCGCCATCCTCCTGCCCGTCATCGTCGGCGTCACGTTCATGGCGATAGCTCGCAGGAACGGCAAAGCCCAGTCCGACAACAGCGGCCCGAATAGCGACTGATTCGGCCCCGCTCAGCCGCGCACCCGCGGCGCGGCGGTGGAGTCGCGTACCAGCAGTTGCACGGGGAAGATCTCGTGCGGCTGGTCCAGGGTGCGCCCCTCGATAAGGTCCAGGGCCTTGCGCGCGGCGGCGACGGCCATGTCGTACGGCTTCTGGCGCACGGTGGTCAGCCCCACCTCGCCCGAGAACGTGCTGTTGTCGAATCCGGTGACGGACAGGTCGGTCGGAATCGCCATGCCGCATTGGCGCAGGCGGAAGAACAGCGGAATCGCCAGCGAATCCTGATGGAAGCACAGGGCAGTCGGGGCGTCGTCGCGCGCGAGCAGCGCGGTGAGGGCGGCGTCGACCGGATCGTCGCCGGCCTGCATGTCCATCGTCTGGCCGGTCACGCCGTCCAGTTCGCTGCACGCCTCCAGGAATCCGGTGACGCGGTTGTGCGAGCTGAAGCCCATCGTGGCATCGAACGTCTCGTACAAATACAACAGGTTGCGGTGGCCGAGCGTGGTCAGATGGCGCACGATCAGCCGGATGCCGGCCTTGTCGTCGATGCCCACGGAGGCGGTGAACCCCTGCGAGGCCGTGTTGATGCCGATGAGCGGGATCCGCGTGGTGTTGAGTCGCCTGATTTCGGCCGGGGTGATGGCGAACGACGAGACGATGACCGCGTCCGCGTTGCCGCGCACCGGCAGTTCGTCGAAGAACTCCTCGCGCGCGCCCGCGTCGCCGATCGGTTGGATGACCAGATCGTAGCCGGCCGATCGCAGCACTTCGTTGAGGCCTTCGATGATGCGCGAGGTGAACCAGTCGAGCTTGCTGCTGCCCACCAGCAGCGCCACGCGGTGGGAGCGGCCCGATTTGAGGATGCCGGCCATGCGGGATACCGAGAAGTCGAGTTGTTGGGCGGCCTCCATCACCTTGGCGCGCGTTTTGGCGGAGACCATGTCAGGGCGGGAGAACGCGCGGGAGACCGTGGCGGTGGAGACGCCTGCTTGCCTGGCGACGTCCTCGATGCTGGCTTTCATGGCCCCTCCCGGTTTTTCAAAGTTGACGGTGTGACAAACTTCTCTTCATTGTAAATCATTGCAGTACGTTTTACGACAGTCATAGTGCAATGGGTTGCGATATTGCGACACGCCGAAAATATAGACCAATATGGTCTCAATAGCTTTGGAATGTAACAGGTTGCAAATGTAACGGTTTGCATGGCTGAGAAAGCCGGGTTGCCGAACTAGTTCGACACCCGTATACTGAACCGTGTTCACTTAGAGCTTGCGAGGAAGTAAGGGAGATAATGAAGATCAAGAAATCTCTCGCCGCGCTGACTGCAACCGTGAGCATTATGGCACTTGCAACCGGTTGCAGTTCGAGCGGTTCGTCAGGCGTCGTCGACACCCAGGCCGACAAGGGCCTGGCCGTCATGGGCGACACCATCACCTACGACCCCAACCACTTGGTCAACGACGGCCAGCCCATCGAACTGGGCTACTGGTCCTGGGGCGACGAAAGCACTGACCCGGTGATCTCCATGCTCCACGAGTACGAGAAGATCCACCCGAACGTCACCTTCAAGATCTCGCAGGTGGCTTGGAGCGACTACTGGGTCAAGACCCCGCTCTCGCTCAAGGGCAACAAGAACGCCCCCGTGCTGTTCAACGTCCACAACTCCGAGGATGCCCTGCTCCGCCCGCACGCCGTCCGCCTCGACGGCGCCAGCGACTGGCGCATCTTCCACCAGGTGGTGCTGCCGATGAGCCGCAATTCCATCGCCGCGCTCGCCATCTTCACCTTCCTGTGGAACTGGGAGGACTACCTCTGGCCGTTCCTCATGATCACCGATGACGACAAGCAGCTGTTGTCGGTGGGCCTCAAGATGTTCTCCGGCCAGTACGGCACCGATTACGGCGGACTGTTCGCCGCCACCTCCGTGACCATCATCCCGGTGGTCATCGTCTACCTGGTGTTCCAGAAGCAGTTCATCGCCGGCATCGCCACCGGCTCTGGCAAGTAAACCCGGCCGGTTTCGGCCGAATCCGAACCGCGCCGCAGTCTCCCACCAGTCCCGGGGAGCCGCGGCCGCATCACTCGTATCATCGTGAATAACCGTACAGAAGGGGTAACCATGGCACAGTCACCACAACTCAAGCAGTCGTCTCCGACCTCGCCCGATCCGCAGGACTTCCGCCTCGACGCCACGCCGGCCATGCGCGCCGACAATGTGGTGTCCGGCGAGCACTGGCGCATCGGACTCATCACCGATTCGCTCGTGCGATTCGAATGGTCCGATTCCGGCGTATTCGAGAACCGCCCGACCCAGACCGTCCTGAACCGCGATTTCGGTAGCCCAGTCGAACGCCGCGTCACCGAGCGTGACGGCCGCGTCATCATCGACACCGCGGCCCTGACCATCGTCTACGACCAGCAGCCGTTCAGCAAGGAAGGCCTGAGCGTGGTCGTCAAAGGCGTGGCCGACACCCAGTTCAACACCTGGCATTACGGCGACGCCCAGCGCGGCAACCTCAAAGGCACCGCCCGCACGCTGGACGAGGCGGACGGCGCCATCGAGCTTGACAACGGCGTGATCTCGCGCGATGGCTGGGCCGTCATCGACGATTCCGCCGCCAACATCATCATCGAAACCGACACGGTGAACGGCAAGGCGAACCCGTTCGGCACCTGGGTATCCCCGCGCGCCACCGCCGAAACGGACTTGTACTTCTTCGGCTATGGCCACCGCTACATCGAGGCCGTACGCGACTTCTATCGCCTGACCGGCCCCACGCCGCTCCTGCCGCGCTTCGCCATGGGCAACTGGTGGAGCCGCTACTACCGGTACACGCAGGACGGCTATCTGGCCCTGATGGACCGCTTCAAGCGCGAGGGCATCCCGTTCACCACCTCCGTGATCGACATGGACTGGCATCGCGTGGACGACGTGGACCCGAAGTACGGTTCCGGCTGGACCGGCTACTCGTGGAATCGCGAACTGTTCCCCGACCCGCCGGCCTTCCTCGCCGACCTGCACCGGCGCGGCCTGCGCACCACACTGAACGTCCACCCGCGCGACGGCGTGCGCGCGTTCGAGGACGCCTACCCCGAAGTCGCCAAGCGCGTCGGCATCGACCCGGCCACCGAGGAGAACGTGGAATTCGACCTCACCAACCCGGACTTCGTGGACGCCTATTTCGACATGCACCACCGCATGGAGGCCGAAGGCGTCGACTTCTGGTGGCTGGACTGGCAGCAGGGCGGCGTGACCCGCCAGAAGGGTCTCGACCCGCTGTGGATGCTCAACCACATGCACTACCTCGACTCAGGGCGCGGTGGCAACTGGCCGCTCACCTTCTCCCGGTACGCCGGCCCCGGCTCCCACCGCTACCCGGTCGGCTTCTCCGGAGACACGATCGTGACCTGGGAATCGCTCGCCTTCCAGCCGCAGTTCACCGCCACCGCTTCCAACATCGGGTATGGCTGGTGGAGCCACGACATCGGCGGCCACATGTTCGGCTACCGCAACGAAGAGCTGGAGGCCCGCTGGTACCAGCTCGGCGCGTTCAGCCCGATCAACCGACTGCATTCGTCCAACTCGCCGTTCTCCGGCAAGGAGCCGTGGAACTTCAACCGTGACGTGAGCGCCGCGATGGTGGACGCGCTGCGTCTGCGCCACGCGATGATGCCGTACTTGTACACCATGAACTACCGTGCCGCCGAAGCCGGCCGTCCGCTGGTCGAGCCGATGTACTGGCAGAACCCGGATACGCCGGACGCCTACGAGGTGCCGGATGAGTTCCGCTTCGGCACCGAGCTCGTGGTCGCGCCGATCGTCTCCCCGGACGATGCCGCCGCCTGCCGCGGCCGCGCCGACGCCTGGCTGCCGCAGGGGGAGTGGTTCGACTTCTTCGACGGCCGCCGATACGTCTCATCCGACGCCGCTGGCCGCCGACTGGAGGTCTGGCGCTCGCTCGACCGCACGCCGGTGTTCGCCAAGGCCGGCGCGATCGTGCCGTTGCAGGACGTCGCGGAATCCGGCGAAGCGATCAACTCTATCGCCAACCCGCAGGCCCTGCGCGTGCTGGTGTTCCCTGGTGCCGACGGCTCGTTCGTCATGCGCGAGGATCGCGGCACGTGGGGCGCCCCCAGCGCCGACACCGCGATAGCGTTCACGTGGGGCGGGGCCGATGCGTCGCCCAGCGCCTTCACCGTCGCGCCGGTTACCGGCGATACGTCCGCCGTACCCGAGTTGCGCGACTGGACGGTCGTGTTCCGCGGCGTCGCGCCGGTTGACGCGGCCAGCGGCGTGCGTGCATGGTCCGGCGAGGCTCCGGTCGAGGCGACGGTGGCGTACGACGAGGCGACCATGAGCCTGACCGTGTCCGTCACCGGCATCAGCTCGGCTGCCAGTCTGCGCATCGAGATTCCCGGCGGTCTGCGCATCGCCGACAATCCGGTCGAATCGGACGCGATGGACCTACTGCTGCACGCCCAGATGCTCTACCGCACCAAGGAGCTCGCGCTGCAGGCGGTCCACAAGCTCGGCATCGGCGCGATCGGCGCCCTGCGCACCATGAACCGTGGTCCGCGCTACGCCAACGATTTCTGGATCACCGACATGCCCGATGCGGTGGCCGGCGCGCTCGAAGAAATTTTGCTGCGCAGCTGAGCCCGGTTGCAGTTTTCTGCAACATCCGGGTGCGCCCCGGTATGCGGCGATAAGTTCGGCATGGTTGCCGAAGAGCGTGGCATACCGGGTGCAGTGCGTGGGATGGCCTTCGCGATTGCACTCATCGTGCGGTCAGTGGAAAGGAACTTTTCATGCACAAGGTGAAACAGCACAAGGGCGTCGCGGTGGCCGCCGCGGTCTGCGCGGTCGCGATGGCGGCCTCGCTCGCGACCCACGCCGGCGCGGCCGGGGACCGGCGTTATTGACTGGCTGGCGTTATCGAGTGATTGGCGGTATCAATTAGCCGGCGTTATTGATGAGCCGGTGTTGTCGATTAGCCAGCGTTATCGACCGGCACTGAAGCATGCAGTACCCACTGCCCGCGTTTCTCCCGCACATCCCAATCCCCGTGCGCATGCAGCACACGCTCCCGATAGTACGCAAGCCCGGAATGCCGCCCCCTCAAACGTCGCGTCACCTTGACGCGGACGGTCCGTCACATCAATGGTGACGCGGTCCTGAGCGGCGGAAACCAGCACCACGTAACGCTGCGTCGAATCGGCATACCTGGCGATATTGCCAAACAATTCCCGCAGAAAATCGGCGACAAACACTGTGTCTGAGTTATTCAGCGCATCGATGCCCCCAGCGACAATAACGTCGCCGACACACCCCATGCGCCGCAATCGCGCGCCGCCGCTGGCAAGTCTGATGGCAAGGCTGATGGCGCGCCCCAGTCACCCCTTGCAGTTTTCTGTATAAGTGGATTTTGGCTCCAAACGCACCACTCCGTCATCGCCGTCAGTCACTCCCACAAAAAACTTGAGCCAAACATACTCAACTTTTTGTGTTGAAATTGGGAATAGAACTTGCCAAATGGAAGTTGAGTGATGTAGGCTCAAGTTTGGAAGGTCCAAGAGACGACCAATCGGAACTTGGGCAAAGAACGTAAGAACAAACGAGTAATTAAGGAGCACACATTATGGCACGTGCAGTTGGTATCGATCTGGGAACCACGAATTCCTGCATCGCAACTCTTGAAGGTGGCGAGCCCACCGTTATCGTCAACGCTGAAGGCGCGCGCACCACGCCGTCTGTGGTGGCCTTCTCCAAGTCCGGCGAGATCCTCGTCGGCGAAGTGGCCAAGCGTCAGGCCGTGACCAACGTTGACCGCACTATTTCTTCCGTCAAGCGCCACATGGGCTCCGACTGGACCGTCGACATCGACGGCAAGAAGTGGACCCCGCAGGAGATTTCCGCGCAGATCCTGATGAAGCTGAAGAGGGATGCTGAGGCCTACCTCGGCGAGCCCGTCACCGACGCCGTCATCACCTGCCCGGCATACTTCAACGATGCCCAGCGTCAGGCCACCAAGGACGCCGGCAAGATCGCCGGCCTGAACGTCCTGCGTATCATCAACGAGCCGACCGCAGCCGCTCTGGCCTACGGCCTTGAGAAGGGCAAGGAAGACGAGCGCATCCTGGTCTTCGACCTCGGCGGCGGCACCTTCGATGTCTCCCTGCTGGAGATTGGCAAGGATGACGACGGCTTCTCCACCATTCAGGTTCAGGCCACCAACGGCGACAACCACCTCGGTGGTGACGACTGGGATCAGAAGATCATCGATTGGCTGGTTTCCGAAGTCAAGAACAAGTACGGCGTCGACCTGTCCAAGGACAAGATCGCGCTGCAGCGTCTGAAGGAAGCCGCTGAGCAGGCGAAGAAGGAGCTCTCCTCCTCCACCTCCACCAGCATCTCCATGCAGTACCTGGCCATGACCCCTGACGGCACCCCGGTGCACCTGGATGAGACTCTGACCCGTGCGCACTTCGAGGAAATGACCTCCGACCTGCTGGGTCGCTGCCGCACGCCGTTCAACAACGTGCTGCACGACGCCGGCATCTCCGTGAGCGACATCGACCACGTGGTGCTCGTCGGTGGTTCCACTCGTATGCCCGCCGTCAAGGAACTCGTCAAGGAGCTCACCGGTGGTAAGGAAGCGAACCAGTCCGTGAACCCGGATGAGGTTGTGGCTGTCGGTGCCGCCGTGCAGTCCGGCGTCATCAAGGGCGACCGTAAGGACGTCCTGCTTATCGACGTGACCCCGCTGTCCCTCGGTATCGAGACCAAGGGTGGCATCATGACCAAGCTCATCGATCGCAACACCGCCATCCCGACCAAGCGCTCCGAGGTCTTCTCCACCGCTGAAGACAACCAGCCGTCCGTGCTGATTCAGGTCTACCAGGGTGAGCGTGAGTTCGCTCGCGACAACAAGCCGCTGGGCACCTTCGAGCTGACCGGCATCGCTCCGGCTCCGCGTGGCGTCCCGCAGATCGAGGTCACCTTCGACATCGACGCCAACGGCATCGTGCACGTGTCCGCTAAGGACAAGGGCACCGGCAAGGAGCAGTCCATGACCATCACCGGTGGTTCCGGCCTGCCGAAGGACGAGATCGACCGCATGGTCAAGGAAGCCGAAGCTCATGAGGCTGAGGACAAGAAGCGCAAGGAAGACGCCGAGACCCGCAACCAGGCCGAGGCCTTCGCCTACTCCACCGAGAAGCTCGTCAACGACAACAAGGACAAGCTCTCCGACGACATCGTCAAGGAAGTCACCGACAAGGTCAACGCTCTGAAGGAAGCCCTGAAGGGTGACGACACCGAGAAGGTCAAGACCGCTCAGACCGAGCTGATGACCGCCGCCCAGAAGATCGGCCAGGTCCTCTACGCCCAGCAGGGTGCCGAGGGTGCTGCCGCTGGTGCTGACGGTGCCGGCGCTTCCGCTGGCTCCGCCTCCGGTTCCGACGACGACACCGTCGAGGCCGAGGTCGTGGACGACGATGACGACAAGGACAACAAGTGATGTCCGAGTTCAACAAGGACGACTACCTGAACGACCTGCCGGATCCCTCAGATGCTGAGGCTGCCGCTCAGGCCTCTTCAGGGGCTGACGCCTCCGCCGAGTCCGGCTCTGCGCAGGATTCGGCTGCCCAGGCTCCTTCCAATGAAGGAGCCGACGCGGCTCCTGCCGCAGCTGAGGGAGAGAAGACTGGCGAAGGCCAGTCCGATTCCGCAGACACCCTCACCCCGCTCGGCAAGGCCAAGAAGGAAGCCGCAGACTACCTCGAAGCCCTGCAACGCGAACGTGCGGAGTTCATCAACTACCGCAATCGCACGCAGAAGGAGCAGGAGCGCTTCCGCCAGCACGGCATCATCGACGTGCTGACCGCGCTGCTGCCCGCCCTCGACGATATCGACCGCATTCGCGAACACAGCGAGATGGACGACTCGTTCAAGGCCGTCGCCACCAAGATTGACAAGGCCTTCGAGAAGTTCGGTGTCGAGAAGTTCGGCGAAAAGGGCGAGGACTTCGACCCCACCAAGCATGACGCGATCCTGCACAAGCCGGACGCGGATGCCGAAAAGGAAACGGTTGACACCGTGGTCGAGGCCGGCTACCGCATCGGCGATCGCGTAATCCGCGCCGCCCGAGTAGTAGTAGCCTCCCCGCAAAACTGACATCCAGCTCGCTGCAATGAGTTGACAGTGCCTTAGCTCCCTCTGATGAGGGAGCTGTCAGCGAAGCTGACTGAGGGAGAGAAGCCGGCCGCAGGCCGCGGAAGACAGAGGGCCACATTCTTGATGCCCATAGTCCCCGCTATCTTTCCCTCCGTCATCGCTGCGCGATGCCACCTCCCTCATCAGAGGGAGGTGCAATTACATAAAGACTTTTCTAGAAAGGAGACATGAATGGCTGAAAACGAATGGCTCAGCAAAGACTTCTACAAAGTCCTTGGTGTCTCCAAGGACGCTTCGGACGACGACATCAAGAAGGCGTACCGCAAGCTCGCCCGCAAATACCATCCTGACGTCAACAAGACCAAGGAAGCCGAGGAGAAGTTCAAGGACATCTCCGAAGCCTATGACGTGCTGAGCAAGAAGGAAGATCGCCAGAAGTACGACGCGATTCGTCAGTTCGGCATGGGCGGTGCCCGCTTCGCCGGCGGTTCCGGCGGCTTCGATGCTTCCGGTTTCTCCGACATCTTTGGTTCCATGTTCGGCCAGGGTGCCGGCGGCAATGGCTCGCGCATCCGCTTCTCCACTTCGGGCGGCGGCCCCAACAACATCAACGACATCTTCTCGATGTTCGGCGGTGCTGCAGGTCAGGGCGGCCAGCCGTATGGCGGCTACGGCCAATCGCCGTACGGCAATGCCGGCGGCTATGGCTATGAGGAGGCCCCGCGCCCCGAAAACGGCGAGGACCGCAACTCCAAGATCAGCCTGACCCTGCGTCAGGCGGTCAAGGGCGCTACCGTGTCCCTGTCCGTGGACGGCAAGAAGTTCAAGGCCCACGTGCCTGCGGGCGTCAAGGACGGACAGAAAATCAAGCTGGCCGGCAAGGGCAAGCTAGGCATCAACGGCGGCAAGGCCGGTGACCTGTACCTGCACGTCACCGTCAAGCCCGATGCCACATTCTCGATGCGCGGCCATGATATCGTCATGGACCTGCCCGTCACCGTGGGCCAGGCCGTGGCCGGTGGCAAGGTCGAGGCCAAGGATATCGACGGCAATCCCGTTACCTTCAAGGTGCCGGCAGGCTCCAGCTCCGGCGCGGAAGTCAAGCTCACGGGACTTGGCGTCCAGCGCAGCAACCAGCCGGGCGATCTGATCGGCCGTGTGCAGATCATGGTCCCCGCCAAGCCGGGTCTGGCCGTCAAGCACGCCGCCAAAGAATTCGACGAAAAAGCCGGCGACTATCTCAGCCTGTAATCAGGAGGTGAACAATGGCGCGGTTAGCCAACCAGATGAAGCAGTTATACGCGATGTGCGCAACCGCGCTCGTGATGGGCAGGGCCGATCTCGACGGAGCCGATGACGTCGGCTTCGACATCGAACTGCCCATCTTCACCGTCGGCCAGACCGCCGAGTTGGCCAACATTCACCCCCAGACTCTCCGTCAGTACGACCGCCTCGGTTTGGTTCGTCCGCAGCGCACCGATGGCGGCGCACGCCGCTACTGCCTGCGCGACATTGCCCGCCTGACCCGAGCTCAGCGCCTGAGCCAGGATGAGGGCATCAACCTTTCCGGTATCGCGCGCATTTTGGTCCTCGAAGAAGAGAATCGCCAACTGCGCCGCGAAGTCAAACGCATGCAAACCGGCGACCAGGAGAGCGTTTTCGCCGCAGGCCGTGACGGCAATATCGTGGAGATACAACGCTCCAACCGCGCCCGCCTCTGGCGCAACGCCATCCGCCGCGAAACCCGCGAACTGCCCGGCCGCGATACTGCCGCCGATATCGCTGCCGGCGCCACCGGCGACTCCAACTACACTCCCGCCGACTCCAAGTCCATGGTCCTGTGGGGTTGGTGAGTCTGGCCGCATTGCTTCGATTCCTTCTCCATTCGTAAAACTGTTTGTTATCTCACATCGGGCAGCTGCCGAAAAGCACGAATCTTCTTGACGGAGATGTCAAGGTTTGTTACGGTGACGTGCGAAAACCGATTCGTAAGGGGTGCTTTAGGCTGAGACGGTATGTGCCGAACCCTTCGAACCTGTGAGCTAACACTCGCGTAGGGAATGCGACGGTTGAACTCCTCTGTTCGGCTCGGCATCCCATATGCGCGTTGAGAGAGAGGAAGCGTATGTCAATACGCAAGGAGCTGACCGCCCAGAACGTACTGCTGGGTTTCCAGCATGTGCTTGTTTCCAACGTCTGGCTTGATCCGGTGTTTGTGGCCGGAGCAATCGGCTTACCTATTGCCCTGTCGTCGAACATGATTAACGCCATCTTCATCGTCTCTGGTCTGGTTACTTTGGTTCAGGCCACTCGGCTGGTTCGCCTGCCGGTGGTGCAGGGGCCGTCAGCCGCGTTTGACGCGTTGATGATCGCGGCAGGTACGGCCGGCATGCTGGGGGCGGCGAGTTCGTCCATTCTCATCGCTTCGCTTGTGTTCCTGTTGCTGTGCCTGACCGGTGTGATAGAGCGGATGCGGTTCCTGTTCTCTCCGATGATTTCGGGCGTGGTCATCTTTATGGTCGGTGTCTCGCTGTCTGGATTCACGCTGAGCGAGTTTCTAGGCGGGGCTCCCGGCGACAAGACGTTCGCCGATCCGCACATCCTGACCGTGTCGATTCTGACCACGGCGATTGTGCTTGTCCTGTCGTTGCTCGGCAAGGGCCTGCTCAAGTCGTTCTCATTCCTCATCGCGCTCGTCGTCGGCACCGTGGTCGCCGCAGCGTTTGGCATGGTGGACTTCTCTCCTGTGGCATCCAAGGGATGGTTGGGCCTGCCGACCTTCCTGCCCTACGGTCCGTTCACATTTGACTGGAAGATCTTCATCCCGTTCTTCATTGCCTACATGGTTGCCGTCATGGAAGCTCTCGGCGTCTATCAGGCGGCTTCTGAGATTCAGGGCACGTCCCTCGGACGCAAGCAGGTGCGCTACGGTCTTGCCGGCGAGGCGGCCGGTTCAGCCATTTCCTCGCTGATTGGTGGATTCACCACCACCGCCTACCCGCAAAATGTCGGCCTGCTCAACCTGACCGGCGAAGGCAAGTTGCGCACGCGCACGCCTGTGATCATCGCCGCTGTGCTGTTGCTGATTCTGGGCTTCGTGCCAAAGGCGGGCGCGTTGCTGTCCGTCATTCCCTCGGCAGTCGTCGGAGGCATTTTCCTGCCGGCTGCGGCCAGCCTAATCGTGACCGGCCTGCGCGCCCTGCGCAAGGTCGCTGATGACGAGCGCCGTCAAACGGTCATCGGCATGTCTCTGTTGCTCGGCATCGCCCTGCCCAAGGCGCTCTCCGGCCTGACCGGCGGCGCAAGCGTGTTCTTTGGCAACAACATCATGGTCGGTGTATTCAGCGCCATCATTCTCAATGCGCTTTTCGTCGCTCTTCCGGATTTGGTGGCGAAGCATCGTGCGCCGGCGTCCGTGGATGTTCCAGCAGCCGATCCGGCGGATGGGACTGGCGCTGCGGCGTACGATGAACGATAATGCTGGTTGATATTGGATATTGACAGGAGCGATGCAATGACTGATGTGATGGATGACGCGCGTCGTATCAAGCGCGGGATTCTGGATTTTATCCATACCTATGGCTGTGAGCAGGCCCCGGAAGAGGCGTTTGGTGCGTTGGCGCGCGACGTGTTCATCTATCAGTACACGTATGATCTGCCGTACCGTCGTTACTGCGCGGCTAAACGCGTCACCCCCGCAACGCTCAAGGATTGGCGGGAGATTCCGCCGATGCCGGTGGACGGGTTCAAGCACCTTGACCTTTCGACCATACCGACCGAGCAGTGCGAAGCCGTATTCATGACGAGCGGAACCACGCATGGCGGCAAGATGCGTGGGCGCAACTTCCATCCCGATCTTGAGGTGTGGGATGAATCAATGATTGTGCCGTTCCGTCATTTCATCATGCCGGATCGAGAGCGTATCCGCATCGCCGTGATTTCGCCGGCATGGGACATGAACCAGAACTCCTCCCTGTCGCGCTACCTTACCAAGGCCGTGGAGTGCTGCGGCAGCGAAGGCAGCGGTGTGTTCTTCGACGAGCATGGACTCAAGTTCGATGAAATCATCGCCTTCCTTAACCGTGCGGTGTCTGACGGTGAACCGGTGATGCTGATGGGTGTCTCGTCGTCCTATCTGTATCTGCTCGATTACCTGCATGAGCATGATCTGACGTTCGCGCTGGCCCCCGATAGCCGGTTGTTCGACACTGGCGGCTTCAAGAGCACTAAGCGCGACATCACCGAAGACCAGATGCTTGATGAGCTGGAACAGACACTGGGGGTGCCGCGCCACCACTGCGTCAACATGTATGGCATGACCGAGTTGAGCTCGCAGATCTATGACCAAAATATTCTGTCGTGGTATACGGATGGCACCAGCAACTATCTCAAGGCGAACCCCGCCTGGGTGCGCACGGTCTTCCTCGATCCGGAAACGCTGACTCCCGTCAAGGATGGTGAGACCGGTGTGATAGCCCATTACGACCTTGCCAATTGGAATTCATGCATCGGTATTCTGACCGAGGACCTCGGCCATCGGACCCCGGACGGATTCCTGCTGCAGGGCAGGGCGAAGGGAGCCGAGGCTCGTGGGTGCTCAATCGCGGTAGACGAGGTCATCAGTGCCAACCGTTGATGAATCCGTGAGTCAGGCCATTGATGTCTTCCACCTGCCCTCGGGAGTGGATGTTTCGGATTACGAAATCTATGAGGTCGCCACATCGGATGGGGTGAAGCGTTTGCGCTATCCGCGACTGGATGGCTCAAAGGTGACTTCCCTTGCCAAGCAGCTTGTCGATGTTCGCAACCGCACGCTTGCCGCGATGAGTGTCAACGATATTCTCGACATCGTGGCCGACGCGGCCCAACTATGGGCCGATCCGGATTTTGAGCTGCGGCGTCAGGCTGAACTGCTGATTCCCGCAATCACCGGATATGAGCCTGACATGGTGCGGATTGAGCTCAAACGGTATATGCGCCAGTTCAGGCGTCGTGAACTGCTCCGGTTCCTTGACTCCGAAATCGGTCAGCCGTCTATGCTCGACGAATTCCGGCCGAACAAGGCGGGGGGATACTCTAAATATGTGGGCCCAGCGCTCACCTATCAGGTGTTCTCCAGCAATGTGCCGGGGATTCCCGTGTGGAGCATGGCGATGACCCTGCTGGTCAAAGGCGCGATTCTTGGCAAATCTTCATTTTCCGAGCCGGTGATGCCTGCGTTCTTTGCTCGCAGCATTGCGATGGTCAATTCCGACCTCGCTGATGCCATTGCGGTGGTTCCATGGAAGGGCGGCTCGCAGCAGCTCGAGGATTCAGCCATCGATGCGGCCGATGCCGTGATTGTTTACGGTTCTTCGCAGACTACCAAATTGATTGCGGGCAAAGTCGCCGGGTCCAAGCCCTGTCTAGGTTACGGAGCAAAAGTCGGGTTGGCGTTCATTGGCCGAGAGGCTTTGCGTCCTGATACCTATGCCGATACCGTGCATCGTGTGGCTGTTGACATCGCCACATATGACCAGCAAAGCTGCCTGGCTCCGCAGACCGTGTTCGTGGAGACTGATGGAGCCCTCACCCCTCGTGAAGTGGCTCAGCTGCTCGGTGGCGAGCTTGAGAATCAGCAGCGCAAATATCCGCGCTCCGTATTGAGTGACGCCGAGAACGTGGCCATTCAGCGGGCGCGCACCGACGCTGAGATGAGAGCCTTGATGGGCGGGAAGGCCGCGGTGTTCGCCAGTGGCCATAGCACGGCATGGTCGGTGCTGTATCGAGAACTTGACGGTAGCGGTGCCGACGAGGATGTTGCTTCGCTGATGTCGCCGTTGAACCGCACCGTCAACGTGGTGGCGGTGCCAGATTTGTTGGACGCTGCCAGAAGACTGACTTCCTGCCGTGGCTGGCTGCAGAGCTGCGGTGTCGCTGTGGATTCAACCAGACTGTTTGGTCTTGCAGATACATTGGCCGAGGTCGGTGTGAATCGCATCTGTCCGCTCGGTGAGATGGATCGGGCGAAATCCGGCTGGCATCATGATGGGGGCTTCAACCTCATCGATCTGTTGCGCGCGGTGGATGTCGAACGCGGCAGCGACGCGTACAGCGATTCGTTCGATATGGATATGGAATAGGCCTGTGCTGTTGCGGGCAGCAGAGGCTGGTAGCAGGGCGAAAGGCAAGGGTAATGACAGAGCAAAGCGATATGGCACGGCGTCCAATGGTGAATCTGGATGGCAGAACAGCGATCATCACCGGTTCCGGCAAGGGCATAGGAGCGGCTGTGGCGAAATGCCTGGCATCGCACGGAGCCGCTGTCGTCATCAATTACGTACATGACGCCGCCAGCGCGCAGCGCACCGTTGAAGACATCCACTCGCTGGGAGGCTTGGCTATAGCTGTACAGGCGGATGTTTGCGATGAATCGCAATCTTCCAAGCTAGTGGGTACCGCTGTCGACTCATTCGGCGGCGTGGACATCTTAGTGAATAATGCTTTCGGACGCTTCTCCTTTGACCCGCGTCGCCGTTCCACTTTTGCTGGAGGCGATTGGGATGAGTTTAGCGCACAGATCGAGGGATGCCTGCATGGTGCATATCTGATGTGCTCACATGTGGTGCCGCTGATGCGAGCCCAGACCTCCGGGCGTATCATCAACATCTCCAGCAATCTGGTCGATTCGCCCATCGTGCCCTACCATTCGTATATCACTGCCAAAGGCGGCTTGGTCGGCATGACCCGCTCTCTGGCCCAGGAGCTGGGCGGCTTCGGCATTACCGTTAATGCCATTGCCGCAGGTTTGACGGCCGGAACCGCATCCAGCGCAGCCACCACCGAGGATGTTCGTGAACGAATCATTGCCATGACGCCTCTTGGCCGCCTTGCCCGTCCCGATGACATCGCCGGAGGGGTCGCGTTGTTGGCGTCCGACATGGCCGGCTTCATTACCGGACAATGTCTGCACGTCGATGGTGGGCTGACCATGCGCTGAGGCGCAGGGGCGGTGTGCTGACGCGCTATGGTTGTCGCATCCGATTGGTGCAATGGAATGCAGCAAGAGTAAAGGCGCCAATTGGCGTGCGGGCATGTGGACGGAGGTAACTATGCTGCTCAAAGCCGTGTTCTGGGATTTGGACGGTACTCTCATCGATTCTGAGCCGCTCTGGCATGACGGTGAGATTGAGATCGCGCACAACAATGGCGGCGAGTGGAACGAGGACCTCGGTTGGGAGTGCTCCGGCACTCCGGTACCACACGTGGCAGAGGTCATGATTGCGCATGGCTGCACATTGAGCGTTCCCGAAATCGACAAGCAGCTCAAGGATTATGTGTTCAAGGCGGAGGTCGAACGTCTGCCGTGGATTCCTGGTGTGCAAGACGTGCTGCATTCGCTCAAGGAAGCCGACATCCCATCCATGCTGGTCACTACTTCGCCTCGCCGCATGGCCGAGAACATCATGAAGCAGGCTGATGGATTGCTTGCCGGCTACGTCTGCGGCGATGATCCGTACGAGCACAAGCCGAGCCCTGCCCCATATCTGGCCGCGGCTGAGAGACTCGGCATCGCGCCTGAAGACATGGTCAAGTGCGTGGTAATGGAAGATTCCTCATCCGGTCTGCGCTCCGGCGCCGCCTCGGGGGCCACACTGATTGCGCAGACTGGCTGGATTCGCACCGACACTTCCGGCCTTGGCCAGTTTGCCTCCATCGACTCGTATGAGGGCATCGATGCGGCCGCGCTGGACGCCTTTGTGCGGCAGCGTTTGGGGGAGTAGAAATTTCGTTTGTATTGCGGAGTTTGTGTGGGAAACCCCAGTCGACCTGATGTTATAGGCCGGCTGGTAGGGTATTTGACGGTTTGCATATAACTGTCTGGTTCATTGGGCTGGCAGCTCAATACAAGATTTAGGACTCATAGGAAACACATGGGCTTCGTTAATTTCATCATCGAACTGCTGAAGGATCCGCGTGCCGCGATTGCCGGTTGGATTGCCATGGGCGTGGCGCCGACCCTCGGATTCATCTTCCTCATCGTATTCATCGAAACGGGCGTGGTGTTCTTCCCGTTCCTGCCCGGTGATTCGCTGTTGTTCGCGGCCGGCGTGTTCGCAGCCCCGGATGCTGCGACCGGCAAGGCCGCGCTGCCGCTGTTCTGGTTGCTGCCGGTGGTTTGGTGCGCGCCGATTATCGGCGACCAGTGCAACTACTTCATCGGTCATTTCTTTGGCCGCCGTATTATCCAATCCGGCAAGGTGAAGGCGCTGACTCCTGAGCGACTGGCCAAAACCGAGGGCATGATTGAAAAGTGGGGCCCGCTGGCTGTGTTCCTGGGCCGCTTCTTCCCGTTCATTCGTACGTTCATGCCGTTCATTTCCGGTATTTCCGGTATGCGTTGGAGCCGTTTCACGCCGTTCTCAGTGCTCGGCGGCCTGTGCTGGTCCACGTTGTTCACGCTGCTGGGCTACTTCTTCGGCAACATTCCGGCCGTGCAGGATCACTTCGAACTGGTGATCGTGCTGATTCTGCTGGTTTCGCTCGCCCCGACCATCATCGGTCTGCTCAAGGCCAAGTTCGGCAAGAAGAAGCCGGCCAAGGTGACCGATGCTCAGTTGGACGTCATGGAAGACGGCATCAAGAACCTCGATAAGTAAGCAAGGAATGTAGATTACCGCATAAGGAATCGTCGTGAAAATGAAGGCCCTGACTGTGCATATGAGGTCAGGGCCTTTTCTGCATGAGATGGGCGTGAAACAACAGCGTGGTTATCCACATTTGTCGTGGACGACATGCCGGGGTGTGGATAACTCAGCAAGCTAGAACCACAATGGTCGATTCGTGTTGAGCATTGAACTCGGACACGTTTCAATCGGCTTATGAATAGCAACACCACACCCCGCGTGGCGCGTAGGATCACCTCGCCAGCGGTAGCACCTCCGGGCATTCCGCTGCCCACGGACGATGCGCCGATTCCAGCGCATCGCTACTACACTCCGCCGCCCAGGCCGTTGGCCTCATGCGAACGGCAGAGATCGGGCGAGGCTCCGGCACTCGCCCTAACTACAGACACCAGCTTCCATAACATTGTGACGATGACGTCAGGTCATGGAGGCGTGGGGTTGAGTGTCATGGCTTCCATGCTTGCATGGACATTGGCGAGACGTGAACACAGCTGCGCTCTCATAGACGCTGATTTCGTGGCCGGATGCCTTGACCTGCTGCTCGGTGTGGAACGAGAGCCGGGTTTACGATTCAGCCAAGTCGACGCACCCCTCGACCGCATCGAGGGCGATGCGATGAACCATGAGCTGATGATGTGGGAGGGTGTGCGAGTACTTCCCTATGACCCTTGGAGCGCGCGCCAGCCTGACTGGTGGGAAGTTCAAGCGGCCATTCGAGCCTTGGCGGAAACGAACGACGTTGTCATCGTAGATGCCGGTCAGGGTGGACTCATTGAGACCGTACCCGATCTGCGCAGTGGCATGCAGGTGATTGCCGCGGAATTGTCGGTGATGGGGCTGGCCAGAGCCAAGTCGCACCGGTCCAGACTGGATTCATGGGGCTGTGAAGCGCCACATATCGTCGGCGTGGAACCACGTGGCGCTCCACGTGGGAGAGGCCACGTGGGTATTGGTGAGGCGCAGGACTATTTGACTGCCACGGTATTGGGGCCTGTCAAACCAAGTGTCAATCTGTGTGGAGACGTACTGGAAGGCCTCGGCATCAGATCGGTGACCAAAGGCAGCCGCAAAGCCGTGAGCTTGCTTGCCGATCTTGTCGAGCAGGCCATTCGCCCGGTTTCGGGAGCTTCTTGCAAGGACCGGTGATGCGGTATGGCTGCCGTAATCACTCGGGCTGATGAGCCCGGCGCAGTGCCCAGAACTGTGTTCTTCGGTCTATTGAATGATGTGGCATCCGACCCGCAGGTTACCGATCTGGCGGTGACCTGTGATGGCCGCGTTTGGGCGGACCGCGGCAACGGCATGCGAGAAACAGTATTGCGTGTGCCGTTTCGCTCGCCGCAAGTAGTTCGAGAATACGCCGTCCAACTGTGCGCGCAGCTTGGGCGCAGACTGGATGATGCCTGCCCGATAGCGGACGCCGCCAGTCCAGACGGCATCCGCGTGCATGCGGTGATTGCCCCATTGGTGCCACAAGGTGCCGCAATCTCCATACGGTTCCCTGACAGGACCATGGCATCGTTGCGACATCTGAGCCAATTAGGTGTATTCCCGGCTGCTTGGCTGCCGATGTTCGTGGGACTGGTGCGCAGACATGCCACAGTGCTGATTACCGGCGGAACAGGCGTGGGCAAGACCACCTTGCTCAAGGCGCTGCTGGCGCAATGCGATGTGAACGAGCGCATCGTCACCGTAGAGGAAGTTCGTGAACTGGGAGAACTGGGGCGTGGCGATCATGTGTCGTTGGTAACGCGCGAGGCGAATGTGGAGGGCGTCGGAGCCATAAGTCTGACGGACTTGGTCAAAGCGACGTTGCGAATGCGCCCCGACCGCGTGGTGCTGGGCGAATGCCGTGGCGCGGAAATCGTCGACCTATTGCGCGCGTTCAATTCTGGTCATCACGGTGGCATGACCACTGTGCATGCGGACGGCGTGAACCGAGTACCGTCCAGGCTGATTTCGCTTGGATTACTCGCCGGAGTCAGTCCACAGGCGTTGGCCATGCTGGCGGCAGGCGCTTTCGACGCGGTGGTGCATTTGGAGCGAGTGAACGGACAGCGGCGTATCACGCAGATCGGCGAACTGCGTGTAGCACATGGTGAACTGGCAGGAACACCGCTGGCGGTATGGAATGGCTGCCATCCTCCTCGGTATGCCGCCGAATGGGGGCACTTCATTGAACGATGGGGCATCGTTCCCGGGCCGAGTGGTGGTGGGTGATGATGTGGTGTGCTGTTCTGGTGGCGCTCGCCGTGCTGATATGGCCGGGGAACAAGTCCGGGAGGCTGTATCGGCTGGCTTACCGCGGGCGTGCGGTCGATTCCGCAGCCATAAACGAACCTCGATATGCCGGCTCACCTCGCGTGGGCGTTGCGCAGGTGATTACGTCCGCCATCGCGCGATTGCGAGGTGGCGGCACATTGGTTGAAGCATTCGAGGAACAATCCAGCAGACGCTTCGCCACTCAGCGCATTACTGTGGAACGGCTCATAACGGTGTTCGAACAGCGGCGTCTGCCCGACGAATCACCAGCGCAGGTACTTGAAGCTGCACGCGGGGTCACCGCCGCAGCGGTTTTGAGCGATGAGCTCGGTTGCCAAGCAGTGCCATGTCTGGAAGCGGTATTGACTGCTTACCGGCAGATGAGGCTGATGCAGAACCTGCGATCGCAAGCATGTGCCGTTCCTAAAGCCACTGTGGGGCTGCTGAGCGCGCTTCCGGCCGTCACTGTGGCATTGGGCGAGCTTCTGGGAGCTAGACCATTGGCGTTCTTGCTTGGATCGCCACGCGGTGTGGTCTGCTTGGTATTAGGGGGATGTTGTTATGCTGCCGGCTTGGCATGGATGCGGGCATTGTTGAAAGGCAGCGGATTATGAGTACGGTGTGGGTACACGCCGCGGCAGGCTGTGCGGCGATCGCTAGTTGGCTGTATAAGGCTCCGTCTTGTCATGACAGCCGCTTGCCGGGCGAGGAACCGGCCGTAGCGCATGATTGCGGGTCGTCATGGACCATACTCATATTGCGTATGTCGCAGGTGTCCTTGCGTCAGGGCTCCTCGATTCCCCGGGCGCTTGACATGGTGGGCAAAGCCGTCGGCGGCGACTGCGGCGCTCGCATGAGCGAGGTTGGGAGATCCCTGACCAGAGGGGTTCCCTGGGCTGATGCGTGGCATGCCGCTATGGCTGTTCAGCATGAGGGTGCGCCAGCTGATAGTTCATCCGGAAAACGTACCAGCAGAACGCAACGAGATCTTGGCCTGCTGCAATCGGCTTTGGAATCGTCATGGACGCATGGCGATATGCCTGGCGTGCGCCTCGAATCCGCCATTGAACAGCTGGACCGTGACGAGCGTGCCGCCATCGAACGGAATGCCGCGAAGCTGTCGGTAAAGCTACTGATGCCTACAGGGCTATGTTTTCTGCCGGCATTCGTGCTGGTAGGAGTCATTCCGGCGATTGCGTCCTTCATGATGTGAATATAGGCGTGAACTGAGTGCGCTTAGGGTGAATCTTGTTGTATCGCTCGGTATTGCACTTGGCTGCGTTTGGTTATCCACATTGGTGGTGGACGACACGTCGGGGTGTGGATAACTCGGCAAGCTAGAACCACATACCCCGTTTTTCCTGGTGCATGAAGCGTTGATAGTCCACAGTGGTATGCACCCCGCGTCAACCCGGCGCGGGGGCCAACCACTCACACACGCATGGGGAAGGTGCGAAGCCACTGCGCAGCTTCCCCTCCTTACCGAAAGGAACGCCAATGAATACCCCTATCCCCGTCATCGTCGACGGGCAGGCCGGCATCTTTGCGCACAGCAAGGCTCGTGTGGCCACGCTGAACGCCAAGGCGAAAGAACGGCTATGCCTCATGGACGCACGCATCCGCACCCTCATGGCTGAGCCCGAAGAAGGCGCGGCCACTGCGGAATACGCAGTCGTACTCGTTGCGGCTACAGGCTTTGCGGCGGTGCTGGTCGCCATCCTGAAGTCGGATGCCATCAAGACGTTGCTGACCAACATCATCAAACAGGCTCTGAAAGTCGGGTGACAGCCATGAAGACCATGACATGCCGGTGGCGGCTCGCCAGACTGCCGCCAGACCTATGCACGGGATCGGCCACCGCCGAATTCGCGATCGTATTGCCCAGCGTTATCGCCATCGCCGGGCTGATATTGGCAATAGGACGTGTGGTCATCGTTTCCATGGACTGTCAAAGTGCCGCGGCAGCGGCTGCACGCGAGTTTGTGGTTACCGGTGACGAATCATCCTCGCGCAGCATAGCTGCGGACGTTGCCGGGGGAGAGCCTCGCGTCATCATTGCCCACGACGGCCAATCGACGAGTGTGATGGTCGAATGTTCGGTATTGCCTGGTCCGCTGGATGTCACTCCAACGCGGGTTACCGGCAACGCTACGGCGATAAGCCAATAACTGGTCGGCTGGCTGGGCGGCCGCAACAGAAAGGAACTGCGGTGCAGGGAATGCGTTATGAGGAGGGATCGGGCACGATGGCCGGAGCCATGCTGGTTATGGTGGTGGGCATTGCGCTCGCGGTGGCGGCAAGTGTGGGCAACCTCATGATCTGCCAGAACCGAGCGCGTTCCCTCGCCGACCTTATCGCCTTTGACGCCGCGTATGCGCTGTGGCATGCGGATATCGGTGATCCATGTGCGCTCGCCGCCAACATGGCTGAAGCGAATGGTGTAGTTTTGGGCTCCTGCTCCGTGCGGGATGAAGACGTGTTGGTAACCATCAAGGTGGAAACCATGGTCCTGGTGGCATCATCCGTGGAGCGGATGGCTCGGGCCGGACCGGTGAGTTGTACGGAAGGAGACAATTATCACAATAATGGACCGTAAAGCACCGATACTCTGGCGGGCTTCTGGGCCTTTGGCTAAGGTGAGAGCATGAGCGAGAGTGAACGCAACGAGCGCCGTCGCGTGGTGGCCATGGTGGGCAACCCCACTTCCGATAAAGGCCGTGGCGCTAAGGTGGACGCGCAGGTATTGGGTCTGCTGGAGGACGCCGGCCGTGCCCATAACTTCGACGTCATCGACATCACCGGCACGAGTTTCGACGATTCCCTGAACCAGGCGCGTGAACGCGCGCACGAGTACGACTATCTCGTAGTGGTCGGTGGCGACGGCATGATCGCACTTGGAGCGAACGCCGTGGGCTGCAGTGGCAAGCCGTTGGGCATCGTGGCCACGGGGTCGGGCAACGATTTCGCACGAGGACTGAAGCTGCCGGTCAACCGTATCGAAACCGCAGTGGAAGGTATCGTCGGTGCTATCGTGCGCGGATCACACATCGATGTGGACATGGGACGCGTGACCTCTTTGGACGGCGGCTATGCCGTGGATCCCTCCACTGGCGAGGAGTACGAGTACCAGGAGAGCAAGTCCGCCGAGCATCCGATTGACCGGTACTATGCGGGCATGCTGTCCTGTGGTCTTGACGCGAGCATCAACGACCGTGCGAATCATTCGCATCTGCCGACCGGCACCATGCGCTACTTTGCGGCGGTGCTGGTGGAGCTGACGCATATGAAGCGTTATGGTTACCACATCAAAGCCACATTGGCGGACGGGACCACGGATGAACGAGACATCATCACACCATTGCTGACGATTGCGAATTCGAGGCATATCGGTGGCGGCATTGAGGTCTCGCCGTACTCCTGCTTCTCCGATGGATTGTTGGACCTGGTGTGGATGGACCACGTGCCGAACTTCGGCGAATGCGCGGTGGCCATTTCGAATGCCTATAACGGCAAGCTACTTGCTTCAAAGGTGTTCGGCTGGAAACGTATCCGTGAAATCGAAGTCACGCGGGCAACGGAAGGAGACGAGCCGCCGGTGCTGATGGCGGACGGCGAATATATCGGGCATTTGCCATTTAGGGTAGTGGCCGAGGACTGCGCGTTGCGCGTGCTAGTGCCGCCGGCCGTAGCCGCCCGTGAGGTGGATTCCCGACAGGAAGTGCTCAACGCCATTGCCCGAGATGGTCGCGATCCCGTGACCGGCCAGTTCGCGTGCCCCGATTATATTGGCTCCCCTCATTAGGCTGAGCCGTAAAGCAAACAGCCCAGTGGGCTGTTTGTAGGCGAGGGTTCGACGATAGTCGAACCAGAAGAAAGTCAGCCGTAGGCTGTCCGCAATTGCGGACGAGCTGGCCGCGAAGCGGACTGAGGGGAGTGCGGGAGAGCGGTACCAGAGCCAATGGCCGTCAGACCTCAGACGACATAGCTTTCGATATGCAGCGTCTGCGCCATGACCTCTTTGATGGTTCGGTCGCTGATGTTCGGATGCGAGCGAATCAGCGAGATAAGCCCCACAATCAGTGTGAAGAACGTCTCATGGACGTTGGTGATTGGCAGGCCATGCATCTGCTCGAAATCACGTACGGTGGTCTGGGCAATGTAGTCGGCAATACGGTCCGCCGCGCGGTCAATGAACTTGATATACAGTTCGGCGTTGCCGTCTTGGATCATACGGTTTGAGAAGGGGCTCTCGTCGGCGATCAGGGAGCGGAGCACATGCACGATGTCGTCTAATGCCTTGTTCACGTTGCCTGTTTCGCGCGCTTGGTTCCACTGCTTCAACGTGGTGAGGATTTCGTCGATGACGTTATCGAGTACTGCGTCAGCTACGGCTTCCTTGTCTTCGAAGTAGTGGTAGAACAGCGAACGCGTCATACCGACTTCGCTTGCGATGTCGGAAACGGTGATTTTGGAGAAGCCTTTTTCCAGACACACCTTGCGCGCGGCTTGCACGATGGCGTCGCGCCGGGCATCGCCGCGGGTGGGGCGTTTCTCGTCGAGGGTATCGCTCATGGGTGCCTCCTGACCACAACCGTTATTGACACTATGTTAATACAAAGAAAGCGGTTAATAACAATAAAAATGCGGTAACCGTTGTCAGGTGAATGTCGTTGGAATATAAAGAGTTTTCCGATTCGGCAACTATGAGCCCGGTTTATCTTGACTTTTTATCGGTTAATTCTGAGGGCAAAGGTAGGTTAGTAGCTATGGCACTTGCACTGTATCGTCGCTATCGTCCGGACACCTTCGAAGGGGTCATCGGCCAGGACCAAGTCACGGTCCCGCTGATGCGCGCCTTGGACGAGGGCAAGCTCACACATGCCTATCTGTTCTCAGGGCCGCGAGGCTGCGGCAAAACCAGCTCCGCGCGTATCCTGGCCCGTTGCGTCAACTGTGCCAAAGGGCCGACTTCCCACCCCTGCGGCGAATGCGAAAGCTGCAAGGACCTGGCCACCGGCGGTCCGGGTTCCATCGACGTGGTCGAAATCGATGCGGCCTCGCACAACGGTGTGGATGATGCTCGAGAATTGCGAGAACGCGCTGGTTTCGCCCCTGCGCGCGACCGCTATAAGATTTTCATTCTCGATGAGGCCCACATGGTCACGCAGCAGGGCTTCAATGCGCTGCTTAAAATCGTTGAAGAGCCGCCTGAACATGTGATGTTCATCTTCGCCACCACCGAACCAGACAAGGTGATCGGCACCATCCGTTCGCGCACCCACCACTATCCGTTCCGTCTGGTGCCGCAGGAAGTCATGGGTCCCTACCTGGAGACGATCTGCGACAAGGAAGGCATCAAGCCCGAGCCCGGTGTGCTGAAACTGGCGATGCGCGCCGGTGGCGGCTCCATGCGAGATACCCTGTCCGTGCTTGACCAGCTGATGGTTGGTTCGGTCGAAGGCGTTATCACCCATGATGCCGCTGTAGCCCTGCTCGGCTTCACGCCGGAGGCACTGATCGGTGAGGCCGTGGATGCGGTAATCGATCACAACGGCGAAGCCCTGTACGGCGTTATCCAGAAAGTCGTGGTCGGCGGATTCGATCCGAGACGATTCGTCGAAGACCTACTGGCTCGTGTGCGTGATCTGCTGGTGCTTACGTTGGCCGGGGACCGTGCGGAATCCGTGCTGTCCGACACGGCTGAGGCCGAGGATATGGACGATCTGCACCGCCAAGCCAAGGCGCTGGGACTGGGCGCACTGACCGCAATGGCAGACATCATCAACACTACGTTGGGTGCCATGACCGGAGCCATTTCTCCGCGTATGCGCTTGGAACTGCTGGCCGCGCGATTGTTGGCCGGCAGTGAATCAGGCTTTGCAACAGCCGCTCCCGCGCCAGCTTCTTCTGGTATGCCGCCTGCGGCTGCTTCTTCGACTTCGACTACGCCAGCCGCTTCCGGTATGGGTGCCAGTGGTTTTGCCGGCGCATCGCGAGGCGGGTTTGCCGGAGCCTCACATGGCGGATTCTCCGGTGCTGCACGCAACCAGCAAGCAGCCGCGCCTCAGAGCACCGCTTCCCATGAATCTGTTGGAGGCAATGGCCCTGTCAACGGCCCGGTCAGCGACCGACCCGCGGGCTCTCTGTCTGTGCAACCTGCTGTAGCAACTGCTGCTGCCGGTGCCGCTCCTGCCGCCAATGCCGGGTGGGGCGCGCCCGCCGCGTCGCCGGCCGTCCCGGCTCAACCGGTGACCTCGCCTGCGGCATCGGATAATCGGTCCATCGACGAGAAGTGGGATGCAGCCGTCGCCGCTTTGCCGGAAACCATTCGTGAATATGTGTCACGAGACAAGGTGCCGACCGTAAAATTCGGCCCCAACCGTAAGGGTCTGCCTTGCTTGTCGATGACGTTCGACAAGTCGCTGAGCCAGCACGCTTTCGCCTTGGCCGTGGATAACAGCGGTAAGAAGGCGGCGGCCGTGGTGATGGATGCCGTGCGCAACGAGTTCGGCGCCAATGCGGTTATTGCACCTTCTGCGGTCGCGGCGAATGGCGAGCGAGTCGAATCCGTCAAACGTATGAGCCCGGAGCAATTGGCCAAGGTCAAGCAGCAGATTGCCATGGCCAAGGCTGGATTGGCCGCGTCGAGTTTGGGCGCGAGCCTGGGCATTCATATGGGGAGCGAGACGAAAGCTCCGAAGCCGACTGCAACAGGCCAAGCCGAGGACGCAGGCGACAGCCATCGAGCCGGACAATCCAGTGCATCCACGGCAGCGAAGAACTGGAGTGACGATGACCCTTGGGCCAAGCCGGCCGTAAGCAACGCTTCGCCGCAATCTGCAGACGGGTTCGCACCTAACGAGCCCGCTGCTACGCCTGCGCCCGAAGAGCATCACAAGAAGCATGTTGCGGTTCCGGACATCAGTGACGGTGTTGATCCGTGGGCCGCTCCGGCTGCTCCTGTTGCACCCACTGCGTCCGTTGCGTCCGCTGGACCCACTGGACAGTCCACTGGGCAGCCAGCCACCGCATCTTCCGTTACGGCAGTTGCCGGCGCGAGCGACGATCCATGGAATCAGACGCAGTCTCAGGCCGCGGTCTCACCGGCGTCGCAACCGGCCGAAGCCGACCCGTGGAACCAGCCATATCAGCAGTCTCCTCACGATGATCCGTGGAATCAACCGCAGGGGAACCATGCTCAGGCGGCTCCGCAGCCAGGAGACGACCCGTGGAATCAGCCTCAGTCCCAGACTCCGGCTTCTTCGGTTCCTCAGACAGTGTCGGGCAATATGTCGGGCGATGACCCGTGGAACCAGCCCCAATCGGTTCCGCAGCCGGCTGCCGGCGATGACCCGTGGAATCAACCGCAGGCAGTTCCACAATCGGCTCCGCAGGCCACCCCGCACGATGACCCGTGGAATCAACCGCAACCCGCACAGCCGACCCCGAATGCCGACCCGTGGAATAGCCAGCCCCAGCCCCAGCCGAAACCACAACCGCAAGTCGCGGCCGAGGATGACGAATACTCGATGAGCGACCAGTCGCTCGGCGAGGCGACGGCCATGAATCTCGACGATCTGAAAAAGCTATTCGAGGTCAAAAAAGTCGAGCAATTCGCGGCAGATGATCCGAAGAACCCCAAGAACATCCAGCCTGCCAAGAAGCACTCGGATGAATAATGAGGACGAATAACGAGGAATACCCATGGCACTTGCTTATGACGGCGCAATACAACGACTGATCGACGCTTTCGGGCGGCTGCCCGGCATCGGGCCGAAGGGCGCGCAGCGTATCGCCTTCTACATGCTGTCCGCGCCCGAAGATGAAGCGCGCGATTTGGCCGAGGCCATCGAAGAGGTCAAGGCCAAGATCTGCTTCTGTGATATTTGCGGCAACGTGTGCGAATCCAGCCCCTGCCCGGTATGCGCCGACCCGAGACGCGACCGTTCGGTGATCTGCGTGGTCGAAGAGCCCAAGGATGTGATGAGCATCGAGCGCACGCGCGAATACCACGGCCTATACCATGTGCTCGGCGGCGCAATCAACCCAATGGCCAACGTTGGCCCTGCCGACCTGCGTATTCCCGGTCTGCTCAAACGCTTAGAAGGCGATGAGGTCAAGGAAGTGATTATGGCGCTCGACCCGAATATTGAAGGCGAGGCCACCACCAGCTACTTGACCCAGCTATTGCGACCCGTAGGTGTCAAGGTCACCCGACTTGCCAGCGGCCTGCCGGTGGGCTCCGACTTGGAGTATGCCGACGAAATCACGCTGGGCAGGGCACTGGCCGGTCGGCGCGAGGCCTAAGCCAGCGTATCATTGGCGCTTTCGCCCTTGCGGCGCATCCACGGCCAGAATGCGCCGTGGCGGATGATGCGCGCGGCCTTGTGGCGTCGTGCCAACCAGATAATGAACAGTCCTGCCGCCAGTATGCCTAGACCAACACCAAGGGCGATATTGCGCGCGTCAAGCACGTCATTCGGCTCGGGGGCCGGCATCGGAATCGCCACGCGGTGCCCGGAGATAAGCAGTCGGTGCGTGTTCACGCCGTATGGCGTACAGGTCATCAAAGTGACGCGATCCTCACCCGGCACGATCTTGAGCTTCGACGTGTCATCCGGCAAAATCACCGAAATGCGGTCCACTTTGTAGCCCAAAGTTTCGCCCATGACTTCGATGTAGAAGAAGTCGCCCTCTTTCACCTCGTCCAAACGGGTGAACATCAGCGCTTCAACCAACCCGCGGTGCCCGGTAATGACCGAATGGGTGGATTTACCTCCCACCGGCAGCGACGTGCCGTACAAGTGGCCGGCACCAGAAGCCAGTGCTTCCTCGGAAGTGCCGTGATAAATCGGCAGATTGATGGACTGCTTGGGCACCTTGATTGTGCCCATCACGCCGTTGCCGGTATTAAGCAGTGACTGGTATTCCTTGTCTTTCTTTGAGGCGGAATCCTCGCCGCTGGCTTGGGATCCTCCTTGGGCGGCGGCGAACGGATCGACGGCTTCACCCAAGATAGGCTGGCCGGATTCAGCGAGCTTCTTGTTGTATGCGCGGGCCGCCGTGAGCTTGTCTTCCGCCTGCGGGTAAGGCCAGCCAGCTACTTCTTTGGCCGTGGTGGCTGTGGTGGCGGCCAAGTTGCGGTCGGACTCGAATTGCAACGCTAGCGGGAAGCAGGCCACGGCGATTGCGGCGATCAGCAACACAATGGTGATGATGCGCATCGCCCACAGGTTGCGCTGCAGGCGTCGGCGCTCGGCCACGAGATCGCTGATATCGATGACTTCGTCAAATGGTGTTGGAACGAATGCTGCGGGCTCGGGCCGCGCTGAGGAAACGTTGTCATTTGCAGATGCGTCATCCGGCATGGCCGCGTTGTTTTCCCACATTTTCTGTGAGGCACGCTTACTCGTCGAACGTCGATGCAGCAATGCCATAGTCGCCTGTTCCTTCGCTTGATCTGCTCATGATTTGCTTATACAAGACGGCCGGGTCCGTCTTAGTCGTGCATGGCATAGGTGCTGTCGCAAATGGCAACACCGCACGCGCCACACTGCGAAACGTTACTCCGCACCAAGCCTTTCATGCAACATGCCGACGGGGCCATATAGGGGCAATGTAGGGGGCATAAGAAGTCTGAAAATGCGATACGAACAACGTTGCTACGGCTGTCAGTGATGCGGCTTACTTCGGACAAGCCGTTGAGATGCAAGGGGATGCAAAGGATTGCAAAGTATGGCAACATGATAAGTCGCAGCGTCGGCGATATTTGGCAGAGCTTTCAAATAGGGGGGTATGAATGCATAAAGAGGGAATATGTTACCTCGATAAAAGAGGCGCTATTGCTGTTTTCGTGGATGTCGGTTCGTCGTCGAGCCGTTGGTTTCGTAGGCGTGAGGGGCGTTCCCGCGTATTCTGTTTTCCGACCAAAGAAATGAATCACGAAGAACGCCTGAGCAAAAGCTCATTCGCCGGATTGCCGAACGTCAAAGGCGCGGTTGCAGAGGATGCGCGGATCACGGATTCGCCGCTGCGTTCCGAATTGGCTAGTGTGATCAGAGAAAAGATGGCACTGTCTGGGCATCTCTCTTTTTAGGTCAAGGAAAAGGGTCTGGCGATAGGCGGTGATGACGCCCATCGTGTTGGTGGCACTGTTGCTGCAAAAAGGAAAAGTCTAGTTCGTAATCTAGTGTCCAACTTCCCTAATAGGAATGGTCCAACTTCCACAACGAAAATAGTCCAACTTCCACAATTAGAATGGTCCAACTTCCGCAATAGAGTGATTTATAGGTTGATGTTTCGACGGTTTGCGGGAGGGCACATATGGCAGTGGAGAGCTCGGAGATTCAACGTGGCGAGTACCTTCCTCGAGTGGCTGATGGGTTGCTGACTCAGGCATTGCAGTCTTCTGGTGCCGTTCAGATTAAAGGTCCAAAATGGTGTGGCAAGACTGCAACGGCAGAAAGGCAGTCGGCGAGTCAGGTCTTCATGCAGGACCCGGATCGCAGTGCTACGCTGTTGGCCTTGGCTGATACAAAGCCTTCTCTCATCCTGCGAGGTGAGGAGCCGAGACTCATTGATGAATGGCAGATGGCCCCGCAATTGTGGGACGCGGTGCGTTTCGCCATCGATCGAGGGCGCGGTCGTGGCCGATTCATCCTAACTGGATCGGCGACTCCTCAACAGGAACCAGCTCATTCCGGAGTGGGAAGAATTGCCCGATTAACCATGCGTACCATGTCCTTATTTGAATCGCAGGAATCGACGGGCGTTGTTTCGTTGGGAGAGTTGTTCGATGGCAACCATGATGTTTCGGGTTTCTCCGATTTCGATATTGAAAACACCGCGTTTGCGCTATGCCGCGGTGGCTGGCCTGAAGCAGTAGTCGAATCTCGAGTAAATGTTGCCTTGCGCATGGCCGCGGATTATGTCGAAGAACTACTTGATTCTGACATCAATCGTATGGATGGTATAAAGCGCAATAAAACTTGGATGCGTCTGATTATGCGCTCGTATGCGCGCAATATTTCTTCTCAGGCGTCGCAATCCACTATCGCGGCGGATATGCAGGGTGAACCGCCTTCGGAAGGTACACTCTCCGATTATTTAGATGCATTGTCGCGAGCTTGCGTAACTGAAGATCTTCCAGCTTGGAACCCTCGTTTACGTTCTAAGACTGCAGTGAGAACGAGCCCAACCAGACACTTCAGCGACCCGTCGATAGCTTGTGCGGTACTGCACGCGACCCCGGAGAAACTCCTTAATGATTTCGAGACCTTTGGCTTGCTGTTTGAGTCCATGTGTATTCGCGATCTGCGTGTGTATGCTGATGCGCTTGGCGGAGATGTGTTCCATTATCGGGATAAGACGGGATTGGAATCTGATGCGGTCATTGGCCTGCATGATGGACGATGGGCTCTCATTGAGGTCAAGCTCGGAGAAAAGCAGGTTGATATTGCGGCGGCCCATTTGAAAAAGTTGGCTGACAGAATTGATCAAGATCACGAAGGCCGTCCGTCATTCTTGATGGTGCTGACCGCTACGGCTGCCGCTTATCGCCGGGATGATGGGGTATTGGTAGTGCCGTTGGCCACGCTTGCTCCGTGAGCTCGTATCGTGCGTTTGACCCATCGTTCCCAACACAAAAGGAAAAGGCCCGGGCTGCGGGACCGGGCCTTGAAAAGGAGAGAGGAAGAAGAAGGTATTCAGTTATGGGGTCTGCGGAAACCTCGCCGGTTTGCTTTCGTTTGCCGGTAATTGATAGTTAACCGCTCGAATCTCAAAGGATGGATGCGGCTGCCTCAAAGAACCACCGGTGAAAACTTGAATATTTGCTGAACAACGTAGGCCATGCCCGTGTCCACATGTCGGCGCGGGGTCGCGGGGTGAACGCGGCAACCTTTATAATCGTTGCGTTTGCGTAGAATATTGAGCAAACTCCCCCTAAGAGAAGAACAAAGGACAGCAGTGGCTCTCATCGTGCAGAAGTACGGCGGTTCGTCGGTCGCCGATACCGAATCGATCAAACGTGTGGCCAAGCGCGTTGTTGAGACGGAAAAGAAGGGCAACAAGGTGGCCGTGGTGGTCTCCGCCATGGGCGACACCACCGATGACCTTATCGATCAGGCGCTGAGCATCGACTCCAACCCGCCCGAGCGCGAGATGGACATGCTGATGACCGCAGGCGAGCGAATTTCCATGAGCCTGCTGGCCATGGCCATTCACGCCGAAGGCAGCCGTGCCCACTCCTTCACCGGTCAGCAGGCCGGCTTCTTCACCGACGCCCGTTACGGCGCGGCCCACATCAAGGCCGTGAGACCGGACCGCGTGAAGAACGCGCTCTCATTGGGAGACATCGCCATCGTTGCCGGCTTCCAGGGCATCAACGCCAAGGGTGACGCCACCACGCTCGGCCGCGGTGGTTCGGATACCTCCGCAGTGGCGCTTGCCGTGGCGCTCGGTGCCGATATCTGCGAGATCTACACTGACGTGGACGGCATCTTCACCGCCGACCCGCGTATCGTGCCTTCCGCCCGCCGCATTCCGTCCATCGACTATGAGTCGATTCTGGAGATGGCCTCCTGCGGCTCCAAGGTGCTGGCACTGCGCTGTGTGGAGTACGCTCAGCGTTTCAACATGCCGCTGCACGTGCGTTCCTCGTTCTCCCGTCGCCCCGGCACATTGGTGGTGCCCGACGGCATTGACCCGCGCACGCTGCCGAACCTCGACTGAGCGCGGCTACGGCGAACGATAATCGTAAGTAATTTCAAGCAAGACAAGGCAAGACATGACTGAAGAAGAAGCGAAATCCATGGGCGACCTGTTCCCTGACCTGGGCCCCGAGGCACCGGTGATTTCCGGCATTGCCCACGATCGTTCCGAGGCGCTGGCCACCGTGCGTGGCGTGCCGAACGAGCCGGGTATGGCCGCCAAGGTGTTCACCGAGCTGGCCACCGCCGGCGTGAACGTGGACATGATCGTGCAGGCCGGCGCATCCGTCGGCACTGCGGACATCTCCTTCACCGTGCCCGAATCGGCCGTCAAGCAGGTTCAGAACACACTGCTCGACAAGCAGGAAGTGCTGGGCTACCACTCCTTCGATGTGGACACCAACGTGGGCAAGGTGGCCGTGGTGGGCGTTGGCATGAAGACCCACGCCGGTCTGGCCGCCAAGTTCTTCCAGGCCCTGAGCGACGAGGGCATCAACGTGCTGATGATTTCTACCTCCGAGATTCGTATCGCCGCGCTCGTGCCGCTCGATCAGCTCAACGACGCCGTCAAGGCGCTGCACACCGCATACGGTCTCGATGCCGATCAAATCGAAGCCGTGGTGTACGGCGGTACTGGCCGCTGAGCCACTGAGCCGCGTTTTTGCGGTATATACGACGAAAGCCCTCCTTGCGGAGGGCTTTCTCAGTTTCGGACTCAGTTTCAACTACTTCTTGGTGATGTAGCCGAGAGCCTTGAGCATTTCGGCGCATTCAAGGGCACCGCCGGCTGCACCACGCAGGGTGTTGTGGGCCAGACCCACGAATTTCCAATCGAAGATGGAATCCTCACGCAGACGGCCGATGGAAACGCCCATGCCACCCTCGTAGTCCACGTCGAGCTTGACCTGCGGGCGGTCATCCTCGGTGAGGTACTGGATGAAGTGCTTCGGTGCGTGCGGCAGCTCCAGCTCGGAAGCCTTGGACGTGTAGTTCACCAGACGGTCGATGAGCTCTTCCTTGGTGGCCTTCTTGCCGAAGTTCAGGAACACGGTGGCGGTGTGGCCGTTGAGCACGGGCACGCGGATGCACTGGGAAGTGATCTTGAGGTCGCCGTCGAACGGCACGATCTCGCCCTTGGCGGCGTCCACATGACCGAACACCTTGAGCGGTTCCTTCTCAGACTTTGCTTCCTCACCGGAGATGAACGGGATGATGTTGCCCACCATCTCGGGCCAGTCCTTGAAGGTCTTGCCCGCGCCGGAAATCGCCTGGTAGGTGCTCACAACCACCTCGCGCGGCTCGAATTCCTTCCACGCGGCCAGCGCCGGCGTGTAGGCCTGAATCGAGCAGTTCGGCTTGACGGCGATAAAACCACGAGTGGTGCCCAGGCGCTTGCGCTGGTGCTCGATCACCTCGAAGTGCTCCGGGTTGATCTCCGGCACCACCATCGGCACGTCCGGGGTCCAGCGGTGGGCGCTGTTGTTGGAGACCACCGGGGTCTCGGTCTTGGCATAACGCTCTTCAATGGCGCGAATCTGGTCCTTCGGCATGTTTACCGCAGAGAACATGAAATCAACGCCAGAGGCCACGGACTCGGCATCGTCGCCATCGACGACCACCATGTTCTTAACATATTCGGGCATCGGGGTTTCCATCTTCCAACGGTCGCCGACAGCCTCGGCATACGTCTTGCCGGCGCTGTGCGCGGAAGCGGCAAGCGTGACCACCTCGAACCACGGGTGATTCTCAAGCAGCGTGATAAAACGCTGACCGACCATACCGGTGGCACCAAGGATGCCGACCTTCAATTTTTCGGACATGATGACCTCTATGACCTCTGGGTTTCGATGGATTACTTACGTCGGACGGCCGTCATGCGGGTGGCCGTAAAACAATGCAATTGTACGAAACACGCGGAACAACGGCAGTGGTCTTCCCAGATGGTGGCTGCCCAATGAAGCGAAGGCGATGTTCTACACTGGTAGCCATGTCTATCGCATCAGTAGAGGCCCAAAAACAGCTCGACCGTATCGTGGCTCTCGGCTACCCGGATGTGGCGGATATTTCCGCCGCCGCATTCCGCTCGCTGGCCCGACCTCTGATCGGGGCGCTCGAGCATTCCGATTTGGGATCGAACATCCTGCTGGTGCCCACGCGTGAACTGGTTTCGCCTGAGTCGCTGATTGCACGAACCTCCATCAATCGCATGGCAGGCTTCACCACCATGCCGCCGCGTGACATCGCCAGCTTCCTGCCTCAAGACGGCTTCATGCCGCCGGAAGGCCCGTTCTATCTGGTCGTCAATCCGCACACCGGCACGTGCTATGTCAATCGCGAGCCGGATGTGGCCCGCAAACTTATTGACTCCGATGAGCGCCTGCCGCTCACCCTCGAGGAAGGCTTGGCCATCGCCACCCAGCACCCGGAGTGGCTGCTGGAAAAGAACGGCTTCAATCTGCTCGGCTCACGCTCCGCAGACGGACGCGTGCCGAGCATCTGGATGAGCCAGAACGCACCGCGACTGGGAGCCGTCTGGCCCAATTCCCGCCATACTTGGCTGGGCAACGCGTATTGCACGGCCCGTCGCGGGGTGAGTCTGTTCCGTTAAAGCGATTCTCCTCAAAAGACAAGGTCGGCAAGGTGGATGGCGACCGCCCGTTGTCGGCGCATGGGGAACCGTAATGAAAGTCAATAAGGATGGCACCTTCTCCGGCTCCTACCACGACTCGGATATGGGAGCCACGGGAGACGGCTATCTCATAGGAAACGACGTCGATACGCTGAACGGCAAAGCATTGCTCAACGTGACGAGCGGAGCGGATAAGGGATACACGTTCTACGATTTCTCGTAGTGATTCAGCTGCCGTGCGGAGCGGCGGGGAACGTGAAGGACCGGCGCGTATGCTGTGCGAAACAGCATTACGTCCCTAGACTGGTGAGGCATGACGAACCTGCGATTCCGCGAAGACGGCAGCTTCCGCGTGCTGCAGATGGCCGACATCCAAGACGGCCCCAACGTACTCCCCGATACCATCCGCCTTATCCGTGAGGCCATTCGCAAAGCCGACCCGGATCTGGTGGTGTTCACCGGCGACCAGATTCGCGGTTACGATCCTGCCTACATCGACACTTTCCTGCGCCGCCGTGGCGAGGAACCGGGCGCTCGCGTGCGTGCGGTCACCGAAGTCGAGGCCAAGCTGCGCGGAATCAAGCGGCGGGCCAGAAACCGCGTGAACAATCGTCTGCTGGCCATGAAGTCTGACGGCAGCAATCCCGACGTCCAACAAACCGCGTCCACCGCGTCCACCACGTCCACGCTGGTCTACTCCACAACATCCGATCCACAGGATGTGCCGACGACTTTGGACGAGCTCATGGACGAGACCCGTGACAAAGTCCGCCGCACGTTTGCCGGCTTCCTTGGCCCGGTCATCGAAGCGGAAGTGCCGTTCGCCGCCACCTACGGCAATCACGATTTCCAGTGCGGCATCCTGGCCGACGAGCAGGACGGCATCTACCGCGAATTCCCCGGCTGCCTGAACCCGGTCGACAGCCTCGAGCCAGGCACTTTTGCCCTGCCCATTGAGGCTTCCGACGGATCCGGGCGCGTAGCTATGTCCGTCATGATGGTGAATTCCGGCGATTACGCCGGCAAGCCTGAAGAGAACGACGCCCAATACCCGGCCTATGTGGTCAATCCGCGCGGTCTTGATTTGGCTGATTCCGATGGGTATGGCACGCCAAGCCCCGAGGCGATCGATTGGCTGGGAGCCGTACAGTCCGAACTTGGCGAACGCAACGGCGACGGTAAGCCGGTGCCTGCCATCGCCTTCCAGCACATTCCGCCGCAGGAATTCTACGATTGCCTCAAAGAGGTTCCCGCATGGACGCCGAACGCGGTGGAAGGCGCACGTACCCACGCCGGCCATTGCTACGTGCTCAACCATGAGATTTGCCGGCCGGGATCGCAGCTGGGTGAGGCGATTGGCTGTGCGGACGAGAACGTCGGTGAAGTGGACGCCTTGCGTGAGGCAGGCGGCTACTTCGCGCTGTTCTGCGGTCACGATCACAAGAACGCCTTCGTGGGCCACGCGCATGGCATTGATTTGGGCTACGCGCCTACCTGCGGATTCGAATGCTATGGTCCCAAGTCGCGCTATCGCGGCATCCGCCTGTTCGAATTCCATGAAAGCAACCCGGCCGGCTACGTGACCCGCATGCTCACCTGGGGTGATCTGGTGGGCCGATACTCCAGCAACGAGGTGCGCGTCTGGTTCGAGGACCACTGCGTGACCGGTGCCATCAGCATGCGTAACGAATTGCGCCGCCCGCAGGTATTCGCAGTGCTGTCCGGTGCCATGAGCCTCGGTTTTATGGCCGTCATCCGCTCGTTGGTGAAGAAGCGGTGACGACCATAAAACCGGTCAATACATCAATTCTGCTGATACGGCCTGAATGCGGAATAGGTGGCATCCTCGTCGTATAGCAGGTTATCGGGCTCTTCCGATTTTGGCGTGTAGGGGCATGTGTCAGAGGTGGGTTTGGATGGCGTGTCTGAAGCCGCCGGCGTGCAGCAGGCTTCTGGTGATGTAGTTGTCGAGGTTTGCGGAATCCCAGGGCTATGCCCCTGAGGGTCTCGAGCCTTCCGTTGATGGCCTCGGTGGGCCCGTTCGCGCTGTGCTCCCAGTCGAAGAACGCGAGGACGTCGCCCATGCGCCCCCACGCATAGCTGTAAGTAGTAGTGCTGCGTCGGAACGCTAAGTGTGCTGGCGTATTGTGAGATGAACGGGATGTTGGAATGGGCCGTCGCTAGGATAGAGGAAGTTATGCATGTTACCAATGCGTAAACGAATATCCAATAAGCGATTGTATGAATGGTTCACACAGTAAAGGAGGAACAATGGGTCAGGATCAATCATCCGTTTTTGATCTCGCAGCGGTAGCCGCAGCGTCCAATGGGGGGAACAACGACCCGCTGCTGCCTCCGGCGCGATTCATTGGCGATCCGCAGAAGCCGAGTCGTATGCCGTACAACAAGTACGCCGCCTACGACAAGCAGATCCCGTTTGATTACCCGGAGCGTACGTGGCCGGGCAAGCGACTGCAGCGCGCGCCGCGCTGGTGCTCCGTCGATCTTCGCGACGGCAATCAGGCCCTCGTCAACCCGATGGATTCCGAGCGCAAGCTGCGTTTCTGGAACCTGCTCGTCTCCATGGGATTCAAGGAGATCGAGGTGGGCTTCCCGTCCGCTTCCGAGACCGATTTCGACTTCATCCGTATGCTCATCGAGCGTGAGCTGATTCCGGACGACGTGACCATCGTGGTACTCACCCAGTGCCGCGAGCACCTCATCCGCCGCACTTACGAGGCGCTCAAGGGTGCCAAGCGCGCCATCGTGCACTTCTACAACTCCGTGTCTGTGTTGCAGCGCGAGGTCGTGTTCCGCAAGAACAAGGAGGAGATCAAGAAGCTCGCCACCGACGCCGCCGAACTGTGCAAGGACCTCGAGAACGAGGCCAAGGGCATCGACCTGTACTACGAGTACTCGCCGGAATCCTTCACCGGCACCGAGCCGGAGTACGCCGTCGAGGTGTGCAACGCCGTGATCGGTGTTATCAAGCCGACTCCCGAGCACCCGATGATCATCAACCTGCCCGCCACCGTGGAAATGACCACGCCGAACGTGTTCGCCGACGAAGTGGAGTACGTCTCCACCCACCTCGACGACCGTGACTCCGTGGTGCTCTCCCTCCACCCGCACAACGACGAAGGCATGGGCGTGGCCGCCACCGAGCTGGCCGTGCTGGCCGGCGCCGACCGCGTGGAAGGCTGCCTGCTGGGCAACGGCGAGCGTACCGGCAACGTCGACTTGGTCACGCTGGGCCTCAACTGGCTCACCCAAGGCATCGACCCGCAGCTTGACCTGTCCAACGTGCCCGAGATTCGCAAGACGGTTGAGTACTGCAACCAGATCAAGATTTCCGAGCGTCACCCGTACGCCGGCAACTTCGTGTTCACTGCGTTCTCCGGCTCGCATCAGGACGCCATCAAGAAGGGTCTCGAGGCTCGTCAGGTGGCCGCCGAGCGTGCTGGCGCCGATCTCGACAGCTTCGTGTGGCTTGTGCCGTACCTGCCGATCGACCCGAAGGACATCGGCCGTACGTACGAAGCCATCATTCGCGTCAACTCGCAGTCCGGCAAGGGCGGCATGGCCTACCTGCTCAAGACCAACCACAATCTTGACCTGCCCAAGCGTCTGCAGATCGAATTCGACAAGATCGTGCAGAACTACGCTGACACGACCAAGAAGGAAGTCAAGGACGAGGATATCTGGCGTCTGTTCAAGGACGAGTACCTGCCGGTCGAACAGTCCGGCATGACCGCCGCCGGTGTGGTTGTGGGCGATACTCATGACGCCTCGCTCGTGCCGTGGGGCCGCTTGAAGCTGCTCAAGGTGGCCGTCAGCTCCGGTGAGGATGGCTCCGACACCGTGCTCAAGGCTCGTCTGCTCGACCGCGGCGTGAACGTCGGGGTCGATGCGCCCGTGGAGCGCGAGGTCTCCGGCATCGGCAACGGTCCGATCGCCGCTTTCCTCAACGCCATTTCCAACTTTGGCGTTGACGCCTCGATTATGGATTACGTGGAGCACACCATGTCCGTCGGCACCGACGCCATGGCCGCCTCGTACGTGGAATGCCAGGTCGGCGAGGCCGATGACGCGCAGATCGTGTGGGGCGTCGGCATCGATTCGTCGATTACCACTAGCGCCCTGAAGTCGATTATCTCCGCCATCAACCGTTTCCAGCGCAAGCGCTGAGCGCTAGCAGAGCAAAAACAAGGCTCCCTCTGATTGCATCAGAGGGAGCCTTGTTGTCTGTGTTTTACTTACTACTGGGTGACGCCGTTGGTGCCGGTGTTCCCGCCGGTGCCTCCGGAATTACCATTATCGTTGCCGGTATTGTTCCCGTTGTCACCGCCGGTATTGTTGCCGGCGTTGCCATCTCCGCCGGTAGTGGTGCCGGGATAATTCGGGCACTCGGTGGAATAGCTCGGATTGGCGAGGCACTGCTGGGCGAACTCCTGAGCCTGCTGTTGCTTCTTGGCTTCCTCTTCGGCCGCCTTCTGCTGTGCGTCCTGCTCAGCCTGCTTCTGCGCGTCTTCGGTGGACTGCTTGTTGGTGTTGTTGGACAGGCCGCTGCTCTGTCCCTTGCCCAAGCCCCAAGTGCCGTCGGAGCCGCCGATCTTGCCGTTGTCTTTAGCGGTCGGGAACTGCTCCGCCTCGGTGCCTTGCAAGGCCTGAGCCATGAACTCCTGGAACAGGTGGGCGGGGTATCCAGTGGAAGAGACGCCGTATCCGGAGAAGGCTGGCACCACTTGCGGATTGCCCTTATCGTCCGGATTCCAGATAGCCCACACATTCATCATGCTGGGGGTGTATCCCACGAACGACGAAGCCATTTCGTCGTTGGCGGTACCGGACTTGCCGGCGACGGGCCGGCCCAACATGCTGGATGTGCCGGCCGCCGTACCGTACGTGGTGGTGCCCTGCATGGCCTTCTGTACCAAAGCGCAGTCGTTGGCATCGAACACCTTGGTGCCGTTGCTGGGCGCGTTGTACATGTCCTTATTGTTGGAATCAAGCACTTTGGACACCATGTGCAAGGTGTTCTTCACGCCATTGTTGGCGATGGTCGAATGGCCTTGCGCCAAATCCCACACGGTCAGGGCGTTGATGCCCAGCACGTTGTACATGGAGTTTTCATCGATATCGCCCTGAATGCCCGCTTCATGGGCGATTGCGGCCGTGCGCTTCGGCGTCAGATGCTCATTGACGTTCATGAACACCGTGTTCACCGAGTTGGCGGTGGCCTGATACAGATTGATGTTGCCCCAGTTGTTCTCCAGAGCGTTGTTCACCTCTTGATCCAAGCCGGTGAAGTGCTGGTGGGAATTGCCGTTGAACAACGTATCGAAGCTGACGCCGGATTGCGCGGCCCCCAGCAAAGCGAACGGCTTCATAGTCGAACCCGGTTCGAATACGGCCTGATCGGCATTGTTGAGCTGCTTGGACAGATAATCTGAACCGGCGTATACGGACAATACTTCACCGGTCTTCGGGTCCAGCGCTATGCCGCCGATTTGCAGGGATTCAGGCATGTCGTCCAGACGGGTGTCGCCGATGGACTGCATAAGATCCTGCTTGCTCTTGTCGATGGTGGTGATGATCTTGTATCCGCCAGTATCCAAATCCTCTTTGGTAAAGGCCTTGGACTGCACCAGCTCGCGGCGCACCATATCCAGCAGATAACCGTTCGGCCCCGCGTATTCGTTCTGCTGCGCCACCGCGGCGGTCTGCGGGAACTTGGCATCAGTGTGCTGCTTGGCAGTGATGTAACCATCCTCCTGCATGATGTTCAGCACACGCTTGAAGCGCGATTTGGCCATATCGGCGTTATCGGCCGGATCCCACGTGGACGGTGACGGAATAATGCCGGCGATCATCGCCGCCTCAGACAGCGTCAGATCCTTGGCGTCCTTATTGAAGTATGCCTTGGCCGCTGCCTGGATACCGTAGGAGTTGCGGCCCAGATAGATGGTGTTCATGTAATTGCACAGCACCTCGTCCTTGGATTCGGTCTGCGCGATTTTGATGGCCATGATGGCCTCGCGCGCCTTGCCCACATAGGATGTGGTTTCGCCCATGTAATACCGCTCGGCATACTGCTGGGTGATGGTGGAACCACCTTGGCGCGTGCCCTTGGTCACATTATTAATGAATGCGCGGGCGATGCCCTTCAGATCAAGGCCTTTATCCGTGTAGAACGTACGGTTTTCGGACGCCACAATCGCGTTGCCGATGTAGTCCGGCAGCCCCTCGCAAGAGATGATTTCACGATTCTGTTCCGCGTAGGAGCCGATCGCGGTGGTGCCGTCCGCGTAATACACGGTGGTTTTCTCGGCCAACGCGAACTTTTCGGGTTGCGGGACCTCGGTGGTGGTGTACAGGTATGCGAATACTGCGATACCGGCCAGCAAGCCCAGTCCAATCAGGGAGAAGAAGATGCCCAGCACCCATTTCAGTACACGGTGCTTGCCTTTTCCTGTGTTCTTTTTCTTCCTGTTCGGGGCTCGATGGCTATTGGAAGCCTTGTGGCTTGCGTGGCGGGAACGGCTCTCCTGGGGCGTATAGGGGCCCTCCTGTGCGGAGTGGCCGGCTCTGCTTTGCGCGGTGCGCGGTTGCCTCAGAGCGGGGCCATTGCCTCCCGAATGTGCACGACGAGTATAAGAAGCCATGGTGTCCACCGTAACTGTTGGCCTTGAACAATCGTTTGACGTGAGCGTAACCACACGCATTTATGCCGGTATTTTTTCCGGAATTCTTACAATTGGGCACGCTTCTTGATGTTGCATGAATATTGCCTGAATGCGCTGGTTGGTCTGCCGTGCGACCCGGCGCGCACGTTTCGTGTCGCTGCGCTGGTCCATACGTCTCCATAGACTTATCCCCAGCCTCCACGCGGCGCTATGTCACCCAACTCCCCCAGGGCAGGAATGCAGCAAGGGTAAGTGGCCTCTGACGGGTGTGTGGAGGTTTTCTTTATGTGCGGATTTGGCTGTGAGCTGGCACTAGCGTGGTCCCCTGTCCGGGGCGCGGCCGTACAGTCGAACGTATGAATGACGCACAGACCCCTAGAATTCGCGACCCGCATGCGGCGGTCAATCTGGTCGGCTCAGGCGCAGCGCAGCCTGACTCGTCGTCGAACGTTGTTGACCCATTGGCTGCGCTCGGCCCGGTCTCCGGTTCAGATGCATCGGCATCCACATCAGGCTCCTTACGGGATTTCAGGCCGCTGGACATGGACGATGCGGATGGGGCATCTGATATCGACCGTGGCTTGGCCCGGCTTGACCCGCTTACCGTGCGCCCGCGAATCTCCAGCCGCGTACTGTGCGTGGTATTCGGTCTGCTCCTGATCGCTATCGGCTTCGGCGTGTGGTGGGGGTGCGTGTTTACCGAAAACGGACAATCGTACGACGAACTGGTCTGGAAAAACCTGCACAACGATGTACCGTCCTGGGCCACCGGCGTGATGAACGCCGTCGCACAATCCTGGCTGGTTATCGCTGTCAGCTGCACAATTGCCGCAATCGGCATTATTACGGCGCTGATTCGACGCCGCTGGTGGTTGGCCGGGCAAATCGCCGTGTTCGCCGTGGTCTGCTTGGCCGTCACCCGTATCAAGGGTCTGTTGCCGCGTCCGTTCATCATCAACACTGAATCTCCTGCCGCTAATTCCGCGCCTTCCGGTCACACGATGCTGGCCGCAGCCTGTGCGGTGATTCTGCTGCTTACCGTGCCTCGTGCGGTTCGAGCTTTGGCGGGCGTCATCGGCGTGGTTTGGGCGGTGACCGTCGGTGTCTCCGTGATATACGGACAATGGCATCGCCCTTCGGATGTGGCGATGTCCATCCTGCTGGTGGCGGGATTGGCCCTGCTCGCTCTGGCAGTTACGCGCAAGTCCGGCATGGACGAGCCGGGTCGCCGCGTCTCCTCAGTGAGCGTGCAAATCGTCGGCAGCGTGCTGATTACCGGGGGCCTGCTGTTGCTCGCCTACAGCGGTTATGTGATCTGGCAGGTGGTGCCGGGGCTCAATGTCAGCGCCAGTTGGGCGGTTCAGGGGGCGAATGTCAGCGCTGTTGTGGGCATTACGGGTGTGGCCATGCTCGCATTCGGACTGTTGCTGGCCCTACGTCAGATCACTGCAGCGCCCTTAAGCAGGCTGGGCCTGATCGGCGCTCCGCCGGCACCGCCCAAACGGTAAAACATGAGGTGCGAACGGCCGAATTTGCCCGGCACAACGGCGGAATTTGGCAGTTGGACATGATTCATGAGTATTATGACGCCAGAAACGTCGTGTGTTTCGCGCAATACATAAGGAGTGGGTATGGCTACCAAACTGGTGATTGTGGAGTCTCCGACCAAGGCCCACAAGATCGGTGACTACCTGGGCAAGGGGTACACCGTCATGGCGTCGGTCGGCCATATCCGAGACCTCGCGCAGCCCAGCCAGGTGCCCGCGGCAGACAAGGCCAAGTTCGGCAAGTTCGGCGTGGACGTCAACGACGGGTTCAAGCCGTATTACATTGTCGACGGCGACAAGAAGCGTACGGTCAGCGAACTCAAATCGGCCCTGAAGAACGCCGATGAACTCTATCTGGCGACTGATGAGGATCGCGAGGGCGAGGCCATCGCGTGGCACTTGGTGCAGACCTTGAAACCCGAGGTGCCGGTCAAGCGCATGGTGTTCCACGAGATCACCAAGAACGCCATCAACGCCTCCCTGAACAACACGCGCGATGTGGATGGCAATATGGTCGACGCACAGGAGACCCGCCGCATCCTCGACCGTCTGTACGGCTATGAGCTGTCGCCGGTGCTGTGGCGCAAGGTGGGCCCGGGCCTGTCCGCCGGCCGCGTGCAGTCCGTGGCCACCCGCCTGATCGTGGAACGCGAGCGCGAACGCATGGCGTTCAAGCGCGCACCGTACTGGGATATCGTCGCCACGCTGTCCGCGCCTGACGCGCTGGGGGAGCGTGCCGAATTCTCCGCCCGCATGATCGCGCTCGGCGGCAAGCGACTCGCCGGCTCCAAGGATTTCGGTGCCGACGGCCAGCTGACCCCGGACGGGTTCGCGGCGAACGTTCGCCAGCTTGATGAGGCTGGTGCCACCGCCGTGGCTTCGGCGCTGAAGACCGCCGATTTCACTGTGATGTCGATGGAAACCAAGCCGTACCGCCGCCGCCCGCAGCCGCCGTTCACCACCTCGACCCTGCAGCAGACCGCCGGCAATCGCCTCGGCATGGGTGCTCGCGCCGTGATGCGCGCGGCCCAAAGCCTGTACGAGAACGGCTACATCACCTATATGCGAACCGATTCGGTGACGCTGTCGCAGGAGGGCATCACCGCCGCCCGCAACGCCGTCTCCTACCATTTCGGCGACAAGTTCCTCTCCGCCGAGCCCAAGCAGTACGCCACCAAAACCGCTGGCGCGCAGGAAGCCCACGAGTGTATTCGCCCGGCGGGCTCGCGCTTCCACGACCCGGACGAGCTGGCTTCCAAACTTCCCGGCGACCAGCTGCGCCTATACACGCTGATCTGGCAGCGCACGCTTGCCTGCCAGATGGCTGACGCCACCGGTTCCACCGCCACCGTGCGCCTGTCTGCGCCGGCCGGCCCCACCGAGGGCGAGGCCGTGTTCCAGGCGTCCGGCACCGTCATCGAATTCCCCGGCTTTATGAAGGCCACGGGGGAGGGGCGCAAGCCCAAGGCCGCCGCTCCCGGCGCTGGGGCTGGCTCGGACCAGGCTGCTGCCGCCGGCAAGACGGACGCCAAGGCCGTCAGGGGTGACGCCTCCGAATCCAACACCTCCCTGCCGCCGATGAGCGTCGGCCAGCAGGTCGAGGCAAGCGACATCGAACCGGACGGCCATGAAACCCAGCCGCCGGCCCGCTACACCGAGGCCACGCTGGTCAAGACGCTGGAAGCCAAGGAGATCGGTCGCCCGTCCACTTACGCGAGCATTATTTCCACAATCATGGATCGCGGTTACGTATACGAGCGTGGCCGTGCGCTGATCCCCAGCTGGCTCGCCTTCTCCGTGACCAAGTTGCTCGAGACGAACTTCCCCAAGCTGGTCGACTACCAGTTCACCGCCGAGATGGAAAACGGCCTTGACCGCATCGCCCACGGCGAGGAATCCGGCCGCGACTGGCTCACCCACTTCTACTTCGGTTCCGGCGAGGGCGCCGCCCGCAACGCCGACGAGGCGCACGAAGGCCTGCAACAGCAGGTCGCGCAGCTCGGCGAGATCGACGCGCGCGCCATCAACACCATCGACATCGGCGACGGCCTGCACGTGCGCGTCGGCCGTTACGGCCCGTATCTGGAAGACATGGAGCATCTGGACGCCGAAGGCAACCCGAAGCGCGCGTCTCTGCCGGACACCATCGCGCCGGATGAGCTGACGGTGGCCGTGGCCCGCGATTTGATCGACAACCACTCCGGTGGACCGCGCGAGCTGGGCGTTGATCCGGTATCCGGCGGTACCGTCGAGGTGCGCAATGGGCGTTTCGGCCCGTATGTGGCGTTGGTGCCGCCGGCTGAGGCTTCGGCTGGCGCTGCTGGCGATACTGCTGGTGCTTCTGCGGCCAAGAAGGGTTCGAAGAAGGCCGCGGCCGCCGCCGCGTCGCGCCCGAAGATGGCCTCGTTGTTCAAGACGATGAGCCCTGAATCGCTGTCGCTGGAAGACGCGCTAAAGCTGCTGAGCCTGCCGCGCGAAGTGGGCACATACGAGGAAACCAACGCCGAAACCGGCGAGGTATCCGAATGCACGGTGGCCGCCAACAACGGTCGCTACGGCCCCTACCTGACCAAGACGGGTGCCGACGGCAAGTCGGAGACCCGCTCGCTGGCCTCGGAAGACGAGATCTTCACGGTCGATATCGACAAGGCCAAAGAACTGTTCTCGCAGCCCAAGTACGGCCGCGGGCGTGGCCGTGGTGCCGCCAAGCCGCCGCTGCGTGATTTGGGCAAGGACCCGAACACCGGCAAGAACGTGACCATCAAGGACGGCCGTTTCGGCGCGTACATCACCGATGGCGAGACCAACCGTACGGTGCCGCGTCAGTACACGCCTGAATCCATCACCCCTGATGACGCCTTCCGACTGCTCGCCGAAAAGCGTGCGGCTGGTCCCTCCACCCGTGGCCGTCGCGGTGCTGGGCGTGCTGGTGGCGCCAAGGCCGTTGCCGGCAAGGGCAAGAAGGGCGGTACCTCGGCTGCGGTTTCGGCGCAGGAGGCCAAGCGCGCCGAACGCCGTGCCGAAGTCAAGAAGTTGGCGAACAAGGGCTGGTCCAACCAGCGCATCGCCGAAAAACTCGGTTCCACCCCCGCCACTGTGAAAAAGGACGTCGACTGGCTGACCGCCAACGAGGGCTACGAGCGCCCCGCCGTAATTCCCAAGCGTGGCTGAGCGGAATTATTGCTCTACTTGCGTTTCAAGGGGCTGATTTCTCGTTTTGAGAATATCTACTTCCGCTTCAAGGGGCTGGTCATCTGCTGAACCACGAGTATGAACGGCTCCGCGCCAACGTCATTCCGCCGTTTTGGAACGTTGTCTACTTGGGCAACAGCCCCTCGAAACGGAAGTAGACCTTCAGAAAAGACCAAATCAGCCCCTTGAAACGGAGGTAGAGCTGGTTTAACTGCCTGTTGGGCGCAACTCTGCGCCTAACGCTAAGGTCAATAGCATGAGCGGTCTGTTTGTTTCGTTTGAAGGTGTCGATGGCGTGGGCAAGACCACGCAAGTCGAGCGGCTGCATGCGTATCTTGAGGCTCAGGGGCGTACCGTGGTCGTTACCCGTGAGCCGGGAGGCACTGCGTTAGGCAAGGCCATTCGCCAACTGCTGTTGCACGGTGTGGATGGGGGCGCAGTCGACATCGCACCGCGCGCCGAGGCGCTGCTATTCGCTGCAGACCGAGCCCAGCACGTTGCCGAAACCATCCGCCCGGCATTGGAGCGCGGTGAAGTGGTGATCACCGACCGCTATTTAGACTCTTCCTTGGCCTATCAGGCCGGTGGCCGCGAACTCACTCCAGAAGAGATTCGATCCTTAAGCATGTGGGCCACCAACAACCTGCTGCCCGACCGCACGTATTTGCTGGATATGGACCCAGCCCTGTCCCACCATCGCCTCGAACACGCGGAAGACCGTATGGAATCGGCCGGTGATGACTTCCAGTCCCGCACCCGCCAGGCCTTCTTGGACTTGGCCGCCGCCGAGCCGAATCGTTTCCGCGTTATCGATGCGAGCCAGAGCATTGAAGCGGTATGGGCTGCCATCGAATCCGACATCAAGGAGCTCGCATGAGCGTATGGGATTCACTAGTCGGCCAAAAGCCGGTAATCGACATGCTCAGTCGTATCGCGCAGGGCGACCCGAGCCAGATCACCCAGTCGTGGCTGATCTGTGGACCTCCCGGATCGGGCCGTTCCAACATGGCCCGAGCATTCGCGGCGGCGCTGGAAAGCCCGGATCACGGCATGAGCGCTGAGCCCACGCGCGTCACCCAGCAGGTGCTTGCCGGCACGCATCCGGATGTCACGGTGCTGACCACGAACAAGGTGACTATTGGTATCGATCAGGTGCGTGAGATCATCACTACCTCCGAGCAGATGCCCGCCACCGCACCGTGGCGCATCATCATCATCGAAGACGTGGATCGCATGCTTGAGCGCACCACCAACGTGCTCTTGAAAGAGATTGAGGAGCCGGCCGAGCATTGCATCTGGCTACTGTGCGCGCCCAGCGCCCAGGACGTGCTGCCCACCATCCGCTCGCGCACACGCATCGTGAACCTCGCCGTGCCCTCCACCCAGGCGGTGGCCGGATTCCTGACCTCCACCACCAATGTCGAGCCAAAAGTGGCGCAGCGTGCGGCCCGACTCGCCGAAGGCCATATCGGCATCGCCAAGTTGTACGCCACCGACGAACGGGTTATGTCCGACCGCGATGAACTTGTGGTCGGTGTGCTGAATCTGGCCCGTGCCTCGGATGCAGTGTTGTTGGCCGGCAATCTTATCGACAATGCCAAGGCCCAGGCCGAGGCAGACGCGAACCGCATCACCGCCGGTCAGGAAGCGGAATTCCGCCGCATCAACGGACTGGCACCGAGCGACCGCATCCCGCCGAAACTGCGTGGCGCATTCAACCAGATTGCCAAGAAAGACGATGTGAAGCGTTTGGTCACCCGCCGTACGCGCGACGTATTGGATCGTGCGCTGAACTCCATCGCTTCCATCTACCGAGATGTGGCGGTGCTGCAGAACAATGCGGAGGATTCGGTGGGCCTCATCAACCTGGAGAACCGCTCGTCGATCACCGAATTGTCGGTGCGATTGAACCGGGCCGGTGCCGTGACCCGTCTGGACGAAGTGGCCCACGCCCGCAAGCGCCTAGCCGGCAACGGCAACCCGCTACTGGTATTCGAGTCCCTCTTCTGCGCCCTGATCTCATAACCCGACGCAACTAGCCCCCCTCTGATGAGTGGGGGCTGTCGAGCGCAGCGAGACTGGGGGAGAGACCCCGTAACGCACAGCCCCCAGTACGTCACACATATGAGCGATACTGGGACGTATGAAGATTTCCGCCGATTTCACCGTCATCCCGGACGATTTCGCCAAGGCTGCGGCCCCTGAATATTTCAATGGTGGCGTGCCTGTGGTCTCCTTCCCGTTCTACATCGATGATGTGGATCCCGAGGCCCGCTACCTGCACTGGGAGTTCGTGGACCCGGATTCGATTCCGGTCTGCGGCTTCGAGTGGATTCACTGGTCCGTGGCCAATCTGCCGATTGATGCGCTGATGTACGACTTCAATGATTCGCATGCGTTGGCCATCCCGCCGGACTTCTCCCGTCAGCTGCCGGCCATGATTCCCGAGACCGTGCAGGGGCGCAACTCCTCGGCCTCCAAGTTCTTGGGCCGCAGCACTGACCCGGCGGTGATCATGCGGTACAACGGTCCGCAGCCGCCGGACAAGGATCATGAGTACTACCTGCAGGTGTGGGCCACCAAGAAGCCGTTGCCCGGCTTGAATCAGGGCTTCTGGCTCAACGAGCTGTTGCACGCGCTGCGCAACAGCGGTGAAGTGCCCGACACCGACGGCATCTTCCTGACCGGCAAGGCGTGAGCCACATGAGCCCCCGCAGGCGGGGGCTGTCAGCATCACTGACTGGGGGTGGGTCAGTACAAAACCACCTTCAGTCCGACTTCGTCGTCCAGCTCCCGCCAGTGGGAGCGTGACTACAACAAAGAAAGGACACCATCACACTATGGCCTGCACCACGATTCTGGTAGGCAAAGACGCGAGCTATGACGGCTCGACCATCATCGCCCGCAACGAGGATTCCGCGAACGGCGAGTTCAACCCGAAGCGCTTCATCGTCGTGAAGCCGGAGGAACAGCCGCGCGAATACAAGTCGGTGATCTCCCACCTAACCATCACCCTGCCGGACGACCCGCTGCAGTACACCGCCGTGCCGAACGCGGACCTCAAGGAAGGTATTTGGGGCGAGGCCGGCGTCAACGAGGCGAACGTGGCGATGAGCGCCACCGAAACCCTGACCACCAACGAGCGCGTGCTCGGCGCCGACCCGTTCGTGGAATACACGCCGGCCAAGGGCGATGAGCCCGAGGTGCCCGGCGGCATCGGCGAAGAGGACTTCCTGACCATCGTGCTGCCGTATGTCAAGACCGCACGCGAGGGCGTCCAGCGCCTCGGCGCGCTGCTTGAGGAATTCGGCACCTACGAGATGAATGGCGTCGCCTTCTCCGACTCCAACGAAATCTGGTGGCTGGAAACTGTGGGCGGCCATCACTGGATTGCCAAGCGCGTGCCGGACGAGGCCTACGTGACCATGCCGAACCAGCTCGGTATCGACGAATTCGACCTTGAGGACGCTCTGGGTGACCAGGAAGCGCACATGTGTTCCGAAGACCTTGCCGAATTCATCGAAACCAACCATTTGGACCTCGCGGTGGAGAACACTACCCCGTTCAACCCGCGCGATGCCTTCGGCTCCCACTCCGACTCCGACCACGTGTACAACACCCCGCGCGCCTGGTACATGCAGCGCTTCCTCAACCCGTACGACGAGGTGTGGGACGGCCCGGACGCCGACCACAAGCCCACCTCCGACGACATCCCGTGGGCCCGTCAGCCTGAGCGCAAGGTGACCATCGAGGATATCAAGTACGTGCTGAGCTCCCACTACCAGGGCACCCCGTTCGATCCGTACGGCCAGCTGGGCGATGAGCGCACCCGCCACATGTACCGCACGATCGGCATCAACCGCCAGAGCCAGCTCGCGGTGATGCAGATCCGCCCGTACCGCCCGCAGGCCTCCCGCGCCATCCAGTGGATGGCATACGGCTCCAACCCGTTCAACACGCTGGTACCGTTCTTCCCGAACGTGGACACCACGCCCGCCTACCTTGAGGACACCACCACCCGCGTGACGTCCGAGAACTTCTACTGGGCCAACCGCATCATCGCCGCCCTGTGCGATGGCGCCTTCCGCTCCACGTCCAACGCCGTTGAGCGCTACCAGGAGAAGACCGGTGCGATGGGCCACCGCTTGGTCGCCGCCACCGACGAGCAGATCGCCCGTCTGGGCTTGACGGCCGCCGAGGAAGCCGCGCAGTCCGCCGCTGAAGAGGAATTTGAGGCCGACAACGTGGATGGCGATGTGCAGCCGATGACCCCGGACGAGACCATCGCCGCGCTGCGTAACCCCGAGGTGCGCGAGATTCTCGCCGCCGCCAACCAGACCATGGCCGACCAGCTCAAGGAGGAAACCGAAAAGCTGCTTGACTCCGTGCTGTACACTCGCAGCATGGAAATGAAGAACGGCTTCCACATGTCCGACTTTTAGTCCGTATTGAGCTCCCCTCCCTGAGGGGCTGAGCCGTTAAGAAAACAGCCCAGTGGGCTGTTTTTAGGCGAAGAGGCGGCGACTGCCGCCCCACCACCCCGCCCCATCACACAAACACAGAAAGGCTTTATATGACCACCATCGAAGACTTCACCAGCCAGTACGGTCTGGTCCAGAAGATCGACGCATTCGGCTACATGAAGTACCTGGCCGAGAACCCTGACGCCCCGCGCAAGCACGGCAAGGTGGTGCTCGTCACCGCCGATACGCCGCTCAAGGCATCGCGCGGAGAAGGCAAGACCACCACGACCATCGCCCTGATCGACGCTCTGAACAAGCGCGGCATTGATGCGACCGCCGTGCTGCGTCAGCCGAGCATGGGCATCACCGCAGCCGGTTCCAAGGGCGGTGCCTCCGGCGGCGGCAAGGCTTCCCTGACCCACCCCGAGCTCATCGACTGGGGTCTGTGCGGCGAAATGGGCGCCATCGAGGCGGCCCAGAACCTGCTCGTCTCCTTCGCCGAGAAGGCCATCGATGACGGCAAGCTCGACACGATTCTCGTGCCGCGTGTCTCCGAGGTTCCGAGCCGCTCCCTGCGCTCCACCGCTGTGGACTACGGCAAGGGCAACGTGCCGGAGAAGGTCGTGCTCACGCCGACCTGCGAGCTCATGCAGATTGTGGTGCTCTCCCGCTCGATGGACGAGATTTCCGAGCGCGTGTCCAAGATGATCGCCGGCACCAAGGACGGCAAGGCCGTGACCTTCGGCGAATTCGTGGACCTGTGGCGTATCACTGGCATTTTGGCCGACGCGGTCAAGCCGGCCAAGACCGAAACCGTGAACGGATCACCGGTCTACGTGCACGGTGGCCCGTTCGCCAACGTGTCCATCGGCATTCCGACGTTGGTCTCCGTGGAAATGGCCTGCGCCCTGCATGACGTGGTCATCGTCGAGGCCGGCTACGGCACCGACGCCGGCGCCCAGAAGTGGCTGGACATCGCCTGCCGCGAATACGGCGCGCAGTGGCCGTCCGCCGCCATCGTGGTGACCCGTGCCTCCACCTGGCGCGACGATCCCGAGCTGGCCTGGCGCTACCCGTTCCACGTGCAGCGCCTGGAGAACCTGGACATTCCGACCTTCCCGCTCATCAACCTGTGGGAAGGCGAGGACGATCAGGTTCCGTCCCTGAAGGCCACCGCCGACGAGCTGGGCTTCCGCACGCCGATCATCGGCAACCTGTTCCGCGACGGCGGCGAGGCGCTGGCCCCGCAGCTTGACGGTTTCGTCGACGCGTTGCAGAACGGCTCCATGCCGGCCGAACCGCACTCGCACAAGGGCATGGCCCTGACCGAGAACGCCAAGTGGGTGGCCGAGAACGCCTACGGCGTACCGGCCGAGCGCGTGATTTACAAGCCGGGCTTCACCGAGTCCGTGTCCGAGGCCATGGAACTGTGCCAGAGCGCAGGCATCTCGCTGGACGATCTGGCGTTCGTGGCGGTCAAGTCCCCGGCGACCATGACCGACAACGACCGTGCCCCCGAAGAAGAGCGCACCGTGACCCTGAAGAAGGTTGAGGTGCATGCCGGTGCCGGTCTGGTCCACGTCAACCTGACCACCAGCCTCACCACCCCCATGCCCAAGATCGTGTGATGACAGGCACAAGGTGAGGTAACTCGCTTTCGAGGGGAATGGTGGCAACTAGAAGTTGCTACCATTCCAGCCCCAGTCGGTGGTGGCGGTGTAACGGATGTAGGTGCGGTCCTCGGGAATGCCGAGCGTGGAGTTCAGCGCGGCCATAATGCTCTCGGTCAGCTTTTCCCAAGCAGAGCCCGGCACGGAGCGGCCGAACACGTTGACCTCCACATAGGCGGCGGGCTGGTCATCGCTACCGCCGAAGTAAATCGGCATATTGTCTTCGAACGGGCACATTAGCCAGCCCTCGGACTTGCCCGGCACGGCGGTAATCGCCTTGCCATAGGCAGCCTTCAACGCCTCGCGCTGCTCAGGGGTGGTGGGCACGGACACATGAGTGTGAATAACGGGCATAATTCCTCCTTGATTCGGTTCGCTTCCAGTCTAGCCTCAGCGGTTGCTGTTGAACATGGCATGCGGATGTAGGAAGCTGCTTGCAGAACGGACCGGGGCAAGGCCAATTTGGGGAGATTATTGGCCTTTCCAGCCAATATATGTTCCGCAGTCAGCCCAATAGTGTTGAATACCCTTGTGAGAAAACTGATTGAACAACTGATGAAGTTCGGCATTGTGGGCGTCATCGCCTTTGTTATCGACTGGGGTATTCTCAACCTATTGGTTGGCATATTCCACATGCACAACGTGCTGGCTGCCACCGTCTCTTTCATCATCTCGCTGATTTTCAACTATCTGGCGAGCATGAAATTCGTATTCAAGCATCGTGATGACATGGCGCGCTGGATGGAGATTCTTATCTTCGTGGCGGGCGCTGTAGTCGGTCTGTTCATGAATGACGCGATTATCTGGATTTCCACTTATGGCATGAACCACGATGCCTATGTATCGCAGCATGCCGAATATCTGTTGCGCACCAATATCGGCAAGCTGGTGGCCACTGCCGTGGTAATGATCTGGAACTTCTTGATTCGCAAGTGGCTGCTCGACGATACGCACACCAATGCGATGAACCGTCTGAAGTCCGCTGAAAATCGATTGAATGCCGAGGAGCTTGAAGCCAAGTGGCAGAACAGCTTCTCCCACAAGCTCGGCATCTGGTCCCTGGAACACACGCCCAAAGGCTGGCCGAAGTAGCGGTTTGACGTATTAAGCCCCCTCGTCAGAGGGGGCTTAATTTTTGTCTCACACACTCACTTCAGTCAAGGTCGGCTGCTCGGTGGAGCCCTTGATCTGCTTGAAGCCAATCAGCGCAATCGCCAGCGAGACCAGTGCCAAAGTGGTCACCACCATGAAGCCGCCATGCGAGCCCATGCGGTCGATGAACTGGCCGGCAATCGCCGAACCGGCGGAGGAGCCGATAGAATTCATCGCACCCATCCACGCCATGCCCTCGGTCAAGCGAGAGGGCGGCACCAGATGCAACATGAGCTGGTTGCCGTTGATCCACGTCGGAGCCTGGCACACGCCGATGATCAGGTAGATGATCATGATCACCCACAGATGCTTGGCGAACAGGAACGTGCTGATGCCGATGTTCACCACGGCCAGGCAGAAGTAGAAGCGCTTCCACAGGGCAATCGACCAGTTCTTCGCGCCGTACACCAAGGCGCCCATCAACGAGCTGATGGAGAAGCAGGCGAATACAAAGCCCGTGTACTGCTTCATATTCGCTTCGGTGGCGAATGCGATGATCGAGATGCCTGTAGCCGACTGGAATGCGCCCAAGCCGAACCAGGTGACGCATACCGCAATCAGACCCGGACCCCAAATGGACGCCTTCTTGCCCGAACGCGCATCGGCGACCGCCTGCTTAATGGCTGCGTTAATCGTGGCCTCATCGGTCACGCCTTCACGCTCAAGACGGCGGCGGGTCTCCTCGGCGGCGGTTTCCGCCTTCAGCGCCTCGGCTCGAGCCGCCTCGCGCTCACGGTATTCCTTGCGGGAAATGCCCTCAGCGCGGGCCAGCTGAGTCTGTGACGGTGGCTCAGTGGTCAGCTCGGTCAAGAACATCAGCGCGCCCACCACCACGCACATGCCGGTGAACGAGAATGCCAGCAGACCGGAGATCACGGCCAGTGTGGAAGCCAGTGGATTGCCGATTACCCACATGCATTCGTCCAGCACGCCGCACAGGGAGAGCGCACGGTTGGTACGCTCCTGATCGCCCTTCAGGATTTTGGTCCAGCGCGCGCGGCTCATCGCGCCCCACGGCGGAATAGCTGCCAGGAACGGCGTCAAACAGTACAGCACCCATTCCGGCGCACGATTGGTGATGGATGTGGTCAGCGCGACGGCGGCGACAATCCACACCAGAATCGTTGGAATCGAAACCTGCCGCTGGCCGAACTTGTCGGTCAGCTTGCCGAGCAGCGGCGTGGCCACGGCCAGTGCAATCGCCTGAATGGCGGTGAGCATACCTGCCAGCGAGTAGTTGCCGTAGTAATGCTGCACGGAAATGGTGATGGTCATGCCCACCATCGGGAACGGCATGCAGGCAATCACCGAACCGATGGAATAACGAGCGGTATGAGGTATGCGCAGCAACTCCGCATACCCACCAAAAACTTTGTGACCCACTTCCTTGATGCCAGCCATAATGGTGTTCGAGTTGGACAGGTTGTTGGACATAACAGCACTACGCTCCTTTCCGCTCCCGATTGGATGTTCCCCGCTGACGTGGCGTTGCCGGCGAAGCCCTCATCGAATGATGTGTTGTCCATGGTCGCGCAAAGTTTGCGTTGGATTTCCCTATTCGCATATTTGCGTCACGGATACTCTAATCGTTGGTTAGGGCGCGACACGCGGTAGATTGGAGATATTAAGACAACGTTCTCATGTTCTTCGGCGAACATCGCAAGATGCCCGTAGGAATAAAAAGAAAGGCGGCTCATGAGCGCAACCACCATCCACTTCGTTCGCCACGGCAAGGTCTACAACCCTGACCATCTGCTCTATGAGCGGCTGCCCGACTTCCATCTCTCCGATCTTGGCCGGCGTATGGCACAGGCCACCGCCGCCTATCTGGCCAATAGCCCTCAGACCAATACGATTTCCGCGGTGTATTCGTCTCCCCTGGACCGCACGCGCGAGACCGCCGACGCGATTCTTGACGCGTTGAATCCCGTGCGCGAGGCCCGAGGCGAAGCCCCGCTCATGCTCACCGCCGATGAGCGAGTGATTGAGGCCGGCAACGAGTTCCGCGGCAAGCGTATCGGCCATGGCGAAGGCGCGCTGTGGAAGAACGGCAATTGGAAACTGGTCACCAACCTGTACAAGCCGAGTTGGGGCGAATCCTATCAGCACATTGCGCAGCGCATGGATGATTTCGCACGCGAGAAGGTCGCCCAACACCCCGGCGAACAGATTGTGGTGGTCAGCCACGAATCGCCGATTTTCAGTTATCGCCATTATCTGGAGACCGGCCACCCCGAGCACTGGATGTTCCTGCGGCACACGGCGCTCGCCTCCGTGACCTCGGTGACGTACGACAACGAAACCGGCCGTGTGATGTCAATCACGTATGTCGACCCAGCGGCCAACGTCAAGTAACGGCACACTGGTGTTAGGACATTGGTTCCCCTCTCTGAGGCTGAGCCGTGAAGCAAACAGTCCAGTGGACTGTTTGTAGGCGAAGACGAGCCGATAGGCGAGCTATTGAGGCGCGGGCGTGGCCCGTCCGCAATTGCTGCTGAGCTGTCACCGTAGGTGACTGAGGGGAGCCAAGAGACGCACTACAATCGAGTGGTGGACGCAAAGGAGCATAGATGACCATTGAACTCAATCGTGAGGCAATCGCACAGGTCACGGCATTGCCGGCGGTAACTGAGGCCGCCGAAGCCGGCTCGGCGCTGATCAGCCTGTGGCCGTTGACCGAAGCCATGCAGATGGACAATGACGCCAAGTACGCGGAGAATCTGCAGGTTCGCGTCACGCGCGCATTCGCCCGCGTGCTGACCGGTGAAGACGTCACGGTGCCCGATGCCGAATTCGTCTATGAAGGCGCCGATGAGATTCCCGGCCGCCCACAGAACATCGTCGATACGCTGCTGGCCGCCAACGATGCCTACGACACGATGGCCGACTACTCCGAATCCGGCGATGTACAGCTGATCTTTGACGCCGCCGAAGCGTTGGACGTTCGTTGGGACACCGATGTTGCGGCTCAGGTCCGTGAGACGATTGCCGCCGTGGAAGCCCAGATTGAAGACGACGCCGCGCAGGGCCGTCTGTCTACGTCCAGCGAGCCCGCTGATGTGGCCACCCGTTTTGCCACTGCGCTCGCCGTGTGCGATGCGCTGCTGAGCGTGGTGACCGGTGACGGCGAACACGATGGCGACGCCGCAGCTCAGGCGGTCAAGGTGCTGCCGATTCTGCTGTACGTCAACGAGCTGCGCGAGCAGTGCTCGATTCCGCGCATATGCCTGACCGATCAGCAGATTCTTGAGCTGATTGATACGCGCGCTAAGGCCGCTGGCGCGGACACGCTGACCGCCACCGCCGAATACATTGCCCCGCTGGCCGGTGCCGAATGGACCAAGCACCGCGACGATGTGCTCTGGAACCCGGACGAAGCCAAGAAGAAGGCCAAGGAAGAAGACGAAAAGCGCAACAAGGAGGCCTTGGCCGCCAAGTTTGCGCACATTAAAGATGACCCTGGCAAAGAAACCGTGGAGTTGTGAGAATCAAGGCAGCTTAGCCCGCCTGATCGGTTCTCTTACCCCTGCTCGCGATTCCTCCGTGCCAAGGAAATCGTCTATGTGGTGAAGAACATCGCTTACGCAACGGAAGAAGAAACACTTATGGGCAATGGCGTCAATCTGCGCACGCTCACCAATGACGGCGGTAGCGCGGTAATCAGCGATTACGGGGCGCATCTGCTGCGCTGGGCCCCGGCGGGGCAGCCGGATGTAATCTGGACGCCCCGCACGTGGCATTTCGAAGCTGGTCAGCCGGTTGGCGGGGGAGTGCCGGTGTGCTTCCCCTGGTTCGGGCCGGGGTTTGTGCATGGCGGGCAGACTGCGAAGCGACCGATTCATGGGTTCGCACGATTGCGCCAGTGGGCGCTGGACGAAGGGGCGTTTACCGGTGCCCGTGTGCGGTATGTGCTGGATTCCGAACGACTGACGACTGGCGAAGTGCCATGGATCGAGGATGAACCCAACGTGCGTTTCCATGCCGCATACGAGGTGTGTGCCAGCGATACGCTGACGATGACGCTGACCGTTACCAACACGGGAGGTGAGCCGATGTCGTATGAGGCGGCGCTGCACTCGTATCTGCATGTCGGCGATGTGCTCGGCGCGCGGCTGGTCGGTTTGCGGGGTGCAACATATCTGGATGCCACGGAAGCCGGATTCCCGCCAAAACTACAAGAACAGCCATCGGTGATGTTCGGCGATCAGCCGGTGGACCGTGTGTATTATTCCGATGCTGCACTGGAATTGCAGGACCATGTGCTGGGTCGTGTGATTCGCATCGGCAAGACCGGCTCGCCGCAGACGGTGGTGTGGAATCCCGGAGAGCAGGGCGGCAACGCCATTGCCCATGCCAAGACGGGTGAATGGCGTGGCTTTGTGGCCGTGGAGGCAGCGGCGTGCCGAGACCGTATCGTTGCCCTTAGTCCGGGTGAATCGTATATGCTTTCGCAGTCCATTGCCGTGATGCCGTTGGGGTAGTTGGCTGAATACAGTGCCGATAATACAGTGCCGAGAATGATGAAGCCCTACTCGCGTTGAGTAGGGCTTCATCATTGGTTGCGGGGAACTTCTTCAACGGAAGTTCACCGATATCGGTTACTGGCCTTGCCGGGGTTTCTGGGCATTGTCGCCGGCGGGAGCCGTGTGCTCAGAAGGTGTTGCGGATTCGTCGCCGGCGTTTTGAGGCATCGGCGGAACCTGGCCGTACTGTGGGGCCGGGGCCTCCGGTTGGCCGTACTGCGGGGCCGGCACCTGACCGTAATCAGGTGCGGGTGCAGCCGGCTGGCCATAGTCGGGGGTTGGCATGGGCGGCTGGCCGTAAGCCGGGGCCGGCTGGTTGAAGCCGGGTGCGGGCGCGTTCGGAGCGGCGAAATTCGGGGGTACAGGCGTGCTGTATGGTGCGCCGTAAGCACCCTGAGGCATGGGGGTTGCCGCCGCGCCATCGTCAAAACGTGCGCCCTCCGGCTTGCTGGGAAGAGCCATGAACACGATATAGACAACGCAGCCGGCCAGCGTAATCAACGCACCAATGACCGCCGCGCCAAGACCGCCGGCGGCCATGCTGCCATAACCATAGTCATAACTGCCAAGGCTCCTGAACCCGCCGTACAGTGCCGCACCACCGCCGATAATCATGATGATAAGGCCGATAACCATCGCGATATAGAAAATGGCAACCCACCAGCCAGGCTTGTTCGTGTCATGCAGACGGCGGACGGAAAGTGCCAGGGTGGGGATTAGGGTCACCAGACCCCAAATGGTGGCGAGGAAGCCAAGCTTTTCATCTGTGGCGGTGTTGAGGATGTCCAGCACTATATTGATGCCGAAAGCGGCCAGCACCCACCACCAGAATTCACTGCGGGACGCGCGGCCCTTGAACACCGTGTACTTCTTCCAGAAGCGCAGGAAGGCTTCTTGGAAGGAGCATCCGTAGTAAGGCTTATCCAGCGGCACAGTGGCAGTGGGCGCGGCGTATTGGCCGTAAGACGGCGGAACCGGGCCGTAAGGATTGCCATCGGGGGCCGGTGTGCCGTACGCCGGTGCGGATTGACCGTAGGTGTTGGCGTCGGACGCGGGCTGACCGTAGGTTGGTACGGCCTGGCCATAAGAGTTCGCGGTCGGAGCAGGCTGACCGTATGCCGGCTGTCCGTAAGCGGGCTGCGCCGGCTGTGAGGGCTGCGCCGGGGCCGGTGCGCCATACTGCGGTACGGGATTAGGTGTGGGCGTACCGTTGGCCTCAGGCTGCTGAGGCAAAGGCACATTGTTGGGATCAGACATTGATTCCCCTTTCATAAGACCTATGTGTCACATCATATTCTTCCATTGCATGAGTGGAAAACTCAACAATTGCGCCAAATAATGTCCAAAGTTGTGGTGAATGCACTGGAAAGAATCGATGGTTATCAAATCGATATCAGTTGAGGGTGAACGTTATCGATCGGTTGTGTAACCTGTTGCATGAATATTGCGCACAGTTGCGGGGGTGGAACTGGAAAGCAGACGAAGCTTTTGGCGCTACGCATAAAGCAACATACAGAGATGTAGGGAATGCCATGAACCACGAATACACGGATGCCGCCGTTGAGCAGCGCGAATCGCACGAAGACGAATCTCAAGACTGGGATCTGCTGTTCGTGGGCCTGGCCTGCTGATTCTCGTTTGCTGTTTTCTTTTCTTTTGATTTTGCTTTTAAAAGAAAAGCAAATGGCAGGCAAAAGAGATTTCGTTGGAAAATGGCCGTTTTGGGATGGTGTTGGCCCGAAACATCAATAACGAAGCAAAAGAGCGAGGAGCGCTGCTCTCCGCGTCCGGCGCGCGCGGCACAATAGGGGATTATGACTGATGCTGAAAACACCAAACCCGAACTGCCCAAGAACGTTCGTGTTCGCTTCTGCCCGTCGCCGACCGGAACCCCGCATGTCGGCATGATTCGTACCGCCCTGTTCAACTGGGCGGAAGCTCGCGCCACCGGCGGCACGCTGATCTTCCGTATCGAAGACACCGACGCCGTGCGCGACTCCGAAGAAAGCTACAACCAGATTCTCGAATCCCTGCGTTGGCTGGGTATCGACTGGGACGAGGGCATCGATGTGGGTGGCCCTCACGGCCCGTACCGCCAGTCCGAGCGTACCGCCATCTACAAGGATGTTGCCGCCAAGCTGCTCGAAGCCGGCTACGCCTACGAGTCCTTCTCCACTCCTGAGGAAATCAAGGAGCGCAACCTTGCCGCCGGCCGTCCGGCCGAGTTCGGCTACGATGGCTACGACCGCAACCTGACCGATGAACAGAAGGCCGCCTTCCGCGCCGAGGGCCGCAAGCCTGCGCTACGTATCAAGATGCCTGATGAAGACATCGCCTTTGACGATCTGATTCGTGGCACCATCGAGTTCAAGGCCGGCTCCGTGCCGGACTACGTGATCGTGCGCCCGAACGGCGACCCACTGTACACGCTGACCAACCCGGTCGACGACGCGATGATGGAAGTCAACGTCGTGCTGCGCGGCGAGGACCTCCTGAGCTCCACCCCGCGCCAGATCGTGCTTTACCGTTACCTTATGGAACTCGGCATCGCCAAGGAGATGCCGCTGTTCGGCCACATGCCGTACGTGATGGGCCAGGGCAACAAGAAGCTCTCCAAGCGCGACCCAGAGTCCAACCTGTTCAACCACCGCGACAATGGCTTCATCCGCGAGGGCCTGCTCAACTACCTGGCCCTGCTCGGCTGGTCCATTGCACCGGACCGCGACGTGTTCTCCATGGACGAGATGACCGAGAAGTTCGACGTGCGCGACGTCAAGGCCAACCCGGCCCGCTTCGACATCGACAAGGCCATCTCCATCAACGCCGAGCACATCCGTATGCTTGAGCCCGAGGACTTCCTGCGCCGCTCGGTGCCGTACCTGCACCGCGACGGTGTGGTTTCCGCCGACAACTGGGATGCCCTGACCGACCGTGAGCGTGAGGTGCTGACCGCCGCCGCTCCGCTGGTTCAGCCGCGCGTGCGCCTGCTGGGTGAGGTTGCCGGCATGGTCGGCTCCCTGCTCTCCACCGAGGGCTACTTGGAGCCGGCTGACGACGCCAAGAAGCAGCTGAAGGATTCTGCCGGCGAGGTGCTGGACAAGGCCATCGCCGCACTCGAGGCTGTGGATGAGGCTGACTGGAAGACCGACAACCTGCATGAGACCCTGAACAAGGCTCTGGTTGAGGAGGGCGGCTACAAGCCGCGCCTCGCTTTCGGTCCGGTGCGTGTGGCCATGTCTGGTCGTCGCGTGAGCCCGCCGCTGTTCGAGTCCATGGAGATCGTCGGCAAGCCGGTTTCCCTCGCTCGCCTGAAGGGCCTGCGCGAGCACCTGTGAGCTAAGGTTCCTTCCGTGCTCGGCTGAGCTGTAAGGACACTCAAGGTGGGCGTCTGCATGTGCAGATGCCCACCTTTTCTTGTATTCAGTGATGAGCTGGAACAGCTGGAAAGTCTTACCGCTGCGCCGCATGCCAGTGAGAATATGTACGAGGTTGAACATGGCTGGTTTGTGCAGTGAGGTCACGAAACGTGCCTTGTAGGTGGTTTCGCCTTCATGCGTCCATGAAACGGTTGATAGGTAACCGGGCGGCGGTCTTTGACGTGACATTGCATTACAAGCATCGCGACGCGCTCGCTGTCGCAAGGGAACATAAGCGCCTCATTTGGTTCTTGAAGGCTGATTTGCCGGCTATGAATGTGCAAGGCAAAGATCATTGCCTCATCTGCAATTTCATCAGTGCATTAGATGGTAATTCATCAGTAGTGCTTACTGATAATCCGTCAGTAGAGTTCATGCAAATTCATCAGTAGTGGCAGCGTAGCACTTGAAATCGTTGAAATTCCGCGCGACACGCCGTAAGTTGCGTAAGGGTGAATACTTGCGTATATTTATCACTCGTTGCGCGGTTCACCGAGCAGCCGGTTGAAAAACTGAATATGCCCCCATCGTCTAGCGGTCTAGGACTACGCCCTCTCACGGCGCCAACACCGGTTCAAATCCGGTTGGGGGTACGACGAACAACTCCTTGGAGTTGCTACGCCAAGCCAAATTGGGATGTGGTGTAATTGGCAACACAGCTGATTCTGGTTCAGCCATTCTTGGTTCGAGTCCAGGCATCCCAGCCAATGACCCTCGCGGAATGCGAGGGTTTTTTGTTTTCAGGGAAGTAGCCGCTTGAAAAGCGACTTCCCTGCATATGAGTGCGCATAAGAGCGCTAAGAGCGCATACGTGTGTATGAAAGTACGAGAACGAAGGAGATCGAAGTATGTCCGCTGGGCAGCAGGCTGTACCGGCAAACAACGCCAACAATGCAAGCAATGAAGGCGCTCAGAAGAAGCACATGTCTAAGGCGGCCGTCGCCATTATCGCCGTGGTGGTCGTGGCCATTATCGTCGTGGCCGGTGTGTTCGGCTTCCGCGCCTACTCCGATGCTCAGTACAACAATGCAGTCGCCGCTTGCGCCGCCGCTTCCGAAAATGTGCGCAACGCCACTAATGACTACAACAACTTGGTCAATGGCGATGCTTCCGAAGCTGCTGCGCTCACCAAGAAGGATGTAAAGGATGCCTCCACGCTGGACGCCCTCAACAAGGAACTGAGCGTGGAACTGCCGGTATACGAAGGCTGCGTAGCTGACGACACTGCCGGCTTCAAGTCCGCTACTGCGAAGCTCAACGAGCAGGCTGATTGGTACAAGGCTTATACTCAATCGCTGCAGAAGGCTGTGGATGCCGTGAACGCTTCCAAGAAGTAAGCGAGCACAGCCTCACCATTGTCGTCAAAGCCGTCTTGCGGTTGCGCAAGGCGGCTTTTGCTATTTTGCTCAATCGGCTTGCTGCTGTAATGCTGCTGCATTGATTGCGTCGAATGCAGGTAAATTCGTCTTACTTTTTTTGCGCAGTTTTTCCCTGCGCGTGTCGCGATGATGCGAATATAGATGTGAAGGTTAACAACGTAGTCGTTTATTGGGTTTTGTGATTTCACTCACGTTGTAATTCAATGTCAAATATGTGGCGATTCTCCGTATTTGCTGAGATTGCTATTAAGAATAGCTTCTTGTAAAGTGTCTTATCGTAATTGCGAATGCGTATTCTTCAATGAAGAAGGCATCTGCTTCACCTCGAAGAAGAGATTAAGGAAAATATAGTTAATGAAAAAGAAGAAGACTATATCGGCTGCGCTGGCAACAGCGTTAGCCTTAACCTGCATGGGCAGCGGGGGAGGTACTGCGTTCGCAGTGCCCCTGTCTGATGCTGACTTGCAGACTTTGGCAAGTCAGATTCAGCAAATCAACGATACTTCTGATTCTGCAACTGCTTCCGAGACTCCTTCCGCACAAGCCGATGCGGTTGAAGGCTGGACTATTGATTCCAACATCGCTCAGGGCGGCGAAATCCTGGAGATGGCAAACGGTTGGCTGCACCTCAAGTCCACTGCCTCTAACGGTAATGCGGCAGCGAACCCCAGCTCCAGCAACAACTGGCCGGCAGTAGCCGTATGGGGCACAGATTACGACTTCTCCAAGGCCGGCTCCTTCCACGCCACCATCAAATCCCCGCAGGAAGGCTCCGCCAACCGCTTCGGCTTCTACCTGGGCTACAACGACCCGGGCAGCGGCCTGTTCATCGGCTACGATTCGGGCGGCTGGTTCTGGCAGACCTACACCGGTGGCGGTAGCGGCAGCTGGTACAGCGGTGCTCGTATCGCTGCTCCGAGCGCCAACGAAGAGCACGACATTCAGGTCTTCTGGACCGACGCCAAGGTCGCCACACTGACCGTGGATGGCCAGAAGGCATTCGATGTCGATTACTCCGCAATGACGAACCTCTCCAACAAGCTTGCCATCAAGGCCGGCTCCTGGAAGGAGCTGAACCAGGTCACCGACGTGTACATCAAGGACTTCCCGGAGGTTGTCGAAGCCGCCAAGCACGCGGTTTCCGGCAAGGTTGTGGACGCTGGAGGCGCTGCCATTGAAGGCGCAACAGTGCGTTTGGATAAGACCAAGGTGAAGACCGGTGCAGATGGCACCTTCTCCTTCGCCGACATTGAAGAAGGCGAACACACGCTTTCGATTGCCAAGGAAGGCTATGAGGACGTCTCCCAGCAGGTGACGGTCTCCGGCGCGGATCTTGCCATCGATCCCATCACCCTGAACAAAACCGTTCAGGTCGCCTCCGAAACGCTGAAGACCAAGAAGATGGAAGTTCAGATTAAGAAGAACTTCCCCTCTGTGCTGCAGTACACGATGACCGACGGCAAGGTGATGTACGGCCAGTCCAAGGATGTGCGCACCGTTGAAATCAACGGCACCAACATCGAACTGGGCGATGACGACGTGACCTTCAAGAAGGTTTCCGACACCGAGGCCACCTACACGCTGAAGGTCAAGGATGAGGCCAAGAAGATTGACGCGGTGATCACCGTTCAGATCACGGTCAAGGCCAACCAGCTGCATCTCAACGTCACCAAGATCAAGAACAACCTGTCCGAAGGCATTCCTGAGGGCAACGGTGTGGAGGAGAACGCCATCCAGACGCTGTCCTTCCCGAACCAGAGTCTCGTTTCCGTGCGTTCCAGCCAGGAAAATGCCCAATTCACTGGTGCTCGTATGTCTTCCAACACGCAGAAGCCTGGCGATACCAACTTCGCAGTGACCGAAGATACTAACGTCACCGATAGCGACTACACCTACGGCTTCATCTCCGGTGCTGGCCTGAGTGCCGGCCTGTGGAGCAACTCCGAGCACGATGGCACCTATGTGGCGGCTCCTGTGCGCGGCGGCAGCCAGAACACGCGTGTCTACGCCACCACCCAGCAGACTGGTGACGCCACCTCCCTGGGCCTGGCCAGCGCTCCGTGGTACTACCACCGCACGGTCACCGATTCCAAGGGCAAGAAGTACACCGTGGCCGAAACCGCTCTGCCGCAGATGGCCGTGGCCATCGCCGGCGACGAGAACGAAGACGGTGCCGTCAACTGGCAGGATGGCGCAATCGCCTACCGCGACATCATGAACAACCCGTACAAGTCCGAGGAAGTTCCCGAACTGGTGGCATGGCGTATCGCCATGAACTTCGGCTCCCAGGCGCAGAACCCGTTCCTCACCACGCTTGACAACGTCAAGAAGGTGGCCTTGAACACCGACGGCCTCGGCCAGTCCGTGCTGCTCAAGGGCTACGGCAATGAAGGCCACGACTCCGGCCACCCGGACTACGGCGATATCGGCCAGCGTCTCGGCGGCGCCGACGACATGAACACCATGATGGAAGAGGGCTCCAAGTATGGCGCTCGCTTCGGTGTGCACGTCAACGCCTCCGAAATGTATCCGGAAGCCAAGGCCTTCAGCGAGGACATGGTGCGCCGCAACTCTGCAGGCGGCCTGAGCTACGGCTGGAACTGGCTTGATCAGGGTGTCGGCATCGACGGCATCTACGATCTGGCATCCGGTTCTCGTGTAAGCCGTTTCGCTGACCTCAGCAAGGAAGTCGGCGACAACATGGACTTCATCTACCTCGATGTGTGGGGCAACCTGACTTCTTCCGGTTCGGAAGATTCTTGGGAAACCCGCAAGATGAGCAAGATGATCAACGACAACGGCTGGCGTATGACCACCGAATGGGGTTCCGGCAACGAGTACGACTCCACCTTCCAGCACTGGGCAGCTGATCTGACCTACGGCGGCTACACCTCCAAGGGCGAGAACTCCGAAGTGATGCGCTTCCTGCGCAACCACCAGAAGGACAGCTGGGTTGGCGACTACCCGCAATACGGCGGCGCTGCCAACGCCCCGCTGCTCGGCGGCTACAACATGAAGGACTTCGAAGGCTGGCAGGGCCGCAACGACTATGCCGCCTACATCAAGAACCTGTACACCCATGATGTGTCCACTAAGTTCATCCAGCACTTCAAGGTGACCCGCTGGGTCAACAACCCGCTGCTGACCGCCGACAATGGCAATGCCGCTGCCGTGTCCGACCCGAACACGAACAACGGCAACGAGCAGATTACCCTGAAGGATTCCAACGGCAACGTTGTAGTAGTCTCCCGTGGTTCCAACGACACCTCTAGCGCAGCCTACCGCCAGCGCACCATCACCTTCAACGGCGTGATGGTGGCTTCCGGTGCTGTCTCCGCAGGCGATGGTTCCTCCACTGGTGACGAGTCCTACCTGCTGCCGTGGCTGTGGGATTCCTCCACCGGCAAGCTGGTCAAGGATTCCGAGCAGAAGCTCTACCACTGGAACACCAAGGGCGGCACCACCGCCTGGACGCTGCCGGACAGCTGGAAGAACCTCTCCAGCGTAAAGGTGTACCAGCTCACCGATCAGGGCAAGACCAACGAGCAGACCGTTGCCGTCTCCGGCGGCAAGGTGACGCTTACCGCTGATGCCGAAACCCCGTACGTGGTGTACAAGGGCGAAGCCAAGCAGATCCAGGTCAACTGGAGCGAAGGCATGCATGTGGTAGACGCCGGCTTCAACGGCGGCTCCAACACCCTCACCGACAACTGGACCGTCAGCGGCTCCGGCAAGGCCGAAGTTGAAGGCGACAACAACGCCATGCTGCGCCTGACCGGCAAGGTCGATGTCTCCCAGCGTCTGACCGATCTCAAGGCTGGCCAGAAGTACGCGCTGTATGTTGGCGTCGACAACCGCTCCACCGGCGATGCATCCGTCACCGTAACCAGCGGCGGCAAGGTGCTGGCCACCAACTCCACCGGCAAGTCCATCGCCAAGAACTACATCAAGGCATACGGCCACAACACGAACAGCAATACGGAAAATGGCTCCAGCTACTTCCAGAACATGTACGTGTTCTTCACCGCGCCTGAGAACGGCGATGCCACGGTAACCCTGTCTCACAAGAGCACCGACGGAGCACACACCTACTTCGACGATGTGCGCATCGTGGAGAACCAGTACTCCGGCATCACCTATGAGAAGGACGGCACGCTGAAGTCCCTCACCAACGGATTCGAAAACAACGCCCAGGGCATCTGGCCGTTCGTGGTCTCCGGTTCCGAAGGCGTTGAGGACAACCGCATCCACCTCTCCGAGCTGCATGCTCCGTTCACGCAGGCCGGTTGGGATGTCAAGAAGATGGACGATGTGCTCGATGGCACTTGGTCTGTGAAGGTTAACGGCCTGACCCAGAAGGGCACGCTGGTCTACCAGACGATCCCGCAGAACGTGAAGTTCGAGGCGGGTGCCAAGTACAAGGTGAGCTTCGACTACCAGTCCGGTTCCGATGACATCTACGCCATCGCTGTGGGCCAGGGTGAATACTCTGCCGGCAGCGTGAAGCTGACCAACCTGAAGAAGGCTCTGGGTGAGACCGGCAAGGCCGAGTTCGAGCTGACCGGTGGCGTCAACGGCGATTCCTGGTTCGGTATTTACTCGACCGCAACCGCACCTGATCTGCAGGGTTCCACCGGCAATGCACAGGACTTCGGCGGATACAAGGACTTCGTGCTCGACAACCTGAAGATCGAGCGCATCGAGTCCCAGACCCGCACCAAGGCCGAAGCGCAGGACAAGGTCAAGGAAATCCGCGGCAAGTACGATTCCAAGCGTGCTGAGCTCTCCGATGCCGCATGGCAGCAGTATCAGGACACCTTGGTCAAGGCTCGCGTGCTCATCAACAAGAATGGCGCAACCGCTGAGGACTTCACCAAGGCATACGACATTCTCGTGGCCCTCGACGAGTACATGAAGACCGCTCCCGGCAACGAGAGCAGCGACAAGTACGACGTGGCAGCTGACGGCTCCGATGAGCTGGGTGGCTACACCGTGGCCACGGGCAGCGAAGAGCCTACCGCAGGCCTGCCGAGCGAAGGCCCGGCCGATCTGGCACAGGATGGCAACGACAGCACCCACTGGCACACCAGCTGGAGCAAGAACGCAGTCGGCAACGGCACCGCATGGTATCAGTTCAACCTCAACAAACCGACCACCATCAACGGCCTGCGCTACCTGCCGCGTTCCGGAGGTATGAACGCCAACGGCAAGATCAAGGGCTACAAGATCACGCTCACTCTGGCGGATGGCACCACCAAGGATGTCGTCACCGATGCTGAGTTCTCCACCACCACCATGTGGCAGAAGGCCAGCTTCGACGCCGTCGAGAATGTGACCGCCGTACGCTTGACCGTCCTGTCTTCCGCAGGCCAGAGCGACTCCCAGGCCAACAAGTTCGCATCCGCTGCCGAACTGCGTTTGACCACGGACCGCGAGGTTGAGGAAGAGACTGTCGCTCCGGACAAGACCGACCTCAACGACACCATCGCCAAGGCTAACGGTCTTAAGGAATCCGACTACACGGCTGAAAGCTGGACTGCTCTGGTCAAGGCCCGCGAAGCTGCACAGGCCGTGGCGGATAACGATAAGGCCACCGCTTACGATGTGGCTCTGGCGCTGACGAACCTCGAATCCGCTATCGCTGGTCTCGAGAAGACCGGTGAGGAGCCTGGCCCAGGCCCGGTTGAGGTGAACAAGACCGACCTGCAGACTGCAGTGAACAAGGCAAGCAAGCTCGAGAAGGCCGATTACACGACCAACTCGTGGGAAGCTTTCGCCGAGGCACTGAAGGCTGCACAGCAGGTGCTCGACAACAAGAACGCCACCCAGCAGGATGTGGATACCGCACTGAGCGCTCTTCAGGACGCCATCTCCAAGCTGGAAGCTACCGCCGAGCCGAAGCCGAATCCGGAACCGGGCGTGGTGGACAAGGCTGCTCTGAACGCGACCATCAACAAGGCCGCCGCCATCAACCTGGGTCTCTACACCGACGACTCCGCCAACGCTCTGCGCGCCGCGCTGAAGAAGGCCCGTGAGGTCTCCGACAACAGCAACGCCACGCAGAAGCAGGTCGACGCAGCTCGTGAAGCCCTGGAGAAGGCAATTGCCGCTCTGGTGAAGCGTCCCGCTGCCAAGGGTGATGGCAACGTTGTTTCCAACACGGGCTCCGATGTCGCCACGATCGCTCTGGCTGGACTGCTGCTGGCAGGTGCTGGCGCCGCCATCGCCTACCGTCGCAATCGCGAGCAACTGTGAAAGCGAGGTTATAGCCTAAGCAGTAATAAATAAGGAATAATCCTTATCCTCTCGGCCGGCGCCGGGCAGCAATGCCTAGCGCCGGCCGCTTTCGTATGTATCAGTGTTCTCCAGTCACCCGGCAGACATCGGAATACGCACGCGATGTCGCTGCTAGGCGATGAATCGCAAATATGTGCGGTCATCGAATGATTCGTAATTCGCAGTGAATCCTTTGGTGGATTGGTACTCGCTGACGAGTTCCGGATCGTCGCGCTTGAGTCGCTGCAGTTCAGCCTCACTGGCCGCAAGCATAGGGCGCAACAGTTCGCCATGAATTCACCCTCGGTTCGTTGGGTGAGCATGCCCCGGTTACATGCTGACGTTATATCTGACTGTAATACCGATGAGGCTAGGAAAAGGAACGATTATGCAGTCTGACAACAACCATCATGAATCGCATCACAACGATATGAGCTACAGCAACGACTACCAATACGATGTTTATATGTATGCCGAGTATGGCATCGAGTGGTGATTGCAGGCAAACACGAATAAAGAGAGCCCCGAGTGAGAATTGGTGAACCGCACCCCGATTGTTGGACTGAAGTAATTCAGATTCGATGATCGGAGGTGCGGTTTCTCATGTGTAGGGATCGCAGGCGTCATTACGATGACGGTTTCATGCGGGTCGTCGCCGACCTGATCCGGGGCGGGGCCGGGAGGCGTTCTCTCGCCCGCCGGCTTGGCGTGCCCGTCAGTACCGCGGGAAAATGGGTGTTGTCATACCGGTTTGGCGGGGAGGCGGCGCTCATGGGAGAACGCGAAGGCAACAGGAGATACGACTACGAGACGAAGCTCGCGGCGGTGCGCGACCATGTGGAGCATGGGCTGACGAAGGCCGAAGTCATGGAGAAGTACAGGATCGCGGGTCCCGCCCCGTTGGAGCGTTGGTGCCGCGAGTACCGGTCCGGCGGCCCGGACGCGCTGCGTCCGAAACCGAAGGGCAGGCCCAGGGGCGCGAAATCCAAGCCGAGGCCGGCTCCCACAAGGGAACAGCTCCTTGAGGAGGAGAACGCGTACCTCAAGGCGAGGGTCGCGTACCTGGAAAAAGTCGACGCCCTGCTGGCGTGGAGATCGGCAACCGGGACAGAACGGTGATCGTCTCCATGCTGGCGGGGCTGGGACATCGGCTCCGGCACCTGCTCAGGGCGGCCGGACTGGCGAAAAGCACGTATTACCATCTTCTGTCGCATCCGGCCGCCGTGACCCGGCCGGACATCGAGCCGATGGTCGCCGAGATATTCGCGCGCACGCCCAACGGGTGCGGCCACCGGCAGATACGCATGTGCCTCGTGCACGAGTTCGGGGTGCGGGTGAGCCACAAGAGCGTGCTGAAGGTCATGAGGCGCATGGGCCTGGAATGCCGGATACGCAGGCCGAACCCGTACCGGAAATACAGCTCGTACCGGGACGAGACGGGCGCGAGGGCGGAGAACCTGCTGAACCGCGACTTCACGGCCGACCGGCCGTGGGTGAAGCTGGGCACGGACGTCACCGAGTTCAGGGTCGCCGACGGCAAGGCGTATCCGGCTCCCGTATGCGACATGGGATCCAAGGAGATCGTGGCCTGGGACGTCAGCCGGCATCCCGACATGGCCCAGCAGCGGCGCCTGCTCGCCATGCTCGAGGAGAAGCTGCCCGAAGACGCCGACCCGATCCCGCACTCCGACATGGGCTGGCAGTACCGGCACCGGTGGTGGCGCGACCGGCTCGCGGGACTGAACATCCGCCAGTCCATGAGCAGGAAGGGCAACTGCATCGACAACGCCGCGACCGAGCAGGTGTTCGGCCACCTCAAGGACGAGTTCCACGCCGGACGCGAGTTCGCCTCATACGAACAGTTCAAGAACGAACTGGACGCGTACATCATCCACTGGAACACCAAACGCCGCCAGATACGACTGGAGGGACACACCCCGGAGGAATTCCGGAACATGTCCCCCACAGCCTAATCAGGTACCCTTAATAAACCACGTCCAACAATCGGGGCGCAGTTCAGGTATTCCAGTCAGGACCTTTTCGTGTTCTTGGCTCCCCTCTCTGAGAGGGAGCCAGAGTAAGGTAACGGCCTACTTCATCTTGCGCAGTCGAGGTTCGGCGGATTCCTTGGCACCAGTGATGCGGTACACGTCGAACACGCCATCAATCTTGCGCACGGCTGCCAGCAACGAGTTGAGATGCTGCGGATCGGCCATTTCGAAGCTGAACTGGCTGGTGGCCACGCGATCGGAACCGGTGGCGATCGTACCGGAAATGATGTTCACGCCATGGTCGGAAAGCACACGTGTCACGTCCGAAAGCAGGTTTCGTCGATCCAGCGCCTCGACCTGAATCTTGACCATGAACAGGCCCTTGGTGCTGGTCCATTCGACTTCGACCACACGCTCAGGCTGCTTGTTTTTCAGATCGATCATGTTCTGGCAGTCGGTGCGGTGCACGGATACGCCCTGATTACGGGTGATGAAGCCGATGATATTGTCACCGGGCACCGGCATGCAGCAACGGGCCAGCTTGATCCACACATCGCCCACGCCCTTGACGGACACGCCGGTGGAGCTGCTGGAGGCCTTGCGTTCCATGGGCTTCAGCGGCAGGACTTCCTGCTCGACTTCCTCATCGACCTCGTCGGCACCCGCATCCTTGACCAGATGCGAGATGACGTTCTGCGTGGAGACCTGTCCGTCACCAATGGCGGCGAACACGGCGTCCGCGTTCGGGAAGTTAAGGTCGTCGGCCACACCCACCAGTGCTTCGGGCGTAAGCAATGTGTTGACCGGCAGATTGCGCTTGCGCATCGCGCGGGTCAGCTCGTCGCGGCCCTCCTCGATGGCTTCAGTACGACGCTCCTTGGAGAACCACTGACGAATCTTGTTGCGGGCCTTCGGACTCTTGACGAAGCTCAGCCAATCGCGTGACGGGCCGGCTGTATCGGATTTGGACGTCAGAATTTCGACGGTATCGCCATTATCGAGCGTGGTGTCGAGCGGCACCAAACGACCGTTGACGCGCGCGCCCATCGTACGGTGGCCCACTTCGGTGTGCACGGCGTACGCGAAGTCGACCGGCGTGGCGTGAGCGGGCAGGGATACGATTTTGCCTTTCGGCGTGAACACGTAGACTTCGGACGAGCCAAGGTCTTCCTTGAGCGAGCCCAAGAATTCGTTGGAATCAGGGGTTTCGCTGGTCCAGTCGGCGAGCTGCTGAATCCATTTGAGGTTATCGACCTCGGAAAGCTCCTGATTGTTTTCATCACGCTTTCGATCGGACTTGTCCGGCGAGCTCAGGGCGCGGCCGGCCTGGCCGTTTTCCTTGTATTTCCAGTGCGCGGCGATGCCGAATTCGGCGCGGCGGTGCATGTCCCAAGTGCGAATCTGGATTTCGACCGGCTTGCCACCGGGGCCCACCACCGTGGTGTGCAGCGACTGGTACATGTTGAGCTTCGGCATGGCGATGTAGTCCTTGAATCGGCCGGGAACCGGGTTCCACCGCGCATGCACGGCACCAAGCGCCGCATAGCAGTCCTGAATGGTGTCGACGATGATGCGCACACCGACCAAATCGTAGATGTTCGCGAAATCATGGCCGCGCACGATCATCTTCTGGTAGATGGAGAAGTAATCCTTCGGGCGTCCGGTGACGTATGCCTTGATGTTCTGCTCGTCGAGATCCTCGTTGATCTCCGCCAGAATCTGCTTCAGGTACACATCGCGCTGGCCGGCTCGGCGAGCCACCAGCACCACGATCTCGTTGTAGATCTTCGGGTAGAGCACCTTGAAGCTCAGTTCCTCGAGCTCCGTCTTGATGGCGTTCATACCGAGTCGGTTGGCCAAAGGTGCGTACACGTCAAGGGTTTCACGCGCCTTCTTCTGGGCGGACGTGGTCTTCACATAGCGCCAGGTGCGAGCGTTGTGTACGCGGTCGGCGAGCTTGACCACCAAGGTACGCACGTCGCGGCTCATGGCCACCACGAGTTTGCGAATGGTTTCGGCTTGGGCGGAATCACCCACTTCAAGCTGACTCAGCTTGGTAACGCCATCGACCAGACCGGCCACGGTGTCGCCGAATTCGGCGCGGCATTGATCCAACGTATAGTCGGTGTCTTCCACCGTGTCGTGCAACAGGCCGGCTGCCACCACGATCGGGCCCATGCCCAGATCCGCGAGAATCTGGGAAACGGCCAGCGGGTGGATGATGTACGGCTCGCCAGACTTGCGGCGCTGGGCGGAGTGCTGGATGACAGCACGCCGGTAGGCACGGTCAAGAATGGACAAATCCTCATCGGGGTGATGGGACTTGCACACCTTCTTGATTGGATCCAGCGGATTGAGCGGATCGGCACTGATCTCACAACCCAACTTACGGGCGGCGTACTGCTCGCCATCAATCTCTGCCATGCCAGTCACCTCCCTCGTCATGAAGTTCATTGTAGCCGCGAACCGGAGCCTTGTGCATTCACCTGTTCGCCATCATTGGTTCCACAACCGTTGTTGCCGTCATCACCTTAGTCATTCAACCGGCCTAATCCGGTCAGGACGCCACTCCCGTCGAACCGAACCCGCGTTCGGCGCGATCGGATCCGGGCAGTGTCTCGGCCGGGATGAACCGAGCCTCAACATACCGCTGAATCACCAATTGAGCGATGCGATCGCCCGGATGGAAGACGGCGGTGTGCTTCGGATCGAGGTTGATCAGAGGCACCTTGATCTCGCCACGGTAGCCGGCATCAACGGTGCCAGGCGCGTTGAGCACGGTGACGCCCTGCTTGGCGGCCAGCCCGGAACGCGGATGCACCAACGCCACGTAGCCCGCAGGTAGGGCGATGGCCACGCCGGTGGGAACCAGTGCCCGTTCAAAAGGCTTCAGCGTCACATCGACGGTGGTGATGAGGTCGGCACCGGCATCGCCCGCGTGGGCATAGTGCAGCTGGGCCGGATGTTCGGGGTCGAGGCTCTTGACCAGGACCTCGGTGGATTCGGGCTCGTTGTAGGTCTCGTCGAACGCCATCAGGCGGCGCACTCCTCACACACCGGCTGGCCATCCTCGTCCGTGTAGGCGAGCTGGCTGCGATGCTTGACCAGGAAGCACTGCGAGCAGATGAACTCGTCACCCTGCATGGGGATGACGGTCACCGAGGAATCCTCGTTGCTCAAATCGGCGCCCGGCAGTTCGTAGTCTTCGGCGATGGCGTTCTCATCGTCGTCGATGTCGCTCGAGGCGTTCTGCGAGGACTTCCCCAGCGCCTGCAGCGATTCCTCGTCCTCATCCTTGTTGCGGGGGGAATCATAATCCTGAGCCATCATGGTCCTTTCGTCGTCTTTGGTTCGTAAGTCGATATATATAGCACGGTCAGCGCCGTACTCGCCCATAGGATACACGATTTGAAATACTCGTAAAGTTCGACACGTGGGGCATACTTAAAAGAAGTAATGTCTTTGCGACGGAAAGTGGTGCGAATATGCCAGATGATCGGCTTGAAAAAGCCCGTTTCGTGCGCGTGAGCAAGACGGGGGACCTCGTATTCTCCCTTGGCGGCAGGGAAATGGCTGTGAGCGTGGACGACACGCTCGAACGGGCGATTCTTGAGGCCAAGCAGGTCAGAAGCGAGATGCGACAGGCTCCCCAGCCGCATCAGCAGTCCACTTTGCCGATTTCCCAGATACAGTCGCTGATTCGCGCCGGTGCCGATCCGGCCCGTGTCGCGGAGAAATATCATCTGAGCGAAATGCTGGTACGTCGTTTCTCCATGGCTGTGGAGACCGAGAAACAGTATGCCATCGAACAGTTCCTTGCCGTGGCGGCACCCAAAGACAGCAGGGTGCGCACCATCAGCGAACTGGTGGAACGCACGCTGGCCTCTGCGGGAATCGGCATGGAATCAGTGACCTGGAAATCCACCCGACGTGGACTTGAGCCTTGGCGCATCGTGGCGATATTCACTTCCGCGGGCCGTGAGATCCATGCCGAATGGACGTGGAATATGCACGACAATTCCGTGATGAGCCTGAACAATGCCGCTCGAAAACTGCTCGGCGAACAGAATCCGGAATCAGCCACGGATTCCAAACTCAAGCCGACGATTCCCGAACTGCCCGGCGACTCCGTACGCTCCGCGCGTATCGAGCGCGCCGTGTCTGCTTGGGCGGCTCCTACGCCTTCGATTCCGGCCGCACGGCCTGCCGCAATCCGGCCCTCTGTCACTTCCACAGGTTCCATGCCCCCAGTGGATCTATCCACGTCCATCTCACCGGCCACGACCCAGGCTCATGGCACTACGGCCCCCAGTCCGGTCTCTTCGCAGACCGCCGGATCTGTTTCGCCATCTGCCGCAGGATTACAGCAATCGCCTGCCACGGCACCAGAGCAGGGCTCTGACAATGTTTCGGACAAGACCATACGGAGTGGCCCCAATGCACAGCTAGTAGCCACCGAGCAGGAGCGGGCGGCCGAATCCGCCGCCACCGAACATGAGGCACCAGCCAAACCGGCCAAGCGTAAATCAGGACGTTCGGCCGTACCAAGCTGGGACGAGATTCTGTTCGGAGACTGAATTTCCGAATCAGGCCATATCGATCAGGCAGGGAATATCCATTTCCAATGCTGTTTGGGAGCCATGCACGCTCGGCAGGTGGGTGGCCTTGTCTCCTTGCGTACGCGAATCGACGAGGGTCACGGCTCCCGCTGCCTGCACGACCACATCGCCGAGCATTGGCCGGACTCGCTCGCAGACCGGTCCAAACAATCCGTCCGCGATGGCCTCATCCTTGGTCCGCACCAAGGCTCGGTCTTGCAGACAATCGCGCCACCGGCAAGCTATATCCTCAGGTCGTTCATCCGGCTCGGCATACAGCATCAGCGAGCGCGGCTCCCCCCCGACCAGTGACACGCCTCGGGTGAGCTGCGGTTCAACGGCGATGTCAATCCGCTGGTCCATGTCGGTTTGCACCATGCCGTGGTCGGCTACGATGACGATCAGCGTGCCTTTGGGTGCGCTGCGTTTCAGGAGCGCGAGCTGGGCGTCGATATGTTCGAATGCGGCCACCCAGTGTTCGGAATCCCACCCGTAATTGTGGCCGACTTTGTCGGCGTCACGGATGTACAGGTAGGTCAGGCCGGGGGTGCGGGAGGCGCGTGCGGCGGCCAGCACACGATCGCGTGGGGTGACGTTGCCTTGATAGTCGGTGCCTCGCAATGCGGCTTCGGTCAATGGCGATTTGGAGAACTTGGGCAACCCCGAGCTCGTGACGCGCACCTCTTGAGCCGCAAGTTTCTCGAACACCGTCTCCTCGCGCTGCAGGTCGAGCGGATCGACCATGGGCGGCACAGGAATGTGCGGATTGGCTGGTTTGGGCGCCAGCGCGTCTTTGAACTGGATGAGTTGGATGAGCTTATGGCTGGCGGGTTCGAGCTGCGTATAGCCCGCCATTGCGGTCAGTCCCGGGCAGGTTCCGGTACCGAATGCGGCCATGGCCGCCACAGTGGTGCTTGGAGCGCAGGTAGCGATGGGACGCTGATTGGCGCTTTCGTTCATCAGCGAACGCAGATAGGGCGCGTGGCCGAGGCGCATGGCGAGGTTCCAGTAGCCCAGGCCGTCCACGAGCACCACGATGGCCGATTCGGCATCGGGCAGCCCCAACGCGCGCTGGCATGCCTTGGGATCGGCGTGGACCTTGGTGGGGGCCGGATGTCCGATGGCGGCGGACAAGGCGGGCAGCACGGCGGACAGGTGCAGTGCTCCCCCACGCCGATCGGCCGGAGCGTCATCCCCATAGCCCACTGTGGGCACCAGCCGCAGCAACTCGTCCATATCCGGCGTCTCAACACTCATAGTTGCCCATTCAAGTAGCACCCCTCCCCTTGGCTCAGTGCGCAGAGAACGGTTCTCAATAACAACTGTGCGCTCCAACGCACATAATCAAACAAACGCACATCGACTGAAACACTGGAATCACGCCGTTTTATCGGCAAACATGTGCGATTGGCGCACCGAAACCAGCGCACAGTTGTTATCGAGAACCGTTCTCTGCGCACTGTTTCGCGCCCTCCCGCTAATATGGGGGCGTTCGAAAGGGAGTTTCATGGCATCACACCGCAAACCGTCCGCGCAAACCTATGATCCGCGCACGGTCAAGGAGCATATCGTCGAGACGCCGCTGAACGAGGAGATGAGCAAGTCCTTCCTCGAGTATGCGTATTCGGTGATTTACGCACGCGCACTGCCCGATGCGCGCGATGGCTTGAAGCCGGTGCAGCGCCGCATCGTCTACCAGATGGGCGAGATGAATCTGACTCCCGACCGCCCGTATATGAAGTCCGCCCGCGTGGTGGGCGAGGTGATGGGCAAGCTCCACCCGCACGGTGATTCCGCGATCTACGAGGCCATGGTGCGTTTGGCACAGCCGTTCGCGATGCGTCTGCCGCTGGTAGACGGCCACGGCAACTTCGGCTCGCTGGATGACGGCCCTGCGGCCTCCCGTTACACCGAGGCCAGGCTTGGCCCGGCCGCTCTCGGCATGAACGCGGATATCGATGAGGACACCGTCGACTTCACGCCGAACTATGACAACAAGCTCAAGGAACCGACCGTGCTGCCGGCCGCCATCCCGAATCTGCTGGTCAACGGCGGCTCGGGCATCGCCGTGGGCATGGCCACGAACCTGGCCACCCACAATCTGGGCGAGGTGGTAAACGCCGCCAAGTTCCTCATGGCGCATTCGGACGCCACCCTGGAACAGCTGATGCGTTACGTGCCCGGCCCCGACTGGCCCACCGGCGGCACGATCATCGGCCGCGACGGCATCCGTGAGGCCTATGCCACTGGCCGTGGTACGCTCACCACGCGCGCCGCCACGCATATCGAGCATGTCACGGCCCGCAAGCAGGCCATCGTGGTCACCGAGCTGCCGTACATGGTGGGCCCGGAGAAGGTAATCGAACGTATTTCCGACGGTGTGAAGAACCGCAAGCTGGAGGGGATTTCCGGCGCGTTCGATCTGACCGATCGTCATAACGGCACGCGTATCGTCATCGAGATCAAGACTGGTTTCGACCCGCATGCGGTTCTGGTGCAGTTGTTCAAGCACACACCGTTGCAAGACAACTTCGCCATGAACAACGTGGCGTTGGTGGAGGGCCGCCCGCACACGATGGGTCTGAAGGAGATGCTTCAGGTGTGGGTGGACCACCGCCGTGTGGTGATTCGCCGCCGCAGTGAATATCGCAAGAAGAAGGCGCTGGAGCGCCTGCACCTGGTCGAGGGCCTGCTGCTGGCCATGTTGGACATCGACGAGGTGATTCAGGTAATCCGCACCTCGGATGATGCGGATGCCGCGAAGAGCCGTTTGATGGTCGTTTTCGATTTGGACGAGGTCCAGGCTCAGTACATCCTCGACCTGCGTCTGCGCCGACTGACCAAGATGAACCGTATCGAGCTTGAGGCCGAACGCGATGATCTGAAGAAGCGTATCGAGGAGCTGACCCGGATCCTGGCCTCCGCCGAGGCGCTCGACCAGGTGGTCACCGACGAGATGGACGAAGCGGTCGCCAAGTGGGGCTCGCCGCGCCGTACCGTGCTGCTGGATGCCGACCCGGATGGCACGTTGACGCCGGTCGTGGCGCAGGGTGCCGGGGCTTCGGGCGTGTCCAAGTCCGCGCTCGAAGCGGTGAAGGCCGCCACTACGATCTCCTCCGCCGAAGCCGATGTGGCCGCAGCCGCAGCTGCGGCCAAGAAGACCGGCGAACAGTCCACGCTGACCGGAGCCTTGAAGATCGAGGACGAGCCGTGCGTGGTGATGATGAGCGCTACCGGTTTGATTGCCCGTACCACGCCAAGCGCGATGGACGTGTTCAATGCACGATCCACTTCCGATGAGCGTTTGAGAGACGATCAGATCACCACAATCTTCGAGACTTCCACGCGCGCTACGTATGGGCTGGTCACGTCGGCCGGCCGCCTGGTGCTCGCGCATGTGGTTGATTTGCCTGCCTTGCCCGCTACCGCCACATTGTCGCTGAAGGGAGGAGTTCAGGCCGACGAACTGATCGGCATGACCGAATCCACCGATCCGATTCGCGGTGAGCGTGTGATTACGGCGATTGCCATGGAGCAGCCGACGTCCGGCAAGACCAGTGCCAAGGACGAGAGCGAGGATGGCGGGGCCGCCGAGGCCAAGCCGTTGCCGTCGCTGGCTATCGGTACCCGTAACGGTGTCATCAAGCGTTGGAATCGTGAGGCACCCACCACCATGGATTCTTGGCCCGTCATTGATCTGAAAGATGGCGACGAAGTGGTATTCGCCGCCGTGGCCGAGGATGACGACCGTCTGGTGTTCATCTCCTCCGATTCCTCGCTACTGACCTTTGAGGCGAAGAACGTGCGCCCGCAGGGTCGTACTGCGGGCGGTATGGCCGGCATCAAGCTGGCCGAGGGCGCCCGTGTGGCGGCCTTCAACGTGGTTCCCGCCGGCAAGGTGGCATGGACCTATGAAGAGGGCGAGAACGGCTTGACTTCCGGATCCGGTGCAGTGGTGCTCACCGTGGCCGGCGATTCCGATGCACTGCCCGGCACCGAAAACGGCGCGGCGAAGGTCACTCCGCTGGAAATGTACCCCACCAAGGGTCGCGCTACCGGCGGCGTGCGTTCCCAGCGATTCCTGAAGGGCCAGAACACGCTGATTCTTGCCTGGGTGGGCCTCTACCCGTTGCACGCCTCTACATCCGCAGGCTCTCCGGTCGAGCTTCCCAAGCCCGATATGCGCCGAGACGGTTCCGGAGTAGACCTCGCCTCCCCCATCGCCTTCATTGCGTAACCTCAATTAAGCTCCCTCTGATGGGCCGAGCCGTAAAGCAAACACCCCAGTGGGGTGTTTGTAGGCGAGGAGCGAACGATAGTGAGCCAAACAATAGAGAAGAGACCCTAAACCCGGCCTACACTAAGCATTAAGGAGGTGGCGATGAGACTACTGGTTGCCGTATCCAATGAACCGTTGGCCCACGCCATTCATGGTGCCCTGCTTGCCGGTCGTCATGAGGTGTCTTTGGCAAGCACCGGTAGTATCGCGCTCGCCGCTGTCGCCAAGGAGTCATTTGACGCAGTGATTCTTGATGAATCCCTGCTCGGCATTTCCACCGAGCAGCTCATCGAATCCCTACGCAATGCCCGTGCCTCCGTCAAGATTCTGCTGCTGACTTCGACGCCACTCAGCAAAACCATTGGTGAAGGCAGCCGCTGGCGAGCGCTGCCTGACGAGTACGCCCCTATCGAAGAGACGCCCTACAGCTCCTTCAGCGCGAATTCACGCGCAAACAACTCAGATGCCGAAGCCGAACAACGCTCGGACAATGCTGCCTCTAGCGCACAAGCTAACGTACGACGCCCAGATGCCGCGCTGAGCAAACCATTCTCCGATGGCGAACTGCTCTCATACGTCGGCTCGCTTGCCACCGACTCCCCCGCCATGATCATTCGTGGCAATCTCACGTTGGACACCACGAATCACAAGGCCTACTACGCATCCACTCACAGCGCAATCTCACTGTCCCGTCTGGAATACAGTTTGCTTGAAGCGCTGGTCAAGGCTGATGGCCAGTTCGTCAACACCAGCGAGTTGGTCAAACTTATCGGCGGCCCATTCTTCGAGCAACAGGGCTTACTCAAGAACGCCCTCTACACACTGGATAAGAAGCTCACCCGCGCCGGCCTCATCATGACCCAACGAGGCTCCAACTACCGCATTCGATAGCTGGGCTCAATCAGTACAGCCGCATGCCTTGGGGAACGGGGGTGAAGCCGGACTGGTGGAGGATGCGGGCGAAGGGGTGACGGGCGTTGAGGGGTTCGCCATTGATGTCGCTGAATGTCACGGAGCCGGTGCCATTGCGTTTGAGGGCGTAGGCCAGTTCTGTGGCGGCCTTGCGCATTTGTTCGTCGGAATCATTGACAGCGGCTTCATGGCCGACCGATTGATCGAACGCTGTCAGGTGCTTGGCTTTGGCGGCCGCGTATAGTAGCGCGCCTTGCGCATTGAGCACGACCGTGGCTCCGATACGGCGTGCCGGTTTACCCGCACCGGCAGGCGCGTCCGGCCACGCGATGGCGGAGCCACTGAGATTTGCGGGGTCGAGCACACTCAATGCCACCACGGACTGGCCACGATGCTCTGACGGATGACGCAACGCATCCACGGTGTCGCGCTCGGCAAATTGGGCCGCGCCGAAACCACGGACGAACATGCCTCGTACCAGTCGACCATGCTCCTCCATGCGATTCAATACCGGATACAACGCTGAGTAGCCACCCGGGATATTTTCCTTGTCAATCACCGGCTGCGCGATGACGCCATACCTGTCCAGCAACGTCTCGACCAGTGCGAGTGCCCGTTCGGTCTGGTCGGTGTCTTCGGCTTCAGCTTGCCCGATTACGGCGGACCACAAACCTCCTAACGTCATATCCGTAGTGGCTCGGCGAATCGGAGCGACACGCCCACGACGACGTGATGTAGTGGATTTACGCGGGCTTGCTGCGCCTGCGGTTAATGCACGCACCGGCGCGAAGCTGGAATTGGTGACCTTACCTTGCCAGACCAAGCTCCACAAGGCATCCTTGAACTGCTGTTCGCTCCACTCTTGCGGAATGATTTCGCCGGTGTTTGGATTGATGTCCGGCTCCGCGGTCTCATTCCACGCACGTTTGGCGGCATCCATCAGTTGACGGGCATGGAACGCTCCCCCTGAGTCCAGTGCGGTCAGAATCGCTTCCGGCATGGTGGCGTCTGAGGCGTTCGATGTCGTACCATGTTCCACACCGCTGAACAATATTGAATCCGCCGGATAGAAAGCAACCTCACCGGGGTCCATCGCACTGGTTCCCCCGGTTTTTGAGCCAACCCAGACCACATCGCCGCTGGTCAGCAACTCATCCAGCAATGCAGGTTGGTAGTCTCGTACTCGTGCGGGGAATACTGCCGACTCCCAGAGTGCAGTGGGCAGTGATATGCCCTCCAGCTGCTCGATAACGCGCATGAGCCCGTCAGCACCTTCATATCGTTCGCCGCCGACCGGCCCGATACCTTGTCGGTCGATAAGAAACATCTGGAACGCCTCTGGTTCTACTGGCTTGACTGCTTTACGCGCCTTGGCCAATGAGCGAGACCGAATACGGCGGAATACGTCCTTATGGAGCCACTGTTGGCCTTGCTCGTCATCATCTACAAAGTGGCCTTGCAGCAACTCGCCTTTGGCAGCCAGCACATCCAGAGTGTGCACGGCATCCGTAGCATCGAGGTGTAGATCGGCTATGAGCTGATCGGCGGTGAAAGGACCATGGGTTTTGGCGTAACGGGTCACGCGACCAGTCACATCATCGTCGGCAAGCTCATTCCAGAAAGTGTGCTCCCCCAGTTCCTGTTCGACTTCGCGAATCACGTCCGGGTTGAGCACTTGTGCCATATCGGTGGTGCCGAGCAAGCGTTCGAGCACGTGCGGATCGAGAGACAGCAGTTGCGCGCTACGCTCGGCCTGAGGTTGGTCATACTGGTACATCACCATGCCGACGAAGCCAAAGAGAATGTTCTCGGCGAAAGGCGATGGCGACTCGGTTTCCACGTCCTTCACGGTAATGGTGCCGGCTTGCAATCCGGTCATCACCTCGTTCAGGGCGGGCATGTCGTATACGTCTTGCAAACATTCGCGCGCGGTTTCCAGCAGCAGCGGAAAGTTCTTGGCCATACGTGCGGATTGCAGGAGCTGTGCGGCGCGCAGTCGCTGCTGCCATAGGGGCACGCGACGGCCCGGGTCGGATCGCGGCATGAACAGTGATCGGGCGGCGCATTCGCGGAATCGTGCGGCAAATAGCACGGACTCGCCCACTTGACGCTCTACATCTGCTTTGAGGTCTTCTGGGTCGAAAAGGAACAGGTCTTGAGCAGGAATATGTCCGTCACCGTCCGGTAGCTGAATGACGATACCGTCATCGGCGGCATATACCTGCCCGTCGAAACCGTAGCGTTGGCGCAGTCTGCGGCTGATGGCCATGGACCACGGTTCGTGAACGCGGCGGCCGAAGGGGCTTAACAGCACGATGCGCCATCCGCCGTCTTCATCGCGTGTGCGCTCCACGATAAGGGTTTGGTCGCTGGGGACTGCACCAGTGGCGGCTTGTTGCTCGGAGAGTAGGCGGGCCAAGTTGGTGATGGCGTTGGCATCTAGGCCATCGTGGTGGAGACGGGTGAGGATTGTTGGGATGAAGGTTGGGACAGCTGGACCTTCTGCGGCAGACCTCCCCTCAGTCCGCTTCACGTCTAATCCGGCGGCGATTTCTCGGGTGAAGCGGGCTATGGTACGGCTGAAACCGTAGTCACGGCCAGCGCCTTCACCGTGCCAGAACGGCAGGCGGGCGGTGCGGCCCGGAGCCGGAGTCACGACCACACGATCACGGGTGATTTCCTGAATCTGCCATGTGGAGGTGCCGAGCGTAATGACATCGCCCACGCGCGATTCGTAGACCATCTCCTCATCCAACTCGCCGACGCGACGCTGGCCTTTGCCGGCGTCCGCCTCAGGCAGGACCACGGTGTACAGCCCTCGATCGGGAATCGTACCGCCAGAGGTAACGGCCACTTTCTGCGAACCGGGACGGGCGGAAATCAGGCCATTATCCCGATTCCATACCAGTCGCGGCCGGAAGGCCGAGAATTCCTCGCTGTTGTATTCGCCGGACATCATGCCGATTACCGCATCGAACATGTCACGTGGCAGTTCGGCAAACGGCGCAGCACGACGCACTGTGGCATACCAGTCATCAGCGTTCAAATCGTGCATCGCGGCAGCGGCCACGGTCTGCTGGGCAAGAATATCGAGCGGATTGCGCGGCACGGCCAATGGTTCTATATCGCCGGCAATCATGGCTTCCAGACTTGCGGCCCCAGTGACAATCTGCTGACGGGTGAGCGGGTAGAACAATGCGTGAGAGACGCCACCGACCTGATGATCGGCACGGCCTACACGCTGCAATCCGGAGGAGACCGACAACGGCGTATCGACTTGAATCACCAAGTCGACCGAGCCCATATCAATGCCGAGCTCCAAACTGGAGGTGGCCACCACGCAACGCAATTCACCACGTTTAAGCCGTTCCTCAATCATTTTGCGACGGTCTTTGGAAACCGACCCATGATGAGCCATGGCGATGACATCATCGCCCTCATGTGAGCCGACAAGCATGGTGGTGGAGCCGACCACAGCATCGTAATGCGTGGAGAACCCTTCGCGGCCTTCCGGAGAGCCCAGATCCCGCACAGTGTCGGGATTGGTGCCATGCCGGGTCTGCGCATACAGATCGTTCAAGCGCGCAGTGAGTTTCTCAGCCACACCACGCGAATTAACGAACACCAATGTAGTGCGGTGCGCGAGAATCTCATCCAAAATACTGCGTTCCACCACGGGCCAAATGGAACCGGAGGTACGGTCGCCCGCCGCTCCAACCAACGCGGAGGAATCGAACGCATCACTCGCATCAGAATCGTCCCCAGAAGTGGAAGAAACATCTCTATCATCCACCGGCACAATGCCCCTGCGTTCAGCAAGTCGCTGCATGGCCGGCGTGACACCACTGATATGCGGAGCGGACCGTTCAGCATCCACGCCACCGACACGCTGCTTGGCATTCACGGACTGCAAATCACGCATGTTTTCCAACGGCTCAATCATGCGCAAATCCATTGCAGGCCGCCCACCGGGATTCACGATGGTAACCGGTTGCCCGCCGCCCAGGAATCGCGCCGCCTTTTCAGGCGGATTCACCGTAGCGGATAGACCGATGCGCTGCATATGACGATCGCCGCGGCCAGCATCAACGGCGGTATCACCGCCCTCATCAGCATCTGCATCGATTGCATCTCGCTTGCGCGATTCTGCGACAAGGTTCTCCAGCCGTTCCAGACTTACCGCCAAATGTGCGCCGCGCTTGGTGCCCGCCACTGCATGAATCTCATCGACGATCACCGTATCGACAGTGCCGAGAATCCGCCCTGCCTTCGAAGTGAGCAACAAATACAACGATTCTGGCGTGGTAACGAGGATATCCGGTGGATGGGAGGCTATGCGCCGCCGCTCCTGTGCGGTGGTGTCGCCTGAACGAGTGGCGACCGCGATCTTCGGCACGGGCAGCCCTTGCGCCTCGCATTGTGCAGCAATGCCCTCCAAAGGCTGTTCTAGGTTCTTGGCCACATCGGCCGCGAGCGCCTTTAACGGCGAGATATACAGCACACGCACACCGGCACGCCGCGTGCGTGGCACGGTCATCAATCGGTCGATGGCTGAGAGAAACGCGGCCAATGTTTTACCGGAACCGGTAGGGGCGATGACCAAGACATTGCGACCGGAATGGATTGCCGGCCATGCCTGAGCCTGTGCCTCGGTCGGCTGACCGAAGGCATGCTCGAACCACATCTTGGTGGGTTCGGAAAACAGGCTCAGGCTTTCGTACATATGTACGATTATAGGTCAGCTGAAGTAGGCGATGACTTCTTCGGCGGTACCGTAGGCACTTTGGGCACCAAGCTTGGTGGCCGCATAGGCGGAGACGTAGGAGCCGATTTGCGCGGATTGCAGCAGCGTATGACCGGCGGCCAAGCCAGCCAGCACGGTCCCCATGAACGAGTCGCCGCAACCGGTGGTGTCCACTGCATTGACTTGCGCGGCGGATACGCGATGCCAACGTCCGTTCTCGATCACCACCGATCCCGACGCACCAAGCGTCACTATCGCCCGGTCGAATCCGTAATCGGTGAATCGTTCGGCGACCTCATACCAGTCGAGTGATTCCACGTCATCATCCGGCAGGCCCAGCAGTTGAGCCACTTCATGCTGGTTGACCAGCAGAATATCCGTGGCTTCCACCAGTTCGTGAGGCAGCTCGTCCATAAATGGCGAGTCGTTGAGCAGCACGGTCACGCCAGCGTCATGCGCGGTCTGCGCGGCGGCGATAACGGTGGCAATCGGGCTCTCCAAACACAGTCCCAATACCGCGCATTCGGCGATGGTCGTGCGATGTGATTGCACATAGCCGGCACTTGCCTTGGCATTGGAACCCGGCGAATAGACGATGGTGTTCTCGCCCTCAGCGCTCACGGTGATTACCGTGGTGCCGCTGGGGCCTTCGACATGCAGGATATCGGCGGTGTCGACGCCGGCCTCATCCAGCTTGCTTAATAGGAAGTCCGCGTTGGAGTCCTCGCCCACCGCGCCCAGCAACTGGACATTGACACCGAGACGAGCGGCGGCAGACGCCTGATTCGCGCCCTTGCCGCCCGGCAGCACTTTCATGGCACCACCATTGACGGTTTCACCTGGCTTGGGTAGTCGTTTAGTGGTTACGGTGTAATCGGCGTTCATCGAGCCGACCACGATTACCGAGCCCGGCGCATCCTTCAGCGCTTCCAATCGTTCCCGTACGGGCTCGGGCATCTGTTCATGTTCTTCTTCACTTATCACCATGGGCTCCAAGCATAGTAGGCGTCGGGCCCAAATGCGCATATGATCAGCCGCGCAACTTGCGAAGACGCTCGTGCATGGCCACCATCAGCACCAAGAGCACCAGCAAATACCACGGGTAGAGACTGATTGTCACATATTGCGCGATGATGCCGAACAGTGGCGGCATGAGCAGTGAGCCCACATAGGCGCAGGCCATCTGCACGCCGACGATGGCCTGCGATTTGTCTTCGCCGAAGTAGGCCGGCGTCGAGTGGATGACGCACGGATAAATCGGCGCGCACCCGAAGCCGATGACCACCAGCCCAACGACCACGCCAAGGTGGTGAGGCAATGGCACGAACATGGTGAGGATGCCGGCGAACACCAGCACTTGGCCGAGGCGAATCATGACCGGGTCCTTGAATCGCATGGTCAGAAAGCCGGAAAGCGCACGCCCCACGGTGATGCCTACATAGAATAGGCTGGCCCAGCTGGCGGCGGTGATCTTGTCGATGCCGCTGTGCATCACCATGTAGCTGGAGGCCCACAGACCCGCCGTGGATTCGATGGCGCAGTAGCAGAAGAACATCACGAGGATTTCCTTGGCACCGCGAATGGCGAGCACGCCGGCCACGCCGAGCGGTTTGCGTTCGGCAACAGACACCCCTTCAGCAGTGCCAAATCTCTCGGCATTGCCGTCAGATGATGCGGTGTCATCGGTCGATTCGCCGACCGCAATTGCGCCACGTTTCTTCCACAGCGGCAGGCTCAGCACCAGGATGACGGTCAGCATCACCTGCAGGATCGCGATGTACCGATAGCCCCACGGCCAGCCTTGGCCTTGAGAGAGCGCATAGCCCATGATGTAGGGGCCGACCGATGCGCCGACGCCCCACATGCAGTGCAGCCAGCTCATATGCCGGCTTTCGTAGTGAATGGCTACGTAGTTATTGAGCGCCGCATCCACTCCGCCCGCGCCAAGGCCGTATGGTATGGCGATGGCCAACAGCACCCAGTAATTCGAGGTAACGGAGAAACCGGCCAAGGCCGCCGCAGTCAACGCCACCGAAACGGCGGTGACCTTGCCTGCCCCGAATTTCAATGTCATTCGGTCCGAAAGCAGTGCCGAGACGATCGTGAACATGGAAATCACCGCGGAGATGCCGCCGGCCCACGCCACCGGCACGTTCAGATCCTGGCTCATGGTGGGCCATGCGGATCCGAGTAGCGAATCCGGCAATCCCAGACTGATAAACGCCACATAGATGACGGCAAGCAACAGACTGGCCATGTCCCATCTCCCATTCACAGTACGGCACCGGTTGTGATAACGATGTCATCAGTCTATCGAATAGCGCTTCAGCAACACGCAAACATCACAGTTTGGAGTCTTGCCCGCAGTACACCGGCGTGGAATCGGCTACGCCGCGCGGGTCAAAGCCGATGATGTCGTAGTTGTCCTTGAGATAATCGGCGGCGGTGCACTCGATGAAATCCTGATGATATACCGCAGCACCCTCTGACGAAATAGCTGTCCGCCAAAGACGGACTGAGGGGAGAGAAATACGAGTAGCCCGCTACCACCCGAGGCCTCTCCCCCAGTCAGCTTCGCTGACAGCCCCCTCATCAGAGGGAGCTTGAGATAGGACGGTCAGGTATCGATCTTGGAGCGGTCGAAATCGTCGGCGTTGTCGACGATGAACTGCTTGCGCGGCGGCACGTCGTCGCCCATCAGCAGGCTGAAGATCTCGGATGCCTGGGCGGCGTCCTCCATGCGGATGCGGCGCAGCATACGCGTGCGCGGGTCCATGGTGGTGTCCGCCAACTGGTCGGCGTCCATCTCGCCCAGACCCTTGTATCGCTGGATGTCGTCGTTGTAACCGATGTGCTTCTTGTCGAGGTCGGCCAGTTTGCCGGCCAGCTCGTCATCGGAATACGTGTAGATGTATTCGCCCTTGTGCGAGCCGGTCAACGCGATGCGGTGCAGCGGCGGTACTGCGGCATACACGTAGCCGTGTTCGATAAGCGGCCGCATGTACCGGTAGAACAGCGTCAGCAACAGGATACGGATGTGCGCGCCGTCCACATCGGCATCGGTCATCATGATGATCTTGTGGTAGCGCGACTGTTCGATGTCAAAGCTCTGGCCGGAGCCGGCGCCCACCACCTGGATGATGGCCGCGCATTCCTTGTTGGAGAGCATCTGCGTAATCGACGCCTTCTGCACGTTCAGAATCTTGCCTCGAATCGGCAGCAGCGCTTGGAAACCGGCGTTGCGGGCGGCCTTGGCGGTACCGAGTGCGGAATCACCCTCGACGATGAACAGTTCGGCCACGTCGTCATTGCCCGGCTGGCAGTCGGAGAGTTTGGCCGGCATCGAGGCGGATTCGAGCGCGTTCTTGCGGCGCGTGACCTCCTTGGCCTTGCGCGACTGGATGCGTGCGTGCATTTCGCCGACGATCTTCTCCAGCACGCGGCCGGATTGTTCCTTGTACCCGCGCTTGGAGCCGGTGATCATCTCGCCGAATTGCTTGTCGGTGAGCCGGGTGACGATCGGCTTGACCTGCGCGGTGCCGAGCACATCCTTGGTCTGGCCTTGGAACTGAGGTTCGGCCACGCGTGCGGTGACCACGGCCACGAGTCCGGCTTGGATATCGTCGCGCTCCACCTTCATGGCGGAGTCCTTCATGTTCACCTTGAGCTTGCGGGCGTTGTCTTCCACCGCCTTGCGAATCTGCTTGGTGATGGCGTTCATGAAACCGTCCACGTGAGTACCGCCGCCGGGCGTCTCCACGATGTTCACGAAGCTCATGATTGTGGTGTCATAGCCGTTGACCCATCGCAGGGCGATGTCCACGCCGCAGGTGCGTTCGATTTCCTGGGCGTGCAGTTCGCCGCCCTCACCCACGGCCTGGGTCTCCTCCTTATAGGTGCCCTCGCCTTGGATGCGCCAGATGTCGGAGATCGGCTCGCCTTTGGACAGGAAGTCGACGAAGTCCTTGACGCCGCCTGTGTGCAGGAATTCCACGACGCGCGGGTGCGCGGGCTGTTCGCCGAACGCGCCATCGACGACCTGGTCGCCGGCCGTCAGCGAGAAGTCCTCCTCGGCCGGGCTCTCGGCATCGTCGGACTGGGATTCGGCGGAGTCGTCGAAGAGTTCGGCATCGTTGGACGAGACATCCAAGGCCGGTGCCTGGTCTTGCGCAGGTTCGACTGTTGTGTCATCAGTGGCCTCGACGGTGTCAGTCGCCGCCGTTTCCGGTACGTTTTCGTCGATGATGGTGATTTTGAGGCCGGGCACCAGGAAGCTGGTCTGGCGCACGCGGTCGATGAGCTGTTCGTATGAGAATTCGGCGGTTTTGTTGAAAATCTCCGGATCATACCAGTAGCGAATACGGGTACCAGTGGTTTTGGGAGATACCTTGCCGATGATTTCCAGCTCGGTGGGTCGGTTCTTGCGAGTGCGCTTGAACGGGGAATCGGGAGACGGATTGGCCGGGTCGGCATCCGTGTATACGCCAGGGTGACCTTGGTGGAAGGTCATGTGGTGCGTCTTGCCGTCACGATCCACTTCGACGTCCAGTCGGGAGCTCAGGGCATTGACCACGGAGGAGCCCACGCCGTGCAGGCCACCGACGGCGTTATAAGACGAGTTGCCGAACTTGGCACCGGCATGCAGTTTGGTCAGTACGACCTCCACGCCGGACAGGCCGGTTTTCGGTTCCTTATCCACCGGAATGCCTCGGCCATTGTCCGCGACTTCCACGGAACCGTCGGTGTGCAGGGTGACCACGATATCGTTGCAGAAGCCGGCCAAGGCCTCATCCACGGAGTTATCGATGATCTCCCACAGGCAGTGCATAAGACCCTGCGAGTCGGTGGTGCCGATGTACATGCCCGGACGCTTGCGCACCGCATCCAAGCCCTCAAGAACAGCTAGGTCCTTGGCGCCGTATTCTTCTTTGGGCATACAGTCCTATTTTTCTCTTCAAATGCTTGGCTCCCCTCACAGAGGGGAGCCAGATGATCATTGATCCAGGAAGTCGCGCAGGGTCTGCGAACGGGACGGGTGGCGCAGCTTGGACATGGTCTTGGACTCGATCTGACGGATGCGTTCACGGGTCACGCCATACACACGGCCGATGTCGTCCAGCGTCTTCGGCTGGCCGTCTTCAAGGCCATAGCGCATCTTGATGACGCCGGCCTCACGCGGAGACAGGGTTTCCAGCACCTGCTTGAACTGTTCCTGCAGCAGGGAGAAGGCCACGGCGTCGGACGGAGCGATGGCGTCGGTATCCTCAATGAGGTCGCCGAACTCGGAATCGCCATCCTCGCCAAGCGGGGTGTGCAGGGAAATCGGTTCGCGGCCGTACTTCTGCACTTCCTGCACCTTCTCAACCGGCATGTCCAGCTCGCGGGCCAGCTCGTCCGGCGTAGGTTCACGCCCCAGATCCTGCAGCATCTGGCGCTGTACACGGGACAGCTTGTTAATCACTTCAACCATGTGCACAGGCACGCGAATGGTGCGGGCCTGATCAGCCATGGCACGGGTGATGGCCTGACGAATCCACCACGTGGCGTAGGTGGAGAACTTGAAGCCCTTCTTCCAATCGAACTTCTCGACGGCACGAATCAGACCAAGGTTGCCTTCCTGGATCAAATCAAGGAAGAGCATGCCACGACCCGTGTAACGCTTGGCGAGCGAGACCACAAGTCGCAGGTTGGCTTCCAGCAGATGGTCCTTAGCCTTCTTGCCGTCGGCAGCGGCCCACTTGAGTTCACGCTTGCGCTTGAACTCCATGCCTTCACTTTCGGTGTCGAGCAGGTGCTGGGCGTACAGGCCGGCCTCGATGCGCTCGGACAGGTCAACTTCCTGTTCGGCGTTCAGCAGGCTCACACGGCCGATCTGCTTCAGGTAGTCCTTGACCGGGTCGGCGGTTGCGCCGGCCGCGATCACACGACGCTTCGGATTGCCCGAAGGGATGATGTTCTCTTCCTCATCATCCGTGTCGGAGACCACGTAGGCACCCTTTTCCTTGGGCTGCTCGGGTGCCTTGGACTTGGCTTCTTCCTCGTCCTCGTCGTCTTCCACATCGTCGTCGTCGGCATCGTCCTCATCGAGGTCTTCGTCGTCGGCATCGCCTTCGTCAACGTCGTCAAGATCCTCGCCGAGGTCGTCAACATCCAAATCGTCGTCGTTGACCTCGGCATCGTCATCAAGCTCGTCATCGACCTGAGTGTCCTCGTCTTTGACGAGCTCATCGTCCTTGGCCTTCTTCGCGGTTTTCTTCGCGGCGGACTTGCGCGTGGTCTTTTTCGAGGGCTCTGCGGACTTGGACTTCTTGGCAGAAGTCTTGCGCGCGGTGGTCGTAGAGCTGGCCTTCTTCTTGGTCTCGGTCTCCTCGCTGGACTCGGCTGTCTGCTTGGTTGCCGTCGTTTCCTTCGTGGCCAAAACTGCTCCTTCTGATCTCTCGCCGTGAAGTGCATATACCACACGGGCCCACTTCTGGCAAGGGCAAATCGTCAACTATGTGAGTAAACCACCCTCCACGGACGATTATTCCCACATCGTTGCCCGACGTGTTGCCGATCACCACACGCTTTCCTTCCGCGCATCGCGCATAAAACCTCGGAAATCCGCCGTTTCTGTTCATTCAGCCCGAGCACCATGCCGGTGCCACGCCTCGATCGGCGGCTGAGAATATCATCGCCGCCAGCGAACAATCCTCATCGAGCAGCAGGCATCGCAAGGCGAACACCATTGCTCGCGGATCGCCCAGCCACCATAAGGTGTAGGCGATTACGGCCAATGGTTGTATGCAGTACGGCACCGGTGAGGCTTCGGCGATATCGAGCAACATACCGATGCCGGCATGGCAACGCTCCTTATCCGGCATCATGCCTTCATCCTCGAATGCGCAGGTCAGCAGCTCGCCCATTCGTGTTCTCGTACGCGCCAGATGCGGTCGCGCCGCGAATTCCATGAGCCATGACTTGGGGCAACGGCTTTCATCAATAACCAACGAGAGAATCAGCGCATCACGAATCGATAAGGTCTCACGCATGCCCACCGCAAACGCGGCCATCGTCTCTCGGCCTAGGTCGGTGTTCCCGGCATCAAGACAAGACAGCCATTCGTCCAATGGTTCGGCCACCCAGTCGGCATTAGCCTGTTGCACGCCTCGAAGTCGTCGATCATTGCGAAATTCCTGTGATCTCGTCTCCAACTCGTCAAAGCCAAAGGGCTCCGTCTGCTCGGCGGCGTGCCGTTTGGCGTGTCGGTTCTTACGCGGCTTGTGTGGCGTGTTGTTGTTCATCATATCCTCCTTGACTAATGGTGTGCAATCTATTGGTGTTGTGGTGCGCGCCGAGCCGGGGAGCTCATGCACCAAGGGGGTGTGCCCACTATGGCTGAAAACGCCGTATGACGCAGGAAAAAACGACCATTGTGGTTCTAGCTTCAAAACCCTTGATTTCCAACGTTCTTGTGTTCTTCAGACCCTGTGGATAAGTTATTAGGCATGTGTACAACTGCTAACAACCGCGAAATCATCGAGCCACGCATCATTCAGTTGGTGCGGGAACTGACTGCCGCTCCCGCCACCGATGAGGTTGCCGACGCCCTGAAACCGGTGATGGAACAGGTTGTGGACCAAGCCTCCTCCTCCAGCCAAGGAGGCAAACGACTGCGTGCGTTGCTCGCATTGGACGCCTTCGATATTCTTGCCGGCGACGTGACGCCTGATCGGCGTGACGCCATGATCGACCTGGCCTGTGCCATTGAAGTGTTTCAGACGGCCGCACTGGTGCATGACGACATCATCGACGAATCCGATCTGCGCCGGGGCAAGCCTTCCGCACATCATGCCTTGGAACAGGCCGTACACAGCGGTGCCATAGGCCGTGGCTTGGGCCTGATGCTCGGCGACATTCTGGCCACTGCCTGCATTGAAATCACACGCCGATCCGCCAGCCGTCTTCCCAACACCGATGCCCTGAACGAGGCGTTTCTTACCATGCAGCGCGAGGTGGAAATCGGCCAGGTACTGGACTTGGCCGTCGAGATGACCCCGCTGTCTAATCCCGAAGCTCTGGCGAACGCCTCATTGAACGTATTCCGCTGGAAGACAGCCAGTTACACCACCATCGCTCCACTGCTGCTTGCACTGCTGGCCGCAGGAGAGAGCCCGGATCAGGCCAGGCATTGCGCGTTGGCCGTCGGCCGGCCGCTCGGACTGGCGTTCCAACTGGCGGATGACCTGTTGGATGTCGTCGGATCAAGCCGCAATACCGGAAAACCAATTGGCGGAGACATCCGAGAAGGCAAGCGCACAGTGCTGTTGGCTGATGCTCTGTCTGCGGCAGATACGGCGGATAAGGCCGATCTGGTTGCCATCTTCGAAGCGGATTGTCGCAATGACAACCAGGTGGCCCGCACCATTGAACTGTTCACGTCGACCGGTGCTCTTGATCGATCCCGCGAGCGCATCGCTGCCCTATGGGGTGAGTCCCGTAAGGCGATTGCCGGTCTTGAGCTGAATTCCGAAGCGCAACGCCGTCTGACCGAGGCTTGTGCGCGATTCATCCCCGAATCCTTGCGATAGTCCACAATGCGAGCCGCCGGACCATGAGACCATGAACACCGGTGAAAACCCGTGAAAACTATGCGCTGATGCTCCGGCCGCGTAACCGGGGCCATGTACACTGAACGTGTTTAGTCGTGATTAAAGGAACCGTACGATACAACATGAGTGAGAACGAGCCCGCGCAGATGATTGAGGGACGCTACCGCATCGTGCGCAATATCGCCGAGGGTGGTATGGCCACCGTGTATGAGGCCGTCGATGAGCGTCTGGGGCGCACCGTGGCGATTAAGGTCATGCACACACAACTCGCCAAAGGCCCGCATCGGGAGCAGTTCGTCGAACGGTTCCGCCGCGAGGCCAATTCGGCCGCGTCCATCGCCAACCCGCACATCGTTCAGGTGTATGACACCGGCGAGTTCAATGGACTTGATTTTCTGGTCATGGAATATGTGCATGGCGTCAATCTGCGGCATGAGATGAACGCCCAAGGCACATTCTCCGTACGTGAGACGCTGCGCGTGGTCGCGGAGACGCTGGATGGTCTGGCTTCCGCGCATCGCGCCGGCGTGGTCCACCGTGACATCAAGCCCGAGAACATTTTGATCAATGATCGCGGCCATGTGCAGATCACTGATTTCGGTCTGGCCAAGGCCGCCAGTCAGGCCACATTGAGCTCCACCGGCATGCTATTGGGCACCGCCGCTTATCTGGCTCCCGAAATGATCGAGAACAATCAGGCCACCGCGCAAGGCGACCTGTACTCGGTGGGCATCATGGCATGGGAGATGCTGACCGGCAAGGTGCCGTTCGATTCGGATAATCCGGTGACGCTTGTCTTCAAGCATGTTCATGAGGACGTGCCGTCCGTGGCCACGGTCTGCCAGGGCATTGATCCGTCCGTGGCGGCGTTCATCGCCCATCTGACCGCGCGTCAGGTGGATGCCCGCCCCGCCGATGGCGCGGCAGCAGCTGAGGAATTGAACCAGTTGGCCGCCAAATTGCCGCTGGAGGCGTGGCAATACCGTTTGCATGCCGAACCCATCGGAGGTGATCATACCGATGCCACCGCTGCAGCGCTGGTAGGCAATATCGCCGAGCAGGCCCCGCTGACCGGCGTACCTGCCGGTGCAGCAACGTTCAAGCCGTCCGTACCAGCGTTTTTGGCCGATGATGTCGCAAGCAATACCGTCGATACCGGTGGCGCCGCAGACGTCAATCCTCCGGCTCCTCCGGTCGCCCCCACCACGGCACTTGATTCGTCGACGCTAGCCGATGCTTCGGCTCCCCATAAGACGCAAATCATGGCACAGTCCGGCAGCGAGACACAAGTGCTGCCTCAGGCCGGCGATGCCTTCACCCGAGCGCCTGCCCTTTCCGATGAGCCGGACGTCGCTTCCAATGGCACCGGGCCAAAGAAGCAGCGCAGCAAAAAACCGCTCATCATCGTACTGGTGATCGTGCTGGTACTGGCTGCAATCGGCGGAACCGCCGGCTGGTGGTGGTTTGCCGGACCGGGCAGCTATTGGAGTGTGCCCAAGCCGGATGACGTGACCTGCGATGCGAATGCAAGCACCGAATGCTCGTTGGCCGGCGCGGATTGGGCCACGTATGAGAGCACGTTGAAGGCTCTCGGCATCCCCTACAAGACGCACAAGGAATACAGCGACGACGTGGCGGAAGGCAAGATCATCTCTTCTTCCGTGAACAAGACCAAGGCCGTTGTGAACAGCCGCATAAGCAAGCGAGCCAATCAGGAGCTTACGGTGGTGGTGTCCAAGGGCGTGCGGATGACCACCATCCCGAAGGATATTCTCGACGCGAATTCGGCCAATGGCAAGGACCCGTTGAACGCGCTCAAGAAGGCCGGCTTCGATAATGTCAAGCATGACGAGTCGAAGGATGAGTATTCGATGGACACGCCGCAGGGTGTGGCATTGACGATCTCCCCTGATCCCGGTACCACGGCCAAGCACAACGATGAGGTGACGGTTACTTTGAGCAAGGGACCGATGCCGGTGACCATGCCTAACATCGTCGGTAAGACCCAGGATGAGATGCAAGCCGCGCTCGGCGAGTTGAAGCTCACGGCCAATGTCACCGAACAGTACGATGACAAGGTCGAGGCCGGTCAAGTCATTTCCGCGTCTCAGGAAGCCGGAGCCCAGCTGAAGTGGGGCGATAGCGTGGACGTGGTGATTTCCAAGGGTCCGGAGATGGCGACGATACCGTCCGGCCTTGTCGGCAAACAGGAAAGCGCCGTAACCAAGACACTTGAAGGTCTCGGGTTCGAGGTGAAAACCGACAAGGTGCTCGGTGGCCTGTTCGGCACGGTACGTACCGTGAAAAGCGGCGATACGGACCTCTCCAACGGCGGCAAGATTCGCTTGCGCGACGCCAACGGCAACCCCACCGTCATCACCCTCACCATCGTGTGAGATTTGAATGAGGCTCCCTCTGTCTTCAGACGAGGGAGCCTCATTTGTTAATTACTTTTCGGCTTCTTCAGCGGCCTGCTGGGCCTTGAGCTCGGCCTTGACCTTCTGGGCGTATTCGTTCACGAATTCCTGACCGCTCATTTTCTGGATTGCGGTGGAAACACGATCGGTCAGCGAACGCAAATCATCATGTGTAATTTCATCAGCCGGCTTCTTCGCAACCTCAATCGGCTTGCCATACAACACCTTGGTCTTGCCCTTCTTGGGAATCGACGTGCCAATCGGCTGCAGCTTGTCCGAGCCGATGATGGCGGTCGGAACAATCGGGCAACCGGTCTCGAGCGCAAGTCGTGCGGCACCGGTGTGTCCCTTGTACAGTCGACCGTCTGGGCTGCGCGTGCCTTCAATGTGGATACCGAACAGGTGCCCATCCTCGATAATCTCGCGTGCGTGCTTGAGTGCGCCAAGCGACTTGCTGCCACCGGAACGATCAACCGGGAACACGCCCACGGACGTGAACCACCACTTCTTGAACTTGCCCTTCAATCCCTTGCCCTCGAAGTATTCGGCTTTGCCCATGAAGTGCACCATGCGCGGGCAGGTAATCGGAATCAAAGCATCGTCGATCACCGCCAGATGGTTGGCTGCGATAATCGCGCCGCCCTCTCGCGGCACGTTATTCAGTCCGCTGACAGCAGGGCTCAAACGATGATGAGCAATAGGGCCGAGACCTTTGACGAAGAACCAGTAGAGCACTTGGCATTCCTCCCGCAGACGAACTAGCCATTGGCCGGTCGCCTGATTAGAGTGACAGTTATGACTGAGAACCAGAATAGCAATGCCGACGGAGAGCGGCCAACCCCCACGCCGGGCAACGGACAGGATTCCGGTACTTCATCCAAGTCGTCGACTCCCGGTGCCGCCGGACAAGCCACGAATGGTGCCGATACACCGCAATCGCATGACGCGAACGATTTGGACGCGGCGTGGGCCGCGTTCGAAGCCGAGCATCAGGCCGACTTGCATGACGTGGCTTCCTCCAGGCAGGCCAAAAAGTTCGAGAAGCAGGCCAAGAAACGCGAGAAGGAGGCGCTGCTTTCCGTAGATGACTTGGATATCGGCTCGTTCACCGATGATGCTCGCCCGAGCCGTGGCGGCAAAAAAGGCAAGCAGTCAGGTCCCCGTGATTTCACCGGCTCCAGCTGGCTGGATACCGATAATGTGATGGACACCTATGATGATGGCGGCTTCACTCCCCCGAACCCTGATCTTGGTCCGGTCAAAGCGTCTACGGTACTGCTGACGGCGTTGCTTATCATTGGTCTCGTAGGCGAAGCGGTGATGATATTCGTCCCCGGCTTGAACGCGATTCCTCTCTTGGGCGCGCTGCTCAATATTCTCTTCGGGCTGGGCGTCATTTTGGGCTTGGGTGGATTGGTGGCCAAAATTCTCAACCGCAAAGACCGCCCCGGTGATCAGGGCGGCTATTACGACGACGGCGCGAGGGTGTAGCTCGCGTAGGCTGTGTGGTCCTTGGCTCCCCTCTCTGAGGCTGAGCCGTTAAGCGAACAGCCCAGTGGGCTGTTTGTAGGCGAGGTGTGAGAGATAGCGAACCAATGTATTGCGGGCGTGTCTCGTCCGTAATTGCGGTCGAGCCACGATAGGTCACGAATTGAAGTCGATGGACTCCTGTAACTCGGCAATCATGGCCTTGATGCGGGCGTCGCCTCCCCACCAGTTGAGACGGATCGTCACGTCCCCTTTGGCCGGCACAACCGGCACATCAGCGGCACCAACCGAAGTGCCGCGCGTCGCAGTCACGCACAAGGCCACGGCCGCCATAACAGTCGCCATATAGACACATAAGCCCCCCTCATCAGAGGAGGCTGAGTACGGTGTATCACGCCTTGGACTTGGCGGTTTCGATCCACTTGTCGAACAGGGCTTCGGCCTTGCCGGAATCGACGGTTTCCTCGGCCAGCTTGTAGGCTTCGGCGAAACGCTCGGCCAGTGTGCCGTTGCCGACCAGATTGCCGTCGGCCACGATGGCGGAGGCGGCGTTGAGCAGTGCGGTGGTGCGGGACGGAATGTCCTTGCCGGCCAGGAAGTCCTTGAATGCGTTGGCGTTGACGTCCGGAACGCCGCCCTTGAGCTGTTCGACGGTAATCTTGGCCAAGCCCAGATCCACAGTCGGATCGAACTCGGACTCGGTAACCTTGCCGTCGCGAATCTCCCAGACGGAAACCGGGCCGGTGGGGGCAAGTTCGTCCATGCCCTCGTGGGAGGTGTAGACCAAGCCAGACTGTCCACGGCTGGCGTACACGGCTGCCATAATCGGGCTCACCTTGCGGTTGGCGCAGCCGATGGCCACGTGTGCTAGGTTGGCGGGGTTGGTCAGCGGCCCCAGGATGTTGAAGACGCACGGGATGCCCAGCGCGGCGCGAATCGGCCCCACGAAACGCATGGCCGGGTGGAAAGTGCGGGCGAACGCGAAGGTGATGCCCACCTCGTCGCCCACTTCGCCGACGGCTTCCGGCTTCAGATCCAGCGGCAGGCCAAGGGCTTCGAGCACATCGGCGGCACCGCACTTCGAAGATGCAGCGCGGTTGCCGTGCTTGACGATCTTCACGCCGGCTGCGGCGGCGGCCACGGAGCCCATGGTGGACAGGTTCACGGTGGCGAAGCCGTCACCACCGGTGCCCACGATGTCGGTGGTCCCACCGGAAACGTTCAGCGGCACGGCGTGGGAGACCATGGCCTTGGCGGCACCACGCACCTCGTCGGCGGTCAGTCCCAGCTGCTGCTGCATAGCGAGCGCGGCACCCACGGCGGCCGGATTGGCGTTACCTTGCATCAGGTCGTCCACGAACCACTCCGATTCCTCAGCAGTAAGGTGGTCTCCCCCGACCAGCTTGGTGAGAATCGACTTCCATGTGATCTCGGCCATGATGCCCTCCTTGGCGTTTCCTACGCCGTGTGATGTATGTTCGCCGCTCATTGTAATGGTTCGTCATTTCAAGGCCCTGAATCTTCCATATTGCAAAATATGGCGCTATTGCTGTTTTCGTGGATGTCGGTTCGTCGTCGAGCCGTTGGTTTCGTAGGCGTGAGGGGCGTTCCCGCGTATTCTGTTTTCCGACCAAAGAAATGAATCACGAAGAACGCCTGGGCAAAAGCCCATTCACCGGATTGCCGAACGTCAAAGGCACGGTTGCAGAGGATGCGCGGATCACGGATTCGCCGCCGCGTTCCGAACCCGTGCTCGAGATCCGGGTGCGTCCACGTGCGGGTATGCTCCGATGCTCCCGATGCGGAAGGAGGTGCCGCGGGCATGACCAGGGCGGCGGCGTGCGGCGTCGTGGTCGCTTCCGTGCCGTGGGCCGAGCCGGGCAGCCGGTCCACACGCGATTTCGAATCGGAACGCGCGTGGCCGATGAGCGTCGCGAACCAGAAGACCGTAAGCGGTTTTCCGCACGTCGCGTGGCGCGCCGCCGGAAGACGCCGCCCATAGGGTCGCTGAACGGTTGAAAGCGTCGATGCCGTCTCCGTTCGGCGGCCTCACGTCGATCGGCGTGGACGAGACCAGCTACCGCAAAGGCCACACGTGCATCACCGTGGTCGTCGACCACGAACGGCATCGGGCGATATGGGCGCACGACGGGTACGGCAGGGACGTGTTCGGCCTGTTCTTCCAAACGTTGACGCCCGAACAGCGCGCCTCCATCAGGGTCGTCGCCGGGGACGGGGCCCGGTGGATCGACTCATGCGTGCATGAGTGGTGCCCGAACGCCGAACGCGCGCCCGACGGGTTCCACATCGTCAGTTGGACGAGCGGCGCGCCCGACAACCCACGAAAACAGCAGAAGCCTCTTTTTTGTGCTATCCCGTAAAACTGCGGGACGGCAGCTCATTTTCGCCGTTTGAGCCGTGCCGTCCCACATCACCCTTTGCGGACCGTGACACCATAACACCGAGAATGGCGGAATTTCAACGATTCCGTAATTCGTACTGCGGGACGCCACGCTAGTCAATCGATTGACACTCGTGCCATCCCGCAACAGTGTGGGATACGACGTCAAAATCCGCGAAAATCGCGTGCCGTCCCGCGCGTACGGCACCGCACGAATACATGCTGATGAACCGCATAGAAAATGGCTCCCCGTGTGGGGAGCCATGAGCTAGTTACTAACTAGCGATGCGTCACTTCTCGTTCTGGCCGTGGCACATCTTGTACTTGCGGCCGGAACCGCACGGGCACGGGGCGTTCTTGCCAGTGCCAGGGAAGGTGCGGCCGTCGGCCCACGGCGTCTTGAGCTCTTCGCTCTTCGGACGCTTGGAAACCGGGACCTTGCCTTCGGCGTGGCTGATCGGAGCCGGTCCGGCAACAGGCAGCGTGGACTCGCCGGCCCCGGAGGCGGCTGCGGATTCGGCGATCGCCTGCTTGGCGTCCGTATCCTCGTCCTCTTCCTCGACTTCGCCCTCGGCGGCCTCGACCACGGATTCGCCGTTCTCGTCGGGGCCGGAGGCCACGGCGATGGTGTCGGCGCTTTCGGCGGTCTCCTCGACCTCGTCAACGGCCTCGTCGGTGGTGGCGACCTGCTTGATGTCGATGTGGAACAGCAGCTGGACGGTCTCCTCCTTAATGGCCTCGATCATGGAGTTGTACATCTGGTAGCCTTCGCGCTGGTATTCGACCAGCGGGTCGCGCTGGCCCATGCCACGCAGGCCGATGCCGTCCTTGAGGTAATCCATCTCGTAAAGGTGCTCGCGCCACTTGCGGTCGAGCACGGCGAGCACCACGCGGCGTTCGAGATCACGCAAGCCGGTCTCGCCGATGGTCTCCTCCATTTCGCCGTACTGCTGCCTGGCGTCCTCGACGATCAGGTCGCGCACGGCCTCGACGGCCTTCGCACCCTTGAGGCCGCCGACGATCTTCCTGACCTCGTCTTCGTCGACCTTGGTGGGGATCACGGTGTTGAGCGCCTTGAACAGGCCCTCCCAATCCCAGTCCTTCGGTTTCTCGGATCCCTTGTTGGCACCCTTGATGTAGGACTCGACGGTGTCGGAAATGAAACGCAGGATGTCCTTGTGGATGTCTTCGCCCTTGAGCACGGCCTGACGCTCGGAGTAGATGACGGTACGCTGCTTGTTCATCACGTCGTCGTACTTCAGCACGTTCTTACGAATCTCGTAGTTGCGGGATTCGACGGCCTTCTGTGCGGTGCGCACGCCCTTGGTCACGGACTTGGCCTCGATCGGCTGGCCTTCCTCCATGCCCTTGGCCATGACCTGGGCCACCAGCTGGGTGTTGAACAGACGCATCAGATCGTCTTCCAGCGACAGGTAGAAGCGGGACTCGCCTGGATCGCCCTGACGGCCGGAACGACCGCGCAGCTGGTTGTCGATTCGACGGGACTCGTGGCGCTCGGTGCCGAGCACGTACAGGCCGCCCAGCTCCTTGACCTCCTCATGCTCGTCCTTGACCTGGGCCTTGATCTCGTTCAGGGTGCCCGGCCAACGCTTCTCATACTCTTCCGGGGTGTCCTCCGGAGAGTAGCCCTCGGACTTCAGCTTGGCGTCGGCAAGGAACTCGACGTTACCGCCGAGCATGATGTCGGTACCACGGCCGGCCATGTTGGTGGCCACGGTGACGGCTCCCTTGCGGCCGGCGACGGCGACCACGGCGGCTTCCTTCTCATGCTGCTTGGCGTTCAGGACCTGGTGAGGGATCTTGGCCACGTCGAGCAGGGTGGAGACCACTTCGGAGCTTTCCACGGAAGCGGTACCGAGCAGCACCGGCTGGCCCTTGGCGTGACGCTTGGCCACGTCCTTGACGATGGCGGCCAGCTTCTCCTTCTTGGTGCGGTAGATGAGGTCGTCCTGGTCCTTGCGGATCATCGGCTTGTTGGTCTTGATCGGCAGCACGCCCAGCTTGTAGGTGTTCATGAACTCGGCGGCCTCGGTTTCGGCCGTACCGGTCATGCCCGCGAGCTTGTCGTACATACGGAAGTAGTTCTGCAGGGTGATGGTGGCGAAGGTCTGGTTCTCGGCCTTGACCTCCACGCCTTCCTTGGCCTCGATGGCCTGGTGCAGACCCTCGTTGTAGCGGCGGCCCGGCAGGATACGGCCGGTGTGCTCGTCGACGATGAGCACCTCGCCCTGGGTGACGACGTAGTCCTTGTCACGCAGGAACAGTTCCTTGGCCTTGATGGCGTTGTTGAGGTAGCCGATCAGGGCGGTGTTGGCCGGCTCATACAGGTTGTCGATGCCGAGGAAGTCCTCGACCTTGGTGATGCCCGGGTCCAGGATGCCGACGACCTTCTTCTTCTCGTCGACGTCGTAGTCCTCGTCGCGGGTGAGCTTCAGCACCAGCTTGGCGAACTGACGGTACCAGCGGGTCACGTCGCCTTCGGCCGGGCCGGAGATGATAAGCGGGGTACGGGCCTCATCGATGAGGATGGAATCGACCTCATCGACGATGGCGTAGTGGTGACCGCGCTGCACGAGGTCGGCCTTCTCCCATGCCATGTTGTCACGCAGGTAGTCGAAGCCGAACTCGTTGTTGGTGCCGTAGGTGATGTCAGCGTTGTACTGCTTGCGGCGCTCCGGCGGCTTCTGCTCGGTGATGATGCAGCCGACGTTCATGCCGAGGAAACGGTAGATACGGCCCATCAGCTCGCTCTGGTAGCTGGCGAGGTAGTCGTTGACGGTGACCACGTGCACGCCCTTGCCTTCGAGAGCGTTCAGATAGGTGGGCAGGGTGGCGACCAGGGTCTTGCCTTCACCGGTCTTCATTTCGGCGATGTTGCCCCAGTGCAGGGCAGCACCGCCCATGAGCTGCACGTCGAAGTGACGCTGGCCAAGGGTGCGCTTGGAGACCTCGCGCACGGTGGCGAACGCCTCGGGCATGATCTCGTCCAGGCTCTTGCCGTTTTCGATTTCCTGCTTGAACTTCGGGGTTTGGGCCTTCAGATCCTCGTCAGAGAGGGCGGAGATCTCGTCCTCAAGAGCGTTCACGGCCTTGGCCACGTTCTCCAGCTTCTTGAGCTGGTGGCCTTCACCCATTCGCAGGGCTTTGTCAACAATATCGACCACTGGGTTCTCCCTTGACTGATAAGTGGTGGTGTCCGCGTACCAGAATAGCGCCTCGCACCGTCAGCAGTCGAATTTTTCGACCTTCTTACGAAAAAATGGACCGCCTCCATATTGGAAGCGGTCCATGCGGTATCAGCTGATCGTGTCAGCAGCCCTTACCCTCAGGCTTTCTTGACATTCTCCGGAGTATCGATTTCGAACACGCCGTAGCTCCAACCGTGACGGTGGTAGACGACGGACGGGCGTCCGGTCTCCTTGTTCACGAACAGGAAGAAGTCGTGTCCGATCAGTTCCATCTCGTACAGCGCCTCGTCGATGCTCATAGGCTCGGCGATGTGCAGCTTGCGACGGATGACAATCGGCGTATCCCCAACCTGGACCTCCACGGATTCGCCAGGGCCAAGATCGGAGGCGACCGCAGCCTGCGGGCTGTTGTTCGGCTCTTCCTCCGACACCTCCGGCTCGGGCTCCGGGGCGATAACACCCAGATCCACCGGGACCGGGTTCGCGTAACCACGACGGTGATCCTTGCGACGGTCACGAGTACGACGCAGACGCAGCGTCAACTTATCCAGCGCCATGTCCAGCGCACTGAATTCATCGGTGCTGGAAGCCTCCGCACGCACCACGGTACGTCCGGCGATAACGGTGATTTCCACGCGCTTGGCGGTATCGGCCTGACGCGGGTTGCCCTCATGGGTCAGCACGATCTGCGCGCGCTGAGCATCCGGGGCGATAGCGGTCACACGATTCATCTTGGTCTCGACCACATCACGGAACCTTTGCTTGACCTGCGTGTGGCGTCCGGTAACGACGATTTCCATGTTGACCTCCTCTAACTCAAGCGGTGTAACCCGCTATATGTGTTCCGAACGGCATCATCACCGACCGGGTATGTTTCATTGTAGACGAACAATGGGTGAACGGCCGGAAACTCGCCCAGAGAATATATGTTTATTCCCGGGCTTTTCTCTGCAATGAAACGATGTATATACTGGGGTTTTGGCAGCAGTCTCCTATAAGAAGATTTGATACCGGTTTATCAGGCTGGCTCGTTTGTTCGTCATGGTAAATACTGCAATGGATAGGCAGCGTTTTCTTGCTCTTTCTCGCACATACCAAGCTCTTACAGATTTGATTCGTCTCCATACGACACGCCACAACACGCCCGACACGCCCCATCCGATATTCGGCGCGTCGTTCACGAATCGCCCAACTATGCCCAACTATGGAGAAAACAGGATAACCGGGCAACGTCATGGCCTCACCGCAGGGCGGGATGCCGCCTTTTCCGCACCTTATGTATAATTGCAGGCTTGAGACCTCTTGATGGCCGCGGCCGTGATCTTCATTGGGATCGGCTGAGGAACTTCCGGGCTCCATAGAGCACGATGGCGGATAACGTCCGCCCAGGGTGACCTGAGAGATAGCGCAACAGAGAACAGACCGCCCGTCCTCGACGGGTAAGGGTGAAACGGCGGTGTAAGAGACCACCGGGCCTCTGGTAACAGTAGGTCGCATGGCAAGCCTCATCGGGAGCAAGGCCAAGCAGATGGCGGTAAGGGCTGCTCGCCCGTGTCATCGGGTAGGCTGCTAGAGCCTGGCGGCAACGTCAGGTCGAGATGGATGGCCATCCGTGCCGTGCGTTCGCGCACGGCACGACAGAACCCGGGGTATAAGAGGTCTCATTTTTTTCTTGGCTACACCAACAATGCGGCGGCGACTCGACGGAGGGTTTCGGGGCTGTGGCCTTTGCGGCCGCCGGCGGACCAAAGCCGACGCTGACGGACCCGACGATCGAGGCCATGGGTTTTGCGGGCTATTTGGCGGCCCAATTCCCATGCGGCATCTTCAAAGATGCCATTTTGTTCAGCTTCGTCACACACCTGTTCAGCCAGCTTGCGGTCCACACCTTTGCGAGCAAGTTCCATGACCGTACCACGACGGCCCATCATGCGACCGGCACAATAGCGTACGGCCGATTCGGCATAAGCGCCGTCGTCAATCAGTTGCACGCGAATCAGCCGTTCGATGACCTCGTCCACGATCGCCTCGCCGTACCCTTTGGCAAGCAATCGTTCGCGTAACGCACCGGATGCACGCGGGGCCGCGTCCAGCAAACGCAATGCAGCCTCGCGGCAAGCATCCAAATCATTGGGATCTTCGACAACGGCAGCGTCTCTCCCCCGTCGAGAAAAACGTCCCGACGGTTTCGACTGAACATGCTGCTCGGCAATGGGCATGTCTTGCGACGCAACAGGATTGCGCCGCAAGAACGCTTCGGCACTAATCATGTTCAGGCCTTAGCTGTGCCGGCCTTGGCACGGGTCGTTTTGGCAGCAGGCGCCGCTGCGGCCTTGCTGTCCTTGGCCACGTCAGCCGCAGCAGCCTCGCTGACGGCGGCCGCTGCTGCGGCTTCGCCATCTTCCGCGAACTGATCGGCGGAACCGATCAGACCGAACTCGGCCTTGACCTTGTTCTCAATCTCCTCGGTGATGGCCGGGTTGTCCTTAAGGAACTGACGGACCTTCTCTCGTCCCTGACCGAGCTGATCACCCTCATAGGTGAACCACGAACCGGACTTCTTGACCACGCCAACCTGCTGGGCCATGTCGATCACCGAGCCCTCACGGGAAATGCCTTCACCGTAGAGCATGTCGAATTCGGCGGACTTGAAAGGCGGGGCCATCTTGTTCTTGACCACCTTGACGCGCGTGCGGTTGCCCACCGCTTCGTCGCCGTTCTTCAAGGTCTGGATGCGGCGGATGTCGAGACGCACGGAGGCGTAGAACTTCAGAGCTTTACCACCGGTGGTGGTTTCAGGGTTGCCGAAGAACACGCCGATCTTCTCACGCAGCTGGTTGATGAAGATGGCGGTGGTGCCGGCCTGAGCCAACGCGCCGGTCATCTTGCGCAGCGCCTGACTCATGAGTCGGGCCTGCAAACCAACATGGCTGTCTCCCATTTCGCCTTCGATTTCGGCCTTCGGCACCAAAGCGGCGACCGAGTCGATGACGATGACGTCAAGCGCACCGGAGCGAATCAGCATGTCAGCGATTTCGAGGGCCTGCTCGCCGTTATCCGGCTGGGAGACGATGAGTGAGTCGGTGTCCACGCCGAGCTTGCGGGCGTAGGCCGGGTCGAGCGCGTGTTCGGCATCGATGTAGGCCGCCACGCCGCCCTTCTTCTGGGCATTGGCCACCACATGCAATGCGAGCGTGGTCTTACCGGATGATTCGGGGCCGTAGATCTCCACGATGCGGCCCTTGGGTAGGCCGCCGATGCCGAGCGCCATATCGAGAGCCAACGAACCGGTGGGAATCACCTCGACGTTCTGCTCGGGCTGGTCGCCCAGTCGCATTGCGGAACCTTTGCCAAAACTCTTCTCGACCTGCGCCAGCGCGGTGTCCAGCGCCGCCTTGCGCTTGGGATCGAGCTCGTGCTTGTCCTCGGCTGCCGGGTCCTTGGCCGGCTTGGTCTCAAGTGCCATGATCTTCTCCTTGTCGAAGTCGTGTGCGAATCGGATGCCTCCACCGTATGACGGACATGCCATGTGAGGCAATCCAAACCAACCATTGTGGTTCCAGCTTGCCCGAGCTTGGCCACCTGGCCTCCTTAAACCCTACTGCGGTAAGGATTATGGCAGATGGCAAGCACCCTGTGCACACGTATGCGGCTTCTTGTCACTGTGGATAACTATAACCACACACACGAACATTTGTTCGAATTTGGCGTGCAACACGCCGAAATCGCCAATTTCACGATTCAGCGACTCCGTAATCCCGCAGTGTCAGACGGCGGGCATGGGCGGCGCGTTATGATCGTGGCCCCAACGCTTGGAGTCCGGAACCTCCATTTGGTCGCAGAGCACATTCCAGACCACGCGTGGCTCCTCCCCCGCGTCCAGCGCCTCGACCACGGTCATATTCGCCAGTTTGGGCATCCGTTGATCACGCGACAGCGAACGACCGTAGGTCCGACCGAACACCTCTTCAAGTAATTCCCAGAATTCCCGTTCACGCATACACGCCAGTGTGCCACCAACCGCAGGACAGCAAAAACCCGCATCGCCACAAGCGATACGGGTTCACAGCTAGACATAGATTACGGGACGCGGCTTCACACCGCCAACCGATCAGCCCTCGACCGAGTCGAGATAATCAGCCACCATGCGCAGCATGCGCGAAGTGGAGACTCCGAGCGCATCGGCGATGGAGCTCAGCAGTTCGGAGCTGGCTTCCTTCTGTCCACGTTCGACTTCGGAAAGGTAGCCTAGCGAAACGCCTGCCTTCTCGGAGACTTCACGCAACGTGCGGCGATCGCGCGTGCGCAGCTCGCGCAGCACATGACCGATAGCACCACGCAGCGAAAACTCGCGAGGCTCCTCCTCAGCCACCACGGGCTCGGCGGCGGCAGTCGGCTTGTACGACGGCGAATCCTCATCCCACATACGTTCACGAACGGCTTGACGCTGATCCTTGGCCTTCTTGGCGGCCTGTGCCTTGAGCACCTGCTGCTGGGCGAACATCACCGCACGGCGCTGGGCCGGAGTCAGTTCACGCATACGGGCGACACCCGGCTGCACAGCCATCGGCTTCTTGGCGGCCACATCCATCTGTTCGTTCACTCGGGTCATCGTTTCCATCGCCATCGCCCCTTCCCAGGTCGGTTCAGTGTTTCCACTATGTACAACACGACAACCCAACGGTTTTATTCCTTAAAACTTGCTGTGAATAGACTCAAGTTTTGCAGAACGTGGAATACGGTGAGGCGACGAATCTCTTCGCGCATGCCATCAAGATGGAGTTCGACGGCTTTGAGCACTTCGGCATGGTCCGGGGTGAGGCTTGCGGGGATGCGCAGGCCCACATACACCAGTCCGGCCGGCTTGTCACCGTCCGGACCGGGGCCGGCCACGCCGGTGGTGGAAAGGCCGATGATTCGGTCGCCGTATTCCGGCTGGCTGTATAGGCGAGCGGTACCGACGGCCATCTGCCGGGCGACTTCGGGGTGTACGGCACCTTCTCGATCCAATAGGGCCTTGTCCACGTGCAGGATCGAGGCCTTGGCATTGATGTCGTAAGTGACAGCGGAGCCCAACAACACGTTGGAGGCGCCGGGAATACGCACGAACGCATCGGCAAGCAGGCCACCGGTCAGGGATTCAGCGCAGGCGATTTTCGTATTGTTCGCCTCGCAAATCTTGAGGATGCCGGCCGCGAGACTGTCGCACAATTCCCGCATTGGAATATCCGTCACTTCCGCTTCGGGGCGACGAACGTGTTGTACAGGTACACGGCACCCGAGTAGAGGCACAGGACCAATGCCACGTAGATGATGGCGTAGGTCAGGAAGTAGTAAGCGGTCATCCAGAACGGCGTGGCTTGTCCGTTACCCAGAGACCAGAACGGCAGCAGCAGCATGGACAGACCCACGCACTGGAATACGGTCTTGAGCTTGCCGGGCCATGCGGCGGCGATGACTTTGCCGCCCGGACGCTCCATGACGAAGAAACGCATAACGGTGATACCAATTTCGCGAATCAGGAACAGGATGGTTACCCACCAGCCGAGCTCGCCGAACGCGGAGCATACAATCATTGCGCCGCAAGTGAGCAGCTTGTCCGCGATCGGATCCATGAGCTTGCCCATTTCGGTGACCTGATTGTATTTGCGGGCCATCCAACCGTCGATTTTATCGGTGGACGCGGCGATGATGAACAGCACCGCGGCGACCCAGCGCATGGTCAGGTTGTTCTCACCCCAGGCACCGGCGAGAATGTCGAGTGTCAGGAAAAACACCACGAGTACGATGCGCGAGTAGGTGACCAGGTTCGGCGGCGCGTTCCATCCGTCGAACAGCGATGATTTGGGCGATGACTGCTTGTCCATTGTGTTCTCATCCATAGTGTTCACGTTACCCCCACACTTCTACCTTGAGTGAGTATTGGCTGGATATTGACTGCCATTATTCGGGAATCAGGTTGCGTGCTGATGGCCGCGTGGCCGCGCTTCTCTCTCCGCCCCTTCGGGGCACCTCCCTCATCAGAGGAAGGTCGATGGGTGAATTATTCGCCGAGTTCGGGCTGTTGCGGGGCGGTGGCTTCGAGCGAGCTGGTTTCGCCTCGGATGAAGGCGAGCACCTGCGGCAGGTCCTGCGGCTGGACGAGCACTTCGCGGGCCTTCGAGCCTTCGGACGGCCCGACCACGCCACGCGATTCGAGCAGGTCCATGAGTCGGCCGGCCTTGGCGAAGCCGACCCTGAGCTTGCGCTGCAGCATCGAGGTGGAGCCGAATTGGCTGGTGACCACGAGTTCGGCGGCCTGCAGCAGCACGTCCATGTCGTCGCCGATCTCCTCGTCGGGCTCCATGCTGTCTTTCTTTTCGGCTTCCTTGGCCATCTGTTCGATGTCTTCGCGGTATTTCGGCTTGCGCTGGGTGCGCACGAACTCCACGGCCTTGCGAATCTCGGATTCGGACACCCACGAGCCCTGCACACGAATCGGCTTGGCGGAACCCATCGGCAGGAACAACGCATCGCCCTGACCAATCAGGGTCTCGGCACCGACCGTGTCAAGAATGACTCGCGAATCGGTGGCGGACGAGGTGGCGAACGCCAGTCGGGATGGAATGTTGGCCTTGATCAGACCGGTGACCACGTCCACGGACGGACGCTGGGTGGCGAGCACCAGATGCACACCGGCGGCTCGTGCCAGCTGGGTGATGCGCTGGATGGAGCTTTCCACATCGTTCTTGGCCACCATCATAAGGTCGGCCATCTCGTCGACCACCACGAGGATGTACGGATAGGGGGCCACCTTGCGCTGGGAGCCGGCGGGCGCATGTACCTTGCCGGCGCGCACGGCCTCGTTGAAGTCCTTGACGTGGCGGAATCCGAAGAATTCGAGGTCGGAGTAGCGTGCATCCATCTCTTTGACCACCCATTCGAGGGCCTGTGCGGCTTTCTTCGGATCGGTGATGATCGGGGTCAGCAGGTGCGGGATGCCTGCGTAGGCGGACAGTTCCACGCGCTTGGGATCCACCATGATCAGACGCACCTGTTCGGGCGTGGCACGCATGATGATCGAAGTGAGCATCGAGTTGATAAAACTCGACTTACCGGAACCGGTGGCACCGGCCACCAGCAGGTGCGGCATCTTGGTCAGGTCGGCGGTCACGAAGTGGCCTTCGACGTCCTTGCCGATGCCGGAGAGCATCGGGTTCGGGTCGCCCACGGCCTTGTCGGAGCGCAGTACGTCGCCCAAGTGCACGATTTCGCGATCCTCGTTCGGGATTTCGATGCCGATGGCGGACTTGCCGGGAATCGGTGAAAGGATACGCACATCCGAACTGGCCACCGCGTAGGCGATGTTGCGCTGCAGGTTGGTGACTTTCTCCACCTTGACGCCGGGGCCAAGCTCGACCTCATATTGGGTGACCGAGGGGCCACGCAGGAAGCCGACGACTTTGGCATCCACGTTGAACTGTTCGAAGGTGGAAGTCAGCGCCCGGATCACGCGATCGTTGGCCGGGGTGCGCATCGCATGGGGCTGGCCTTTGGTCAGCAGGTTCAGGTCGGGCAACTGATACGGCCTATTGGCGTCGTCGTCTGTATCGTTGCCGGCGGTGGCATTCGGCTGGCCGCCCGTATTGGGCACGCCCTGGCCGACTCCGCTGCCGTCCGCATCGGCACCCGCGTAGGCTCCGGTCGCGGCTGCCACAGCCGCGGCACCGACGGCTCCGGCCGCTCCCATCGCACCGGCTGCCCCTGCGAGCGCGACAGTACCGGCCTGGGCGGCACTGGGTGCCCACGGGTCGTCTACCGCTCCCCCACCGGGCATGGCGACGGTCTGGCCACTGGTGATGACGCGGGTTCGGGAAGCGTCGCCATCATCTGCATCGGCAGCAGGCGCAGGGCTGGATAGGTGCGGACGGCCGTCGTACGAAGACGATGCAATGGTTCGCGCACCGATAATCTCGCCGGTCATCGGATCGACCACCGGGGTTTCGGCGGTGGCACCATGCTGGCTGGCGGCACGGTCGAATGGATCGTCGGCAGCATACTTGTCAAGAGTTTTGTCGTCTTCGGTCTTGGATTTGCGGCCGAACAGTCGTGCGAACAGGCTGGGCCGTGCATCGCCGGCCTGATCGTTGTCGCTTCCGTCATCGTCGCCGTCATGCGAGGGAACACCGTCGGCAAAGGCGAGAGTGGTATCTCCCACACGGACCTCGTTGGGGAACTGGCTGGCGCTCCCATCCGTCTCCTGGCCCATCGGCACATACGGTTTGCGTTGGATTTTAGCGGCGATTTTGCGCGCATCCTCCGGCAAATCGGTGACGTGGGTGCCGGTAATCATCAGCAAGGAGAACAGGCCGACGACCACGAAAATGATGATGGCGAACACGTTGGAAAGGCCCCAGGCGAGCGGTGAGCCGAGGAAGAAGCCGAACAGGCCGCCGGCGGATTGCAGAATCGTGATGTCGAATCCGGTGTGGTCGGCGGCGATCGCCACGTCGATGATCGAACAAATCGACCACATGAGCAGCACCCAACCGGTGACCACACGCGGGTTATTGGACCCTTTACCGGAATTGCGCATGAGTCGGAAGGCCACGGCGGCGAGCAACACCGGCAGCACGACGCTCATCAGACCAAGCACACCGGCCGCGATGGCGTGAAGCAGCTGGCCGAATGGACCGCTGACGCGGAACCATTCGGACGCGCAGAACAGTACGGCGAGCACGAGCAGCAGGAAGCACAAACCGTCACGACGGTAGGCTGGATCGTATTCGCCGACGCCGGTGACGGCGCGTACGCCGGAGCCGAACGCGCGCGGAATCGCGAGCAGGATCTTCTTCCACAACGGCTCAGGTTCGAGGTCAAGCTCGGGCTGGACCTTGGTTTCGCCATCATGGGTAGACCCGTTGTCTTTGGATTTACGGGGTTTGGTGCTGTTGGAGGATGCTGTTCGTGCCATATCGGGTCTGATTCTACTAGTACGGGGGTGCATGGTTGGTGACGACACCGTGACGATATGGTCGATTGACGAATCCCGACAGCCGATTCGCCGCGTTCGTCTGAGTCGATTCCCCGCTGGGGCGCGAATATGCCTTATCATGGGTTGCATGACACCCGCAGAGCGTGCGAGCGCAGTCGCATTTGCACTCAAGAACTGCGCACTGGAAGCGATGACGCCGGGCGAGGCAACGATGCGCGCCGCGGCTGCCTACGAACGCGGCTTGAAGCCCGTGACCCATCTCATCGACGTGGCGGACGAACAGACCGCCATGCGTCTGCGCGCCGCCGCCGACCCTGCCGGAAAGGATCGTCTGGCTGCCGGCAGTCTGGATGATCATGCCACGGATCGGGCGGATGCGGTGTTCGCACGTACCGTGTTGTTGGCGGAACGTCGATGGAATCCGTCTGGCGACTTGGATGAGCTGACCGCCATTCATAAGGGGCTGTTCGAAGGCGTGTTTGAGGATGCGGGCAAGTTGCGTACCTCAAACACCACACGCGAGGTGACGAACGACCGGGCTCGAGCCGCGAATCCTGAGGCGTTCTTCCCGGCTGGGCTCATTGAGACCGGCGCGCACAACATCGCGATGGAGTTGGCGGACAAGCGCAACCTGCATGCGTTGGATCGCGACGTGTTCGTTCACGCGTTCGCTTCTATTTATGATGAGCTCGGTTATCTGCATCCGTTCCGTGGCGGCAATGCGATGGTGCTGCGTATATTCGGTTCACGCTTGGCGCATGACGCCGGCTGGGATCTCGACTGGGGCTCAGTGACGCGCGAGGAGTATCGCTCCGCCAAGCACTCGGCATATCGGGGCGACACGTCTGCACTGGAGACGATGTTCGACGCGATACTACGCCCGGCGAATCCGACGCGTGTGTTCTTGATCGCCGGCTGGAATCAGGGGCCTGCACACTGATTGCGGGTGATTGCATCGGCCTTTGGCTGATTCCTACGCCGTGATATCGCCCAGATGATGCTGGGTGTATTCGTCGGCTCGGGCGTCGATCGGGTCGTAGTCGCCGGCGTCGGCGTGCGCGATAATGGCCATCGCGTTGTCGACCAGTTTCGGGTTCAGGGCCTGCAGCCAGTGGATGCGCGGGTCACGGCCGAACCATCCCATCTGTTTGCGGGCGAGTCGCTTGGTTTTCTGTGCGATGTCCGCGAAGGCGTCGTTCACATCCCAGATGCCGTCCAGCAGGTCGATGATCTGCTGATAGCCGAGCGCACGTACGGCGGTGGCACCCAGATGCGGGCGCAACCGTTCGACTTCTTCGATGAACCCATCGTCATACATCTGCTTGGTGCGCAAATCGATGCGATGGTCCAAATCCGGGCGGTCCAGGTCGAGTCCGATCTGCACGGACGGAATCACGTACCGGTAGCGCGGCAGACTGGCCGAATACGGTTTGCCGGTAAGCTCGATGACCTCCAGCGCACGGATGGTGCGGCGTGGATTGCGTGGGTCCATGCGCGCGGCGGCCTCGGGGTCTTTGGCCCGCAACTCGTCGAACAAAGCACCGGCACCCTCGGTTTTCTCGCGTTCCTCAAGACGTGTGCGCACGTCGGGATCGGTGCCGGGGAAGGTGATGTCATCGATGGCCGCTCTGGCGTACAAGCCGGAGCCGCCGACGAGAATCGGCCGGATGCCACGTGATTGCAGGTCGGCGATGGTCTCGCGCGCAAGCTGCTGGAATCGGGCCACGCTCATCGTGTCTTCGGGGTCGATGATGTCGATGAGATGGTGCGGCACGGCCGCCTGTTCCTCGGCGGTGGGTTTGGCGGTGCCGATATCCATGCCACGGTACATCTGGTAGGCGTCCGCGTTCACGATTTCGGCCCGCTCCCCCGCTTCGGCCAGACGCCGGGCGATGGCGATGCCCAACCCCGTCTTGCCGGACGCGGTGGGACCGACGATGGAGACGACTCGTTGCGTCATATACGCCCCCTCAGTGCCGCACGGAATAGGTCTGGCCGGCGGCCACGTCGGGGTCGGCAAGCAGATTATGGCGGCCGGCGTGTGTGACGGTGGCCGTGACGAAATCGCCGATTTCAGGTACCGGTTCGCCTTCAGGCACGCCGATGTGCACCAGCACGCCGGTTTTCTCGCGGCCGGTGACACGGTGGGTGTCGGTGTCCTTCTTGCCGAGTTTGCCGGTGATCATCACTTCGACGTCGCGGCCCTCGAATGTGGCGAGGTTCTCTTCGGTGATCTGCTCCTGCAACGCCACCAGACGGTCGAACCGGTCCTGCACCACGTCGCGCGGAATCTGTTCCATTGCGGCGGCCGGCGTGCCGGGGCGTGGCGAGTAGATGAACGTGAACGCCGAGGAGAAGCGCGCCTGGCGCACCACGTCCATGGTCTGCTGGAAGTCCTCTTCGGTTTCGCCGGGGAAGCCGACGATGATGTCGGTGGAGATCTGCGCGTCGGGCATGGCGGCGCGGATGCGGCCCAGTATGTCGAGGAACTTGGCGGAGCGGTAGGAGCGGCGCATCGCGCGCAGGATGCGGTCGGAGCCGGACTGCAGCGGGAAGTGCAGCTGGTGCATGATGTTCGGCGTTTCGGCCATCGCGGCGATGACGTCGTCGGTGAAGGCGGCCGGGTGCGGCGAGGTGAAGCGCACGCGTTCGAGACCGTCGATGGTGCCGCAGGCGCGCAACAGCTTGCTGAAAGCGTATCGATCGCCAATACCATAACCGAACGAATTCACGTTCTGGCCGAGAAGCGTAACCTCCTTGGCACCATCGGCCACACATTGGCGAATCTCATCAAGAATGTCACCGGGGCGGCGGTCCTTTTCCTTGCCTCGCGTGGTGGGCACAATACAGAACGTGCAGGTGTTATTGCAGCCCACGGAAATCGCCACCCACGAGCTGATGCGGGAGGCGCGGGCGGCGGGAAGCTGGCTCGGGAACTGCCGCAATTGTTCAGTGACCTGGACCTGCGCCTTGCCGGTCGCACGATTCTGATCCAACAGCTTGGGCAGATCTTCGATGTTCTTGGTACCGAACACCGCGGAAACCCATGGCGCAGTATCCGCGATCTTCTTGCGGTCAAGCTGGGCCATGCAGCCGCCAACGGCGATCTGCAGGTTCGGCCGAACCAGTTTGACGCGATTGAATCGGCCAATGGTGCCATACATGCGTTCGGCTGCGTTCTCGCGTACCGCACAGGTATTGAGCACCAGCAAATCGAGGTCATTGTCATTGATCTGGTCCTCGGTTGCAGGCACGTAGCCATTGGCCTCCAGCACGCCGGCGATGCGCTCGGAATCGTGCACGTTCATCTGGCAGCCGAGCGTATGGATATGGAACACGCCCTTGCCGCGTTTCCCCAGCAAACCATCGGTTCCATCGGCTGCAATCGAGGCGCGCTCCGCCTCGGTCATCATGTCTTCATTCATAACGACCGATTCTATCGACGGGGTTCGTCATGCTCCGGTCACGTATGCCATTGGTTGTCACGATGTCAAATTATGGGTTCTTGGAAAGATTCCCCGCGAACGTCCAGATTGGCTGGAATCCGCCGAGTATATTGGTGGACGTGATACTTGACCGACATAGCCGACTCAAAACCTCCGATCTGCAAGCCCGTCTCAAAGCGTTGGATCTTCCGGGAGGCACCTTCACTCCCGAACAGGTCGTTGAATTCGTTGACCTCATGCAGGTGTATGAAGGCGCGATGTACGAGATCAGCACCAAACTGGAGATTCTCGACGACGAGTTCCAGGTGCGGTTCAGCCATGACCCGATACATCATATGGAACGCCGTCTGAAGTCGGTGAGCTCGATCATCGGCAAACTGGAGCGCAAGGGTCTGCCGATCGGCGTCAATTCGATTAAGGACAATCTGTTCGATGTGGCCGGCATCCGCGTGATCTGTAATTACCGCGACGACGTGTATTCCGTGTCCAACTATCTGTCGTCGCAGTCCGATATTCAGGTGCTGCGCGTCAAGGATTACATCAAGAACCCGAAACAGAACGGGTATCGTTCATTGCACGTAATCTACGCGGTGCCCGTGTTCCTCTCCTCGGGCGCGCATTACACGCCGGTGGAGGTGCAGTTCCGCACCATCGCCATGGATTATTGGGCGTCGCTGGAGCATGCGCTGCGCTACAAGACCGATTTGCCGGACAACAAGCTCGCCGAGCATTCCCAGACGCTGCTCGACTGCGCGCGCTCATTGCAGAACATCGAGGTACAGATGCAGAACATCCACCGCGACATCAACGGCGCGCCGCAAGTGGGCGAAGCGCCTAAGACCTCGGACTGAGGTGCTATGGAATCGGCCTGCGGCCGATTCATTCACCGTTGCGGCCACTTCGGCAGCCTGGCCGGCGCTTGGGCCAGTAGGGTGCCGAGGAAGATGAGGGCGCAGCCGAGGTAGCCGCGCGGGGTCATCACTTCACCGAGAAGCAACGCACCGCCTACCGCCGAGAAGAACGATTCGAGGCTCATCAGCAGGCTGGCTCGCGTCGGTGGCACCCATTGCTGGCCGACCACCTGCAAGGTGTACGCGATGCCCACCGAGCCGATGCCGGCGTACAGAATCGGAATCCAGGAATGAGCAGCGCCGGCCCAGTCGACCGAGCCTTCGATCAGCGAACCCGCCCAGCTCAGCACGGCGGTGGTGCAGAACTGGCCGAATGAAAGCTTGATGGCGTCCACGGTGCCGCCCAAAGTATCGATCACCAGAATATGCACGGCGAACAGCACGGCCGTGAACACGAGCAGGATATCCGCCAGGCCGATCGAACCGAAACCATCGGTGATGCACAGCAGATAGAAGCCGGCGATGGACAGCGCCACGGCCACGAACACCAGCATGCCGATGCGCCGGCGCAGGAACACGAAGGCCAGCAACGGCACCATCACGATGTACATGGCGGTCAGGAATCCCGCACGGCCGGCCGATTTGCCGTACAGAATGCCATACTGCTGCAGGGTGCTGGCGGTGAACAGCACGATGCCGCAGATCACGGAAATGACCACCGGGTTGGCGAGCAATCGCGCCACGGCCGAATCGGGCTTGTTCGCATTCAGCTTGGCACCGGTGATGGTAACGACGTCGGATGCACCGTTCGATGCGGCATCTGTGGAGACGGCCACGGATGCCTCGGTCCCAACGACATCGGCCCCGGCTGTATCGCCCTTATCCGCGCTCCCCCGGCCACGCATCCACAGCAGAATCGGCACCAAAGACAGTGCTCCCAGCGTGAAGCGCGCGGCGTTGAAGAACATCGGCGACATCGAATCCATGCCCTGGACCTGCGCCACGAACGCAAAACCCCAGATCAGCGCGGTCAACAACAGGCTCAGCATGCCTACGAGTTCTTGTCTTTTCACGGGGAGCCAGCCTAACGTGCGAATGTGACAGACATGAAAAAGCCCGGCCACAATGTGGTCGGGCTGTGACGTTTGACGGGCAGGCTACATGCCGCTCGCCAATCGGCTGTCGAGGCTAGTCCCTGTTGCCGAGCAGCTGCAGGATGTACAGGAACATGTTCACGAAGTCGAGGTACAGGTTCAGGGCGCACAGGATGGAGATCTTCTTGACCATTTCCGGGCCCTGGGCCTCGTATTCGGTCAGCAGCGCGCGCGTGGACTGCGCGTCGTAGATGGTCATGCCGGCGAACAGGATCAGGCCGATGGCGCAGACGATCTTGGTCATGCCGTCGACCTGCACGAAGGCGAGCACGATCTGCGAGATGATGAGCACAATCAGGCCGATCATCAGGATCGGGCCGGCCTTGAGCATGTTGAACTTGGTAGTCATGCCGAACATGGTCAGCGCAAAGAAGAACGCGGCGGTGACACCGAGTGCCACGCCGATCGAGCCGAGGTCGTAGACCATGAAGATCGAGCTCAAGGTGAAGCCCATCAATGCGGCGTACACATAGAACATGACGCGCGCGGTGGCCGACTTCATCTTGGTGACGCGCATGCCGAGCACCACGGCCAGGGCAATCTGCACCACGCACAGGCCGATGAGGCCCACCATGCCGGTGGCCATGAGGAAGCTGTAGTAGGCTCCGGTGATCTGGCCGAGCACGGCGACCACGGCGGTGACGAGGATGCCGATGGTCATCTCGCCGTACACCTTGGTCACTGAGACTCGGCGGGCTTCCTCATAGTTGTAGGTCATCGTCGTGTTGATGGTGGCCGCACCCGCACCGGCACCAGTACCCTGCGGCACGTATTGGTAGGTGGGAGCGCCCTGCGGCTGGGCATAGTAGTTCTGGCCGTAACCGGACTGTGCGTATTGCTGGCCATATCCAGACTGTTGGGCGGCGTTGTAATCAGGCGTGTTGTATTGCGGGTTGTATTGCCCGTTGTTCTGGGGCTGCTGACCGAATGTCATAATCGCTCCTTTAGCGTTTGTTCCAGTACCAATCTTAGAGGAACAAAGCTGAACATTCCATGAATATGATCGATCGGCTCGTTCTGCTCATCTCAAAGCGTAACGGGCGTTTCCACCATGCGCGTGGCATGCACTTGAGATTCGATTGACATTCGATCGCAGCTTGGACCGCCGCGCGATTCACTGCAACGTGAAGGTATGCGTCACCTTGGTGTCTTGATCCGTTGATAGGAACGCAGTGACATCCACCGTAATCGGCGAATCGTCTTGCAGCACATAGCCCAGCGTCACCGTTGCCGCGGTCCCGGGCTGTGCTTGGGCCAAATACGAATTCGCGTCATAGCCTTCAGGCTGATCGAAGTATACTGCCGTCTCCAGTTCGGTGCCGTTCTGGAACACGTTCGGGTGAGCCAAAGTGGCGAACGAGTTGTTCTTGGACGTGTTGTTCGTCCATTCATAAGTCACCAGAGCGGTGGGCTTGCCGTTATAGTCGTTGACGCTTTTCACGGCGGAGACTATTTTCACGTGGGCACCTTCGATATCACCTTCCAAATCCTGCTCGCCCTGCGCTTTCTGCTCGGATGCCTTGCTCTTGGAGGCATCAGACGATTTGCCCGCGGACTTTGATGATGAGGATTGTGACGTGTCGATGCCCTTGGACTCCTTAATGGAATCGTCAATGGCCTTGCTGGCAGCGGACTGCATGGCCAGCGTGATCACAATGGCCAACACCGACAGCACCGCCGCCACAATGGACAGCACCTTGCCGCGTTTCTTGCCCCGGAAGGTGCCCACTATGGCGATAATCGCCAGTATGACGCCGATGAAGCCAAGGATTGCGGCGATATTGTTGACGATGGGAATAAAACTCAGCACCAAACCCAACGCGCCAAACACCACGGCCGCGATGCCGCAGATGGTGGTATGCAGATGTTGCGGTTGCGGCGGCTGAGGCTGAGGCTGTTGTGGCTGGTACTGCTGTGGGGATGAGGGAACCGGCTGCGGGGCGATGTTGTGGTTGGACATGATGTGCTCCTTCTCGTATCTTCCCCGAAATAGGGATGTGAGCACGACGCTACCGGCCGCGAAACAGCGACGTTAGTGGACGAACGGTCATTGTTCGTTGCCTGTTCGGGCAATACGGAGGTGATAACGGTGCCCGCATGTCCAGTGGCGGGGGCCGGATGCAGGTCATACAGTGGAAAGCATGACGAACCCACAACGCGCCGCCGGGCCATACCCCGGTTTCCGACCCGGCTCACGGCCTGACGCTCGCCCTATGCCCGGCACGGGGTCCCCGGTTCCTACACCGGATACGGACGAGGTGCCCGTGACTACGCGCGTATGGTGTTCGGTCGTTATGGTGCCATTGGCCAGTTTCATGTGCATGGCGCAAACCTCGTTCTTCGCCCAGAATTTTGCGCAGGATTCCGCAGGATACACGCTGATGGTCCTCTGCACCTTGCTGGCATTCCCGGCAGGGTTCCTGCTCTTGGCCCGCAGCGAATACCCGGAGGCGACGTTCTGGATCGCCTGCGCGCTGGTGGTCGTGTTCCCGTATGACTCGCTCATCGCACTGATGGCGATGACCTCATTGCTCGCCCGTCGTTCAAACCGGAACACGACCATCCGCGCCACGGTTGGCGGCACCATCGTGACGCTCATCTCCCAGCTCCGCGACGCCCTGCAACAGCCCAAAGCCTCGATTTGGCATCTGATTTTCGCTCAACCGCATACCGGCGGCGATTCAGGCTCCCCGATGGTGATGCTGGTGGAGGAGCCGACCGTCATCATCACCGCCACGGTAGCCTCACTGGTGTTCGTGACCATCGCTACGCTCATCGGCCTGCATATCCGTTCGCGCGCCCGCCTGCGCACGGCGAATGCGGTGGCCAGCGCGGCCACCACGCATGCCGCGACCCTGCAGACCGACCTGACCAACCAGCAGCTCGCCGACGCCATCGCAGCCGAAGCGCACGACACCCTCGCGCATTCCCTGTCCCTGATGGCCCTGAACGCCAGCGCGCTCAAGGCGGAGGCGGCCAAGCTCGGCGACTCCCCCGAAGCGCAATCGTTGGCGGATAAGGCCGAGGACATCCGTCGGCAGTCGGCCGGGGCATTGGACGAGGCCCACTCGATCATCGACATGCTGCGCAACCCGCACCAGGCATGGGAGCAGCTCGCCCCGTCCGACGACACGTCGCTGACCCGCGAATCGCTGGATGCGCTGATTGCGGACACGCGCAACTCGGGCACGTCGCTCAACACCTGGATCGATATCCAGCAGCTGAGCGTGATGGATGAGTCAATCGGCAAGGTGGCCTACCGCGCGATCCAGGAGGGATTGACGAACGCGCGGCGGCACGCGCCCGGAGCGCCGGTGTCGTTGGAGGTCTCCGCCACGCCGCAGGCGGGCGTACATATCCATATCAGCAATCCGATCGCCACGGATGCGACCGAGACGCAGCGGGCCCATGGGGCCGGACTGCCTGGTTTGGCAGCGCGCGTGCACTCGGTCAACGGGCAATGCCGGTATGGGATGGACGATCGGCACCTGTTCCATGTCGACGTGCAACTGCCTTGGCGCAGCTAAGATGGCTAGCGTGAGTGAGAAGAACGGGAATAGTGTGTCTGGTGGAAAGCCCGAACGCGGCGGTCTGACCGGAAGCGGCACCGGCTTAGAGCCCAAGCCGATCCGGGTCAGCGTCATCGATGACGATCCGATGATCTGCCAGGCGATGAGCCTGATCCTCAACGATTATTCCCACGGGCGCATCGAAGTCGTCTCCACGTCCACCGATGGCGAGACCTGCGTGAGGCGGGCTGCCGAGGAAAAGCCGGATGTGGTGCTGATGGACATCGCCATGCCCGGCGTGGACGGCATCGAGGCGACCCGTCTGCTGCGCTCGCTCTCCCCCGCGCCGCACGTGCTGATCCTGACCTCGTTGAGTCCGTCCGGCACCGTGGAACGCGCGGTGGAGGCGGGCGCCGAGGGGTTCGTGTCGAAAACCGATGCGGCGGACGATATCATCCGCCGCATCATCGGGGTATGCGAGGGCGCGCCGCAGTTCAACACGGCCAGTCAGAAACAGCTGATCGACGATCTGAGCGTCACGCGGCCGCGTTCGCGCCGCGATGAGGCGCGCGCCCTGCTCGACGCGCTGCCCGACCGCGAGCGCGAGGCCGTGATGCTGGCGGCCGAGGGCTATACGAACGCCGAAATCGCCTCCCGCATGTTCATTTCGGAGCGTACGGCGAAGGCGCATCTTTCTTCCGCGGCGAACAAGCTCGACATGGGCCGCGTGCAGATGGCGCGGCTGGTGGAGCGGGCCGATCTGCCGGCGCGGCTGTAAGTCGTCCGGTTGTTGAGCCGTATCAGTCATAATGGGAATATGAGTGAAGCGATTATTCGAACATTACGTAGGGATGACTATCCGGCGCTGATCGACCTGGTGCGCCGCACCTGGTATGCCGAATTCGATGAGCGGACCGGTCTGCTGGCGGCCGAAGCGGACTGGGAGAACTGTCTGGCGCGCACCACCAACGCGTTCGTCGCCGAACTGGACGGCCAGCCGGTCGCCCTGATCGTGGGGCGCGTCGATGCGCTGGACCATCGGAGCCCGCTCAACTCGCATCGGATCAACTCGTGGAACGCGCTGGCGCGGCTCGTGTTCGCGAAGGGCGGAATCAAGGCCGCCGGCGAGATTCTGGGCATTCTCGGCATCGACAAACGGCTGCGCGCCCAGGCCGCGAGCGCCGGGCATGACTATGCGGCGGAAGTGGTGCTGTTCGTACTTGACCCGGCGGCGCGCGGCCACGGGCTGGGCCGGCGCATGTTCGAGACGCTGATGGACGCGTTCCGCCTGGCCGGCGTGCGCGACTACTTCCTGTTCACGGACACCACATGCGATGTCGGGTTCTATGTGCATCGCGGCCTGACGCAGGTGTGCGAGCAGTCACTGCCCGCATCCGTGCCGGGAGAAAACCCGTCTTCGTTCTACTTGTATGAGGGGTCGGTGCCCGAGCCGGCGTGATGTGCCCGCCGTCGGGCAAACACTGGTAGGCTTGAGCACAAGTTGGTATGCCGGCATACCGTCCACAGGCCGGCGACGAAGGGGCTGACATGGCAATCAGTGCGAAGGAACTACCACTCGGGAAAGTGTTCACCCCGGATTTCCGGTTCACGATCCCCTCATTCCAGCGGGCCTACATCTGGAAGACCGAGAACATCCTGCAACTGGTAAGCGACTTGGATGACGCCTGCAAGTCGCCCGGTACTCCGTACTTCCTCGGCTCGCTAATTCTGGTGCGCGAGGGCGATAACCGTTACGACGTAATCGACGGGCAGCAGCGGCTGGTATCCCTGTCGATCATCATCGCCGTGTTGCGCGATCTGGAGCGCGACCCGGACCTCATGCGCCAACTCGATGCGCTGCTGGTGGAGCCCGGCGACAAGCTGCGCGGCATCGTCACCGAGCCTCGCCTCACGTTGCGCGAGCGCGACGCAGCGTTCTTCCGCGAACACGTGCAGGAAGACAATCTCGAATCCGTGTTCGATATGAACGACGATGATCTGGCGACCGCAGCGCAACGCAATATCGTAGCCAACATCCGTAAGACGTACGACGAGATTTCCAATTGGTCGGATGCCGAACGCCAGCAATTCGCGCAGTATCTGGTCAACGAGGTGACGCTGGTCATCGTGACCACCGACGATCTCGACGGCGCGCATCGCATCTTCGACGTGATGAACATGCGCGGCCTGCCGCTCACCTCGTCCGACGTGTTCAAGGCGCGCGCCACGGCCGGCCTGTCGACCGCCGAACTTGACGTGTACGCCGCCCGTTGGGATGACATCATTGACCCGATTGGCGACGATCCGCATGACTGTGAGGAATTCTTCGCCTATCTGCATCTCGTGCTCACGCACAAGCCGGCCACCGACAAGCTCATCGAGGATTTCCTGGCCGACGTGCTGCAACCGTACATCGACAAAGGCACGGTGCCCACGTTCATCAACCAGGTGCTGGCACCCTACGCGATGGCGTGGCGGATCATCGCACGCCCCAGCGATACCGTACTGCCCGCCGAGGTGCGTAGCCGGCTTGAGGGATTGGATGATTACCGCAGCCACGAGTGGAAGCCCGTGGCCATGTGGGCGTTGGTCAATTCGTATCGCGGGCTGGGCGACGCCGATTTGTCGCCGTTTGTGGTTCGTGCCTCGCGTATCGCCAGAACCACGGCCACGCTGGAATCGTTGGGTGCCCATGACGAGCGTCGGCTGCTGGAAATTCTGACCGCATTGGAACAGGTGACCGGCATCCGCACGCTGAATCGCACTGGAGCGTTGGAGCGGCGCGGTTATGCGAACGCCGCCATCCGTGATCTTGACAAGGGCTATCTGGTCCAGCGCGTGAACGGGTTGCATGTCTCGGACGGCGACCGTGAAGGCGCATTGGTCCGTTTGCATGGCGAGATGCAGGGTGACGGCGATTTGGTCCGTCTGCTGCTGATTCGCGCCAACGAGCAGAAGGCCGGCATGCAGTTGGATCGACCACGCCGGTTCAGTGCGCTGCCGATTATGCCGTTGGATATCGAACGGTCGAAATCGTTTGCGGACTGGCCGCAGGATCAGCATGATTTCTGGATGTACCGACTCGGCAATATGGCGCTGGTGCAGGGCCCTGAGGATCAGTTGGACAGGTTGAGTGAATATCCGGCACGTCGCGACCGCATGCTGCTGCGCGCGGATTCGCGTCGTTTCCCGCTGACCAATCAGTTGAAGGATTTCGCTGACTGCACACCCGCATTGCTGGAAGCGCGGCAGGAAGAGGCGGTCCGACTCATCGTGGAATACTGGGGCATCCGGTATGACAAGGACGCCCGCGATCTGACCAAGCAGAATGTCGATGAGTTGTCGAAGACTTCTCCACGGCCGTCTCATAGTTCGCGGCGCGTCACGATCCGGCAGGTGATTGACGCGGGTCTTCTGGTGCCGGGCGAACGTCTGGTGTGGGAGCGGCCGCGCAAGGGCGAGCGCTGGTTTGCCACGGTCACCGAAAACGGTCGTCTCCGTCTGGATGACGGCTCCGAATATCCGACTCCGACCGCCGCAGCCCGTGCCGCCGCCGGAGGACGTCGCGGCGGCGGTCTGGACGTGTGGAAGCGCACGCGTAACGGCCAGAAGCTCAGTGACATCTGGAAGCAGTTCCGTCTGCAGGCGCAGTAGCCGGCACATCATTGGTGGCTCCCCTCCGTGAGGGGAGCCACACGCTTGTCTATGCCAGCGCCGCCACGATTTCAGCCGGCGTTTTGCAATATTCGGGAAAATGCTTGGCTAGTTTTTTGTCATACGTCACCACATAGGTGGCCCCGGATTGTTGTGCGGCGGCGATAATAAGGTCATCCTCGAAATCGTTATGCGCGTGCCGCAACGACTGCGCCAATTCACATTCCTCCGCGCCAATCGGCACGATTGTCATGAGCTCCTTGAGTTTGCTGATTCCCGACCATGCCACCTCCGGCAATATCAGCTTGGCGGTGGTCGCAACGACCATGGATTCGTCATTCATGAATCGTTCTTTGAATCGTTCCGGGGTGATGTAGAACACGTCCTTCAGCGACAGTGACGCACAGGACAGCTTTACCTCCCGCTCGACGCATCGCTCGAACAGTTTCATGACATCCTTGATGAACCGAGGCGTACAGAGCATGTAATAAATAAGGATATTGGTGTCGCACAAGATCGACACCTGCTTTGACTGCCTCATGACAGACTCCGCTCCTTCTCCAAATAACGCGCATAGTCCGACTGATGCCTGTATTCCTTCAGCCGTTCGTCAGCTATCTCATCGCGGAACTGCTTGTAGGTAAGGCCTTCCATGAGGTCGGTGTCTTCTGAGATCAGTCCGGCCTTGACCAGTTCCTTGTGCACGTATCCGGCACCTTCTCGAATCAGTTTCAGCTTGCGCTGCTTTTCCTCCTCGCGGGCCTGCTCTTCGGCGGTCGTTTCCAATGCCGGCACTTCCTTGCGGTCGGCGATGTACAACCACAGCGACCGGATTACGTCACTCACCGATACGCCTTTGCCCTTGAGGACTTCTTCGACCTCGTTCTTCAGTTTCGCATCAATGCGAACGTTCATTTGGACCATGGTCATGGCAACCTCCATTCCAAAGATGCTATACAGTATAGCATCTTGGCATGCGTGGAAAAGGCCGGTATCCGTTGGCGGATACCGGCCTTGCTCCCCTCAGTCAGCTTCGCTGACAGCTCCCCTCAAGAGAGGGGAGCCAAGAAGGTGGTTACTTCATGAGGTTGCGCAGCACGTACTGGAGGATGCCGCCGTTACGGTAGTAGTCGGCCTCACCGGGCGTGTCGATGCGGACCACCGCGTCGAACTCGGTCTTGGAGCCGTCCTCGTGGGTGGCGGTGACGTGGACCGTCTTGGGGGTCACGCCCTCGTTGAGCTTCTCGACGCCGGCGATATCGTAGGTCTCGGTGCCGTTGAGGCCCAGGGACTCATAGGATTCGCCTGCCGGGAACTGCAGCGGCAGCACGCCCATGCCGATCAGGTTGGAGCGGTGGATGCGCTCGAAGCTTTCGGTGATCACGGCCTTGACGCCGAGCATCACCGTGCCCTTGGCGGCCCAGTCACGCGAGGAGCCGGTGCCGTATTCCTTGCCGGCGAGCACCACGAGCGGCACCTTGTTGTCGATGTAGTCGCGGGAGGCTTCGAAGATCGTGGTCGGCTTCTTGGCGAGGAAGTCGTAGGTGAAGCCGCCAGGCGTCACCTCCTCGCCCACGGAGGCGAGCAGCTGGTTGCGCAGACGGATGTTGCCGAACGTGCCGCGCACCATGATCTCGTGGTTGCCTCGGCGAGAACCGTAAGAGTTGAAGTTCTTCGGCTCCACGCCGCGCTCGGTCAGGTACTTGCCGGCCGGGCTGGAGGCCTTGAACGCGCCTGCCGGGGAGATGTGGTCGGTGGTGACCGAGTCGCCCAGGAGGGCCAGCACACGGGCGCCGTGGATATCGGCGACCGGGTCCGGCGTGGCCTTCATGCCGTCGAAGAAGGTTTGCTTGCGCACATAGGTGGACTTGTCGTTCCACGCGAACAGCTCGCCTTCCGGCACGTCGAGGCCCTTCCAGCGGTGGTCGCCGTCGAACACGGAGGCGTAGTCCTTGAGGAACATCTCGCGGCTCACGCTGCCGTCGACCACGGCGGCGACCTCGGCATTGGTGGGCCAGATGTCCTTCAAGTACACGTCGTTGCCGTCCGCGTCGGTGCCGAGCGGCTGGGTCTCGAAGTCGAAGTCCATCGTGCCGGCGAGCGCGTAGGCGATGACCAGCGGCGGGGAGGCCAGGTAGTTCATCTTGACGTCCGGGCTGATGCGGCCTTCGAAGTTGCGGTTGCCGGAAAGCACCGCGGTGACGGTCAGGTCGTTGGCGTTGATCGCCTCGGAAATCTCGGGCAGCAGCGGGCCGGAGTTGCCGATGCAGGTGGCGCAGCCGAAGCCGACGAGCTGGTAGCCGAGTGCATCGAGGTCGTCCTGCAGCCCCGCGGCCTTGAGGTAGTCGGCCACGACCTGCGAGCCGGGAGCCAGCGAGGTCTTGACCCAGGGCTTGGGCTTAAGGCCCCTGGCATGTGCGTTGCGGGCGATCAGGCCGGCGGCGATCATCACGGACGGGTTGGAGGTGTTGGTGCATGAGGTGATCGAGGCGATGGCCACGTCGCCGTTTTCGATGTCGAAATCGCCACGGAAGTCGGTGGACACGGCCACCGGATCCTTGACGGTCTTCTCGGTCTCGTAGGCGGGGGCGGTCTTCTCGAACATGCTCTTGGCTTCGGACAGCAGAATGCGGTCCTGCGGGCGCTTCGGGCCAGCGATGGACGGCACCACGGTACCGAGGTCGAGTTCCTCGTATTCGGAGTACTGCGGTTCCACGTAATCCGGGTCGGAAGCGTCGCCCCACAGCTTGTTGGCCTTGGCGTAGGCTTCGACCAACGCGACCTGCTCTTCGGAGCGGCCGGTCAGGCGCAGGTAGTCGAGCGTGACATTGTCAATCGGGAAGATGCCGCAGGTGGAGCCGAACTCGGGGCCCATGTTGCCGATGGTGGCGCGGTTGGCCAGCGGCACGGAGGCGATGCCTTCGCCGTAGAATTCCACGAACTTACCGACCACGCCGTGCTTGCGGAGCATGTCGGTGATGGTCAGGACCACATCGGTGGCGGTAACGCCCTCCGGGATGGAGCCGGTGAGCTTGAAGCCGACCACGCGCGGGACGAGCATGGAGATCGGCTGGCCGAGCATGGCGGCCTCGGCTTCAATGCCGCCGACGCCCCAGCCGAGCACGCCCAGACCGTTTTCGGTGGTGGTGTGCGAGTCGGTGCCCACGCAGGAGTCGAGGTAGGCGAGCGCGTTGCCGTTGGCCTCGGCCTTGCTCATGACCACCTTGGCCAAGTATTCGATGTTGACCTGGTGGATAATGCCGGTTCCCGGCGGCACCACGCGGAAGTTCTTGAATGCCTGCTGACCCCAGCGCAGGAACTGGTAGCGTTCGCCGTTGCGCTGGTATTCGATGTCCATGTTTTGCTGGACCGCGTCGGCGATGCCGTACTTGTCGATCTGCACGGAATGGTCGATGACCATATCGGACTGGACCTGCGGGTTGATGACCTCCGGGTCGCCGCCGAGGTCCTTGACCGCGTCACGCATGGTGGCGAGGTCCACGATGCAGGGCACGCCGGTGAAGTCCTGCATGATCACGCGGGACGGCGTGAACTGGATTTCGTGGCTGGGTTCGGCGTTCGGATCCCAGTCGAGCAGGGTCTTGACGTGCTCGTCGGTGATGTTGGCACCGTCGATGTTGCGCACCAGATTCTCGACCAGTACCTTCAGCGAGTACGGCAGATGATCGATGCCGTCGAGATTGGCGATGTTGTAGTAATCGAAGTCCTTGCCGGCTGCCTTGAGGGTAGCCAGCTGGTCGTCGCGTAAGGACATGCTTCCTCCGAAATCATGAATCGGCTTATGATGCCGCTGATTATCCGCTACACATGGTACGGGCACGTTACCGAGGCTCTGGCGTGTCGGCTTGAAGTGTGAGACAATCGCGCCGCCGTCTCAATGCCGACGCGAGAGCTTGCCCATCAGTCCGCGCACGAGCGGCGCCAGCCACAGGCACAGCGCGAAGATCAGCGCGGAACCGGCCAACGCGATCAGCGTGGCCACCATCGTGGCGCCGGTCGGCAGAATCAGGGCGAAGAAGTTCGCCACGAACGGGACGAACGCGCCGATCACGCCCGCCGCCGCGAACACCGCCACCAGCACGCCACGCCAGCTGTTGAGCGGCCGTGCCACGCGGGCCAGCACGAACACACCCATCGCGAACAGGATGATGGCGCTGGTGGCGCGCAGGGCGGACAGGTCCGTGGCATCGCCGGTCACGTTCCAGCCCATGACCGGCGGCAGCACCCAAGCGGCCAGCAGCACCGACAGTGCAGTGGCGATGCCGCCCGGCAGCGCGAACGTGACCACGCGCTTGAGGAACCCCGGCATGTAGCGGCGCGTGTTCGGCGCGAGCGCCAAGATGAACGCGGGCATGCCGATGGTGAGAGCGCCGATATAGGTGATATGGCGCGGCAGGTATGGGTATGGGATTTGCGTCAGCACTACGCCGAGCGAGATCAGCGCGGAGTACACGGTTTTGACGAGGAACAGGCTGGCCACGCGCTCCATATTGGCCATGACCTGACGGCCTCGTGCCACGACGTCCGGCAGGTGCGAGAACTTGGAATCCACCAGCACCACTTGGGCCACGGCTTTGGTGGCGGGTGCCGCGTTGCCCATGGCGATGCCGAGGTCAGCCTCCTTGATGGCGAGCGCGTCGTTGACGCCGTCGCCGGTCATGGCAACCACGTGGTTCTGCGTGTGCAGCGCCTTCACTATGGCCTTCTTCTGGTCAGGCAGCACGCGGCCGAGCACATCGACGTTTTCGAGCACGCGGGCCAGTTCGTTCACGTCCTCGGGCAGTTCGCGCGCGTCCATCGCCACCGGCTCATGGTCGCCTGTCAGTTTCACTCTGCGGGCGATGGCACCCACGGTCACTGGATTGTCACCGGAAATCACACGACAGCGCACACCCTGCTCACGGAACCAAGCGAGCGTCCGCTCGGCGTCCTCGCGAATCTTCTCAGAGCACAACACCAACGCCACCGGCTCAGCCTGCACATCCAGTTGCGGGCCGTCCGAGACATTGGCTCCCTCAACTGCGTCCCTCAGTCGCTTTTGGCGACAGCTCCCCTCGGAGAGGGGAGCTGTAGACCGCGCAACCAGCAACACACGGTTGCCGTCATTGGCATACTCGTTAACCTGCTGCAACACCGACGAATAGTCACCCTCAAGCGCAGAAATAATCACCTCCGGCGCTCCCATGTACCAGGTCTCGCCGGATTTACGCACCGCACTCCATTTGCGCGCCGAAGAGAACGGGACACGAGACTCAACCGCACCTGCCCCATATCCTTGGGCCTTGAGCCCGGCGAGTACGGCTTGGCCGGTGCCGTTGGGCTGCTCTTCGTTGCAGCAGTCGTAGAGAGCCTGCGTGGCTACCTGTTCCGCAGCCGCATTGGCGGAATCGAGCATCACGAGCCGGTTGAAGGCGATACCGCCATCGGTGATCGTGCCGGTTTTATCGAGGTTCAGCGCGTCCACGCGAGCCAGTGTCTCCACGGATTCAAGCTCCTGCACCAGCGTATTGTGACGGGCGAGACGCATGGCGGCCACCGCGAAGTTCAGCGAAGTCAGCAGCACCAAGCCTTCGGGAATCATGCCTACTACGCCGGCGACCGCGGAAACCACGGCTTGCCGCCATTCGCCGGTGGAGAGTGCCGTGCCCCAACCGCCGACCGTATGAATCTGCGAAAGAATCAGCAGAATGCACAGCGGTACCACGAGGAAGGTCATGAATTTCAGAATCGTGTTGATGCCCTTGTTCAGGTCGGACACGGTTTTCTTGTATACCTTGGCCTGCGCGGTGAGCGTGGCGGCGTAGGAATGGCTGCCGACCGCATTGACCTTGACCAATGCCATGCCGGAGACCGCGGTGGCACCGGAATACACCTGCTCCCCCACCTTGTGACGCACGGTACGAGATTCGCCGGTGAGCATGGATTCGTCGAGTTCCAGTCCCCAGGTCTGGATGATCTGCCCGTCGGCCGGCACCTGTTCGCCGGCGCGGATCCACAGCAGGTCGTCGAGCACGATCTCGTTGTGGGGCACCTCCACGTCCCTGCCGTCACGATGCACGAGGAAGTCGGAGGCCACGAGGATGGATAGCCTGTCCAGCGTGCGCTTGGCCCTGAGTTCGGTGACGATGCCGATGCCCGTGTTGATGATGATGACGAAACCGAACACCGCGTCCCTCCAGGAACCGGTGATCAGCACCAGTACCATCGCGGCGAAGATGATGCCGTTGAACAGCGTGAACACGTTGGCTCGCACGATATCTTGAACCGAACGCGAGCTGGAGGTTTTCACCGCATTCGATTGGCCACTTTCGATACGCTGCACCACTTCTTTGGGGGTAAGACCGGTCGCTCCGATCTCAGGCATTTCCACGGCTGTTGTTGCACTCATATTCCCCAGCCTACCGCGTCTTGTTTCGCAATCCGCTAAGGCTCAGGGATGATTCAGGGTGCTTTCTCAGCTTCAAGGGCCTGATTCGGCTCAGGAGACGGTGACTTTGATCTCGCGTTCGTGGGGTTCGTCGCGCGTGATGGTGAGCACGGCGTCAGTAATAGTCATTGGCTTGGTATCGGCAGTGTCGCCAGAATCGGCACTGTTGGTGTTGAGGTGAAGGATGACGGCGTACAGCAGTTCATCTTCGGGCGCATGCTTTGGATCAATGAGAGCGACTGGAATACCGGCTTCACGCGCATTGGTCAACGTCTGGTTCCAGCTCTCCCGGTTGGCGTCGGTAACGTCGATGCCGCTGATAACCACGATTTTGACCGCGCGAGCTACGAAATCGGCAACACCCTGCTGTGCGGTGGCCGCATTCTTGTCGACGCCAGTATGAGCATCCATACTATCGGCACCGTTTTCGCTGGTAGTGCCGGCGTCAGAAGATTCGGTTTCACCGGATACACCATCAGTTGCGTTTGCCGAGCTTGCGGATGTTTCGAGCGAGGCATAGTAGACATTGAGTTTGTCATCAGACAGCGCATTGATGACGAACTCGTCTGCGGCGGTGTCAGTCGACCCCACAAAGCCGACTGTGACATCCGTGGGATGTGTGGAATCGTGGGCGACTTCCGGCATGCTGTCTTGGGTATCGCCGACCGCCCTACCGGCCGGCGTGCAGGCGGCCAGGGACAACACAGCCGCCATGCAGGCCAGCAATCCGAGAATTCGTCGTGTCATATGCTCACCTGTCAGCGGGTAAACAAGGCCACCGTCTCAACATGGTGGGTCATCGGGTAGATATCGAAGGCACGGATGTCTTTGAGCTCGTAGCCTTCGCCGATGAGTGTCGCGGTGTCGCGTGCGAGGCTGGTGGGATCACAGGCGATGTAGACCACGCTGGATGCGCCGGCCGCGGCAATCTGGCGGCAGACCTTGGCACGAGCACCGGCACGCGGCGGATCAAGCACTACGACATTCGGCTTGGCCAGATGCGCCGGCACATGGTCCAGCGTGCGCGAGACGTCACCCGCGCGGGCGTCCACGTCGTTCAGGTTCATGGCGCGCAGATTGCGCTGGGCGTTCTTGACGGCCACACGCGCGCCTTCAACGCTGAGCATGCGGGTGCGTTCACCGGTCATTGTGGCCAGCGGCAGGGTGAACAGGCCGGAACCGGAATACAAATCCCAGATTACGGCGTCCGCCGCTGACTGCAGCTGCCCGTTGACCAGGTTGATCACGTGCGTACCGAGGGCGATCGGCGCTTGGCGATGCACTTGCCAGAAACCGTTGGCGTCAACCTGATAGTCGAAGGTCGTGCCGTTGATGGTCACCTGTTCGGTGAGCAGCTGGGAGCCGGCGCGCAGTTCGCCGTCCACAAGTACGGCGTAATTGTCGTCTGCTGCCGCGGTATCGACGATCTCGCCGCGCGGTTCGGGCACGGAAAGACGAATCTGGGAGCCGGGTTCAAAGCCGCCCTCCCACACGTGTTCGCGCTTGGCGACGTCCAGCAGCGTGCGCGTGGCAAGCGGCATGGTGTCGATGGCCACGCGGTTGTGTGTGCCGCGCCGGCGCATGGATGGCATGCCGTTGTCGTCGGCAATCATTTCGATGCGGGTACGCCAATTGAGGCCGCCGGCTGCCTTGTCGCCGGGCATGCGCTCGATGGGAACGGCCACGTCGATATGGCCGAGTCGGCTCATCTGTTCGGAGACGGTGATGGCCTTCCACTTGAGCTGGCCGGGCAAAGAGACGTGCACGAGATCCGCGCCGCCCACTCCCCCGCCCATCGCCAAGGGACCGGCAAGTGGCCATGCCGGGGTGACTCGGTCTTCAGACGGCTCGAGAACCTCGACGACTTCGCCGGTCCAGAACCGGTCGTCCCGGTCGTGGGGCTCGTCAAGCTCGACTCGCACGAGTTCGTCGGGCAAGGCGAAGCGGACGAACACCACACGACCGTCGATATGGGCCACGCAGCGGCCTTGGTCGGCGTATCGTTCGATACGAACTTCAGCTTGCATCATCGTCCTTTCCGGTTGCGCTCGGTTCGAGTTCGGCATCAACAGCGACTTCAGTCTGTATCTTCCTAGCCGCGACCTTATGCCGGTGCATCGGCGTGGCAATAATGAGGTAACTCACCCAAATCGCCAATGCCCAGAACGGAATGCCCATGAGCAGGCGGGTCACGCCAAGTGCAGCTACATGGTTGGTCAGATACAGCGGCACCTGCACCACCAGCCGCAGCAGGAACAGACCGACCCACAGGCCGGTGACAATCATATAGGCGCGTTTCAGGGCCTTGTCGTCCATCCAGTCATGGAACCATGCCTTGAAATGCTCGGTGGGCAGGCTACGGATGAATTCGACGACCAAACCCAGTCCGGGCACGCGCGCAATCAGCGACACGGCAAGCAACGCGGCATAGCCGGCATTGGTAATGAATCCGAAGATGTAGTAATTGCGGGCCTCATGAGTCTGCCATGCCCAAATCAGGCAGATGCCTACCGCCACCAGACCAGAGACCGCGCCCATTACCGACTGGCGCTGAATCAGTCGCACAATAACCTGCGATACCGCCAACACGGCCGAAACCGCAATGGTGAGATTCAGATTGCTCGTGGCCACGAACAGTACGACGAACACCACGCCGGGCAGCATGGATTCGATGACGCCACGCGGGCCACCGATGGCGTCGATGACGGAGAAATCCTCGCCTTCATTGCCGGCGTCGGCTAGAGCGGACAGGCCGGTGCGTTTGTTGTCTGCCAAGTCTCTTCCTATAAATCAGCGAACTTCGGAGAACATCGGGCCGCGAGACAGCGTGGTCTTCACTTCGGTCTGCTGGTCCTGGCTCAGCGGACCCTTCGGCTTGTTGTCCGGAATGTCCTTGAAGTGTTCCTTGCCGTTCTCCTCGCCGGCTTCGGCCGCGGCCTTGGCGGCCTTACGCTCAGCGGGGGCGACCGGCGGATGCATCGGGATCAGATCGCGCGGCGCCAAAGGCTCCTCGCCACGCTCGACGACGATGTCGGCGAAGAACTTGTTCAGCGCCTCGGTCTCCGGGCTGTCCGGATCGATAGCAGCCTTGCCGGAGAAGATGCCACGCAGCATCCAGCGCGGGCCGTCCACACCAACGATGCGCGTGTTCACGGTCTTGCCGCCCTTGACATTGACCGGCAGCTTCAGTTCGGTGCCGAACACACCGTCCACTTCAGAAGCGGCCTTGTTGGCTTCAAGCAGGTCACCGCGAACGTCATCCCACAGTCCCAGGGTCTTGGGTGCGGCAAAGGCTTCGATCTCCAGGCTGGAGGAGCCGAAGGTGATGGTGGAACCAAGCACTTGCTGGGTGGCGCGGTTGGCCTTGATGCGCAGCTGGATGCCCTGGAGGAAGGGCAGGTAGTAGGCGCCGAGATCCAGATAATCGTCATAATCGGGCACGTCCTCATCATTGACGTCCCACGGGCCTCGCTCTTCTCCGCGGCCCTGGTATTCGCTGGATGGTTCCGTCAATACGGTTTCAGCGCTTTCCGCCTTTGCTGCGGCGTTTGCGGCCTCGGCGGCCACCTTGTCCTCATCGACAGGCTCAACGGCCGGCTCGGCTTCCTTCTTGCTCTTCTTCTTGCCGAATCCGAACAGTCCCATAATTCCTCGTTTCATGTAACGGTTGCAACCTTGCTAACACTAGCACTCAGGCTTAGAGAAAGCTGAGTCACACGTCGTATGTGATGGTAAGTGGCGCGTGGTCGGACCAACGCAACTCGTATGTGGGGGCCTTGTCGATCACAAAGCCGCGCGCGGTCTCCGCCAGCTCGGGCGTGGCGAACTGGTAGTCGATGCGCCAGCCGACATTGTTGTCGAAAGCGCGCCCGCGCTGGCTCCACCACGTGTACGGACCCTGAATATCACCGGCGAGCGAACGCATCACATCCACAAACTCATATTCATCCAGCCACTTGTCCACGTAGGCACGCTCCTCGGGCAGGAAGCCGGCGTGCTTTTCGTTGGCCTTGGCGTTCTTGATGTCGAGCGGCGTGTGCGCGATGTTGAAATCGCCGCACAATACCGCCTGCTTGCCGCCGTGCGCGGCCTCGTCGCGCAACTCGCCCATGCGAGTGAGCATCGTGTCCAGAAAACGGTACTTCTGTTCCATCTTGGTCGAATCATCGGTGTTGCCGGCGTGCACGTACACGCAGGCCACGGTGATCGTGTATCCCTGCGGCGTCTTGACATCGGTCTCAATCCAACGGCCGGAATCCACATCCTCGCTCAAGCCCGGAAGTCCATAGCGTTTATCGGTCACCTCAAGATCGGTGAGGAGCCCGACTCCGGCACGACCCTTGACACGGCAGACCTCGTTCAGCGAATGCAGGTCAGAGGGTGAGGCGATCTTGCCGGCGGTGGCATACTCGAAACCGAATTCGCCGAAAATCGAATCGACATCCTCTTGCGGGGCGCGCACTTCCTGCATACACCAGACATCCGGAGCATGTTTGCCGGCCCAGTCCTCGATGCCCTTGCGCTTTGCCGCGCGAATGCCGTTGACGTTCGATGTGGTGATGGTGATGGTCATGCAGCCATACTATTTTGGCCTCTCTACCAGTACCGCACTCACGATTACATTGAGGTATAAAAAATTAGCTCCCTCATAAGAGGGAGCTAATTTAGAATGTCCTATCAGTCCAAACCGAGCTGGAGCTTGCCGCCGGGGATGGCGTCGAGCAGGTCTCGGGTGTACTGCTTCTGCGGGTGGTCGAAGACCTCGTCGGTGGTGGCATGCTCCACGAGCTTGCCGTGCTGCATCACCACAACCTCGTCGGCGATCTGACGAACCACGGCCAGATCGTGGGTGATGAACAGGTAGCTCAGGCCCTTTTCGGCCTGCAGATCGTTGAGCAGGCGCAACACCTGGTCCTGCACCAGCACGTCCAAAGCGGACACGGCCTCATCGCACACGATGACGTCCGGATCCAGAGCCATGGCTCGTGCGATGGCGATACGCTGACGCTGGCCGCCGGAAAGCTCGTTCGGGTAACGGCCCATCACGGAAGCCGGCATCTCGACCATGTCCAGCAGTTCCTTGACACGGTTGGCTCGCCACTTGGAATCGCCGATCTTGTGGATGCGCAGCGGCTCCTCGATGGAACGGAAGATGGAGTACATCGGGTCGAGCGAACCGTAGGGGTTCTGGAACACCGGCTGAACGTGGCGGCGGAAACCGAGCAGATCCTTGGCCTTGAACGTGGAGGTGTCGCGGCCTTCGTAGAACACCTTGCCGGAAGTGGGCTTCAGGAGGTGAAGCACCATGTTCGCCACGGTGGACTTGCCGGAACCGGATTCGCCCACGATGGCCAGGGTGGTGCCGCGCTTGACGGAGAAGGACACGTCGTCGACGGCCTTGAACATCTCCTTCTTGCGGGGCAGCTTGAATTCCTTGGTCAAGTGGTCGACGGTGATGATGTGCTCGCTCTTCTCAAGCGTGCTTTCGCCGGCGATGTGGTGATCGAGCAGGGCGTCCGCGTTCTCACCGCGCTCCTTGGCGGAGATGATGCGCTGGGAGGCCAGCGACGGGGCGGCGGCCACGAGTCGCTTGGTGTACGGGTGCTGCGGGTGCTGCAGCACCTCGAGGGACGGTCCGGATTCGACGACCTGACCCTTGTACATCACGACAATGTGCTGGGCACGCTCGGCGGCAAGGCCCAGATCGTGGGTGATGAACAGCACGGCGGTGCCCAACGAGTCGGTGAGCATGTGCAGGTGGTCGAGGATGCGCTTCTGCACGGTCACGTCCAGAGCGGAGGTCGGCTCGTCGGCAATCAGCAGGTCAGGGCGGCAGGCCAGACCGATGGCGATGAGCGCACGCTGGCGCATACCACCGGAGAACTCGTGCGGGAACTGACGGGCACGGGTAGCGGCGTCGGGCAGACCGGCCTCGGACAGCAGACCCGCGATACGGTCATCCATTGTGGAGCCGATGACGTACTTCTTGGCGAGGTACCAGGCCTGATCGTCGGCCACGCCGGCCTTGATGAGGTCGTCGGCCACGCGCCAACGGGTTTCGGAGCCCGGAACCCATTCGTTGGTGAAGCGGGCGACGGCCTTGTCGAAGGCCTCGCCGGACACGCCGGCTTCGGTCAAAGCCTTCTTGGCCTCGGTCATGAGCTCGGGCAGTTCCTTGGCACCGAGGAAGGTCTCGTCGTCGTTGCCCTTGACTTCGACCTCGTCGCCGGCCAGGGCCTTGGCGAGGGCGGAGCGCTTCTCATGGTCCACGTCCATGTTGTTGGCCTTCAACGCCTCCTTGACCTGGGTGCCGATGCGCCACACCGGGTTGAGGTTGCTCATCGGGTCCTGCGGCACGAGGCCCATCCTGGTGCCGCGCAGCTTGTCGAACTCGCTCTGCTTGGCGCCGGCGATTTCCTCGCCGTCAAGCTTGATGGAGCCGTTGACCACGTGACCGGTGCCGGGCAGCAGGCCCAGCACAGCCATGGCGGAGGTGGATTTGCCGGAGCCGGATTCGCCCACGATGGCCACCCACTGGCCGGGGTAGACGGTGAAGTTGGCGTCGCGCACCGCATGCACCGGCTTGCCGGTGTCGGTGGTGAAGTCGATGGCCAGGTTCCGGACTTCCAGCAGCGGACCATGTTCTTTCTGCATGGCCAGCATCTTGGCGTTGGTGTTGTCAGTCATAATGATTCTCCACTCCCCTCACTCAGGCCGTACGGCTCTTCGGGTCGAGGGCGTCCTTGACGGCGTCGCCCATCATGATGAACGCAAGCACGGTGATGGCCAGTGCGGCGGACGGGTAGAACAGCACCATCGGATCGGTCTGCAGGTTGGTCTGTGCGCTGGAGATATCGCCACCCCAGCTCACCGTGGTGGTCGGCAGACCGACGCCAAGGAAGCTTAGGGTTGCTTCGGCCACGATGTAGGAGGCCAGCGAAGTGGTGGCGATGACGATGATCGGGGCCAAGGAGTTCGGCAGGATATGGCGGAACAGATTCCTGGCAGGCGTGGAGCCGAGGGCCGTGGAGGCGGTGTTGAATTCGAGGTTCTTCGATTCCAGCACGGCGCTTCGGGCGATACGGCATACGCCGACCCAGCCGAAGAGCGTCAACACCAGCACGATCTTCCAGATGGACTTGGAGGTCTTGAACATCTGGAGCACCACGATGGCGCCGAGCAGCATAGGCAGGGCGAAGAAGATGTCGGTGATACGGCTCAGCACCGCGTCGACCCAACCGCCGAAGAAGCCGGCGACGGCACCGATCAGGGTACCGACAATCACGACTAGTAGCGTGGAGAGCACGCCGACGGACAGTGAGGTACGGGTGCCGTAGACCACGCGGGTGTACACGTCGCAGCCCTGCAGGTCGTAGCCGAAGGGGTGTCCGGCGGAGGCGGGGCTCAAGGAGTTGCCCAGATCGCAGGCGTTCGGATCCTGCTTGGTGAACAGACCGGGGGCGATGGCCACCACGATGATGAAGAGGATCAGCAGCCCGGAGATGATGAACAGCGGATTGCGGCGCAGGGTTCGCCATGCGTCGGCCCACATGCTGGTGGCCGGTGCGGATTCGTCGACGGAATCGACGTCCTGCAACGGGGTCTCGTCGAGAGGAGCTACGTAACGGTCCTGACCGGGCAGGGTTTCCATGAAGTATTCGGTTCCTGGCTCGCCGGTCTCGTTGAGCTCGTTTTCAGTGGTTTCGTTTGCCATGTGACTCACTCCTCCCTATCACGCGTAACGGATACGCGGATCGAGGGCCGCGTACAGCATGTCGACAACGAGGTTGCACACTACGAAAATCAGCATGAGCAACGTGACGATGGACACCACCAGGTTTGCCTCGCCCTTCAGAATGGACTGGTAGGTGAGGAAGCCGATGCCGTGGATGTTGAAGATCTGCTCGGTGATCATGGCACCACCCATCAGGGCGCCGATGTCCTGGCCGAGGTAAGTGACGACTGGAATCAGGGAGTTACGTAACACGTGGCGCAGCATGACCTGACCGTTCGACATGCCCTTGGCGCGTGCGGTGCGCACGTAATCCTCGGCGATGTTGGAGGAGATTTCGGAGCGGGTCAGTCGGATGATATAGGCCATCGACACCGAACCGAGCACCATGGCCGGCATGAGCAGATCAAGGAAGCCGGGGTCGGCGCCTGCCGTCACCGGCAATATCGCCCACTGAATACCAAAGACATATTGCATGACGAAGCCGGTGACGAAGGTCGGCACGGAAATAAGCAGCAGAGAGACGATCAGGATGACGGTGTCGTACCACTTGCCCTTCTTGAGGCCCGAGATAATGCCGAAGACCACACCGAAAATCGCCTCGAACACGAACGCCATCAAGCCGAGCCTGATGGTGACCGGGAAGGCGCGGGTGATTTCGTCGAGAACGGGCTGGCCGGCGAAGGTATCGCCGAAGTTCAGGGTCAGTGCATTCTTCAGGTAGATAAAGTACTGAACGATGAACGGCTGGTCGAGATGGTATTCTGCGCGGATCTGGGCTGCGACGGCGTCATTGACGGGCTTGTCTCCGAACATGGCCTTGACAGGGTCGCCCGGCAGGGCGAATACAAGGGCATATACCAGAAGAGTCGTACCGAGAACCACGGGAATCATCTGCAGAATGCGTCGCAGAAGATACTTACCCATACGGTTGCTCCTTATTTCCTAGACCGGCCAGAAAGGGTATAGTACGCCCCCGCCGGTCGATAAATACTCCGACAGTTTACCGCATGCCCGGACTGTGATATGTAAATTTGCGTTAACGCAAGGTTTGAGATTGGGCAATGTTGGTGGATATGTCCATGGTTGCGGTCGGATAGTGGATACTTTAACTTGGTTCCCGATGGCGTGAGCAAGCACCCCTCACACAACAAAAAGGGCGGGGATCTTGCGATCCTCGCCCTTTATTTCCGAACTACCTAACGGTATCCGTTCAGTGAGTCAGACTCACTTCTTGGACATCTCGGTGTAGGTCGGGAGGTTCTGCCAATCGAAGGCGTAGCCGGACTTCACGTTGAGGGAAGCCACACCGGAGGCGTTGGAGTAGTACAGCGGGATGGCCGGAAGGTCGTTGAGGAGGATTTCCTCAGCCTGCTGGTACAGCTTGTTGGCGTCATCAGTGCTGGAAGCGGCAGCAGCCTGCTTGCACAGGTCATCGAAGGCCGGGTTCTTGTAGTCACCATCGTTGGAGCCGTTGCCATCAGCAGCAGCGGTGGAGTACAGCTGCCACAGGTAGTTCTCGGCGAACGGGTAGTCAGGCTGCCAGCCAGTACGGAAGGCGCCCTTCATCTGACGGTTGGTGACCGCGTCACGGAATTCCTGGAAGGTCGGGATCGGGTTGGTGGCCGCGTCGATGCCCAAGTTGTTCTTGAGCTGGTTCACGATAGCATCGTAGAGCGGCTTGGCACCACCATCGGCGTTGTAGGAGAAGGTGAGCTGGCCGTCGTACTTGGAGATGGCGTCAGCCTTGGCCCACAGTTCCTTGGCCTTGGAGGCGTTGAACTTCAGGTTGTCGGCACCCTTGAGGGAGTCGGAGTAGCCCGGGGTCTTCGGGGAGGTGAACTCGGTGGCGGCGGTGGCGTTGCCGTTGAGCACCTTGTCGATGAGCTGGTCACGGTTGATGGCCATGGAGATGGCCTGACGACGCAGCTGGCCTTCCTCGTCGTTCTTGAAGTGGTCAAGGGAGGACGGGATGGTGAAGGTCTGGATGACGGAGCCGGCCTCGGAGTAAGCCTGGACCTTCTTGTCGGTCTTGAAGGTCTTGGTGAAGGCAGCCGGGACGGATTCCATCACGTCGAGGTTGCCGGCCTGAATGTCACGGTAAGCGGCGGAGTCGTCGGTGTAGACCTTGAAGGTCACGCCGTCGTTCTTGGGCTGCTCGTTACCCTTATAGTCAGGGTTCTTGACGAGGGCGATTTCCTTGTTGTGATCCCAGTGGTCCAGCTTGTACGGGCCATTGGAGACAGGCTTCTCGCCGAAGGCCTTCGGATCCTTGTAGAAGGACTCGGGCAGCGGGGCGAAGGCCGAGTAGCCGACCTTGATCGGGAACACGGAGTCGGACTGGTTCAGGTCGACGGTGAAGGTGGTGTCGTCCACGACCTTGAGGCCGGAGAGCTGCTCGTCACCTTTGAGGCCATCCTTCTGCAGATCGTCATAGCCGGCGATGGCGGAGAAGAAGGAGGAGCACTTCTGGGCGTTCTTGGCGTTGGCCACGTAGGACCAGGCCTTGGTGAAGGACTCAGCGGTCACCGGAGTGCCGTCGGTGAACTTCCAGCCGGACTTGATCTTGATGGTGTACTGGGTGGCGTCATCGTTCGGGGTGATGGACTCGGCCACTTCGTTGGAAGCCTTGCCGTCCTTGTCGAAGGAGACCAGACGGGAGAACAGCAGGTCGACCGGCTTGCCGCCGCCGGTTTCGTTGGTGTTGCCCGGGATCAGCGGGTTCTGCGGTTCGGAGTTGTACGCAGTGATGATGTTGGAGCCAGCGGTGTCACCGGAGGCAGCGTTGCTGTTGGAGCCGCCGCAGGCGCTCAGCAGCATGGCCACGGAGCAAGCCATGGCAGCGAAAGCAAGAGCTTTCTTCTTCATATGTTTTCTCCTATTCATTAGGTTGCAGGACGTCTCAGCCCCGCCTCATGCGAACGGGGCTGGATTCCCCGTCACCGTGAGACTTGCATCTCACGATGTCTCGAACAATCCAACCCCGTTGCTGATTACCTGTCATTTTTGCGCACTTGGGAGACAAGCAGTGTATTTTTTGTTACACCCATGTAAAATTCAGGGGTTCTTGCCGGCTAGGTTCAGTCTTTGCTGAGTTTGTTAACCAATGTCCACATAGTGGTCATGCCCGCGGAAAGGCCTGTCCGTAACGGTTCTTGAGCTGCTCGATGGAGACGTGCGTATAGCGTTGTGTAGTTTTCAAGGAGGAATGCCCGAGCATCTCCTGCACCTCCCTCAAATCGGCGCCGCCGTCCAGCATGTGCGTGGCCGCGGAATGCCGCAAGGCGTGGGGACTGATATCCGGCACTCCGGCCTCTCGGGCCGCTCTGTGCACGATGTCACGGGCTATGCGTTGGTCGATACGGCCGCCTCGTGCGCCGAGGAACAGGGCGTTGGCAGCACGGGACTTGACTGCATCCGTTGCCGTACGGGCCAGTACCGGCCGCCCCTGTTCCAGCCAAGTCTCCAGCGCACGCTGGGCGGGTAGTCCGAACGGCACCACGCGTTGCTTGTTGCCTTTGCCGGTGACTTTGATGGTGCGATTGGAGAAGTCGATGTCGGCGATATCCATCGACACCAGTTCGGCGACACGGATGCCGGTGGCATACAGCAGTTCGAGAATCGCGGCGTTGCGCTGCGATTCGGCGGTGACTCGGGCGTTGTCGCGCTTGTCTGCACGGGCGGGTGCCTCACTGCGGTTTACGGTATCGGCCGACTTATCAGCTGCCTTGCCGCTGCCGCTGCCGGACGCGGCTGCCGCTCCCCCATCGTCCTTGTACTGGTTTGTTGCAACGGCATGTTCAGCGACATCCAATAATTGCTCGGCCTGGGATTCGGTGAGCACCGCGGGCAGCGTGCTGGGAATCGAGGGAGTCATCAGTGTGGCGGCCGGGTCGGTGGTGGTCAGCCCATGCTCATAGGTCCACGCGAAGAGCCCGCGCACGGCCACGGTTTTGCGGGCCATGCTGCTGCGGGCGTGATCGCGCGATTCCACCGCCATCCAGCTGCGCAGATCATCCAGCGTGATCTCGTTCAGATCGGTCACGCCGCGCAGCTCGAACAGGTGCAGGCATGCCGTGAGATCCGCGCGATACGCTTTGAGCGTATTCGCTGACAGGCCGCGGTTGGACTTCAGATAGGAGACGAAGGAGTCGATATCGCCGTCGAACTGCGTAGATGACACTCTCGTTCTCCTCCGAATTCTTTATGGCCTTGGGTTACGGCCGGGGTGGCGTGTTGCGCCGCTCCGGCACGGGTTTCAATGTGGCAATCTGTTCCTGATGGATGGTCACGTTCTGGGCCGGGCGCGAACCATTGGCGGCGGCGTCACGCACCATCTCCAACGTGTATCCGTCCCAGGAAACCACGTGACCCACATAGTCGCGGAACTTCATACGGTGGTCGACCGGGTCAATGCCATCGGTGATGCGCACCACCACGCGGGCACCGGCCGGAATCTGCCTTGGTAACGTCATACGTCATCATCCCCCTTAACCATTCGCCGCATCAACTTCGATGCGTTTCCCGAAAAACGGTACAGACTACCTTACTCCTTTGGGCCTTTCGAACAGCGGAGCCACACGGTCTTCTCACGAAAACAAGCGGGAACTTCATCCCCCTCGCGCGGCCTTCTTCGTGACAGGCGGCGAGGGGAACCTGCGCACGGGCCTACATGGCGGTACGCAGTTACATGGCGGGGCGCAGTTGGATGATGGCCTGACGTGGATGGACGAAGCCGGTGATGGCTTCTCCTCGGCGTGCGGAGAACAGCAGGGTCTGCTGCCAGCCGGCTTCGGGGACGGCGAGCTCGCGTTCCGGGAATCCGGCGGCAGTTGTGCCGGCTTGCGGCGCAGCGGTGGCCGTACCGTCTTGTGCAGCGGTGATGCCGGCATGTGTCACGGCGGCCTTGTACCGGCGGAAGGGGTCGCCTTCGGCGAAGAATCCCATCACATCCTGCTCGCCGGCGGCACCAGCGTGCAGTTGGTCGGCCATATCGGTCAGACGTGCCGCCATGCGGCGCAGCAGCGCTTCGACGTTCAGCGAGTCTTCCTCGACCATCGCGCGCGTGCGGTCCGGGTCGGTCAGGGACACGCGGGTCATGTCCCTCCAGCAGCCGGCGGCCAGCGCGGCGGCGATGTTGCGGTCCGGGTTGGCGACCAGTTCGTTGATCAGCGCGGTGGACACCACATGCGGCATGTGGGAGATCATCGCCGCGGCCTTGTCATGCGTTTCGTCGTCCACGACGATGACGCGGTTGCCGACGTCCTTGGTGATCATCGCGGCGACGTCGAGGAAGCGGCGGTAGTCCGTGGACTCGTCCACGGTGATGGCCCATAGGGCACCGTCGTACAGATGCGGGTCGGCGGCCTGCCAGCCGGACAGTTCGTTGCCGGCCATCGGATGGGCGCCGACGTAGCACTTCCCCAGCCCGGCAGCCTTGACCTGATCGCGGACCATGCCCTTGACCGAGCCCACGTCGGTGAGCGTGGTGTTCGGATGGTCGCCCATGAGCGGGGCCAGGGCGGCGAGGATTGCGGGCATCGCCTTGAGCGGATTGCACAGCACGACCACATCCGGCTCGGCATCCATGAGTTCGGAGAGCGTGCTCTTGCAGAAAATGCCATCGGCTTCGGCCTGGGCGTAGGGGTGCGGGCGATGGTTCCACGCGACGACGCGCACGCCGCGCTCGGTCAGGCGGCGTGCGAGCGAGCCGCCGATCAATCCGAGTCCGACGATTCCGACTGTATCTACCACAGCAGTTCCTTCCTTGCTTCCTCGGTGTACTGCCAGCCTTCCGGCGCGCGATTGGTGATGTGGACGCCGCCCTCGGGCAGCATCCAGGCGTCGACCGGCGGGTTCGGGCGTTCGCGGCGTGGGTAGACGGCCAGGGTTTTTGCCCAGTCGCCGTGTCCGGCGATCTCTTCCAGTGCGGTGCGGAATCTCGGCTCCCAGGGGGCGGCGTCAAGGGTGGCGATGAAGCTGTAGGTTCCGTCGTGGCCTTTGATCGGGCGCGAGATGAAGCTGGTCATGTTCAGTCCCGCATCGCGCAGGACGTCCAGCAGGTCGGCGAGTACGCCGGGGCCGGTAACCAGCGGGATGAAGGTGATGATGGTTTCGAAGTCGCCGGCGTCATTGCTGTGGGCGCGGGCGTTGAGTTCCTGGACCACATCACGCGGGGCGATGACAAGGAATTCGGTGTGCGCGCCATCGAAATCCTGCACATGTTCGGCGAGGGTGTCGAGATCGTAGAGTTCGCCGCAGATGCTGGGGCCGAGCGCCACGCGGCCGGGCTTCAGGTCGCGGCAGGCGGCGGCGTTGGAGGATGCGGGTTCGGGCTGCAAATGGTGTTCGGCGATGAACCGGGTGCATTGGGCCAGACCGTGCGGGTGAGCGCTGACGGGGTTGCCGGTGCAGTCGTAGATGCTGTGGCCGCGCACGGTGAAGGCGTTGAAGGCCACGTCCACACTGATCCGGGCGAAGCCGGCCGCGTTGGGGGCGTCGATCAGCGCGTCGAGATTCGGGACCACATAGCCTTCGACGTTGTTTTCCCATGCGATGACGCCCCAGCCTTGGCGCGACTGTACGGCCTGCATGATCGCGGGCACGTCGGGCAGAGCGATGAGGTCGAAGTCGCCGAGTGTGGCGAACTGGTCGGCGGCCGTCATTGCCGCCTGATGGGTGAAGGTGCCCTCCGGGCCCAAGTAAAACAGTTTCATGCGTGCCATAAAGTTCTATGGTAGCGGCCGTAATCCCCTACGCCCGCCGATACGCGACGCATTCCCGGGAATGTATCGCCATATATAGTTACGCGCGCGATTCAGAATGAGTGGGAATGACGAACCAGCGGGCGGGAAGAATGAGCAGGACGACTTGGACCAGTATCAGGCCGTACAGCCAGATGTAGCCGGCATGTTGGGAGAAGAACGGCATGTCGCCTTGGAATCCGGCGACGATGAGCGCTTTGCCGGATGTGGTGGTCAGCGCCATGCCCCATGCGGTCAGTGAGGAGGCGATGAGGTGCAGGGCCAGTCCGACCGCGCCCATGCGCGAACGGGCGCACCATGTCGATAGGCCGATCAGCAGAAACGCCAGCACCAGACCATACGGAATATTCAGTTCCGCACCCATACGGTGGGCGAACGTGCCCACAAAGGCGGAAGCCACGCCCGCCGCAATCGTGATCAACGATTTGACCAGCGCGTTCTGGCGATACGACCACGGACGCAATTCAGTAGTGCTCTTCACAGTCATGCGTTTCAGTATAGGTGGGGATATGACTTGGTGAGGAATAAACTTAGCTCCCCTCAGAGAGGGGAGCTAGAGAGAATGGTCGGCTACAGCCGCACCAAATCACTTACCCTGCTGGGCGGCGTTCTGGCGGCGCTGCTTGGCGCGCCACTTGTACCAGTCCTCACGGCCGAGGATGATCTTGCGCACGCGGATGGACTCCGGGGTGACTTCCACGCACTCGTCCTCGTTGGCGAAGTCCAGGGACTCCTCAAGGCTCATCTTGATCGGCGGGGTCAGGGTTTCGAGCACGTCAGCGGTGGAGGAACGCATGTTGGTCATGTGCTTGGCCAGCGTGATGTTCACGTCCAGCTCGTCGGGCTTGTTGTTCACACCCACGACCTGGCCTTCATACACCGGGGACTGCGGTTCGACGAAGAAGTTGCCACGGGCCTGCAGACGCTGCATGGCGTACGGGGTGGCGATACCCTTGCGATCGGAAACCATGGAACCGTTCTGGCGAATGGTGATGGCGCCAGCCCACGGCGCGTAGCCGGCAGAGATGGAGGAGGAGATGCCGGTGCCACGAGTGGCGGAAAGCAGCGCGGTGCGGAAGCCGATCAGACCACGGGACGGCACGGTGAACTGCAGACGGACCCAGCCGGAGCCGTGGTTGGTCATGCCATCCATACGGCCCTTACGGTCGGCCATGAGCTGGGTGACGGTACCCATGTACTCTTCCGGCACGTCGATGGTGGTGTTTTCCATCGGCTCGTTGATCACGCCGTCGATCTTCTTGGTGACCACCTGCGGACGGCCGACGGTCAGCTCGTAGCCTTCGCGGCGCATCTGCTCGGCAAGCACGGCCAGCGCCAGCTCGCCACGGCCCTGGACTTCCCAAGCGTCGGGACGGTCGGTGGGCAGCACCTTGATGGACACGTTACCGATGAGCTCGCGGTCCAGACGGTCCTTGATCATGCGGGCGGTGAGCTTGTGGTCCTTGCCCTCGGTGCCGGCCAGCGGGGAGTCGTTGGTGCCGAAGGTCATGGAGATGGCCGGATCGTCCACATGGATGAGCGGCAGCGGCTTCGGGTCGTTGGGGTCGACGATGGTCTCGCCGATCATGATGTCGTTAACGCCGGCAACGGCCACGATGTCGCCGGGGCCTGCGGATTCGACCGGGATACGCTCGAGGCCCTGGGTGCGCAGCAGTTCGGAGACGCGGAAGTTCTCGAGGGAGCCGTCCACACGGGACAGGCCGTAGGTCTTGCCCTTCTCAAGGGTGCCGTTGTAGATACGGACCAGACCGAGTCGGCCGAGGAAGTCGGAGGAGTCGATGTTGGCCACGTGAGCCTGCAGCGGGGCGCCCTCCTCGTATTCGGGGGCCGGGATGGTGGAGATGATGGTTTCGAACAGCGGCTCGAGGTTGTCGTTGTCCGGCAGGCCACCGTCGGCGGGCTGGTTCACGGAGGCGTAGCCGGCCTTGGCGGCGCAGTAGATGACCGGCATTTCAAGCAGCTGGTCAAGGTCCAGGTCGATGCCCTCGTGCTGCACGTCGTCGGCCAGGCCGAGCAGCAGGTCGGAGGTTTCGCCGACGACCTCTTCGATACGGGCGTCGGGGCGGTCGACCTTGTTCACGCACAGGATGACCGGCAGCTTGGCTTCGAGGGCCTTGCGCAGCACGAAGCGGGTCTGCGGCAGCGGGCCTTCGGAGGCGTCCACGAGCAGCACGACGCCGTCAACCATGGAGATGCCGCGCTCGACCTCGCCGCCGAAATCGGCGTGGCCGGGGGTGTCGATGATGTTGAGGGTGATGCCCTCCGGGTGGCCGTACTTGGCGGCCAGCGGACCGGTGTATTCCACGGCCGTGTTCTTGGCGAGGATGGTGATGCCCTTCTCGCGTTCCAGATCGTTGGAATCCATTACACGATCCGGCACTTCCTCACGCTCGGAAAACACGTGCGACTGCTGAAGCATGGCATTGACCAGGGTGGTCTTGCCGTGATCGACGTGAGCCACAATCGCCACATTACGGATATCTCCACGAACCGCCATCGAAACCTCTCTTAATACTGATTCTTTTGCGTAATCGTTCGGTACTTGCGTTCTCGAGTACTTAAGTACTTACTCTGAGGTGTTTATTCATACCTACACACAAACCGTCACGATGGTACTCGCACACCTTGACTATGTCGGAACATAGAAAAGCACCTCACAACGGCAGAACTCCCGCGTCCCTTTCGCCGGGACGCGGGGGTTCTGCCGGTAATCAGGCAAATATCTGTTCTCCCGTCATCGACTTCCGTCAGTCTTCGAGATCGAGGCCTTTGCGTTCGGGCAGGCAGAGGGCGGCGACGCAGGCGATGATGAAGGCGGCGGCGAAGATGATGAAGGCCACGGCCTTGTTGCCGCCGGACAGGGTCAGGAACCACGGCATGAGGAGCGGCGCGATGATGGCGGCGATGCGGCCCACCGCTGCGGCGGCACCGGCGGCCGCGCCACGCAGGCGGGTCGGGTAGATTTCCGGGGTCACGGCGTACAGCACGCCCCACGCGCCGAGGTTGGAGGCGGACAGCAGCATGCCGAACACGAGCACGAGGGCCACGGATCCGGCCTGCGAGAACGCGAAGGCGGCCACGGCGGAGACGGCCAGGAAGATGCTCAGCGTCTTGCGGCGGCCCCAGACCTCCACCAGCCAGGCGGCTAGGAAGTAACCGGGCAGCTGGGCGATGGAGATGGCGAGCGTGTAGCCGAATGACTTGGTCAGGGAGCCGAACTGGTCGGCGAGCAGCGACGGCATCCATGTGAACGCGCCGTAGTAGGAGAAGTTCACGAAGAACCACGTGGCCCAGATGGCGATGGTGCGGGCCAGGTACTTGGAGCCGAACAGTTCGCGCGTCTTGATCTTCGGCAGCGGCTTGCCCTTGGGAGAGGTTACCGGGGCTACTCCCCCGGCTTCCTCGAAGTAGCGCACGGCCTTTTCGGCTTCGTCTTCGCGACCCTTGGCTTCGAGGAATCGCACGGATTCTGGGATGTGCACGCGGGTGACGATTGCGTAGAGCAGTGGCAGCGCGCCGATGGCCAGCGCCCAGCGCCAGCCCCAGTCGCCGGTGTTCGGGATCACGAAGTAGCCGATCATGGCGGCGACGATCCAGCCGACGGCCCAGAACGATTCCAGCAGCACAGTCATGCGGCCGCGCTGTTTGGTCGGCGAAAACTCGGAGACCAGCGTGGAGGCGACCGGCAGTTCCGCGCCCAAGCCCAGTCCGATGATCAGTCGGGCGCCGAGCAGCATGCCGAGTGACCAAGATAGGGCCATGGCACCGTTGGCGATGCCGAAGATAATCAGTGTGGCGGTGAACACGGTTTTGCGGCCCACGCGGTCGGCGATGAAGCCGCCCACTGCCGCGCCGATGGCCATGCCGACGAAGCCGATGGACAGCACCCATGACTTTTCGGTCGGGGTGAGGTTGAAGTGCGGGTCGGCGGCGATGGCGGCGACTACGAAGGAGACGAGGCCGACGTCCATGGCGTCGAATGCCCAGCCGATGCCGGAGGCGACGAGGAGTTTGCGGTGCGCCTTGTTGAAGGGCAGCCGGTCGAGGCGCTCGTTGCGGGTGAGCTGCGCGGGTTGCGCTGAAGTGGTGGTGCTCACGTCGTTTCCTTTCTGGTAAGTGGCGTCAGATTTAATGGCGGGTCAGGTCGGTGTAGGACTCTTCGATGGCCAAGCTGATGCGTTCGACTTGTTCGCGGGTCAGCGGCTTGCGGAAGGTCATGCGTAATGCCGATTTGGCGATGGACGGTTCGAGGCCCATCGCCAGCAACGTGGCAGGAATCTCGTGGCGCCCGATGGCGCAGGCCGAGCCGGATGAGGCAGCGATGCCGCGCGCGTCCAGGTCGACGAGCAGCGCTTCCCCGGTGACGCCGGGGAAGATGAAGGAGGCGTGACCGGGCAGACGGCGTTCGGGGTCGCCGGTCAGGTCGGCGCGAGGCGCGACCCGGCGAACCGCGTCGATGAGCATGTCTCGGGACGCGACCAACTCACGGTACTGCGCCTGCATGCGCGCATTCGATTCGTTGAGTCCGATGGCGAGCGCCACGGCACCGGCCACGTTCTGCGTGCCAGAGCGCAGGCCGCGTTCCTGCCCGCCTCCGGACAGCACCGGTTCGATGGGTGTGCGGCCGCGTACCAGCAGCGCTCCCAGACCTTTGGGGGTGCCGAATTTGTGTCCGGATACGGACAGGGCGTCCACATCCCAGTCACGAAAACGAATCGGAATCTGCCCGGCGGCCTGTACGGCGTCTACATGGATGGGCACGCCGTGCGCGTGGGCGATGCGGACCAGTTCCTCCACGGGTTCCACGGTGCCGACCTCGTTGTTGGCCAGCATGGTGGAGACCATCGTGGTACGTTCACTGGCCTCGCCGTCGAGCTCGCGTTCAAGTGCGTCGAGATCGAGATGTGCTTGCGCATCCACGGGAATGCGCACGACTTCGAAACCGAACCATTCGTGCAGCCATGCCGCCGATTGGGCCACGGCCGGGTGCTCGATAGCGGAAATGATAATGCGCGGGCGACAATTTGCCGGCTGTTTGCCATCGGCTTCGGCGAATCCGCAGACCGGCCGCAAGCCCAGTTTGCGCATGCGCGCCATGGCGATGCCTTTGATGGCCAGATTGTCCGATTCGGTGCCGCCTGAGGTGAAGATCACGTCATCCGGCCGGGCGCCCAATGCCGCGGCAAATGATGCGCGAGCCGCGTCCAGCGCGCGGGCCGCGGTTTTGCCGGGCTGGTGCACGCTGGCCGGATTGGCGTAGGCCTCAGTCAGGAACGGGGTCATGGCCTCGATGACTGCCGGGCTCACTGATTCGGTGGCGGCGGCGTCCAGGTACAGTTCGCCGGGTTCACCGGATGCGTTGGGGGTATCGGCCATGACTAGTTCCAATCCAATCCGAGGTCGATGCTGCGCACAGAGTGGGTGAGCGCGCCCACGGAGATCACGTCCACGCCGGTGACGGCCACGGCTGGCACTCGCTCCAGGCTCATGTTGCCGCTGGCTTCCACGATGGCCTTACCGTCGATGAGCTCCACGCCGCGACGGGTGTCGTCGAGCGAGAAATTGTCCAGCATGATGGTGTCCGCTCCGCCGGCGAGCACGGCGGGAATCTGGTCAAGGCGGTCGACTTCCACTTCGATATGCGTGGTGTGGCCCACCTGTTCGCGCACGTGGCGGATCGCGCCGGCCAGGTCGATGCCGCGCGCGGCGAGCGCCGCCAGATGGTTGTCCTTCATCATGACCGCGTCGGACAGTCCGTAACGATGGTTGTGGCCGCCGCCGCAGACCACGGCGTATTTCTCGAACGGGCGCAGGCCGGGCGTGGTTTTGCGCGTATCGACGATGCGGGTGCGCTCGTAGCGGCGCGGCCGGGTGACGGGTCCGTCATAATCATCGCCGTAGATGGCGTTCACCGCGTCCACGAAGGCGGCGGTCATGGTGGCGATGCCGCTCATGCGCTGAGTGAAGTTGAGGGCGATGCGCTCGGCGGTGAGCAGGTCGCGTACCGGGCCTTTCACGGTGGCGAGTATCTGGCCGCGCTGGAATCGCTCGCCGTCCTTGATGGCGGCGGTGACGGTGACGGCCGGGTTCTGTGCGGCGAAGGCTGCGGCGAACACGTCGATGCCGCTCATCACGCCGTTTTCGCGCGCGGTGAGGTGGGCCGAGCCGGTTTCGTCCGCGGGGATGGTGGTCTCGCAGGTGATGTCGCCGTAGGGCGCGTCTTCGGCGAGCGCCGCTTCGACGGCGACGCGGATGATGTGTGATGTGAGCATGGGTCAGTCCTTGATGTAGGCGACGGAGTGGGCCCAGTTGTCGACTGGCTCGCTGTGGTCGGTGCGGGCGTGGGCGCCTCTCGACTCGGTGCGGGCGAGCGCGGCGGTGGCGGCCACATAGCCTACGGTGAGCATGTTGCGGTTCTCCAAAGCCTCAACGCTGCTTGCAGCACCATCGGCGTTTACATCAGCCTGGGCGTTTGCGGCGGCGAGGCCTTGGCCGAGTTCGGCGATGGCGGTTTTCAGTCCGGCCTCGTCGCGCAGCACGCCGACGCCATGCCACATGGTGTTCTGGATGCGGGTACGATTCCACACCTTGTCGGCGGCGGTATCGTCAGCAGCAGCCGTAGCGGCAGGGGCGGCCAGCGCGATCGGCGCATGGTCGAACACGGCACCGGTGGCGGAGTTCAGGAACGGTTCGGGTGCCCAGACCGCGTCGTCACCGTCCGCGACGGCGGCCAGACCGGCGCGGCGTCCGTAGACGAGCCCCTCGAGCAGCGAGTTGGAGGCAAGACGGTTGGAGCCCATGACACCGGTACGAGCGCATTCGCCGGCCGCATACAGGCCGGGAATGGAGGTCCGGGCGTTCAGATCGGTGCGAATGCCTCCCATGTAGTAGTGCGCGGCGGGCGCCACCGGAATCGGCTCCTTGCTCCAGTCGAAGCCAAGCGAACGCGTATAGGCGTCGATGGTCGGGAATCGGTGGGCCAAGAAGCTGGCCAGGTCGGGGTTCTCGCGGGCCATCGGCGAGACGTCGAGCATCACGGGCTTGCCGCCTTGCGCCTGCATCACGCGGAAGTTCTCGCGGGCCACGACGTCACGCGGCGCGAGTTCGGCGCGCGGATCGATGTCCTTCATATACCTGTGGCCATGCTCATCCAGCAGCACCGCACCTTCGCCGCGCACGGCTTCGGAGACGAGGAAGTGCTCGCCCACGGCCATGGCGGTGGGATGGAACTGGTAGAACTCCAGATCGGCGACCTGGGCACCGGCACGCCATGCGACGGCGAGGCCGTCCGCGGTGGCGACCGGCGGATTGGTGGTGTACGGGTACATACGGCCTGCTCCACCGGCGGCCAAGATCACCCGGTCGGCGGCCAGATCCTTGTCCTGCCCGTCGATCAGCAGGTGGACGCCGGCGATGTGGCCGCCCCGCACGATGAGATCTTTGAGGAAGGCGTTCTCGATGATGTGGATGCGCGGGTTCTTGCGCACCATGGCGGAGACGTCCAGTTCAAACACTTTGCCGGTGGCGTCTCCCCCGGCATGCACCACGCGGGCGCGCGAATGAGCCGCTTCCAGGCCGCGCAGCATGTGTCCATGCGCGTCGCGGTCGAAGTGGACGCCGGCCGCGGCGAACTCGCGGACGCGCTCCGCACCCTCACGGGTGAGGATGTCCACGGCCTTCGGGTCGCACAGGCCGTGGCCCGCGGCCATGGTGTCGGCGGCATGCAGCTTCGGGTCGTCGTCGGAGAAGATGGCTGCAGCGATGCCGCCCTGCGCATGATAGGTGTTTGATTCCACCAGTTCGGCCTTGGTTACCAAGGTCACGTCGTGTCCGGTGCCGGCCACGGCCAGTGCCGCGGACAGTCCGGCGACGCCTGCGCCCACGACGACGATTTCAGTGTTGCTCATTGTGTTGCTTTCCTCTGTTTTTGCGTCATCTGCTCCCCTCAGTCCGCTACGCGGACAGCTCCCCTCATGTACGAGGGGCGTCAGGGATGGATCACGGGTGAACGCGCAGCATGCGCTCCAGTGCCACCTTGGCTTCGCGGGCGGTGTCTTCGTCCACGGTGATGCGATTGACCACGTTGCCGGCTTCGAGGTTCTCCAAAGCCCAAGCCAGGTAGGCCGGGTGGATGCGGTACATCGTGGAGCACGGGCAGACCACGGGGTCCAAGCAGAACACGGTCTTGTCCGGGTACTGCGCGGCCAGACGGTTCACCAAATTGATTTCGGTGCCCACCGCAATGGCGGATCCGGCGGGCGCGTTGGCGATCTCCTTGACGATGTACGCGGTGGAGCCAGTACCGTCGGCGGCATCGACCACCTGCATCGAGCATTCGGGGTGCACGATCACCTTGACGCCCGGGTATGCCTTGCGGGCACGTTCGACCTGTTCGACGGTGAAACGCTGGTGCACGGAGCAGAAGCCCTTCCACAGAATCATCTTGGCGCGGGCGTAATCGGCCGGATCGGCGGCGCCACCCTGTGCCTTGAACGGATCCCACAGCGGCATCTCGCTCAGCGGAATGCCCATGGCGCGGGCGGTATTGCGGCCCAGGTGCTGGTCCGGGAAGAACAGCACGCGCTTGCCGCGGGCGAACGCCCATTCCAGCACGGCGTGCGCATTGGAAGAGGTGCATACGATGCCGCCGTTGCGTCCGCAGAACGCCTTCAGTGCGGCGGATGAGTTCATGTAGGTGACCGGGATGATCTGCTGCAAGCCATCGGAGTCCGGCTGGGTGCCGCAGATCTCGCCGAGCTGGTCCCAGCATTCCTGGACCTGGTCGATGTTGGCCATGTCGGCCATCGAGCAGCCGGCGGACAGGTTGGGCAGGGTCACGCTCTGTTCGGGCGTGGAGAGGATGTCGGCGGTTTCGGCCATGAAGTGCACGCCGCAGAACACGATGTGGTCGGCGTCCGGGCGTTCGGTGGCGTTCTTGGCCAGCTGGAAGGAGTCGCCCACGAAATCGGCGTGCTTGATGATCTCGTCACGCTGGTAGAAGTGGCCCAGAATCAACAGTTTGGAGCCGAGACGCTGCTTGGCGTCGGAGATGCGCTGCTGCAGTTCCTCGTCGGAGGCCTTGCGGTATTCGTCCGGCAGCACCTGCTGGCGCGGCGCGTTGGCGGGCAGACGGTCGAGCATCGAGGCACCGGGACCGTAGCTGGGTGTGGTGGTGTCGAAGTGCCATGGGTCCTGGGTCAGTCCTGCATCGCAGGTGCTTTGCGCGCCCAGCTTGGCGATGATCTCGTCAACGGACGGCGCAGTGAATAGTGCGGTCATAGTGGTTCCTTTCCTATATACGTCTGTGATGCCGGCCCGAATCGGGTCGGCGGGAAAAATCAGATGCGCGCGGATGGGATCAGCGCGTCGAGAGCGTCTTCACGCTCGCCTTGTCTGGACAGTTCCATGATGTCGTCGCCATCGGATTCGTGGGGCGTACCGTTCTCGACAGGTCGTTTGGGGATGTAGCGGTAGACGGTGGCCGGTCGTTGGCGGCCTTCACGCATCTTCTCCCCGGTGTCTTCAAGGTCGCCCGAGGCAAGCATTTTGCGGCGGAAGTTCGCCAAGTCGAGGGGTTCGCCGCCAATCGCCTCATAGACGCCGTGCAGTTGGCGCAGGGTGAACGTGGGGCCGAGCAGTCGGGTGGCCACGTCGGAGTATTCGATTTTGGAGCGCAGACGGAGCAGCGCGTAGTCGATGATCTGGCGATGGTCGAACGCCAGCTCGGGCAGTTCGTCTTCGGGGAACCATCGTACGTTGTCACCGTCCTCGAAGCCCGCGGCCTCGGTCTGGCCGACGAGCGCCCAGTACACGACGGACACCATGGGCAATCCGCCATGGGATCGGGTCGGGCCTCCAAAGGTGTACAGCTGTTCGAGGTATCGCGGGTGCAGGTCTGTGGTCGATTCGAGGGCCGCGTAGGCAGACTGTTCCAACGACCGGTCGGAGCGCAGGTCACCGCCGGGCAACGCCCAGCAGCCCAGGAACGGCTGACGGACGCGCTTGACCAGGGGCAACCAGAGACGGGAATGGGCCGAGTTCGCGGCATTGCCGGAATCGGCGGCACTGTTGCCGGTATCGCCTTCCGGGCCGAGTGCCAGAATCACCACTGACACGCCGACCTGTGGCGGTGCGCTGCGGCGCTCGGACACATTGCCGAATCCCATGCCATGCCTCTTTCCATACCGGTTGTTCTCCCTGCATTGAGAGCATAGCACTACTTATAGTCACAATGACCATAAATCACATATCGGATGGTCTAGCGCACGAATATTGGCCAGGTAGCGGGCCCCAATCGCTACGAAATCACGTCCGTATCTTCCGATTTCGACTGTGTCATTTCGGCGACGGACGGGAGGAACGGCGCTAGGGAGGGTAGTTCGTCGAGACTCTTCAGGCCCATTTGGTCGAGGAAGAATTCGGAGGTGACCAAGAGGGCCGCGCGGGATTCGGGGTCCACGCCGTCTTCCTTGATAAGGCCGCGTACCGTGAGCGAGCGAATCACGCCATCGGAGTTGACACCGCGGATCGCGGCCACTTGGGCTCGGGTGACGGGTTGGCGATAGGCCACGATGGCAAGCGCCTCCAGTGCGGCCTGACTGAGTCTCGCAGTCTGGCCGTCAGTGACGAATGATGAGACGACCGGCTCGAACGCGGCGCGACTGGCGAACTGCCAGCCGCGAGCGGTGCGGCGCAGTTCGAAGCCGCGCGGGCGGATGCCACGGGATTCATCGCCCTCATAGTCATCGTGCAGGGCTCGCAATGCCTCTTCGACTGTGTTGCGGTCCAATGCCAAAATACGGGCCAGCTCGGTGGCGGTCTGCGGCTGGTCGGCGACCATCAGAATCGCTTCCAGACAGGCGGGCAGCCCGCCGGGAAAATCGTCTACCGTGAAATCCACGTATTCGGGGCGCGTCTCCTCCACTCCCCTCACCGCGGCCTTTGCGGATTCAGCCGTCGATTCGGCATCCGCCATGTGTTCGGTTGCATTCGTTGCGTCAATCCGTTCAGTCACCAATCGCCGTCCTTACGCAAAATCGCCTTCGGAAATGTTCACGTCGCTCATCGTTTCGTCTACGCCGGGTACCCACCTCAGGTGCAGTTCGGCAAACGGACCATCTTGCTGATACTGCAGCACACCTTGTTTGAAGAACACGAGCACGGCCATGAACCGAGCCACCACCTCAATACGAGAAGCGCAGTCCCGGGTCAATTCGCTGAACGACATCGACTGGTCGCCCTTGGATTCCAATGCCGCGATCAGCCGGTCGCGCACCACCAGCGATTGGGCCCGAAGATCGACCAACGGTACGTGCAGCTGATGGATCGACACTTCGGAGGCGGGCGCGTTGGCGATGACCTGGGCGGCCAGTTGGGCGAGTTCGAGCGGAGTCAGCGTCCATACCAGCTCAGGCAGCATGGCGGCAACGCCCTCGTCCATGGCCGCCGGATGTGGGAATCGGCCGGAGTTGGCGGCGATACGCGCCCGGAAATCACCGGCGGCCTGCTTGTAGGCGCGGTATTGGAGGAGCCGGGCGAACAGCAAATCGCGTTCGCGCAGCACTTCGAGGCTCTGCTCGTCGTGCTGGCTGTCTTCGCCGCCGGGCAGAATCGCCACGCTTTTGGCCTCGACCAGAATAGAGGCGATATCGAGAAAGGCGCTGGCCTCATCCATGTTTTTTGTGAAATCGAGCCCGCGCACGTATGTCAGGAATTCCTCGGTGATCGAGGAGAGGGAAACTTCGGTCAGCTCGAGTCTGTTGTTGGCGATCATGCCGAGCAAGGCATCAAACGGACCGGAATAGACTTCGAGGTTGACCCGGAAGCCGGAAGTGGCGGATTCATCCGTGCTGATTTCGGCTTCCGCGGAGCTCCCCTCAGCCTCGCTACGCGAGCCAGCTTCCCTCAGAGAGGGGAGCCGAGAAAGGGAAGTCTCATTCATCGTTTATCGAAACAATCGTTACGCCACGATGCCGCGAGCAATGAGCTCACGTGCCACCTCACGGTATTCCTTTGATGTCTTGTGCTCAGGGGCATAGACCACCACGGGCGCGGCGGCAACCGTGGAATCGGGCAGTTTGATGGAGCGGGAGATGAACGTGTGGAACACCTTTTCGCTGAACGCCTCGTAAACGCGCTGGCAGACCTCTTCGCAGTGCAGTGTCTTGGTGTACATGGTGATGAGCACGCCATCCACTTCCAATGCGGGATTGATGCGGGACTGCACTTTTTCGATGGACTGCATAAGCAGGGCCACACCGCGCAAGGCGAAGAATTCGGCGGCCACGGGAATGATCACGCCATCAGCTGCGGCAAGCGCGTTCACGGTGAGCAGGCCGAGCGATGGCTGGCAGTCGACGATGATGAGATCGTATTCCGACTTGAGCTTGCGCAGCACGCTGTTCAGGATCTGCTCTCGGCCCACTTCGGTGACCAGCTGGACCTCGGCGGCGGACAAATCGATGTTCGCCGGAATCACATCGATGTTCTCGAATGCGGTGTGCTGCACCACATCATGTGGGTCCACGGAAATATCGAACAGCGCGGTGTAAATCGTGTTCTCCACGGTATTCGCGTTGACGCCCAGTCCCACAGTGGCGGCACCCTGCGGATCGAAATCGACGATAAGCACGCGGCGGCCATACTGGGCCAACGCACCGGCAATATTGATGGAGCTGGTGGTCTTACCTACGCCACCCTTCTGGTTGCACATGGCAATGACACGCGCCGGACCGTGCTGTTGCAGCGGTTCGGGTGCGGGGAAGGTTTCGTATTCACGTCCAAGCAAATCGGTAGGCATACTGTCTACCTTATCAACATCCGGGTTCGCTGGGGGTGCAACGACATACGTTCCTGTCATAGGCAGCGTTCCTTGACGGAATGCGCTGTCTTTATCGCGGGTATCTCGCCAGTCGTCCATCGTTGCCCTCGCCCCCTTTGTCGGGAATACCTGCTCGCCCATCCTAATGTACTCGCCGGGCTCGCCTCGGAACACCGTTTTGCCGCTGGTATTCCAGTGTTCCGAGGTTTATGGATCTCGTCTCGTACTATGTCGATGCGCTTACTCGGTGCGCAGTGCGGTGGCCGGGTCTTGCTTGGCTGCCTTACGCGAGGGAATCAGGCCGCCGATCAGCGTGAGCACCACGCTTAGGATCACCAGCACCACGCCACCGGTCACCGGCAGGGCGGCATTGACGTCCGCATTGCCGATGAAGTGGTGTAGCACGGCGTTGATCGGAATATTGAGCAGCACGGTCAAGCCCACGCCCAACAGGCCGGAGCATAGGCCGATGATGCCGGTCTCCGCATTGAACACCTGGGATACGTTGTGCTTCGAGGCACCCATTGCGCGTAGGATGCCGATTTCCTTGGTGCGCTCCAGCACCGAAATGTAGGTGATGATGCCGATCATGATCGAGGAGACGATCAGCGAGACGGACACGAACGCGATAAGCACGTAGGAAATCACGTTGACGATGGTGGTCACCGAACTCATCATGAGCCCAACGTAATCCGTGTAGGTGATCTTGTCTTTCTTCGAGACGGTGTTGTTGTAGTCGGTGATCGCGTCGGCGATGTGGTCCTTGTCTTCGAAGCTGTCGGCGTAGATGTTGATCGAGCTGGGCGCGTCACGACTCACCACACCGAATGCGGCGAGGTTGTCGTCGTAGGTGCCGGTCGACACGTACTGGTCGTAGATCGCGACAAGCACGTCGTTCGAAGCCGTGGCGATATACGCGTCGAAACTGTCGGCGAGCTGCTGTTCGCTCATCGCGGCCATGGCGGCGGCCTGATCGCCGGCACCCGCCGCGCCAGCGACACCTGCAGCACCAGCACCAGCGGCGTCCGATGCGCCCGTGCCGGACTGCTGCCCGGCGCTCATCATCGACTTGGCCATGTTCGCCTTCTGCGTCACGCCCAGCGAAGCCACGTAGGTGCGCGCGTCGGCCACCTTGGTGGCATCGTCCGAGGGCGAGAACGTCATGCCGTTGAGCACGTTCGTGTTCGGGTTGGCCTTCTGATCGGTAACGATGGCGCTGGAGGCCGCACGGTCGATCAAATCATTGGTCAGAGCGCGCGCGTACCCCACACCAGCGGCCAACGGCGTGGCCGAAGCATCCTTCTTCGCCTTGACGACGCCCACCACCTTGAGTTTGGTGGCCGTTTCGAGGCGCTGTTCGATTTCGTCCTTGTCGTTGCCGATGAAACGGTAGTGGCCGTCATCGCCCTTGACGTACTGGTCGGATGCCGGAATCATGTACAGCGTCTGATCGAGGGCCTTAGCATAGTCGATCTTGTCTTGTGGAGTGCTGACCTTGTCGCCGGCGTTGAGCTTGGACATCATCTCGTGGTAATCGGAGGCGGGCAGCAGGCCGAGCTCGTACAGCGTGGTCAGCGGCACGCTGTTGTTGTCGTCAAGCACCAGCACCACTTCATCCTTGGACTTCGGCCATGAACCGTTGACCACCTGATAGTTGTCGGTGATAACCTTGCCTACGAGCTTGCTGTCGTCCGCTCCCGGCATGATCTCGTTGAACGAGTCGGGCGCGGCGTTCTCATCGGTTTTGCCGGTCAGCATCGACATCTGCTGCGAGGTGATCGACGAGGTGCCGGACATGCCGGACGAGCTTGTGGACGCCATCTGCGAGGCCATCGAGGCAGAGTCGCTGGATCCGATCGTCACGCCGTCCGCATTGACCAGCGTGCCGTCGGGGTCGTGGTCGAACACGGAGAATTTCACGTCATATGTGTACTGGATGCCGGTGGAACCCACATACTGGTGAATCTCGCTCTTGGAATTATCCAGGTATTTCTTGAAGCGGGTCAGGTTGTTTTCGGTAATCGAACTGGTCAGGCTGGACGCCTGCTTGACGCTGCGGTCGTCCGGGTAGATGCCGTCGGTTTTGTGCGTCTTGCCGCCGTATCCGTCATCGCCGCCCATCTGTCCGCCCATCATGCTGCTCAGGTCGAAGGTCTGGGAGTCGACGGTGATCGGGTAGGCGGTCATCGTGTCACGCTGGATGTCACTGATGTATGTGTTCACGCCAGTCGACACCGATAGAATCAGCGCGATGCCGATGATGCCGATCGAGCCGGCGAACGAGGTCAGCAGGGTGCGCGCCTTCTTGGTTTTCAGATTGTTGAAGCTCAACGCCAGCGACGTGGCGAACGACATCGACGCGCGGCCCATCGTCTTGTACACGGCCGGCTGTTCGGCCGTCTCGTCCACGACGAACGGGTCGGAGTCGGAGCGGATCACGCCGTCGCGCAGGTTGACGATGCGCGTGGCATATTGTTCCGCAAGTTCGGGGTTGTGGGTGACCATGACCACGAGGCGGTCCTTGGCCACGTCCTTGAGCAGGTTCATGATCTGCACGGACGTGTCCGAATCGAGCGCGCCGGTCGGCTCGTCGGCCAGGACGATGTCCGGGTCGTTGACCAGTGCGCGGGCGATCGCCACGCGCTGCATCTGGCCGCCGGACAGCTGGTTTGGCTTCTTGTTGATGTGTTCGCCGAGTCCGACCTTCTCCAGCGCCTTGCGCGCACGTTCGCGACGGTCGGCCTTGCCGATGCCGGAAATCGTCAGCGCGAGTTCGACATTCGACAGAATCGTCTGGTGAGGGATCAGATTGTAGCTCTGGAACACGAAGCCGATGGTGTGGTTGCGGTACGAATCCCAATCGCGATCCTTGTATTGGCGCGTCGAGATGCCGTTGATCACCAAATCGCCGTCGTCATACCGGTCGAGGCCGCCGATGATGTTGAGCAAGGTGGTCTTGCCGGAACCCGAGGGACCCAGAATCGCGACGAATTCGCTGTCGCGTAGGTTCAGGCTGACTTTGTCAAGCGCCTGCTGAACGAAATCACCGGTTTTATAGCGCTTCGAGATCGATTTGATCTGCAGCATGAATACCTCTTCCTGGCTGACGGTTCGCTGTTATGTACTGTATTGTCACGCCTTGAATTTCCGGCCGACTTTGGTGCTCCCCCGCCGCGATTCCGCTATGGGCGGACGCGTCGCAAAATGGTGTGTCTCACCGCGCTCTGGGATGTGAGGTCAGATACGTTTCGATCAGGGTTTCAGGGCTTACGTGCGTGTAGATCTGCGTGGTGGTCACGCTGGCGTGCCCGAGCAGTTCCTGCACGGTGCGCACGTCCGCGCCGCCTTGGATCAGGTGCGTGGCAAAGGAATGGCGCAAGGTGTGCGGATGGAGTGGTTTGGTGATGCCGGCCCGCTCCCCGGTTGCTTTGACGATTTCCCATACCGATTGCCGCGAGATGCGCTTGCCGCGTTTGTTGAGAAACAGTGCGCGCCTCTCGGGAATCTTGGCGCTGGAGCGCTGTTCCAACTCGCCACGCCCCGCATTGAGGTATGCGGTGATGGCCCGGCATGCGTAACTGCCCAATGGCACAAGCCGCTGCTTGGAGCCCTTGCCCATGAGTCGCGCGATGTGCTCGTCCAGGTCGATGTCGTCCAGATTCGCACCGGTGGCTTCCGAGACGCGGCAGCCGGTGGCGTACATGAATTCGAGCAGGGCCTTGTCCCGTAATACCACCGGATCGGTTGAGCCGCCGACTGCCGCCGCGTCGAGCAGACGGGTTACCTCGTCCACGGTGAGTACGTCGGGCAGGGTGCTGGCGCCTTTGGGCGCCTTGACTGCGGCCGAAACATCCGCCGTCACCGCGTGCTGACCGAGCGCGAAACGGTGGAATTCGTGGATCGAGGCCAGTCTTCGGGCTTTGGAGCGGGCGGACTCCCCCGCCTGGTCAAGGGCGGCGATGTAGTCTTCGACGTCTTGTTTGGTTATGGCGTCCGGTTCGTGGATGCCGCGGGTTTCGAGCCAATCAATGTATTTGGCGATGTCGGATTCGTAGGCGGTGACGGTGGCCGTGGCGAGCCCTCGCTCCACGCCGATGTGGACGAGGAACTGCTCGGTGAGTCTGGTGAATCCGTTGGTCATAGTGCCCATGGTACAAAGAAACCCCGCTCGGAAGCGGGGTTTCTAGTGTGAAGTCACGACTTCAAGCAATCAGGCCTCAACCGGAGCGTTGACGTCCTCAGGCAGGGCGGCCTTGGCGGCGTCCACGATGGTCTTGAAGGTGTCCGGGTCGGAGACGGCGATCTCAGCCAGAGCGCGACGATCCAGCTCGATGCCGGCGAGACGCAGGCCCTGGATGAAGCGGTTGTAGGTGATGCCCTCAGCGCGGACGGCAGCATTGATGCGCTGGATCCACAGCTTGCGGAAGTCGCCCTTGCGAGCCTTGCGGTCACGGAAGTTGTAGTTAAAGGAGTGCAGCAGCTGTTCCTTGGCCTTGCGGTACAGGCGGGAGCGCTGGCCACGGTAGCCGGAAGCCCTCTCGAGAACAACGCGACGCTTCTTGTGGGCGTTCACTGCGCGCTTGACACGTGCCATAATCTATTCCTCAGCTTTCTAAAGTCTTGTTATTTCCGGGTAAGCCCTATGCTCACTTCTGCAGAAGCTGGTGCAGCTTCTTGGCCTGGCCGCCGCGCAGCACATCGTCGGCGGACAGTTCACGGCGCTTGCGAGCGGACTTGTGCTCGAGGTTGTGGCGCATGGCGGAACCGACATGCTTCACCTTGCCGGTGCCGGTGATCTTGGCGCGCTTGGAAGCGGCGGAATTAGTTTTCATCTTCGGCATTGCTGCCCTCCTTGCTGGTTTGCTTCTTGTCGGAAGTCTTCTGAGAAATCACGGACTGCGCGTCGGCCGCGGCCTGAGCCTGAGACTCCTGCTTGGCCGCGAGACGAGCCGCCTGGCGAGCCTGACGCTCGGCGCGGGACTCGGCGCCACGACGACGCTGCTCGGACTGGGTGTGCACCTTCTTGCCCTTCGGCGCAAGGGTCATGATGATGTTGCGGCCCTCCTGCTTCGGCTTGGACTCGACGGTGCCGTATTCCTCGACATCGTCGGCCAGACGCTGCAGCAGTTCCACGCCACCAATCGGGCGGGAGATCTCACGACCGCGCAACATGATGGTGACCTTGACCTTGTCGCCTCCGTTAAGGAAGCGGGTCACATGGCCCTTCTTCACGTCGAAATCGTGGTCGTCAATCTTCAGGCGGAAACGAATCTCCTTGATTTCCGCGGTGCTCTGGTTGCGGCGAGCTTCACGAGCCTTGATCTTCTCGTTGTACTTGAACTTGCCGTAATCAATGAGCTTGGCGACCGGAGGCTTCGCGTTCGGGGCCACCTCGACGAGATCGAGGTTTGCCTCCTTGGCCAGGTTCAGCGCGACGGAAGTCGCGATGACGCCCACCTGCTCGCCCTTCGGGCCGATCAGGCGTACCTGCGGGACGCGAATCTCGTCGTTAATACGTGGTTCGTCGCTGATGATGACTCCAATCCTCTACTTCAATTCCGTGGCGAGGGCCTTTGCTGGAGTCCTGTTCAATGCTTTGGGTTCATGGCAAGCCAAAGCCCGCGCCAATATGCGCTCAGCTTCTGCAGACGCATATCAGTTCTTTGCGTCATTCCTGATTACGCGTTGTATATCGCAATCGCTAGGCTGTTTGCCTTGAACCCGAGGCCTTGAAAGGCTTCCAGGTGGGGTTGCCCCGCTTTCTTGATTTCTCAAGCCAAATAGAAAGTCTACCATACGCCCGGACATTCGCGGTCCGTGTGTCGAACCTACTGCACGGCGCGCAGCAGACCGCCGAAGCCTTCGTCTTTGAGAATCTGCCGATATGGGCCGGCCTCATCGGCGATGATTTGATCGATGGCATGCATGCCGAGTACTTCGACCGGCGCCTTGTCGTCGGTGAGAATAGTCGACGCTGAGTCCGGTTCGTTCACCTTCCGGAATCGAGAGGCGACCTCTTCCATATACCATTCGAGATCTTCGCTGCCGGTGCGCTCGTAGGTGGTCTCACGCAGGTTGAGCGCCTTGGAGGCCTGCTGCATGGAGTTCTCTTCGGAGCCGGAACCCGGCTTCTTGGCGAACAGTTCACGGTTCGTGGTGTTCGGCACGTCGGCCGTCAGTGTGTTCCCATTGCCGAACACGCTGGCGATGGTATCGCTCAACGCCTCGTTGATCGAACCTTGGCCGTCCGAGATCATGTTCATGTTCACCACCATCACGCCGCCGGGGTTCAGGTGCTCTCTGACCATGGTGAAGAACTCGGTGGAGCTCATCTGGAAGGGAATGGTGATGTCCTGATACGCATCGACCATGATCACGTCGTACTTGTCATGCGAGGCGGCGAGCCAGGCTCGGCCGTCATACGTGGTCACGGGGATGTCGGCGGGCTCATCGAAGTATTCGCCGGCCAGATCGGTGATCTTCTGGTCAATCTCCACGCCGGTGATGTTCATTTTCGGATAATACTGCTTCAGCTGGCGGGCGTAGGTGCCGGTGCCCATGCCGAGGATCAGCGCGGAATTGGCATTGTCGGCGAGCGCCGGCGCAGCCAGGGCCGTGTCGTAGTACATACCTGTCAGTCCTTTGTCTTTCATCGTGTCGGACTGCACGCCGAACAGCACGTTGGTGGACAGGATCGTGCGGTCGGAGAGGTTCTTGACCTGCAGGTAGTTGTAGATGGACTCGCCCTCATAGGCCAGGTTGGTTTCCCAGAACGCGAAGCCGGTCAGGGGCGAGACGCAGGACGTGGCCACGAAGATCACGGCGCTGACCACGCAGGCGATGCGCTTGGCCTTGATCGAGATGAAGTAGATCAGCGGACATGCCGGAGAAGAATTCGGTGATGTAGAGGAATATCTTTGATTTGAGAATCGGCCGTTCGCTTGCCTCGGTGATCTGTGCCATCGCTCCGCTCCCCTGCCTGTGCGCCTATCGACTACTGTTCTGATGCGTAGCCTATCAGCATTTTCCCGGCCGATGGGTGGATACCGGCTACAGTAGGCATCATGACTCAGGTATGCGTGATTTTTGGTGCGGGCGAATACTATGCGGGCACGCCCGTGGTGCCGGCCGGCGCGTATGTGATTGCGGCCGATGGCGGGCTCGACCATACGCGCCAGTTGGGTATCGTGCCCGATGTGGTGGTGGGCGACTTCGATTCGCTGGAGGGCCGGCCGCCCCGCACCGATGTGCGCACCATCGCGCTGCCCGCGCTGAAGGACGATCCGGACATGCTCTCCGCGCTGAAGGTCGGTTGGTCGGCGGGTTGCCGCGAATTCCATGTCTATGGCGGTTTGGGCGGCCGCATTGACCATACGATTTCCGGCATTCAACTGATGGCATTATTGGCCCGGCATGGGGCAAGCGGGTATCTGTATGGTGATGGGCTCATCGTCACGGCCATCACCGATGGTAGGCTTTCGTTCCCCGCGCATCCGGTGCCCGAGGACGGCCGCATGGTGTCTGCGTTCTCCCACTCCGATGTTTCGCTTGGCGTGAACGAGCCGGGGCTGAAATATGAGCTTAAAGACGGCACGCTGACCAATACGGTGGTGCAGGGGGTAAGCAACGAGTTCCGCGACGGCGTGGACGCGGCCATCAGCGTGGAGCATGGCACACTGATCGTCACCTTCCCCATCGAGGTGGCGTTGCCTCAGGTGAGTCGATTCCACGAATTTGGCGGCGATATCGGCGAGCTGGACACCGCAGTGTCCAAGCTGCTGGTTCGCTGACTTGCATGCCGCGCGCTTGCTCATGATGATTCGAGACATTCCTCCAAAGGAGAGGAAAAATCACATGTCGGTTGCGGGCAATCCGAATTGTGAGCGCTCACAGAAAATACGGCATTTTTGCCCAAAACGCACGCTGAAACGTTGCCATGTGTACAGAGTCGGCATTACAGTAGCAACTGTTGGTAAACAATGGCCCGGTGTGCCAAAGCGCGCCAAGGCCACCCTACAAGGGAGAATTACATGACAGTTAAGATTGGTATCAACGGCTTCGGTCGCATTGGTCGTCTCGCCTTCCGTCGCATCTTCGAGCTGCAGGCTCGCGGCGGCCAGGCTGGTGACATTGAAGTTGCCGCCATCAACGATCTGACCACCCCGGCTACCCTGGCTTACCTGCTGAAGTACGACAGCACCCACGGCACCTTCCGTCATGACGATGGCACTCCGGTTGACGTCAAGGCCACCGAAGACTCCATCATCGTCGACGGCAAGGAATACAAGGTCTACGCCGAGAAGGACGCCAACAACATTCCGTGGGTCAAGAACGACGGTGTTGAGTACGTGCTCGAGTGCACCGGCTTCTACACCTCCGCCGAGAAGTCCCAGGCTCACATCAACGCTGGCGCCAAGAAGGTCCTGATCTCCGCCCCGGCCAAGGATGACACCACCCCGACCGTTGTGTTCGGCGTGAACCACGACATCCTCAAGGCTTCCGACGTGATCGTCTCCGCCGGTTCCTGCACCACCAACTCCATGGCCGCCATGGTCAAGCTGCTGGACGAGAAGTTCGGCATCAAGGCCGGCTTCATGACCACCATCCACGCCTACACCGGCACCCAGATGCTGCTCGATGGCCCGCGTGGCACCAAGACCGGCCGCAACCTGCGCGCCGCCGCCATCAACACCATCGCCCACTCCACCGGCGCTGCCAAGGCCATCGGCAAGGTCGTTCCGTCCGTGAACGGCAAGCTGCAGGGCCACGCCCAGCGCGTCCAGGTTCCGGACGGCTCCGTCACCGAGCTGACCACCGTTCTGAACACCGAGACCACCGCCGACGAGATCAACGCCGCCTTCAAGGCTGCCTTCTCCGACACCGATTACTACGGCTACAACGATGAGGGCATCGTCTCCTCCGACATCCTCGGCGACACCCACGGTGGCGTGTTCGACCCGACCCAGACCGACGTCAACACCATTGATGGCGTGACCCTGGCTCGCACCGTGTCCTTCTACGACAACGAGTACGGCTTCACCTCCAACATGATCCGTACCCTGCTGTACTTCGCTGAGATCTCCGAGTGAACCATTGCGGTCTAGGCCGCTACGGTTCGTTTGAGAACTAAGCTGTGAGACCCCCGCCTTGTGCGGGGGTTTCTTCGTAGTAGAACGGTAATCATGGCAAAGAAAAGCAAGCATGATAAGGGCGCGGGTTCCACTCCGGCGACAGTCCAACTGGAGAAGGCGGGCGTGGAATTCCACGTATACGAATACGAGCACTCCAACGACCATATGGATGACGGCTACGGCGTGGAGGCGGCCACCAAGCTCGGCTTCGACGAGCATCAGGTGTTCAAGACGTTGATGGCGGACACCGGTGCCGAACGCGTGGTGGGCGTGGTACCGGTGAGCGGTCATATGGATTTGAAAGCCTTGGCTGCAGCCGTAGGTGCCAAGAAGGCCTCTATGGCCGATCCCAAGGTGGCGATGCGTGAATCCGGTTATGTGGTTGGCGGCATCTCGCCGTTAGGCCAGAAGACACGTCATAAGACTGTGTTGGATGAAAGCGCCCTGCAATTCGACCAAATTCTGGTCTCCGGCGGCAAGCGAGGCCTGTCTGTGGGCGTGAATCCACAGGACCTGCTCAAGGTCTTGAACGCCGTTGCCGCACCAATCGGCACGTGGTGACCGTTCTTGGCTCCCCTCACGGAGGGGAGCCAAGAATGACTACTTCTTCCTGCGCAACTCCGCCGGCAGCACAAAGTGCATGTTTTCTTTGATGGTTTCGACGGACTTCATACCGGTGAAGCCCAAGTTTTGCAGAGCGTCAATCACACCGGACACCAGTTCGTCCGGTACGGAGGCACCCGAGGAGATACCTACGGATTCCAGACCCTCGAACCATGCCGGGTCAAGCTCGCTGGCATCATCCACGCGATACGCTTTGCCGCGCTCCCCCAAGCCCTCCTGCGCCACCTCCATCAGTCGCACGGAATTCGAGGAGTTGGCCGATCCGACAATCACCACGCAATCGGACTGCTGGGCCACCAGTTTGACCGCAGCCTGACGATTCGACGTGGCATAGCAGATATCCGAACTCGGCGGCTCTTGAATCCAAGGGAATTTGGCCTTCAGCGCGGCAATGGTATCGGCGGTCTCGTCCACGCTCAACGTGGTCTGCGAGAGCAGCACCAGCTTGGTGTCGGGCGCAAAATCCAGCGAATCGACATCCGATTCATGCTCGATCAAGTGCACGTGTTCGGGGCTCTCCCCCACTACACCGACCGCTTCATCGTGACCTTTATGCCCGATATAGACGATTTCATACCCCTCGCGCACGAAACGCAGCACCTCACGGTGCACCTTACCCACCAGAGGGCAGGTGGCATCCACCACATGCATGCCACGACGTTCGGCTTCCGCCTTCACTACCGGAGATACGCCATGGGCGGAAAACACCACCGGAATACCCGCTTGGGCAGCAGCATCCGGAATCTCCGCCAATTCCTGGACGAACACCGCGCCTTGCCCGGCCAAGTCCTCGACCACATGCTTGTTGTGCACGATCTGCCGGCGCACATATACCGGGGGCAGCCCATCCTCGCGCGTCCGCTTTCCGGAAGCCTCCGCGGCTTTGAGAATGGTCTGTACGGTAAGAATCGCACGGTCCACACCCGCGCAGAAGCCTCGCGGATCAGCGAGCACAACGCTTTTGGTCATCGGAACCTCCTGAACGTCAATAGTGTTTTCCAGTGTAAGGCAGGGATTACAGGAATCTGCCGTCACAACTTTTCCGCGTCTCCCACAAATCACCGGTTTCCAAGGAATCCACGTGCTTCTCGCATGATGGTGTGAGACTCGTCACTCCACGTATTGCTACCGTGTTTATACGAATTGTTTATTATATGCCGCATATCGCCAATCCCCGCCTCGATAGAGGAGACGCGCTAGACTGGGGCCAGCGATAGCAGGAGCTACCGGCCCACCAACCTCACTACGGGAGTGATTCCATGACGAGTAAAACACCACGCACCGGAAATCAGTATTCGATTCACTATGGCGATTATTCCGCCGTCATCTGCGAACTCGGCGCCAAGATTCGCCGATTCGATTATCAAGGCAAGGAAATTTTCTGCCCGTTCGGCGTCAACGACCTGACCCCCACCTGTAACGGTTATGTGCTGGCCCCGTGGCCAAACCGCATCGAAAACGGCGAATACGATTTCAATGGCAAGCATTACTGCGCGCCGGTTAACGAATATCATCCCGCACCGCGCAACAATGCGAACCACGGATACGCCTACCACTACATGTGGAAGCTTGAATCGTTGACCGATAGCGCCGTGACGCTTTCGCTGCGCTTCCCCAACTTGGACGGATACCCGTTCGATGTGACCGTGACCGTCACCTACGAACTCGGCGACAACGGCATGACCGCGACCGTCAATGCCCGCAATGATGGCGACGAACCGGCACCGTGGGCTCTCGGCCTGCATCCGTGGCTGGCCAACGGCAAGCAGGGCGCAACTGCCGCCGAACGCGATGCCGACTCCGCCGCCTGCCACCTGCAGATTAAGGCCGCCAGTCATGTGACGGTGAACGAGGCGCTGATTCCCACCGGCACCGAACCGGTTACCGGTATCTACGACCTGAACGATGGCCCGACGCTCGAAGGCCGCGCCTTTGATGATGCCTGGGTTGACGTGGAGCGTGCCGCCGATGGTACGACCACCACCACATTCACCCGCCCGGACGGTATCGAAGTGAAAATCATTGGCGATGAGACGATTAATGCTTGGCAGTGCTACACCGCCACTGGCGCACCGTTCGCCGAGCATCCGTATGGCATCGCCGTCGAGCCGATGACCGCCCCGGCCAATGCCTTCCGCACTGGTGACCACTTGGTGACGCTCGCCCCCAACGGCGACTACACCACTGTGGTCCGCTACGAAGTAGTCCAGAAGTAGTTCTGTTACGCTGGCTCCCCTCCAGAGGGGAGCCAATTTTTTATCCTTATGTGCCGCCGCGTCTTGGGACTTATGCGATACGATTGTGAGCGATAACAATTTGTTCCACAAAGGAGTGTGCACTATGGCTTTGAAGCCTCGCACTGGTAACCAATATGTCATCTCGTCCGGCGAATGGAGTGCCGTCGTCACCGAACTGGGTGCCAGCCTGCGCGAGCTGAAGTGGCGCGGCGAAGACCTCATCGTCCCCTTCGACCCGAACAAGGTCATTCCCTGCTGCAACGGCTGGGTGCTGGCACCGTACCCGAACCGAGTGACCAATGGTCAGTATTCTTTCGATGGCGAAGACTACCAGATGCCGATCGACGAGTTCGACCGCCAATCCTCCCTGCACGGCTATGCCTACCGCTACATGTGGGAGCTCGTTGATTTGCAGGAATCACACGTGACGCTCTCCTGGCGCTCCCCCGACATCGCCGGCTACCCGTTTGATATCACCATCACCGCCACTTATGCACTTGACGAGAACGGTCTCACGGAAACCTTCACCGTGCACAACAACGACAGCGTGAAGGCACCGTGGGCATTTGGCATCCACCCGTGGCTGGCCAACGGCAAGCACGCCACCGGTCAGGCCATTACCGCCGACAACGAGCCCTGCCGTCTTGAGCTGCACTGCGACACCCACGTGACCGTAGACGAACACTTGCTGCCCACCGGTGAAGAGCCGGTTTCCGGCATCTTCGACCTGCGCGATAACCCCACGCTGGAGGGACGTGGCTTCGACGATGCCTGGACCGATATCACCAACCGCGGTGAAGACGGCAGCACTTCCGCCGTGTTCACCCGCCCCGACGGCATCAAGGTCACGCTGACTGGCGACAAGACCATCAACTCCTGGCAGGTGTGCACCGGCAACGAAATCGGCGAGAAGGCTCGTCAGGCCGGCGTGGCCGTCGAACCGATGACCGCCTACGCCGACGCCTTCCGCACCGGCAAGGATCTGGTTGTGCTCGAGCCGGGCGATGACTACACCACCGTGGTCACCTTCCACGCCGAACAAATCTGAAAAACCGAATAGCCAAGCCTGACGCTCATCGCCACATGGACACCCGTGTTGCATCACGTCGTGCTCATGTGGCATAATTCCGAAGGCTTATTTTTTTACTGCAGCAAAGGAGTCCATCATGGGCATGCGCGGACGTAAGCGCAAGAATCGTCGTAAGAAGGCCGCCAACCACGGCAAGCGTCCTAACGCCTGATTCTTCGCGTTTCTTATGGAACGCTCAAGGCCCGTCTGATGATACATCAGACGGGCCTTGTTGTATATGTCGTTACTTATCTTCGCCGCAGCAGTGATCAAGCGTGGCCTTGAGCCGGGCTATCAGACATTCGGGTGCCACATCCGGGCGCAAGTAGGCACGCAACGCGGCAATCAACGCCTGTTCACGCTCGTCGCAGCAGGTACGGGGGTCAAAACAGTCGCCCTCCGTAACGATATGCACGTCCGCCTGGACCGACGCAGAGGCCGAGCCGGTATCCACTGAACGATGATGCACCGCCGTGATATGCACTTCGGTCTGGCTGACCATGCCATCGGCCCCCGTACGGGTTATGGAGATATGGCGAGTACGCTCTACCGGCTGATCGTTCATCAGATCTCCTTTCCCGAAAGCTTGCTTGACTGTTGTGGCGTGCGGGCGCCAGTCGCATGACTATGTCTCACTGCGGCTTGCGTGTCGCCATTGCTACCAACAGTTTGTTCACTACTTCCATTATGGCCGGAATCGGCGATTCGACCAACGTTTTCGCCCAACTTCGCGGATGGTGAACCAGCCGACGAACCAGTCACGTACCCGCGCTCTTTCGCATACGAGGCGAGCTCACGCTTGAGTTGCGTGCGGGCGCGATTCAGGCGGCTCATCACCGTGCCGATTTTCACGCCCTGCTCATCGGCCACCTGCTGGTAGGACTTGCCGTCGATGGCGGCGTCGATGAACACCTGCCGGCGTTCCGGCGAGAGTTTGGCGAGCGCGGCCATGATTTCCTCGGGCGCGAAGGCGTCCAAATATTCCTCTTCAGCGGACTTGAGCCCGTCCGACGTATGTTCGGCGGCATCGTAAATGTCCCAGTCGTCGTATTCACCGGTGGAGTCGTTGGCACGCTGCGGGCGCCGCTTGGCCTTGGCATACTGGTTGAAGTAGGCATTGCGCTCGATGGTGGTCATCCACGCCTCGAAGTTGGAGCCCGGCTGGAATGAGTCGAAGGCCTTGAACCCGCGTTCGAAGGTGTCCTGGACCAGATCCTGCGCGTCATCGGGATCGTTGGTCAGCCTCATCGCCTGCCGGTACAGTGCATTGACGGCGGGCATGGCGAGCTGTTCAAATCTGGCGCGCTTGGCTGCCATGGACTCGCCCGATCCGGCTGACTGCCCGGATTGCATAGTTGCTTCGCTTGTCGTCACGTTTCACCATTCTAATCAAATCATGTGCCCATATCGTGGTCGATGACGTGTGAGCCACAACACGCTGCACCCCACCTGTAGAATGGCGTATCGGCTAGATAATAGGGAGTAACAATTATGGCTTTGACTTTGGCTTCGGCCGCTGACCTGCTCAAGGAACACCATCTGCTGCGTGAAATCATCCAAGGGGATGTCTGGACCGACGACCCGGCCCGTATCGCTTCGGCGGATGAGCCGTTCGCCGGCATCACCTACGACACCCGCAAGGTCACGCCGGGCACCCTGCTGTGCTGCAAGGGCCAGTTCAAGGCCGAATATCTGAACGGCATCGACGAAGCCGGCCTGGCCGCATACGTGGCCGAAACCGAGTACTCAGCCGCAACCGCCACCCCCGGCCTGATCGTCAACGACGCACGTAAGGCGATGAGCCTGCTGTCCGCCGCGTTCTACGGATATCCGCAGAACGAGCTCACGGTCATCGGCGTCACCGGCACCAAGGGCAAGACGACCACCTCGTACTTCACGCAGGCGCTTATCAACGCCGTCTCCGGCGGCAAGGCCGCATTGTTCTCCTCGGTCGATAATTGCCTTGACGGCCACACCTACGTCGAATCCGATCTGACCACACCCGAATCGATGGACGCCTTCCGCATGATGCGCGAGGCGGCCGATAACGGTATGAAGTATCTGGTGATGGAGGTCTCCTCCCAGGCGTACAAGGTGGACCGCGTCTATGGCCTGACTTTCGATGTGGCCGCGTTCCTCAACATCTCCCCCGACCACATCAGCCCGATCGAACACCCCACGTTCGAGGATTACCTGTATTGCAAGCGCCAGATCATCGTCAACGCGAAGTCGCTGGTACTCGGCGCGGACAGTCTGCACGCCGATCTGTTGCGGGAGGACGCGGAGGCAGCCGGCATCGGCGTGACCACCTTCGCCCTGCATGACGCGGATAATGCCGGCACCAGTGCGGACGTCGTCGCCTGGCCCGCCGACCCGGCGCACGCCTCCTTCCACATCGCCGACGGAGATCAGACCCTTGGCGACTACCATCTGTCCATCGATGGCGACTTCAACTACCTCAATGCGGCGGCGGCCATCGCCATCGCCCATGCGGCTGGCGTATCGCTCGATGACGCCGGCGCACTGCACGCCATCGAATCCGTACGTATCGCCGGCCGTATGGAACAGTTCCGCGATCCGCAGTCGAACACGCTCGCCATCGTCGATTATGCGCACAACTACGCATCCGTCACCGCGCTGCTTGACTTCGTCTACGAGCGTTGGGGCGAGGAAAACCCGCGTATCACGCTGGTGACCGGATCGGCCGGCAACAAGGCCTACGATCGTCGTAAGGAAATCGTCGAGGCTGCCGAGAACCGCATCGCGAACTTCATTTTCACCGCCGAAGATACGGACACCGAGCCGTTCATCGACATCTGCATGGAAATGCAAGGCTACATCACGAACAAGGATGTGGCCTCCACGGTGATTTCCGACCGTCCGACGGCCATCACCAACGCCATTTACGATGCCCGTGCGCACGCCGACCGATTCAACATCCTGCTGATCATCGGCAAGGGCAACGAGCGTTGGATCAAGGACCATCACAAGCATGTGCCGTTCGACGGCGACGATCACGTCGTCGAACGCATGTTTGGCTTGTGACGGGATTCCGGCCAATCAGATCCTGATCGGATCCCGATTAGCCCACATCAGATCACGCGCAATACGACCAAACCAGAAACACGACATACGGATACGAACGAAAAAGGATAGCTGAATCGTAATGATCACGTTGGAGAAAGTTGACGGAGCCACACTGGAAGCCGAGGCCGAGAAGGCCGGCATCACGTTGCCTATCGAACAGACCAAGGTTTGGTCTGGTTTTCAGGCGGATATCGACGGACGCACACCATGGGGCGATTATCTGATCAAGCGTGATGGTGAATTGGTCGCCGTGATCTCCTTTATCGATTTTGAGACGCACGGTTATCATTATCTGCGCTCGATGCATGGGCCGGCGTGGGTCGCCAAGCCCACCGAGGCTGAGGAGCGCGAGGTCGTCGACGCCATCGTGGACACCGTCAAGAAGGCCGACAAGAACATCGCGTTCCTGCGTATCGACACCTGGTTCGCCGATGGTACGGAGAAGGTGCTGTCCACAGTGCCGTACGACCAGACCGTGGTCATCGACGTCACCGGTGGCGATGATGAGATTCTGGCTCGGATGAAGCGTCGTGGACGCCGTGACGTGCGCAAGTCTCTGCGCGAGTGCCCGGCCGAGGTTGCCGATGAGACGGATAAGGCGCTGGCCGATTTCTCCGAATATTACGATGTGATGGTCGAGACCGGCCAGCGCGATGGATTCACGCCTGCTCCGATGAGCGACTATTCCGATATGATCGGCGCGTTGGGTGCCGACCATTGCCGTGTGTTCGCCGCACGTATTGAAGACCGTGTGGTGGCATGGTCGATTGTCACCGTGAACGGCACGCATGCGGTGCGCTACTATGCCGGCATGCGCAACGAGGTTATGCGTCTGCATGTGACCGACAAGCTGCTGTATTCCGAATGCTGCATCCTGGGCTCGCAGGGTATTACTGAATACGATCTCATGGGCATCGGCTCCGATTTCGCGCCGTCGCTCAAGGGGCTTAACGAGTTCAAGTGCAAGTTCACCGAGGAAATCACCCCGGTGGCCCCCGCCCGCGACGTACCCATCAAGAAGGTCTTCTACAAGACTCTGCAGACTGTACAGGGCGTGCGCAAGGCATTGCGCTAATACCTCCCCGCTCCCGCTGGCGGGAGCTGTCGAACGAAGCGAGACTGAGGGCGGTCTTTCGATATGGACCGCCCTCTGTCACCTGTGGTACCAGTTCCTGCCAGCGGGAACCATTCGTTTATCGTTCGAGTTTTTGACTCACCACGGCTGTTACGCCGTCGGCTCTCATGGTTACGCCGTAAAGCGCGTCGGCAATCGACATGGTGCGTTGCTGGTGCGTAATGATGATGAGCTGCGCATGGGCGCGTAGCTCATTGAACGCATTAATCAAACGGGTCAGGTTCACGTCGTCCAACGCGGCCTCGACCTCGTCCATCACATAGAACGGGCTGGGGCGGGCGGTGAAAATCGCGAACAGCAGCGCCAGCGCGGTCAGCGAACGTTCGCCGCCGGACAGGAGGCTCAGCTGTTTGACGCGCTTGCCGGCCGGGCTGGCCTCGACCAGTACGCCGGTGGTGAGCATGTCTTCCGGGTTTTCCAGGCGCAGTCGCCCGGTGCCGCCTGGGAACAGCGTGGCGAACATCTGCTCGAACGCCTCGGCGGTATCGTCGAACGCGGATTTGAACACCTGGACCATCGTGGAATCGAGATCCTTGATGAGCTGCATCAAATCGTCACGTGATTTGACCACATCGTTGCGCTGATCATTGAGATACTTGTTCCGCTCCTCAAGCGCTTCGAATTCCTCGGTGGCCAAAGGGTTGATCTTGCCGAGTGCGGCCAGATCGCGGCGAGCCTTATCGAGACGCTTCTTCTGCTCCTGACGGTTATACGGCACGGTCTTAAAGAGGGCGGAATCGCCGTTGGTGCCGGCCTCTCCCCCGGTTTCTCCCTCTTCGGTCCCAGCCTCAGCTTCCGTCTCATCCAACGGCACAGGGTTGCCCTCATCATCCAGTACGGGCACCGGCTGTTCGGGGCCGTAATCACCAACCAATTCCTCCAAAGTGAGACCGAGTTCGTCGGACACTTTCTGCATGAGCTGCCCGGATTCGGCGGCCAACCGTTCGCGGTTTACATCCAAGGCATGTTCGCGCCCGGTCAGATCGGTGACCTTGGGCTCGATCTGGTTGCGCTGCGCGCGCAGGGCCTTGAGTTCCTCGTCATGGCTGGAGGCGGCGGCCTGCAGCTCGTCTCGTTTGGCGGCCACGTCATGCAGCGTATGCTCTACCATGGCGGCCACTGCTCGCGCGTCATCGGCCACGCCTTGCAGGTGTGCGGCCTGCTCGCGTCTGCGATCGTTCAACGCCTCGATGCGGGCGCGGCGTTCGGCGGTTTCTTTGGCGTTGTCCCGCAGCAGCCCGGCCTGTCGGCTCAGTGACTCCCCTTTGCGGCTTGCTTCGGTCCACGCGATTTTTGCGGCGACCTCATGCTCGCGAGTCAGGTTCAGTTCGCGCTCCAGCGTGCGTTCGCGTTCATCGAGTTCGTCGAAATCGGCATGTTCCGCTGTGGATTGCTGGGCCGATGCCAAAGCGCGATTGAGGTCGTCAAGCTTGAGCTGATGCTCGTTGCAATTCTCTTGGGTCTCGGTGATTTTCCTATCCAGCTGCTCGAGCTGACGGGTGAACGATGCGACGCGATCTGTGGCGGATTTCAGAGATTTCTCCGCCTGCTGGGCTTTGAGCCGGGCTTCGGTGCGTTTGGCGGATTCCTGGTCGACGAGTCGAGCCGCTTCATCGCGCTTGGTTTTGGCCTCGGCCACTTGCTCAGCCATTCCGCCGTCTTGGGCGGTCAACTGTTTGACCTGTGCCAATGCTTTGTCTCGGCGGGCGGCCAGAGACAGGTCCGATTGAGAGATTGAAGAGCCGCCGACCGCCGCCACGCCGTGTGTGAAGGTCTCGCCGTTCTTGGTGACGGCCCGCATGGCTTCGCCGAATGCCACAATCTGTTGGGCTTCGTCGGCGGTGCCGGCCGCAGCTACATCAGCCAGCAGGAGACGCACGGTGCGCACGACCGCTTCGGCCTGTGCCGGGTTCTCGGCATCCGGGTTCGCGGTGACGAGTGCTGCCAGCGCGTTGCCCGATTGCGGGGCGGCCCCCGCGTTCTCGGCGCTACTCTCCTCCGACTCCGTGCCCGGCTCTGTGGCGGGATCGCCGGCAATGCTCGCGGTCAGCACCACGGCTTTGCCGAGCTTATCTTCCCGAGCGCGTTCGAGGGCGTGCAACATGTTGCCTGCCGCGGGTACCACGATGGCGCTGGCATACTGGTCGAGCGCGTGGGCCACGGCTTCTTCCCAGCCTTCGGCCACATGGATGAAGTCGGTGAGTCGGCCAAGCGAGGCCACGTCCGTATCGCGCTCCAACGATCCGGAGGCATTGCGGCTGTCTAGCGTGTCGGCAAGCGCATCGGCCTTGGATTTGAGCGAGATGATCTTGGACTGTATCTCGCGCTGCTTATCGGCGCGTTCATTCAGTCGTTCGCGGCATTCGGCGAGCGTTGCACGTGCGGCGTCCAATGCGGCACCGTCATCGTCGGCAATGGAGTCCGCTTCGCTGCGCAATGCGTCCAGCTGTTGCTGGGCATCGTCGCGCTGGGAAGTCAGCGAGTCGCGTTGGGAGGCGTAATCCTTGGCGCGGCTGGTCGCCAGTTGTACGGCGGATTCCTCGCGGGCGATGAGTTCGCGCAGTCGGGCGATTTGCGCATCGCGTTCCTGTGCGGTTTTGCGCAGTTCCGTCAAGGTCTGGCGGACTGAGGCAAGCTTTTTCTCGTCGTCGGCGCGTTCCTCGGTGGCCTTGTCGAGTGCGATGCGCGCATCGGCCACGGCCTTGGTTTGTGCCGCTGCCTGAGACTCCAGTTCCTCGGCTCGTTTGACAAGCATGCCGGGATCCTCACCGAAGTTGGTGACGATCTGGCCGGCGAGTGACCGGCTGCGCTCTTCGGCCAACTGGGCGAGCGCGTTCAGTCGTTCACGGGTCTGCGAGAATTCATGCCAGTATTGGTTGGCCTTGGCGATGGCCGGACTGGATTCGGAGCTCAACGCCTCGACCTGTTCGATGCGTACTTTGACTTGGGCGAGTTCACGTTGGGCGACGGCCAGCTGGTTACGCACAGCGCCAAGCTCTTGACGTACCGTGTCGCGACGGCTCATCGAGCGTTGAGCGTCTTCGGCGTACAGGCGGGCTTGGGCGTCGCGTACGGATATCTGAATCGCGTCGGCGCGCCGGGAGATACGTGCCTGGCGTCCGAGGGGGCCGAGCTGACGGTGAATCTCCCCCAGCAAATCGTCGAGTCGGCTCAGGTTCGTTTCGGTATTGGCCAGCTTGCGCAACGCGCGTTCCTTGCGCTTGCGGTGCTTCAGGATGCCGGCGGCCTCTTCGATGAACGCACGGTGGCCGGACGGGTCGGCCTTCAGAATCGCATCCAATCGTCCCTGGCCTACGATCACATGCATCTGCTGGCCAAGACCGGTATCGGAGAGGAGTTCCTGAATGTCGAGCAGGCGGCATTGCGAGCCGTTGATCGCGTATTCGGAGCCTCCGTTGCGGAAGATGGTGCGGGAGATGGTGACTTCCGTGTAATCGATATCGAGCGTGTGATCGGAATTATCGATGGTCAGGCTCACCTGTGCACGGCCCAATGGCGGGCGGGAGGACGTGCCTGCGAAAATCACGTCCTCCATCGAAGTGCCGCGCAGGTTTTTGGCGCCCTGCTCACCCATTACCCAGATCAGGGCGTCGACGATGTTCGACTTGCCCGAACCGTTGGGGCCGACCACCGCCGTGATGCCGGGCTCGAAGCGCAGCGTGGTGACGGAGGCGAAGGATTTGAATCCGCGGAGGGTGAGTTCCTTGAGATACATGGCGTGAGACTGTTTTCCGTATGCCGGGTGTCCGGGTATCCGATATGCCTTGGATGCGGGTTACCGGGCGTCGGCGGAATCGTCGGTGTCGGCGCTGGCTGTGTCAGTGCTGTCGGTGTCGGCACTGGCCGTGCCGGTGCCGGCGTCACCGGCCTGTTCCTTACCGAGGCCGAGGACGTCGAACACGTCGAAGTCGTCCGGGCTTACCGAATCCTCGAGGTTGTCGGCGGCCTCATCCTCGGCCTTGTCTGCCGGCTGATCCGAATCGTCCGGGTCAACCGCCGGCTGATGAACGGCCATAGCCTGCCTCATCGTGGGGCTGGCGTGTTCCTCAAGCATCAGGCGTGCGTCGCCGGCGGTGACGAAGCTGCCGCAGATAAGCACGCCGTGGCCGTAGCCCACGCCCAGCTCGTCCTCGGCATCGACCATATTGACGGCGGTCTGAATCGCGTCAGGCAGGTTCGCTTCCTTGATCACACGGTCACGACCGAACACGTCCACGGCAATCTTCTCAAGCTCGTCGGCCGGCATCACGCGCTCGCGCCACGAGTTCTCGGTGACCACCACGGAGCTCAGGATCGGCTCCAGAACACCCAGATATTCCTCGACCTGCTTGTCGCGCATCATGGCGACCACACCGACCAGCTGCTTGAAGTCGTAGCTTTCCTCGATGGCCTTGCGCAGGGCTTCGGCGGCATTCACGTTGTGTCCGCCATCCAGAATGATGGTCGGTGAGGTGCGGATCTGTTCGATGCGTCCGGGAATCTTGACCGAGCTCAACGCCTCGGCCACCAAGTCGCCGTCCAGCGGGCCGTTGACCGGAATCACCACTTCGGAGGCGGCGAGCGCGGCAAGCGCGTTGTGGGCCTGATGCTCGCCGAACTTGGCGATCGGCACGCCCTCGTAAGTGCCGTTGGGCGTGGTCAGGGTGGCGACTTGGCCGCCGACTGCGGCCATACGGTCGGACGCGGTCATTTCGTAGCCGTCGCGCACGAGCATGGCGTGGTTGCGTTCGGCGGCTTCGGCGAGAATCGGCATGACGGCTTCCTCATGCGGCTGCGGGCCGATGATGGCGGTGCAGTTCGGCTTGATGATGCCGGCCTTCTCGGTGGCGATCTGTTCGACGGTGTCGCCCAGCCACTGCATGTGGTCCATGTCCACCGGGCCGATGATGGCCGCATCCGCGTTGAGCACGTTGGTGGCGTCCCACAGGCCTCCCATGCCGACCTCGACGATGGCCACGTCCACGGGCGTGTCGGCGAACTTCCAGATGGCCATGGCGGTGAGCACCTCGAAGAAGCTCATCTTCGGCTTGCCTTGCTCCTCCATCTTGGCGTCCACCAGGGCCACGAGATCCTTGGTCTGGTCCCAGATGTCGATGAAATCGTCATCGGACAGCTGCTGGCCGTCGATGGCGATACGCTCGTTGATCTTCTCCAGATGCGGCGACGTGTACAGGCCGGTGCGCATACCGTAGGCGCGGCAGATGGCCTCGGCCATGCGTGCGGTGGAGCCTTTGCCGTTGGTGCCGGTGATATGAATCACGCGGAACGACTGCTCCGGGTGGCCCAGGATGTCGAGCATCAGGTTCATCCGGTCGAGATCCAGATTGGTGGTGTTATGCTCCGGCGGGCGGCTCATGATGTCCAGTTCGACGTCCCGCATGCTCTCATTGTTCCGATTCGGATGCTCGAATGACATATCCTCTTCTAACCTCTGCTCGTGTTGCTGTTGCGCCGTTCGGAGTGCGTATGCCACTTACGTGTTCGCGCCATTCTCGTCATGTCTACGCATGCCCGCATATATTCCGCTTCCGCATGCGCAGGAAGCTCCCCTTGCACAGGTTTGCCCCGCATGGTTCGGGATTCTTGCCTTCACGCGTGGAGCCGCACTCCCTCAATTCCCTCTATCCTAGCCGCCGGGGTGGTTTATCGTGCGCGCACAGTGAAACCGTCTCATATGTCGCCGCCGCGCGGGCAGTCTCTACCTGCAGCCACGCACAGTGAAGCCGTCTCATATAGTTGCAATGCGGCTCTTGCCGTCGGCATCTCATTCTTAGTCGGCTGCAATCCAAAACTTGTATGTCCGGCGACGCTGATGCTATTCAGCGTCGGTACAGTGCCAGCTTCTGGCGGTACACCGACGCTATGATGCTCTTGCGAGTCGGTGGCTGGCCAAAACCTGGATTAATCCCGACTCCATCGCCTCTCAGTGTCGTCTCCTCGCCAAGGCATGCCATTCTGCCGTCGTTGAGAAATTTCAACGTCGTCAATCGACCATGTCTTGCCCCGGAAACGACTCTCACAAACGTCCTCTACATCATCTTTTGAACTCGCAGAGGCTCATTCACTGTTATGACTGCTCTCACCGTCGGCAGCCGTCCAAGCCCTGGATCTATGCCGCCAATAAATTGCAGCAAATCGTCGGCCCCGATACAACCATTGGACTCACGCCGACGCTAGATTCCACACTCAGACAGAAGCCAGCCAATATCTGAACCAGCACCGACGGCGTACAAAGCATAAGCACCGTTAACCGTCAATTCGCCGCCCTCTACCAGCTACATCCGCCTTCGCCGATGATATCTTGTTCGAATCCCCAAAGCACGTTGTTCGAATGACATTACTGATGGTGGATAAGTTTTGTGTGTTATCCACTATTCCGAATTAGCGGCCTAATACCTTGAAATTATCGGGAGTATCTCGCTCCAAGACAGCCAAGCTCCGAGGCTAGAACCACAATGGCTGAAATTCATACTTACGCTGCTTCGTTCCGGCTACGCTCGACGTCATGAAGACACACAAAGCAGTGGCCTCGCTCATATCAGCCGCGCAGAATGAGCTGAGATGCGTCTATTCAAGAAATGAAGCGGAACAGACCGCTCTACGCCGCCGTGCCCAGAGTGGCGAGTTGTTGAAAGTGTATGACGGCATTCCCAGTCTTTATGCAAATACCGCATACTGGGATGGTTTGACGCCGCCGGAGCGAACGTTGCATATGGCCCGCGCTCTTGCGCAAGAGCATCCTCAGTGGGTTTTTGGCGGCTTGGTGGCAGTAAGTGCCTATGGATTCGAACATCAATGGCATTTGCATGATGACTGCATAACCATCGTGACTTCCGATCATGGATCTCGTCAATGCCATCAGCGCTTACGACATGTCTATATGCCCGATATGAACAATCCGAAGACACATCACGAGGCCTCCGGCCTATCCCTGATATCACCGGCTAGAACCTTGGTCGAGGCCGCCATAGACCTTGATTTTCGGTTTGCGTTGCCGATCTTTGACTCGGCCCTTGCCAAGGGAATAACCAAGGAAGAGATAGCCGCCGACTGCGTTCAATGGAGAATCGATTATGCCCGAGTATTCCGCCTGCTGCGCTATGCAAACGAAAGGAGCGAGAATGGCGGAGAATCCCTCGCGCGAGGCACCATCATCGAAGATCGCTTCCTCACGCCGCGTATTCAGGTAACGGTGACCGACCCACAGACGAATACCGAGTACCGCGTTGATTTCGTATGGAAGCTCGATGACGGGCGCGTGATAGTGGCCGAATACGACGGCACACAAAAATACGTGGACCCAGCCATGACCGATAACCGCAGCATTCAGGAGGTGGTGGCCAAGGAACGCGCACGCGACGAGGGACTGAAACGAGCCGGTGCCACCGAAATCGTCCATTTCACATACGCCGACGTCATCGAACGTACTCCGCTGCGGGTAAAACTGCTCAAAGCCAGAGTGCCCCAGATGGAGGCATCCGCAGAGCAGCGGGTCCCGTGATGCGATGAACCTTCATCGCATGGGTTCACATGGATTCAGCCCGCAAAATATGTCAATATCAATCGGCAAGCTCCAGCCCAAGCCCATGCCCCTCTCCTTCCCTACCGAGAACAATAAACGGGCCCGCATTCCAGCCCGCCGCACTCGCCATATGGGCATGTCCGGAAGACCGTCCAAATTCCGTACTTGGTTTTACCGTCAGCCGTCAATCGTGGCACATCGCATAAAGCCGACTAATATGAGGTGGGAATCGATGATTCGACAACAACTACATACAGGAGAGTGGCAATGGGTGAAGTGATCACCGCCAAGGACAAGGAATATGAGGCCGAAGAGCGCGCTACGGCACCGGGCGCGAACCAGTCGATGAGCGACCGCGTGAACAACCGCTCGCTGCGCCCGCAGTCGGCCGCATTCAAGGAGTTCATGAAGTCCGGCTGGGCCGACGATGATCCGGAGATTAATCCTCTCGAATCCTCCAAGTTCACGCCAGCCCGCCTTGAGGCGCTGGGCAAGGCCTTCCCGGGCGAACGTCTGGTCATTCCGGCCGGCCAGCCGAAGGTGCGCAACAATGATTGCGATTACATGTTCCGCCCGGACACCACGTTCGCCTACTACACCGGTCTGGGTTCCGATTACGAGGCCGGCGCCGTGCTGGTCCTGAACCCGGTCGACCCCGACTCCCCCGAAGCCGCCGCCGGCAAGACGCACACTCCGGAACTGTTCGTGGCGCCGCGCGCCGACAACTCCACCGAGGACTTCTTCATGTCCGCCCACTACGGCGAATACTGGGTTGGCCCGCGTGCCGGTCTCAAGGAGATGCAGGCGATGACCGGCATCGAAACCCACGACATCGCCCAGCTGGCCGACGCCCTGTCCAAGGACGTGGGTGCCGAAGCCGGCGCCGTACGCGTGCGCGTGGTCAGCGAAACCGACCCGCAAATCACTTCGATGGTTGAATCCATCCGCGAGGCCAACGGTTTCGCCGATCCGGACAAGAACTCCGCATCCGACGACAAGCTGCACGAGTTCGCCGCCGAGGCACGCATGGTCAAGGACGGCTACGAAATCAACGAGATGCGCAAGGCCGTGGACGCCACCAAGCATGGCTTCGACCGTCTGCTCTCCGCACTGCCGGCCGCGCTCGACAAGCCGCGCTCCGAGCGTATCCTCGAAGGCGCGTTCAACGCCGTGTCCCGTGAACTGGGCAACGCCGTCGGTTACGACTCCATCGTGGCCTCCGGCCCCCACGCCCCGATTCTGCACTGGATGCGCAATACCGGTGTGGTGAAGACCGGCGACATGCTGCTGGTGGATGCCGGCGTTGAGGTCGATTCCCTGTACACGGCCGACATCACCCGCACCTTCCCGACCAACGGCAAGTTCACCGACTTCCAGAAGCGTCTGTACCAGGCCGTGCTCGACTCGCAGCAGGCCGGTTTCGAAGCCGCCAAGCCGGGTGCCACCTACTCCGACATCCACCACGCCTGCATGCGTGTGATCGCCGAGCGTCTGCACGATTGGGGTCTGCTGCCGGTGAGCGTCGAGGAGTCACTGTCCCCGCAAGGCCAGCAGCACCGCCGTTGGCTCGCCTGCGGCGTGGCCCACCACCTAGGTCTTGATGTGCATGATTGCGCGCAGGCCCGTTTCGAGTCCTATCAGAGCGCGCCGATTCGCCCGGGCATGATCTTCACGATCGAGCCCGGCCTGTACTTCCGCGAGGATGATCTGCTGATTCCGCCGGAATACCGCGGCATCGGCATCCGCATCGAGGACGACGTGCTCATGACCGAGAACGGCCCCGAATGGATTTCCGCCGGCATCCCGAAGCAGATCGACGACGTCGAAGCCTGGATGGCCGAGCAGGCTGCCCAAGCGAAGTAACCTAAGCTCCCTCTGATGAGGGAGCTTCTTTTCTACTAAGGAGGCAATGTGTCCACTCCGGAATTTGTGTTGGAATTGCGTAAGAAGATCGGCCATGATCTGTTGTGGCTCAATGGCGTGACCGGTTGTGTACTGAACGAACATGGTCAACTGCTGTTGGGCCGTCGTTCGGACACGGGCGAATGGGCGATGGTCTACGGCATCAACGAGCCGGGCGAACAGCCGGCGGACACGGTGGTGCGCGAAATCAAGGAGGAGACGGGCATCGATGCCATCGTCACCGATTTGGTGGCCGTCACCTCGTCAAACAAGGTACTGACCTACGCCAATGGCGACAACACCATGTACATGGATCATTCGTTCCTGTGCGCCCTGAAGCCCGGCGGCAATGCCGAGCCGTTCGTAGGCGACGAGGAAAGCCTGAGCGTCGGCTGGTTCGATCTGGATGACCTGCCCACTCCCCTGGCGGCCAGCACGAGCGAGCGGCTGGAGCTGTTCCATACTTACATCGAGAACAAAAAACACGGCGACGCCCACGCCCTGTTCCAGTTCGATGGGCAGCAGTACTAGCGGATATAAAGTTAGCTCCCTCTGACGAGGGAGCTCCAATGCTATGCGATTACGCCTCTTGGGCTAGGAGCTCGTGGAGGTGGGCGCGGTGTTGCTGCTGTTCGCGCGGGTCGGGCACGGGCAGGGAGGCCAGCAGCTTCTTGGTGTACGGGTTCTCCGGGTGCTGCATAATCTGGTCGGCATCGCCGTGCTCCACGATCTGGCCCCTATGCATCACCATGATGCGGTCGGCAAGCATATCGACCACCGCCAAATCATGGGTGATGAACAGGCACGCGAAGCCGATTTCCGCCTGCAGTCGCTTGAACAGCTCCAACACCTTGGCCTGCACCGACACGTCCAATGCAGAAGTCGGCTCATCGGCGATCAGCAGCGACGGCTTCAACGCCAAACCACGCGCCAAAGACGCCCTCTGGCGCTGGCCGCCGGACAGCTCATGCGGGAAACGGTTCATGTAGGCGCGCGGCAGCTGGACCATCTCCAGCAGATCGCCCACATAGTTCTTGGCATCGGCCACGGAACCGTACTTGTGGTGCACGAGCAGCGGCTCGGCCACATTCTCCGCGATGGTCATCAGCGGGTTGAACGAGGAGCCCGGATCCTGGAACACGAAACCAATGTCCGCGCGCTTGGGCTTGAAGTCACGCTCCTTGACGCCGTTCATCTCGATGCCGAGCACGTTCAGGGAGCCGCCGGACACCTTCTGCAGGCCGGCGATGGCACGGCCGGTGGTGGACTTGCCGGAACCGGACTCGCCCACCAGGCCCAGCACTTCGGAGCGGTGGATGGTGAAGTTCGCGCCGTCCACGGCCTTGAAGTCGGGCTGCATGAGATGGCCCGGGTACGTGATGGTCAGGTTCTTGGCCTCGACGGCGATCGGCTGTTCGCGCCAATCGGCCTTGCGCTCGATCGGTTTGCCCTCGCGGTCGCGCACGACCAGCTTCTGACCGATGCGCGGCACGGCACCCAGCAGTCGCTTGGTGTAGTCGTCCTTCGGATGGTAGAAGATCTGCTCCACGTCGCCCTGCTCGACCACGTGGCCGCGGTACATGACGACCACCTGGTCGGCGATGTCCGCGATCACGCCCATGTTGTGGGTGATGATGAGCACGGAGGCGTCGAACTCGTCACGGGCGAGGCGCAGCAGGTCGAGAATTTCGGCTTGCACGGTCACGTCGAGGGCAGTGGTGGGCTCGTCGGCCAGAATCAGGCCGGGGTTCAGCACCAACGCCATGGCGATGACGATGCGCTGCTTCTGGCCGCCGGAGAACTGGTGCGGGTAGTAGTCCACGCGGGTTTCGGCATCCGGGATGCCGACCTTCTTCAGGATGTTGATGGCCTTGGCGCGCAGTTCCTTCTTGTCCTTCATGCCGTGGGCGCGCAGGCCCTCTTCAATCTGCCAGCCGATGGTGTACACCGGGTTCAGCACCGAATTGGGCTCCTGGAACACCATCGCGGCCTCGGAACCACGCACTTCGCGCAGCTGTTCGCCGCTCAGGGAGAGCACGTCCAGCGAATCGGAGCCATCGCGCTTGGACAGGTAGACGGCACCGGAGGTGGTGGCCGTCTCCGGCAGCAGCTTGATGATGGAGCGCGCGGTCACGGACTTGCCGGAACCGGATTCGCCGACCACGCCGACCACGGTCTTGCGCGGAATGGTGAAGTTCACGTCCTCGACGGCCTTGATGGAGCCGGCGTCGGTCATGAAGGAGACGGACAGGTCCTTGATATCGGCGAGATTCTTGTTGTTTTCGCTCATCTCTCACTCCTTGCCTTCCGGCTTGCCCTCGCCGGTCCATTCGGAGGCGACGATGGTCGGGTCATGGTCGGTGACGGTGGCCGGCGGGTCGACGTTCGCGTCGAGTTCGGCGATCACCTCGTTGCGTGCGGTCGGCTTCTCGTTTGGGTCGACGGACGTGTCTTCGATCGATCCGACCACTTCGCCGGCGGACTTGCGGGCGCGCAGACGCGGGTCGGCCAGATCGTTGAGCGATTCGCCCACGAGCGTGATGCCGAGCACGATGAGCACGATGGCGATGCCCGGGAACACGGCAGTCCACCAGATGCCGGCGGTCACGTCGGAAACCGAGCGGTTCAGGTCGTAGCCCCATTCGGCGGCGGCGGTCGGCTCGATGCCGAAGCCGAGGAAGCCCAGGCCGGCGAGGGTCAGGATGGCTTCGGACGAGTTCAGCGTCAGGATCACCGGCAACGTGCGGGTGGAGTTCTTGAACAGGTGCTTGGTCATGATGCGCCAGGTGGAGGCGCCGACCACGCGCGCGGACTCGACATACGCGGATTCCTTGATGCGGATCACTTCGGCGCGAATTGTGCGGAAATACTGCGGGATGTACACCACGGTGATGGAGATGCCGGAAGCCAGAATGCCGCTCCACAGGCCGGACTGGCCGTGGGAGATCATGATGGCCATCAGAATGGCGAGCAGCAGCGAGGGGAAGGAGTAGACGGCGTCGGCGATCATCACCAGAATGCGGTCCACCCAGCCACCGTAGTAGCCGGAGACCAGGCCGAGCAGCACGCCGGCGAAGATGGAGAGCAGCACGGCCACGACGATGGCGATGACGGCGGTGCGTGCGCCCCACACCACACGGGAGAACACGTCGAATCCGGCGGCGGTGGTGCCCCAGATGTGTTCGGCGGAGGGTGCGGCCTGCGCCGGGAAGGACGTGCCGTCGGCGGCCTTGATCTGGGCGTGGCCGTAGGGGGCGATCAGCGGGGCGAAGAGGGCCACGAGCAGGAAGAACGCGGTGATCGCGAGACCGGTGATCAGCATGCCCTTCTGCCAGCCGACCGCCACGCGCAGTTCCTTGATGATCGGGATCTTGGTCCAGAACGGCGTCTTGGTGCTGACGTTGAGCTTGGTAAGGCGGTCGTCACCGGGGACGGTGATCTTGTCTTGGGATGCGGTGGTCATCTCAGTACCTCACTCTCGGGTCGATAAGCGCGGCGATGACGTCGACGAGGAAGTTGACGACGGCCACGATGATGGCGATAAGGATCACGATGCCCTGCACGGCCACGAAGTCACGGGCCTTCAGGTACTGGGACAGCATGAAGCCCAGGCCCTTCCATTCGAAGGTGGTTTCGGTCAGGACCGCGCCGGCGAGCATCAGGGCGATCTGCATGCCCATGACGGTGATGATCGGGATCAGGGCCGGTCGCCAGGCGTGCTTGTTGAGCAGGCGCTTTTCGGAGACGCCGCGCGAGCGGGCAGCCTCGACGTAGCCGGAATTGTAGGTGGAGATGACGTTGGTGCGTACCAGACGGATGAACACGCCGGCGGTCAGGAGGCCTAGGGCGACGGCCGGCAGCACGGCGTGGCGCAGCACGTCGACGAGCACGTTCATGTCGCCGAGCTGGATGGCGTCGATGATGTAGAAGCCGGTCGGCGAGACCAGACGGGTGAACTGCATTTCGGAGTTCAGGTCGGAGCGGCCGGAGGCGGGCAGGATGTTGAGCCAGACGGCGAAGATGAGCTTCAGGACCAGGCCGAGGAAGAACACCGGGGTGGCGTAGCACAGGATGGCGAAGGTGCGGATGCCGGCATCGGCGGCACGGTCGCGCTTGCGGGCGGCGAGTCGGCCCAGGCCGATGCCGACGATCAGCGCCACGATCAGGGCGAGGAAGGCCAGTTCGAATGTGGCGGCGCCGTAGTGCGTAAGGATGCTGATCACCGGCTGGTTATCGGTCAGCGTCGTGCCGAGGTCGCCGTGCAGCAGGCCGCCAAGATAGTCGACGTATTGCACGATCAGCGGGCGGTCATAGCCGGCCGCGTGGATGCGCTGCTGGAGTTCGGCGGGTGTCAGGCGGCCGCCCAGGGCGGCGGAAATCGGGTCGCCGGTGGCGCGCATCACGAAGAACACGATGGTGACCAGAATGAAAACGGTGGGAATAATGAGAAGGAACCTCGTCAGCACGAAGCGGAAGAAACTACCTGACAGTCGGTTCTTCTTCGTCTTGGCTTTCGCCGGAGTGGTGCTGGAGGTCGCTATGGCGCTGTCTGACACGCGATGCTCCTTGGTGTTGGTAATCGGTATATAAAGCAATAAAGGCTCCCCTCTCCGAGGGGAGCTGGCGGCGAAGCCGACTGAGGGGAGTCATACGAGTTGGGCTCCCCTCAGTCTGCCGTCGGCAGACAGCTCCCCCCCTCAAAGAGGGGAGCTCATGCTGGATCAGCCCTTGGTGACGGAGGCATAGCGGAAGCGGAAGGAAGCGTCGAGGGTGACACCCTTCACGGAGGTGCCGGTGACGGCGACCTGGGCACCCTGCAGCAGCGGGATGGTGGAGAGGTCTTCGGTCTCGAGCTTCTGAATCTGCTTGAGGATGTCTCCACGAGCGGACTCGTCCTTCTCGCCGGCCTGCTTGACGATCAGGTCGTTGACTTCCTTGTTGGAGTAGCCGTTGTTCACGAAGTTACCATCGCGGAAGAACGGGGACAGGTAGTTGTCCGGGTCGGAGTAGTCCGGGAACCATCCAAGCTGGTAGACCGGGTACACACCGTCGGAATCGTCGGTAACCACACGATCCTTGTTGTACTGGGTCCATTCGGTGGACTGCATGTCGACCTTGAACAGGCCGCCTTCCTCAAGCTGGGACTTCAAGGCCGCGTACTCGTCGGCGGAGGCGGAGCCATAGTGGTCGCTGTTGTACTGAAGCTTGAGGTCGACCGGGGTGGTGACGCCGGCGTCGGCGAGGACCTTCTTGGCCTTCTCGGTGCTCGGCTTGCCGTTGCCGTCGCCGTAGGCGGACTTCAGCGTGTCATCGTGACCGGCCAGGCCGTCCGGGATGAAGGAGTACATCGGGGTGTAGGTGCCCTTGTAGACCTTGGTGGAGAGCTCTTCGCGGTCGATGAGGTTGGCGACGGCCTGGCGCACGGCCTTGGCCTTGTTGGCGTCGGCATCGGGCTGGGATTCGCCGTAGGGCTGAATCTTGAAGTTGAAGGCGATGAAGCGCTCCTCACCGCCCGGGCCCTTGACGACCTTGACCTTGGAGTCCTTGGAGAGGTCCTCGATGTCGGTCGGGCTCAGGGAGCGGTTGGCCACGTCGATCTGGCCCTGCTGGACGGCCATCTTCAGGTTGGAGGCGTCGGCGAAGTACTTGACCTGCACGGCGGAGTTCTTGGCCGGGGTCAGGCCCTTGTAGGAGTCGTTCTTGGCGTAGGCGGCGGACTCGTTGATCTTGAAGGCGGTCAGCGTGTACGGGCCGGCAAAGGCCTTCTTGGAGACGATGGTGTCGGCGTCGGTGAGCTTGTCGGCGTCGAAGGTATCCTCATCGACGATCGGGCCGGCGGGGCTGGACATGACCTGCTTCAGAGTCACGTCAAAAGGCACGGAATCCTTGAACACCACGGTGGTGTCGTCCTTGGCGGTCACGGATTCGACGTTGGCGAGCAGGGAGCTCGGGCCGTTCGGGTCGTTGATCTTCTTGATGCGATCGTAGGAGAACTTGACGTCGGAAGCGGTCAGGTCGTTGCCGTTGGCAAACTTCAGGCCGTCCTTGAGCTTGACGGTGAATTCGGTGCCGTCATCGTTCCAGGTACCGTCATCGGCGGCGATGTCCGGGCTCAGTTCGGAGGTGTTGTAGTCCTGGGCGTACAGGAACGGGAACACCTGGATCTGCACGGCGTATGAACCGTTGTCGTAGGAGCCGGCGGGGTCCAGGCTGGTGATCTTATCGGTGGTGCCGATGGTGATGGCGTTGCCGGAATCGGCGCCTGCGGTGGTGTCATCCTTCACACCGCCGCAGGCGGTCAGGGATGCGATGGCGGCCACGGAGACGGCGGCGGCCAGAATCTTCTTGGAATTCAACAGGAATCCTCTCTCATAACTTGTTTCCACGTCATCACTGCGGGCGTGGATTACCGCCTGACTATGGTGCGGATGTGTTACCTCTGCGTTTCCATAGTCATCGACTTATGTTTCGCTTGTGGCGACCAAGGCCGGTTTTATGCGGTATCGAGCAGTATTACGGATTCTTGTATTACGACGTGAATAACGGTCACATGGTGAGACAAATATACTATCATCTCACCATGTGACCATGTTCGTAGACGAATGCCTTCCATTCGTCAACCGGTCGGCCTACTGCTACTTGAGCTTGCGGCCCGCGCACCACACCTGTTCGACCGTCCAGTCGGCCGGGTCCGCAAGGTTGAAATCGGCGGCGAAGCCGGGGGCGATGAGGCCGATCGGCGCCCCGGTGACCGGGTTCGGCCGGTCGAAGCCGAACGCCTTGGCCGGCGTCAGAGTGGCCGCCTCGACCGCGTCCACCGGGCTGAAGCCCAGTTCGCACACCGCACGGCGCACGGCGACCTCCAGCAGCAGGGTGGAGCCGGCGATGGCGCCGTTGGAGACCAGACGCGCATGGCCGTCGACCACGTTCACGTCCAGCGCACCCAACTTGTAGGCACCGTCCGGGCAGTCGGTCGCGGCCATTGCATCGGTTACGAAGGCCGTACGATGAGGCGCGAACCGGAAGGAGAGGCTCACCATCGGATCCTGCACGTGAAATCCGTCGTTGATGAGCTCGATGGTGACGCGCGGATCCTCCACCGCGGCCGGAATCGGACCGGGCTCGCGGTGGTGCAGGCCGTTCATCGCGTTGAACATGTGGGTCATGATGCCCGCGCCCGCGTCGAAGCCGGCTTTGGCGGTCTCGTAGTCGGCGTCGCAGTGGCCCACGGCCGGCACCACGCCGGCAGCGGCGAACTGGCGGATGGCGGAGATGCCGTGGGGTAGTTCGGGGGCGATGGTGATCTGGCGGATGCAGCCAATCTTGCCGTTCGCCGCGCCTGAAGCCTCAAGCATGTCGTCGACGATGTCGGGTACCGGATCCTTGAGACATTCCGGGTCATGTGCGCCCTTGCGGGCCAGAGCCAGGAACGGACCTTCCAGATGACAGCCTAGGATGTCGGGGCGGCCGGACTCCATCTTGGCGCGGACGGTGCGGATGTTCCGGCAGATCACGTCCACGGGATTGGTGATCAGCGAGAGCACCTGGCGCGTGGTGCCGTGCACGGCGTGGCCGGCCCGCGCCACATCGATGCCATCCGACCCGTCGTCGAAGCTCTTCTCCCATGCGCCGTGCGCGTGGATGTCCACGTAGCCGGGGGTCAGAATACGGCCTTCGGCGTCGATGACCGCGTTGCGATCGGCCGGGTCGAGCCCCACCGTACGGCAGTAGTGCTCGAAGGCCTCCTCCCCCGTGCCGGCCGCCACGATGACGCCGGCGGCATCGGAGACGACCCAATATCCGCGCCGTTCGCCGCACGCATCCACCTTGCGCGCGTTGCGAATCGCCACCGGAGCCGGCTTGCCCTCCAGTGCCGCGGTCACGCGCGAGACTATCTCATTCCTATCAGACATGTTGTTCTCCTTACCGCTCATGCGCTCCCGCCAACGGGAGCTGGCTCGCGAAACGAGACTGAGGGTGGTCCAATCGGGAAGCAATACACATATGCCGCCGCCGATAACCACCCTCAGTCTCATTACATTCGACAGCTCCCCTCACACAAAGAGGGAAGCCAGCACACGATAACTCAGATGCCCTGCCAGGCCGGCTTGTGGGTGTAGGCGTAGCGATAGTAGTCCTTGTGGCGCAGACGAGAGGCGGCCTCCTCATCCACGATAATCGTGGCGTGCGGGTGCATCTGCAGCGCGGAAGCCGGGCAGAACGCGGACAAGCCGCCTTCCACCGTCTCCTCGATGGCTTCGGCCTTGCCGGCACCGAACGCCAGCAGCACGAGGTGACGGGCCTTCATGATCGTGCCAATACCCTGCGTGATGCAGTGGGTGGGCACTTGGTTGATGTCGTTGTCGAAGAAGCGCGCGTTGTCGATGCGGGTCTGTTCGGCCAAGGTCTTGACGCGAGTGCCGGAGGCCAGCGAGGAACCGGGCTCGTTGAAGCCGACGTGGCCGTCAGTGCCGATGCCGAGGATCTGCACGTCGATGCCGCCAGCGGCTTCGATGGCACGATCATAGGCCGGGCCGGCCAGCGCGATCTTGTCGCCGTCTTCAAGCGGAGTGCCGTTAAGTACGTCGCCGGGCACATGGACCTTGGCCGGGTCCAGGCCGAGCGGTTCGACCACAGTGCGATGGATGGTCGCATGATAGGACTCGGGATGGGTCAGCGGCAGTCCGATGTATTCATCAAGCGCGAAACCACGCACGCCCGAAACGTCAATGGCCTCGTCCTTGACGATCTTGGCGAGCGCCTGATAGGCGGCCAGCGGGCTGGAGCCAGTGGCCAGGCCCAGCACGGCGTCCGGCTTTGCTTTGATCAGGTCCGCCACGCAACGGCCGTAGATCTCGCCGGCCTCGGCTTCGTTCTTGACAATGATGATTTCCGGCATCGGTTTCCTCCAGTTCCGTGCGGCCCGCCCGATGCGAGTCGCTGTACCGCCGCCCGTCTTGCGGATAATGGCAACATCCTTGTCACGTCCGGGTGCCGCGCGGCGTTCCAACCACCGTTCGGCGTAGCGCCGATTGGTGATTCGCTATTTGTTAATGATACTAACAATTTTGGACCTTATGAACACTCACGGTGTTTCCTGACGCTTCACACAGGTACACTGGAATTTATTAGTGAAGTTTCATAACAGTTTCAACGACGAAATTGCGCTTCACCGTCTAAGCTGTGTATGGAACAACAATCGCCGTCCACTCGCTCACCATCAGGCAGGAGGAAACATGTCATATCTCGGTCTCAACACAACGACCGACGACCATGCGGCCAAGGCTTCCCCCGCCGATGTGCGCCGCAAGAACCGCCAACTTATCTTCAGGTTGTTGTTCCCCACCAACCAGTATTCGCGCGCCGAGCTCGGCCGACGCACCGGATTGAGCCGCGTGGCCGTTTCCGATGTGGTCGGTCGGATGCTGGAGGAAGGATTGCTGCGCGAGACCGGTCAGGCACCCAGCGGCGGCAAAGGCAAACGAGGCACACTGCTGAGCATCGATATCGATCGACTGCGCATCATCAGCATCGACCTGACGCAGGAGCACCTGCTGCACGGCGCAGTCACCAATCTGCTCGGCCAGCCGCTGCGTCACGCCGAAGTCACCCTGAACACCGGCTCATTCGTTTCCGTGGATGTGATCATCGAGCTCATTGAGAAGATGCTGGGCATGTCCGATGGCGAGGTCATCGGCATCGGAGTCGCCTCCCCCGGCGTGGTAGACAACGGCGTGGTCCGCTCCTCCACGATGCGCGGCTGGAACAATCTCGACCTGTCCACGCCAATCGCCGAACATTTCGGACTTGAAGTAAACGTCAGCAACGACGCCACCGCAGCCATGCTCACCGAACGTTTCTTTGGCCAAGGCGGGCCGAATATGCTTTTCGTGCGCATCGAAAGAGGCATCGGTTCGGCGATTCTGCTCTCGGACACGCCGGTAATCGGCGAACTGCACGCGGCTGGCGAGCTCGGCCATATTTCCATCGATCTTGACGGGCCGCTGTGCCCTTGCGGCAAGCATGGTTGCTTGGAGACGATGATTTCCGGAACCGCATTGAAGAAGCAACTCAGCGCAGCAGACGTGGAGCAGCATCAGGGTATCCTTGCTCGGGCGGGCCGCTATCTTGGCCAAGCCCTGGCCATGCCTGTGGGCCTTTTGGATATGGCAGACGTATGCGTCTATGGCCAGCCGAACATCATCAACGCGACGTTCATCGGCGCGGCCCAGCAATATCTGGATGCCGCCACATCCTCGTCCTTCCACAAACACACGGTGATTCGGCGCTGCGAATGCGGACCTGACATCACCGTACAGGGCGAGGCCATCGCCGTGGTCTTCCAACACTTGGCCAAATAAAAGCCGGTCACCCCGGCAACGAAACGCGCAAGACCAAGCGCGGCACAGCACGACATAAAGCGATATAGGACTGCGTGGGAGATGGGGCCTCGGAGACAAATCTGAGGCCTCATCTCCCATGCCCCGGCACTATGCCAGGCTACGCCGCCATGGCGGCACCGATGGCTCCGACTGGTTGGCCGACAGGTGCCAGACGCAGCCGGGCCGGCAGGTCCAGCGTTTCAAGGAATCGGCATTGCGATTCGCGCCGGCGCAGCTCAGCCGTGATCACCTCGACCAACGGTTCACCGGTTTTGGCCATGCCACCGCCCAAGATGATGAGTCGCGGATCAACGGACTGAGCCAGGATTTGTATGGTGTCGCCGATGGCGCGCACTACCATGTCCAGCACATCGACGGCCTCGGCCTCCCGCTTTTTCGCGCGACGAATCAGGTCGGGCATCGGCGGGTCGGCGTTGGGCCACAGACGTCCCACGGATGCGCCCGAGCAGACGGTTTCCAAGCATCCGTATTGCCCGCAAGGGCACTTGAGGCGATGAGGTTCGACTGGGATATGGCCGATTTCGCCGGCCGCACCGCTATAGCCATGCATCAGCACGCCGTTTTCGACAATGCCCGCAGCCAGTCCGGTGCCGAAGTTCAGGAACGCAATGGTACCGGCCATGCCATCTGCACCGCCCAACACGGTGGCCGCGCCGACGGCGGCGGCGTTGACGTCGTTTTCCACATGGGCCGGCACGCCCGAACGCTGCGAGATCAACGGCCCCATATCCAGCGAGACCACGTCGAGATTCACGATATTGCCCACATGCCCGCTGGCCGAATCCACCGTGCCCGGGGTACCGACACCGATGGCCCCCACCTTGTCAAAACGCTCACCCGCCGCCTGATGCGCTACAGCGACGATGTCTTCGATCACGGCATCGTTGCCATGTCTGGCGGGAATACGGGCGGAACCCAATACCGTGCCCATTGCGTCAACCAGCACAGCTTCGATTTTTGTTCCGCCCACGTCAACACCGATTTTGAGATTGTTCATAGTGTTTTCGGACATCAGTCCTCCCCTGTTCTTCATCGAACGTTTCGCTTGATATCAGTGTACATCTGACTATTGACAACTATCTTAACAAATTCACCCAAGACGACACTCACATGCACGACACGCCGAATGACATATTGATTGCGTCAATCAATTAACAGCGTTAATATCTTAATCAAGTTCAGATTCAAAGACGAGCGGAACAACTCGCAGCGGTGCAGACAAGGAGGACTTAAGACCGATGGCAACAAACACCACCCACGCCACTTCCCAGGCCAGTGTCTCCGAATCCAACCGCTCCCGCATCGTCAAGCACCTGTATCACAACGGCATCAGTTCCCGCGCGCAAATCGCCAAGGCACTGGAACTCACCCCCGCGGCCATCACCAAAATCACCGCACGCCTTATCGAGGCCGGCATGATTGAAGAGACCGGCGATCTGGAAGGCTCCAAGAACCGCCGTTCCATCGGACTCAAGCTCAACACCACGCACTTCCGCATCATCGGCATCAAATTCGCCCGCTCGCTGGTGCAGATCGGCGTGTTCGACCTGTGCGGCAACACCCTGAGCTTTGAAAACCTGCCCACGGTGTGCGACAACACCATCAACGACTCCATCGTCACCATCCACCAGCGCGTCGAACAACTGCTCGACAACGACCCATCCATCGTGGCCATCGGCATGGCAGTGCCCGGCCCCTATCTGCGTAACGTAGGCCGCACCGCCGTGGTGTCCAACATGCAGGGCTGGCGCAAAATCAACTTCATCGACGAATTCGCCACCGCTTTCCGCGTGCCAGTGTTCATCGAACAGGACGCCCGCGCCGGCGCCCTCGCACATTATCTCTTCGACCCGTCGGTGCACGCCGACGACAACCTCGCCTATTATCTGGTCGGCGAAGGCGTGGGCCTCGGCGTCATCGACAACGGTCGCCTCATCAACGGCTTCCTCGGTGCCGCCACCGAAATCGGACACATCTCCATTGACGTCAACGGCCGCCCCTGCGATTGCGGCAACGTCGGCTGCCTTGAACGCTACTGCTCCACCCCCGCCATTCACGATACGCTCATCGCCGATGGCACCGTGGTTCCCGGCGCGGCCGATATGACCCACACCGAAGCCGCCCGCGCCCTGTTCGCCAAAGCCGGCGACGGCGACGAAGCGGCAATCGCCATTGTCCGCGAAGTCGCCCGATACGTCGGCTACGGATGCGTCACCATCTTCAATGGATACAATCCCGAGCACATCATCATCGGCGACATCGTGTCCGAAGCCGGCCCGATACTGCTCGATGAGGTGCGCGCCACGGTGGCCGAACGGGCCATCCCCGAAATCAATGCCTCCACTTCCATCAGCCTATCCACCTTGTCCGCCGACGCGGCGGTCTCCGGTGCCGCAGCAGTGGCAGTGACCCAATTCCTCGAACACCCCTCGGTGTTCTTCGACGTCTCCTAAACCAAGCGCCGACATCACAAGATTTTCCATACGAAACACCCGATAAAGGAAACAAAGGAAAGGAAACCAACCATGACTACCCCGATCGTTCTGAGCCTCGGTGAACTGCTGTGGGACATGCTGCCGAGCGGCAAGCGAGCCGGCGGCGCCCCCGTCAACTTCGCCTACCACGCGATGAAGAACGGCACCGAAGGCTGGGCCATCAGCGCGGTCGGCGAGGATGAACTCGGCGACGAACTGATTGCCAAGGCCGACGAGGCCGGCATCAACACCGTCATCCAGCGCAACGCCTGGCCGACCTCCACCGTCGAAGTCGCACTGAAGAACGGTATCCCGGAGTACACCATCGTCAAGGGCGTGGCTTGGGACCACATCCTGTACACCCGCCAGCTCATCGACGTGGTCTCCAAGGCCGACGCCGTCTGCTTCGGCACCCTGGCCCTGCGCTCCCCCGAATCGCACGCCACCATCACGGAGCTGCTCAAGCACACCAAGCCGGGCGCGATGAAGTTCTTCGACATCAACCTGCGCGGCGACCACTACTCCAAGGAACTTATCGAGGAACTCCTCAAGGCGGCCACCGTCTTCAAGATCAACGACGAGGAACTCCTGCTGCTGCGCGACATGTTCGACATTCGCGGCACCTCCGGCGAAGACGCCTCCCGCTGGTTCCTCGAGGAATTCGACCTCGACTACGTGATTCTGACCGCCGGCTCCGCCTACTCCACCATCATCTCCCGCAAGGGCGAGGTCTCCACGCTGGACACTCCGCACGTCGAGGTGAACGACACCGTGGGTGCAGGTGACTCCTTCTCCGGCACCTTCACCGCACGCATCCTGCTGGGCGACACGCTCGCCGAAGCCCACCGCAAGGCCGTCAACACCGCCGCCTTCGTCTGCACCCAGGCCGGTGCCTGGCCCGAGTACCCGGCCGAGATGCCCGACTATCTGGCTGAAATCGGCAAGTAATCCACTCCCACCCCATTTTCCCGATGGCTTTGCCGCTCTATACCGGCAAAGCCATCTTGTTCAGAGGAGTCACCATGTCCATTCGCGACACCGTCACCGGCGTCCAGCATGTCGGCATTCCGACCACGGACCTCGAAGGCACCATCGCCTACTACGAGCGTCTCGGCTTCGAATGCCTCGGCATCTATCCCAACGGTGAGGACCGCTGCACCTTCCTGCGCCTGAACAACCTGACCCTCGAGGTGTGGACCATGAACCCCACGCCTATGGAAAACGGCGCCATCAACCACTTCGCGCTGGATTCGACGGATATCGAAGCGTCCTTCGCCGAAGCCCAGAAGCTCGGCCTGAACTTCGTGGAAGGCTCCATCCAGCACATCGACACCTTCTGGAGCAACGGCATCCGTTACTTCAACGTGCTTGGGCCGAACCACGAGGTCATCGAATTCTGCCAAATCATGTAACGCCATGATGACATCCGATAACGGAACCATCACTATTCACTAGTCATCATCCATTGACCGATAGATCTGTCGTACGTCCATTCATAGAGAAAAAGGGAATTCAAAATGAGTAGCGAAACCACCAAGACCGGCAACGCCGGTCTCGTAAAAATCGCGCCTGTGATGTTCGCGTTCTTCGTCATGGGCTTCGTCGACCTGGTCGGCACCGCCACGAACTACGTCAAGGCTGAGTTCAATCTGGCCAACGGCACCGCGAACCTGTTCACCACCATGGTGTTCTTCTGGTTCCTGATCTTCGCCGTGCCCACCGGCATGCTGATGAACAAGATTGGCCGCCGCAAGACCGTGCTGTGGTCCATTCTCGTGACGCTGGTCGCCATGGCACTGCCCATCATCGCCTACGTGGCCCTATCCGGCACCGCACGTCTGGTGCTCATCGTCATCTCCTTCGCCTTCCTCGGTATCGGCAACACCTTGATGCAGGTGTCTCTGAACCCGCTGCTCACCGTGTTCGTCAAGGGCGACAAGCTCGCCTCCACCCTGACGCTCGGCCAGTTCGTCAAGTCCTTCGCCTCCCTGTTCGCCCCGTACATCGCCATCTGGGGCGCCACCCAGCTCGGCATGTGGTGGATACTGTTCGTGATCTATCTGGTCGTCGGCATCGTCGGCTACGTGCTGCTCGCCATCGACAAGATCGACGAACCCGCCCCCGACGCCGGCACCACCACCATCGGCCGCTGCTTCAAGCTCCTGTTCTCCGACCGCATCGTGCTGCTCTGCTTCCTCGGCATCGTGGCCCACGTGGGCGTGGACGTCGGCATCAACGCCCAGGCGCCGCGTATCCTCACCGAGCACACCGGCGACACCTTCACCGAAATCGCCGCCACCGCCACCATGGTCTACTTCGTGGCCCGTATGATCGGCTGCTTCACCGGCGGCATCGTGCTCTCGAAGATTTCCAACCGCGTCGGCATTCTGGTGTGCGGCACCATCATGACCGCCTCCACCGTCTGCTTCGCCATCTTCTGCTCGATCACCTCCAACCCGCCGGTCGCCCTGTTCTGGGTGGCCGTGGCCCTGGTCGGCTTCGGCAACTCCAACGTGTTCTCGCTCTTCCTCTCCCACGCGCTGATGTACCGTCCGGAGCGCCAGAACGAAATCTCCGGCCTGATGCTCATGGGCCTGATCGGCGGCGCCATCTTCCCGCCCATCATGGGTGCCCTGGCCGACGCCATGAGTGCCCAGCTCGGCGCCATCATCGTGATGTCCGTCGGCTGCATCTACGTGCTGGTCATCGGCGTTGGATACAAGGCCATCATTGAAGGCAAGAAGGCAGCCGTCAAGGCCTGACGATCGGCCTGGCTGCGGCTTCCTGAAGCCGATATACGAAAAGCCCTGTGCGAATGATCCGCACAGGGCTTTTCGTATATGTACTTGTCGCTTGGCTCAGCGGGACCCGTCAGGCATATCAGTTTCGGTGTCGATGACGATGGTCACCGGCCCGTCATTGACCAGTCCGACCCGCATATGCGCGCCGAAACGACCTTCCTTCACCGGCACTCCCCCGGAGCGCAACGCCTCGTTGAACTTGATCCACATGAGATCGGCATGCTCGGGCTTGCCGGCCTTGATGAAGCTCGGGCGATTGCCCTTGTGCACGTCGGCGAACAACGTGAACTGCGAGATGGAGAGAATCTCACCGCCGATGTCCTGAATCGAACGGTTCATCTTGCCCTGCGCATCCTCGAACACCCTGAGATTCAGAATCTTATGGGCCAACCAGGCGATCTGCTTGTCGCCGTCCTCATCGGTGACGCCCACCAGAATCATGAATCCCGGGCCAATCTGCTGCGGCTCGAACGTGGGATCCAGCGTGCCCAATTCATTGACCACGTCCACGGACGCTTCGGATACTCGTTGCAATACGACTTTCATGGTTCCCTACAGTACAACGTGTGCAGTCACCAGCCGGTAACGTACGCGACCGACTGGTGACCGGTAATATCTGCACTGCAGTTCATCGTTTACCGCTTCATTCGACGACGAGACCGATAGTCATCACGAACACCACCAAGAAAGTCCGGCGCGCTGAGGTCATCAAGGTCAGCACCTCCGCGCACGGCGGTCGCGGCACAGGCAACGGCCTCAAACGAGGCTTTGATTCCCTGTCCATCGGCATGAAAATCAGTGGCGCATCGCGGTGAGATACCAAAATCACCAGCCGTCTGTTCGGCGTCGATGTTCGCGCCCAGAAACACAAACTCCCAATGATAGCGTTCACGCTCATAGGTAATCATCTGCTTGATCTGATGCAACGAATATCGACGACTCGCGTTCTCATACCCGTCAGTAATGATGACAAACAGCACATGTTGAGCACGGTACGCTGCCGCAGTATGTCGTTGCGTCACGATCATGCGGTCAATGGCCAGCCCAATCGCATCCAACAACGCAGTGCTACCGCGCACCCAGTAATCCCGGCTCGTCAAATCGTTCACTTCGCGGATGTCGAGGTGATTATGCAAGGTTTCGATTCGATGATCGAACAGTAGGGTCGTTACCCTGCACTCGCCGGCAATTGTTCGCTGCTTGGACAGCATGCTGTTGAAGCCACCGATGGTGTCTGATTCCAGACCTCCCATCGATCCGCTTCTGTCGACGACGAACACCAGTTCCGTACGGCCGTTATTGCCATTGTCGTTCTTGCCCATGATGAATCCTTTCGCTCATTCGCCAGCCGGATTGTCGGCGATATCAATGAGCTTCGCATCATGGGACCAGTCCTAGGTCGCTTGGCAAGCGACAATATGCCGCGTATCGGCAGCAGGTCAGGAGACGAGCGTACCGCTCCGCATCATTGCCCAAGCAACGGCTGATCGTATCGGAACAACATCTCGTTAATAGTGAATACATCAAACATCTCATGGACGATGAAGAATTCCACGATCACATCGAATTTCACGCTGTGCGACAGCGCATACCCGGCGCACGCCAATATATCTTGCGTCTCGTCAATATTCAGCCGTAAGGCAATGGCCAGTGCCAAAACCGTTTTCTTGCTGGGCATATAGCCATCGCCACAGCGAATTTTAGAGAACAGTTTACGATTGATATTCGCTCGTTTATATACCTCCACGTCGGAATATCCTTTGGCGTCGATAAGCCTCAAGAGAATGATGTTAAAAGGTTCATCCAGATTGGAGAGCACCGCATCATCCACATGCCCGGCGGATTTCGGCGATGGAGCTGCCGACGGCGCCGAGTAGACAGGCGTTTCACCCATATCGCCCAGGAAATCCGGCATGTCCAAGACGCCGGAAGGTACGGCCCTATCCGCCTTCGGCTTATTATCCGAAAACCGTTGGAGAGCAAGCAGCTCATACGTTCTGCTTCCTAGCGTATCTTCATGCTCCGCTACATAATAATCATCAATATATGCGCGAAGACGTTTGTCAATACTGCTGCTTATTTCGAAAGCGGTTTTGTCGAATACGCATAGGTATACGTCGAGATCGTGTCCGGAGTCGGCTGCGTCGCCCAGGAATCGGCGAATCTCATCGAGGGCCACATGAAGGGCCTCGGCTTTCGGATATCCATAGATACCGCTGGAAATCAAGGGGAAGGCGATGCTGGCACACCCCTGCCGTGCCGCGAGTTCCATCGAATTGCGATAGCACGAACGCAGCAGACGTTCTTCATCATGCTTGCCGTCTCGCCATATCGGGCCTGCGGTATGAATCACATAGCGTGATGGCAAATTGAATCCCGGAGTGATAACCGCCTCACCGGTATGAATGGGAGCAAACCGATCGCAGGCAGCAGCCATGCGCGAGACTCCCGCGGCGCGGAATATCGCGCCGCACACTCCCCCACCCATGGCGAGCTGCGTGTTTGCCGCATTGACTATGGCGTCCACCTTCATCTTCGTAATATCCTGTCGGACCAATTCCAGCGGCATATATCCTCCCTGATTACGGCGTAGCATAATAGCCTCTACACATCGTGCAATCGGCAGCCCTGAACTAAGTCTAAATCGTTTCTTCCCCGCAAGTTCGTCCAACTGACATATCCGACACGAGAGAATAGCGGGAAAACAAGGAATCAACGGAGCAATAACAGAAAGCCGCTCAGCCTTACTTTCGTAAAGCCAAGCGGCTTGTTTCCGCCGAAGCGGATTGGTGGAGGCGCGGGGAATTGAACCCCGGTCCGATGACCGAGCCCACAGTCTTCTACGTGCGTAGTCTGCTGGCCAAGTTGGCGATCTTTCTGCCCCCATCGATGTCGCAGACAACTGATGGCGAGCATATCCGCAGTTAAAGTCCCGATGCAGCCCTGAGGCTCAACTGCATCAGCAAGTCTTCTAAACGACGCTCAGCATCCTCCCAAAGACGAGGAGGAGTGAACGGAGCGGCTGCTCACTGGTTAATCCTGACTAAAAATCAGGCAGCGAGAGCGAACTCAGTGCGGTTAGATTTAGCACTTATTCTTTTGCCGGGGTCATCCACGAGCGGACCCGGCGTTCTCGGCACGCTTCCCTGCAGCGAACAGGTCACCGTCGAAACCGATCGCCCCCAATCTTGAGTTATCAAGCTTCCGGCTTTTCGGCCGGACTTTTCAGCATACACCCTATGGCGCTACTCGCGCAAATCGCCAGCAGCGAACATCGCCCCGGAACCAACGAAGCCAACGAAATCGCCGTCACTTGATGATGGGCTTCTGGGATGAGGAAACATCAATCTGATGTTTCCCGGCAAAGCCAGCCGTGCCAGCGGTGATGTTCTTGTCGATTTCCTCGACTTCCGCCAACTTCAGCTTCAGTTGCGAGGAGTCGCCCCAAATGATTACGCGGTCACCGTCGTTAAGCGTGGTAGTCACCGAATCCTGCGTCTCAGCGGTGACCTTGGTAATGGACTTACGCATCGATTCCGGCAACGCGCCCAGAATCGTCAGCGTCTCCTTCACCGAACGGTTCTTGAGACTGGCGTCTATATCCTTGACCTCGATCACCGGGATGCCATCCACGTTGGCGTTCTTCACCGAGTTCAACACACGCGCCTGGGAATCCACCGCGGTCAGGGTATCGCCTCTTTTCAGCATGGCCGCGGGCCGTTGCGCCTTGACTTCCACGCTCATCGACTTGGGGAACTGTTTGGAGACCTTGGCCTCGCTGACGCCGGGAATGGACTTGAGTTGCTCTGTGACCTCATGGGCGGAGACCAGGAACAACGACTTTCCAGCCTGCTTATCGGCGATGACATGGATGGTCTGCGCACTCACCCATTCGTTGGCACCGGATACGCCGATCTCGCTGGTTTCCAGACGAAACACCGACGAGAAAAGCAGCAGCCATGCCAGCCCCGCCACTACAGCCACACTGACGACCGCAATCAACACGCGTAACGCAACGACGCGCACGTTTGCACGCTTGCGTTCTTTGGCGCGTTCGGTGAAATTCACCACTTTCGGGCGTGATGCGACTCCTAGGGAGCCGGTGGTCTGATGCAGCGTTTCGGCAACGTAATCCTCGCTGTGCAACCGCCGTGCATCGACGAAGGCACCGGCCTGGCCCTTGGCTACCGTCACATCGTCGATGATCTCCGGCTCGTCGATCTCATGACCGGAAGACACGGACCGGGGAGCGCGAGACTTCGACGAGCGACCCGTGTTTCCGCGTGAACCGATGGTGCGCGGCTTGCGGGAGCTCCCAGACGAACGACGTGAGCCGTTGTCATTGCCCCCGGATCTGACCGTGCGCCCGGACATCACTCGCAGCTTTCCCGATGGGCCTCAAGTGCGGTGAGCAGCACCTGATCCATGTCGGTGATGTCGCCCGCGCCCACGGTGAAGATCACGTCGCCGTGGTGGGCGCGCATGGCCATCATCTTGGCGGCCAGGCACATATCCTCAACCGGCTGAATCCACGTGCCTGCGGAAGCATCTTTGAGTCCCGCAGCCGCGTCCACGATGGTGGAGGGGCTGATGTCCGGGAAATCGGCCTGCTTTTCACGGGCCGGGAAGATGCCGGTGATAATGACGTCATCGGCTTTGGCTAAGGATTTGGCGAACTGGTGCGCGAAGAACTTGGTGCGGGAGAACAGGTGTGGCTGGAAGATCACACGAATGGTCGAATCGGGGTACCGGCGTCGGGCCGCATCCAGCAGGACCGCGATTTCGGTGGGATGATGGGCGTAATCGTCCACTACAGTGACCTGCTTGACCGTGCCGCGCACCTGGAAGCGGCGTGCCGCACCGAGGAATGTGCCGGCCGCCTTGGCCGCGTCTGCGGGGCTCACGCCCAGCAGCACGGCAGCGCTGATGGCGGCGGCCGCATTGCGCGCATTGTGCACGCCAGGAACCTTCAGGGCAACGCTCTGAGACACCGGCTCCCCCGCCGTCACCGCGGCCGGCAGATGCAGGGTGAGCTGTTCGACGCCGCTGCCTGCGGTCTCGCTTTCCGAAGCGATCCAGACATACGCGGCACCGCCCAAATCGGGCAGGGATTCACGCGCGGTAGTGCCGTAGGCAACGGTATGGGATTTCACGTCGGCGGGCATGGCCTCCAGCACGGCAAGTCCGTCGGGATCGTCGATACTGATGATCACGTGACCGGTGGCCCGGCCGGCGTGGGCAACGAACGCGGCACGGTAGTGGGCTTCGTCGCCGTAATGGTCGAGATGATCGGCTTCACAGTTGGTGATAATGGCGATGGTCGGATGGTATTTGGCGAAGCTGCCGTCCGATTCATCGGCTTCGGCCACCAGGATATCGCCTTTGCCCGCGTGTCCGCCGTCCAGCGTGGTGCCGTCCGGGCCTTGGATAAAGCCGCCGATGGCGTAGCTTGGATCGGCACCGGCGTTCACCAGAATGTGGGACAGCATGGAGCTGGTGGTGGTTTTGCCGTGCGCTCCGGCCACGGTGACGGCTCGTTTGCCGTTCATGAGCAGGGCGAGGATGTCACTGCGATGCACAATACGCTTGCCCGCCGCGTGTGCTGCGACGATTTCCGGATTGTCCGGTTTGATGGCGCTGGAGTAGACCACGGTCTCGGCCTGGGCGACATTTTCGGCTCGCTGCCCGAATTCAACGGTGATGCCCAGCGTTTCAAGTCGGTCGGTTTTGGCGCTGTGTGCGCGATCGGAGCCGTCCACCGCGACTCCTTCGGCGTGCAGCATTTCGGCCAGAACGCTCATACCGGCACCGCCGATACCGATGAAATGGGTGGCGCCGAGATCCGCGGGGCGGGCCGCAGCATCGAATGAGGCATACGTGGGGTCAAGCACTATGGGCTGATCTTGAGACAATTCAAAACTCCTTTAGGGATTCCAGCACCCTATATTATGACCGTATCTCGTGCTGCGGAACGGAATTGGTCAGTATCGCGCACGGAATGATATCTGAATACTACTTGGATGGTTCGGCTAATTGCAGAACGTGCCGGGCCATGATTTCGGCAGCGTTTCTGATGCCGTATTCCCATGCCTTGCGGCCGAATTCGGCAAGTCGTTCGTGATCGGCGAGCAGATCGGGCACATGCTCATGCACCCACTGCGGGGTCAGGTCCTTGTCTGCGACCAGAAGGCCGCCGCCGGCGTTCACCACTGGCTCGGCGTTGAAACGCTGCTCGCCGTTGCCGATGGGCAGCGGCACGTAAATGGCCGGCAGGCCCAGTGCAGCCAGCTCGGATACCGATCCGGCTCCGGCACGGCAAATCACCAAGTCGGCACAGGCAAAGGCCAGATCGATTCGTTCCAGATATTCGGCGGTATGGTAGTCACCTTGTCCGGCCGATTCGGGGCCGATGCCGGTAAGCACGTCCGCGCCGGCCGAGGCCGTGACCAGTTCGCGTACTTCGCTGATTTTGCCTCGCCCGGTCAAGTGGATGATTTGTGCGTGGGCCAACAGGTCTGCGGCGGAGGAGGCGATGGCACGGTTCAGGCTTTGCGCTCCCAGCGATCCGCCAGTGACCAGCACCAGCGGACGGTTCGGATCGACGCCAAGCTGCGCGGCCGATTCACGGCGTACGGCGGCACGGTCGTCACCGATGCGTTTGGTCAGGGAGGCGATGGCCGGGCGCAACGGCAGACCGACGCGCTCGACGTCGGCTCCGGCACGCGGTTTGAGACCGGTGCCCTCGTACACGGTACCGATGAAATCGGCCCAACGAGCGCCCAGTTTATTGGCCATGCCGGCACGTGCATTCTGCTCATGGATGGCAATCGGAATGCCCATCTTGTGTGCGGTGGCGTAGACGGGGGCGGAAGCATACCCGCCGAATCCGGCCACGACATCCGCATGCCGCGTTTCAAGAATGGAGCGCACCTTGGCGGTTTCTCGCTTCCATTTTGCCGGGAAGCGCAGCATGTACAGGTTAGGGCGACGCGGGAACGGCACTTTTTCGATGGTGTCGAGCTCGTAGCCGGCCTCCGGCACCAAATCCTTCTCCAAACCCACCGCAGTGCCGATGACGGTGACCTGTGCCGTGGGTTCGATGTCGCGAATCGCCCCGGCGACCGCGAGCAGCGGATTGACATGTCCGGCGGTACCGCCGCCAGCAAGAACGATATGTGGTGTGCCTTGATTCATGATTACCGAGTCTACTTACGCGCTCTGACGCGACTGTTTTATCTGCGGTTGAGAGCGCATAAGTCCCACAACCAGTCCGGCCGCCGTCAAGCACATAACCATGGATGAGCCGCCTGCGGAGACGAACGGCATAGGCACGCCCAATACCGGGAACACACCCACGACCACGCCGATGTTGACCATGGCCTGGCCCACGATCCAAATGGTGACGCACATCAGCACCATGGCAACATAACGATCGGTGACCTGCAATGCGATGACGATCATGCACCAGGCGAGAATCGCGAAGAACAGCAATACGATGGCGCAACCGACGAATCCGGTCTCCTCGCCGATGATCGCGAAAATGAAATCGTTATGGGCGGCCGGCAGGTAATTCCATTTCTCCCGCGAATTGCCGATGCCCAATCCCAGAAAACCTCCGGAGGCGATGGCGTACTTGGCGTGAATGGACTGGTAGCATACGCTCTGCGCGTCAGCGGCCGAGCAATCGCCATATGTGGCCAGAATACGACGCAAGCGGTTCGGGCTGGAAACCGCCAATGCACCGACCATAACCACCGCGCCCAATACGCCGACTCCCATCCATTTGCCGGGGAACCCGACGATCAGAAAGGCCACGCCTCCGATGAAGACCAGAATCATGGCCGTGCCGAGGTCCCTGCCGCCCATCACCAGTGCCACGCCTATCGCATACAGCGCCAACGGCGCGGCATATGCTTTGATTCCCTTCTTGTGGTACATCTTGCTGCAGGCATGCAACGACGAGGGAAGCCATATGCACATCGCGAACTTCATGAATTCGGCCGGCTGGATAGTGGTGAAGCCGAGGTCCAGCCAACCTCTGTTGCCGTAGACGTCGTGACCCAAAGGAGTAAAGGTCAGCGCCTGCAACAGGCAGGCACCCACCACAAAGAACACGCCGGTCCGTTTCCAGAACGTCACCGGCATCATCAATGCCACGAAGCCCAGCACCAAGCCGATCAGGCAAAACGCGCCCTGGTTCAGAAGCTGAAGGAACGGCGACTTGCCCAGTGCGGCCATGGTGACCGTGGAGCTGGAGAACACCATGATCAGGCCGAAGCATGTCAGCCCCACCACGGCCATGCGGAAGCCGTGGTAGCACCATAGCGGGTTGAGCAAGCTTCGCCAACCCGTGTAGTCGGCGATTTCGAGTGAGGGCTTGTCAGGGGCTCTGTATGCCTTACGCTTATGGGTATCAGTGGAGGCCATGCACCTCGCTCCACGTCTTGGCTGCGGCGGCGAATCGATTGCCTCGATCCGCATAGGACTTGAACTGGTCCATGGAGGCGCAGGCCGGAGCCATAAGCACGATGTCGCCGGCGGCGGCATACGTGCCGCAGGCTTCGACGGCACGGTCCATGACGGTATCGTTGTCTTCGGGATCGATGATGGTCACCGGGATGTCCGGAGCTTGGCTGGCAAACGCTTCGATCATCGGCTGCTGGTCTTTGCCGATGATGACGGCCGCTTTGATGGTGTGTGCCTGGTCCTTGACCAGGTCCTCGAATCGACTGCCCTTGGCCAGACCTCCGGCAATCCAGATCACAGACTTGGCCGGGAAGCTGGACAGCGAGGCGCGTGCCGCATGGCCGTTGGTGGCTTTGGAATCGTCCACAAAACGAACAGAGCCGCCCTCGACTGCGGCCTCAGCCACGGTTTCGATGCGATGGCCGCCCGGCTTGAACGAGGTAAGCGCCTTCAACGCGGTATCGCGATCAGCGCCAAGTCCCAGCACCAACGCCAATGCCGTCAATGCATCGGCCACCAGATGCGGGTACAGTGAGCCGTCCGGCTCTGCCAGATGCGTGAAATCGGTGATGGCGGCCAGTCTGACCGACTCTCCTACTGCGCCGCCGGCCACGCCGCTCCTGTCCACGATCCAGCCATCTTCAATGCCGATCTGGCCGGCTTGAGGGGCCTCGAGCGTGAATCCCACCTTGCGGCATCCTTCGGCAGTCTGAGCCTCGGCCGCCAGTTCGCTGACTTTGGCGTCCTGCGCATTGTAGACGATGGCGCGTTTGGCGTTGTGGAACACCTTGGATTTGTCGGCGGCGTAATTCTCGCGCCCGCCATGCCAGTCGAGGTGATCGTCGGCGATATTGGTGATCGCCGCGCAGTCAAGTGCCAGCGAATCGGTGAAGTGCAATTGGAAGGAGCTCAGTTCCACGCACAGTACGTCGTGCTGCGGATTGGTGGCGCAACGAGACAGGCTCATGCTCATGTCTCCGGAGGCGATATTGCCGGCGGTCGGCGCGTCGAGTCCGCAGGCGGTGAGCATTTCCGAGGTCATCTCGGTGGTGGAGGTTTTGCCGTTGGTGCCGGTGATGCCGATCCATGGAGCCGGAGTACCGGTGCGCTCGTTATTCACACGCAGCTGCCATGCGAATTCCACCTCGCTCATCACGGGGATGCCACGGCGTTGGGCTTCCAGCACGAACGGGGTGCGGGGGTTGAACACCGGGGACGACATGACGTAGTCCACGTGGTCCCAGTCCACGTCATCAAAGGAGTGGAGATCGGCCTCGGGCTTCCTCTCGTCGACGCCAATCACGTGGGTGCCGCGTTCCCTCAATACCTCCGCCAACGAGGTGCCGGACACCCCCAGTCCGGCGATCACCACTGTCTTATCCGCTACTTGCATTGTTCCTCCTGATATAGGAATTCCGTGGGTGAGCATAATCCACCCAGATTTCCGCTAGCTGAACAGCAGGCCGGAGCGGGTGACCCAGTCGCCGTAGAAAATCGTCAGGGCGAGCAGCACGAAGATGAGTTCGATCATCCAGAACCGCACCACCACCTTGGTTTCGGTCCAACCCTCCAGTTCGAAATGATGGTGAATCGGCGCCATTTTGAATACACGTTTGTGGGTCATCTTGAAGTACCCGACCTGGATGACGTCGCTCATGGCTTCCATGACGTACAGTCCGCCCAGAACCACCGCCAGGAATTCGGTGTGCGTGGCGATGGACAGGGCTGCGAACAGACCACCCAAGGCCAGGGAACCGGTATCACCCATGAAAACCGATGCGGGGTTCGAGTTGTACCACAGGAAGCCGAAGCAGGCGACGGCCGCGCATACGGCGATGACGGTCAGATCGAGAGGATCGGACACGGCATAGGAATATCCGCCATGGCTGCCGCCCTTGATGTGGTAGCTTTCCCAGAATGCGATGATGCCAAAACCAGTGAAGGCGATCATCGACGAACCTGCCGCCAGACCGTCAAGTCCATCCGTCAAATTCACTGCGTTGGTCCATGCGGTCATCAGGAAGTTCACCCAGATGACGAACAGGATGATGGCTACGGCACGGCCGGCGAAGTCGAAGTTGAAGAACGGCTGTTCGATGAAGCTGATGCCTGCCTGCGCACTGGGGAATCCCGATTTGGTGGGAATCAGCAGCGCAAGTACCGCGTAGATGGTGGCGAAGATGAACTGGCCGATGAACTTGCCGCCCACCGATAGGCCTTCGTTCTGCTTCTTACGCACCTTGGCGAAGTCGTCGATAAAGCCCAGCAGACCCATCGACAGCATGGCGAACAGTACGAGCGCCGCGGACCAGGAGGGCACGTCGCCCGAACGCAGGTATCGGTACAGTGCGGAGGATGCCCAACCGAGCAGAATCGCGAAGTTGATGACCACGCCGCCCAACGTGGGGGTGCCGCGCTTGACCAGATGCGACTGCGGCCCATCCTGGCGGATGTACTGGCCATAGTGCAGCTTGTGGACCAGCCGAATCAGCAGCGGGGTGCCGACTAAGGTGACGATGAGCGACACCAGCATTCCAATGATCAGAGCAATCACGTGCAGCTTCTCTTTCTTGTCGGTTTCTTGGGGTGGTTATCAGGTCAGTTCTTTGCCCAGCGTTCAGCCAAAGCGCTCAGGCCTGACGCGTGCGATCCCTTGAGCAGTACCACAGCGTCGGGATGGTTGCGAGCCAAGTCGATGACCAGCTGTTCGGCCGCATCGATGTCGTGTACGCAATCCACCGACGCGAATTGGCTCTGACGGGCACCGTCCGCCAGAGCCTGTGCCAGTGCATCGAGATGTTGGTCTTGGGCGGAACCGACCGCGATGATCGCGTCGATGCCCAATTCGGCCGCATACGTGCCGATCGAGGTGTGCAATGCCGTTTCATCGACGCCGAGTTCCAGCATGGCACCCAGCAGCGCCACACGGAACGGCTCCTTGCCGTCATTTGAGTTCCAAGCCTTCAACCCGTTCAGGCCGGCTTTCATGGAGTCGGGATTGGCGTTGAAGGAATCATCGATCAGCGTGAAGGAAGTCCCCTCGCGATTCACCGTAGACAATGCCATGCGATGAGGGCTGATGGTGTGCTGCGAGGCCAGAATCCGTGCCACCGTTTCGGGTGCCATACCGTAACGCATCGCCACGGTTGCGGCGGCCAACGCGTTCATCACATTGTGACGTCCAGGAATGCCCAGATGCACCGGCGTATGGTTGCCGTCCGCATCGACCAACGTGAATTCAGCATGATCGGACCGGTCGGCAGTGACATCAATGGCCCGCACCTCGGGCTCCTGCGACGATCCCAAGCCGAACCACAGCACGTCGCCGTTGGCCAGGCCGGCCATGGGAACCACGTGTTCGTCATCGGCGTTCAGTACCGCGGTGCCTCCGGGAAGCAATCCCTGCACGATTTCGCTTTTCGCCTGTGCGATGCGTTCGCGGGAGCCGAATTCTCCAAGGTGAGCGACGCCGACCTTCAATACGATTGCCGTGTTCGGCGGTGCGATACGGGTCAGTCGCGCGATTTCGCCGATATGGCTGGCACCCATCTCAGCCACGAAGAACCGGGTGTGCTCATCGACCCGCAACGCAGTGAGCGGCAGGCCGATCTCATTGTTGAACGATCCCACCGGAGCCACGGTCGGACCTACGGTGGCAAGCAGGGAGGAGAGCAGATCCTTGGTGGTGGTCTTGCCCACCGAACCGGTCAATCCGATGATGTCGAAGTCGCCGTCCAGCTCGCGGCGGCGAACGATGTTGTATCGGGCGAGTTCGCCAAGGGCGTCGACCGTGTCTTTCACTACGATCTGCGGAAGGCCATCGGACTTCACCTCATGGTCGACGATGGCCACCGTGGCTCCCTGTCCAGCGGTTTTCGCCACAAAGTCATGCCCATCGACACGCTCGCCTCGGATGGCCACAAACACCGATCCGGGGCCGGCCTGCCGCGAGTCGCTGACCGTATTGGTGGCTCGAGACTCGGAACCGGCGTCTCCGATCAATCGACCATCGACGGCCTTGGCGATCTCCTCCACGCTCATCGGAACCATGGTGTTTCAAACTCCTTTACGATTACGCTTCGTCCCGTATCCACGGACTTAATTGAGATTATTGGCCACATGCAGGGCACTGCGTATGTTGTTTTTCCTCACGCCGGCGGCCAGCACCATGGCGATGGCCAAGGACATGTGCCCGAGTCGGACGCGGTCATACATTGCCGGTGAATCCGCAGCCATTTCATCCGATTCGGGTGTCGACGAGGTCATGGACATGTCATGTTCCGCAACGAATGCGTAGCGTGTCTTCAATTCGTTCAAGCTTGCGCTTGCGTTGACATCCTCCGTGCCCAGTACATCCACGTTCACCGATTCCAACGCATGCTCGGCCAACGTGCGGTCATCCATGGCGATGATCACGGCCGCCACACCGTCTTCGGCGCACACGGACAGCGCGCGCTGCATATCGAGGATGCCCAGAGGATAGTTCAGGTTCATGGTACGTGTCATCGACGTGGACCCGGATGCGGTGATTACCGCCACCGGATTGCCCAGCATGTGCAGGAATTCGGAGAGCTGGGACACGCCTGCGTCGACGGCCTGCTCATCCGCACCGGTCACCGCGAACACCGCCATGGCATTGGACGGTCCGCCGGCCAGACCGCTGGCCAGATCGCCGAGTACGCGATCGTCGAAATCGCCGTAGAGCAACGGTATATCGGCATTGGCGATCTGCCCTTTGGACGCGCGTGGCAGCAACGCCGCATAGGCACCGGCCTGTGCGGCATGCAGTACATCGGGTTCCTGCTCATGCGTGCAGATGAACAGCGAGCCGGGAATCACGGTGTCCACGGCATCGCTGAGTGAGGTAATGGTGACATTGGTGGCGAAGGGTGGATCGACTTCAAAACCGTACCGTTCGACCAGCATTCCCAGGGTCACCCGCTGGGCGATGGATTCGCTCACTGCACTCATGGGCTATCGCCTTTCTCCCCTGATCCTTACCACGTGACTGGAATAGCATTTTTGCGTGGACTGGAGACAGGCACCTCGTATTTCTGCATAAGGAACTCACAAATCTGTGCGGAAACAGGGCCGGCCGTCAGACCGCCGAACACACCATTCGGATCCTTCATCACCACGGTGACCGCATAGCGCGGGTTGTCCGCGGGAATCACCACGGAATAATCGGAGATAATGGACGAGAGCGTACCATCCGAGCCCTGCACCTCTGCGGTACCGGACTTGGCGGCCATGCGGTAACCATCGACCTTGACGAACTTGTTGTAGCCTTCCGCCACTGATTCCATCGCATTCATCATGTCCGATGCGACCTTTTCATCCACCACGCGGGTGGCTTCGCCCTTCTTGGTCTCAGTGGTCTTGCCATTGGCATCGGTGGTTGATTTGATGATCGACTGCTGCTGCTTGACACCCTTGTTCGCGATGGTGGCCACCACGTTGTTGAGCTGCAGGGCGTTGACGGTGTAGCCCTGACCAAACAGGATGGTGTTGCGCGTACGCAGATCCCACGCCGAAGGGTTGGTGAGCAGACCGCTCGATTCACCGGGCAGGTTCAGTCCGGTCGGTTGTCCGATGCCGAATTTGGTCAGGTACTCGTAGCGTTGCTCATCCGGATAGTTCTCCCCGGCCATAATCATGCCGACGTTCGATGAGTTCTGCAGAATGCCGGCGAGCGTCCAGCGCTCAGTGCCATGGTCGAATGAGTCCTTGTAGGTCTGGCCCTCCTGTGTGATGTGGTCCGGGACCGACAATTGATCGCTCATCTTATGCAGTCCCATCTGCAGATAGCCGGACATGGAGATGACCTTGCCCACCGAACCAGGCTCGAAGGTTTCGGACACGGCCCGAGACGGGCTCATCTTCGCCGCATCGGTACCAGCCTGTACTTCATCGCTATCGGCCAGTGCGAGAATCTCCCCGCTCTGGACATCCTGCACCACGGCGATCGCCCACGCTGCACCATACTTGGATTCGGCCTCCTTCAAGACCTTTTTGACATACCATTGCACATCACGGTCAATGGTCAGGGTGACATCGTCGCCATTTTTGGCCGCCACCGATTCGGTCATGGTGCCGGGAATCTCTTCGCCGCCATTACCACGCTGGTAGGTTTCATGGCCATCGGTTCCGGTAAGCGTCTTGTTCTCGACCTGCTCGATGCCGGCGACGCCATCGCCGTTGTCGTTCACGCCGCCAAGCAGCGCGCCCATGAGATCGCCATCCGCATACAGTCGTTCACTGCTCAGCTCACCCCAGACAATACCGCCCAGGTGCAACGACTCGATGCTGCGCTTGACCTGCGGAGTCACATCTTTCTTCAGAATCACATACTGCCCGGTACCGGACAGATCAGCGCCCAGTTCCATGGCGTTCATATCCAGGACTTTGGCCAGCAGTCGGCCCACGGCCGCCGCTCCGGTAGCGCCCACGGGTTTGCCGTCAATTTCGTGGCAGTAATCACGGGTGTTGTCATTGCAAGTAATCGGCTCGAACTCCTGTGCAGCCTCCGGATTGGCGACGATAGTATAACGCTCCACGCTTTGAGCGAGCACGGAGCCGTTGGCGTCGAGGATACGCCCACGCTTGGCGCTCAACGTCACGGTCAGGGTGCGGTTAGCCGTGGCCGCTTGTGCGGTTTGACGGCCGCCGATGAGCTGGGTGGAGGCCAGCTGAATCACGCATGCCGACGCCACCAACGCCAATGCGGCGCCGATGGCGATGCATTTGAACGCGAAGGTCTTGACCTTGGCGAACTCTACGATGCGACGAATGGTGTTCACTGGGTTCCGCCTTTGTTGGACTGGTATCCGCTTAAGTCGATGGACACTGATCCCTGCTGCGGGACCATGCCCATGTCGCTGGCCTTGTCGGGCAGGTTCGCGACCAATTGATCGAGTTTGGCCTGATCGTCTTCGATATCTTGGGTAAGTCTGTTGATGTTGGTTTCGATCTGTGCCGCCTCAAACGAGTTCTGCACCATCTGGGTACGCAGCATCAGCGCGCCGAACAAGGTGCCGACGAGGAAGATCACTGCGATGGCCACGTGCACCAGCGGTGCGCTTCTTGTCCTGGTCCATTCGATGACCCGTCCGACGACATTGCCCTGCTCGTTTCCACGCGGGTTGGAGACCACCCGCAGCTCAGGTCGGGAGGAGGACTGATGCTTGGTGTGCGGTCGGTTCGAGGCTGGAGCCGCGTTCGATCGAATGCTACGTGCAGTTGCCATATGCTGTTATCCCCTCCTTGTACGAATTCGTGCCGTGTTTTTGGCTCTGCCCGGAGACGCGGAGCCTTGTATCTTGACGTCATTCAGGCCCTGCGCGGTTTGCGTAAAGCGTTTCCTCCATCGTGACGGAATCTCACGGCTGACTTCCACCGCCCGCAACCGCACCGAAGCCGATCTCGGGTTGGCTGCGATTTCATGTTCGTCGGCCTTGATGGCACCTCGCGTGAGATCCGTGAAAAACGGTTGGGCATCCGGCGGTATGACAGGCAGGCCAGCCGGAACATCCACTCGCAGCCCTTGTGCCATGAACGATTTGACGGTTTTGTCTTCGAGCGAATGATAGGACTCCACCACCAGTCGTCCCCCGACATGCAGTCGGTTCGCGGCCTGCGGCAATGTGGAGGCGAGCTTGTCCAATTCGCCGTTGACTTCAATGCGCAACGCCTGGAAGACGCGTTTGGCGGGATTGCCCGCCGGGCGGTGGGCTTGCGGCACCACTTCATCGACCAGACGGTTGAGCTGTGCGGTGGTGGTAAACGGCTCCTTGTCTCGACGCGCCACGATGGCGCGGGCGATCTGACGCGAGAAACGCTCTTCACCGTATTCCTTGAATATGCGGACCAGTTCCGCCGCATCATAGGTGGCAAGAATCCGTTCGGCCGTCAACGGCTGGCTGACGTCCATGCGCATATCCAGCGGCGCATCATGCGAATAGGAGAAGCCACGATCGGTTTCGTCGATCTGCAGGCTGGATAATCCCAGATCCATGAATACGGCGTCCACGCGTTCGATGTCTTGGTCCGCCAACACCTGATCGAGCTGATCGAAGGCGGCATGCACCGGAATGAATCGATCGGCGAGCCCCTCCCGTTCCATACGTTCGGTGGCCAGCCCCAGCGCTTCACTGTCACGGTCAATGCCGATGAGCCGAGCCTGAGGCGCGGCCTTGAGGAAGGCGATGGAATGGCCGGCAAGGCCCAGGGTGCAATCCACTGCGATGGCGTTCTCATGTTCCAGGGCAGGTGCCATCAGGTTCACGCAATCGTCAAGCAATACCGGCAGATGAATATTCGCCACATCAACCATCAGAATTCCACCTCCGGCAACACATCGTCAGCAATATCGGAATATCCCTCTTCCTTCTCGGCGAGGTAGGACTCCCACGTGTCCTTATTCCACAGTTCGGCACGGGTGCCAACGCCGATCACCACGACGTCGGAACCCAGATTGGCGTAATCGCGCAGCATCTGCGGCACCAGCACGCGGCCCTGCTTGTCCGGCTGCTGGTCGACGGCACCGGAAAGGAACACACGCAGGTATTCGCGGGCGGCTTTGTTTCCCACCGACACACGCTGAATCTGCGAGGCGATACGTCGAAATTCGTCGAACGGCAGCAGGTACACGCACCGTTCCTGGCCTCGGGCCATGACCAGGCCCTGCCCCAGCTGGGAGCGGAATTTGGCCGGAAGCGCCATACGGCCCTTGGCATCGATCTTCGGCGTATATGTGCCGAGAAGCAATGGCGGCAGACCAGCCATGAGATCGGCCATAGTGGTGGAGCCTTGTGCGTTGGCATCAGCGTCGCGAATCGTCTGATCGGCAACCATGGCTCCACCTCCTTCATCGTTACGTGGGATACACTTCGGCCAACTGGCTCACCACTCTACCCCACGATTCCCCATTTCTCCCCACTCATGCACGATTTGCTCACCCTTTTAGGGCAATTACCGATGGATTGCGCGTGTCGGCCACGACTGTCGCACGAATGGACGCTCCGCACATTCAATCCACGTCGCGCACCCCACCGACCGAGCAGCATGGTGAATTCACGCTGAATTCACCTATTCCGGGTTGTCCGCATCACTGACGTAGGGGGTGTGCGGTAAATTTGAATGCCTTAAGTTTTTCTGCCCCACGGAAATGGAACGAAGAGAACAGCATGTCGAGTTACGCCTCCCAGCTGCATGAAGAGCAGCAGGCCGTCGATCGCGCCTATGGACGATTGGATGATCTGCGAGCCGAAATGTGGCAACGCCTGGACACCGTACGCGCCGCCGGCTCCCACGGATCCCCCACGCAACGCAGCGAACGAGACTCCTTTGCCACAATGTACGAAAACCGCCTCACGCAATTGCGCAGCGTTGAGGATCGGCTGGTGTTTGGCCGCCTCGATGCCAAGAACGGCGACCGTCATTACATCGGCCGCATCGGCCTGTCGAGCCCGGACCATGAGCCGATTCTGACCGACTGGCGTGCCGAAGCCGCACGTCCTTTCTATGAGGCGACCCCTTCCAATCACGGCGACATCGTGATGCGCAGGCATATCACCTTGAGTTTCCGCGAAGTCGTGGGCGTTGAGGATGAGGTGCTTGACGTGCATTCAGACCAGGTCGGCCAGGCGTCTTCCGCCGGCACATTGACCGGCGAGGGTGCGCTGCTGGCTTCGTTGAGCTCACGCCGCACCGGCAAGATGACCGATATCGTGGCCACCATTCAGGCCGAGCAGGACCGCATCATCCGCTCCGACATGAATCGCGCCGTGGTGGTGCAGGGCGGCCCCGGCACCGGCAAGACGGCCGTGGCGCTCCATCGCGCCGCCTACCTGCTGTACACGCACCGGCGCACGCTGGAACGTTCCGGCGTGCTGGTTGTTGGCCCCAGCTCGGCGTTCCTGCACTACATCGATCAGGTGCTACCCTCCTTGGGCGAGACCGGCGTGGTCTCACGCACCATCAGCGATCTGATTCCCGGCATCACCGCCACGGCGGTCGACTCCCCTTATGCAGCCAAGCTCAAGGGCGATCGACGCATGACCTCCGTAGTGGCCAATGCCATCGCCGCACGCGTGCGTGTTCCCGCTGCTCTGCCGACAGTAACCATTAGCGGCATTCAGGTACCAATGCTGGCCACTGATATCGAGCAGGCGCAGGCGGACGCGAAGCGCACCCGACAACCTCATAACAAGGCCCGCGAGACCTTTATCCGTTCGATGCTGACCAGCATGCAGAACCGTTATGCCGAACAGCTTGATTACACGCCGGATCAGGCGGAGCTGAACCGCGCGATGTCGCTGCTACGTATGAACGAGCAGGTTCGCAAGACCCTGAACCTGTGCTGGCTGCCGATGACCGCCCCATGGCTCATCGATCAGCTGTTCGCCCATCCCGAACGTCTGAAGTCTCTGGCTGGTTGGCTGACCGACAACGACATCGCGGCACTTGCCCGCCCCAAAGGCTCCCCGTTGACCCGCTCCGATATTCCGCTGCTCGACGAAGCAATGGATATGCTGGGCCCCGATCCCAAGGCGGTGGCCCGCCAGTCCGCCGCCGACGCACGTCGTGCCGCCGAAGAGCAGTATGCCAAAGACACTCTGGCCGCGACCGGTCTGGGTGGAGGCATCGTCTCCAGTCAGATGCTGCTCGACCAGATGAACGGGGACGACGCTGAGCTGACCGCGCAGCGGGCCGCGGCCGACCGTGAATGGACCTACGGGCACATCGTGGTCGATGAAGCGCAGGAATTGACCGCCATGGACTGGCGTATGTTGATCCGCCGTTGCCCCTCCCGCTCGTTCACCATCGTGGGCGATGTGGCGCAGACTTCGGCGCTGGGTGGCACCCGACGCTGGAGCAAATCGATGAACCGCCTGTTCGGCGAAAGCCACTGGGATTTGAACGAGTTGACCATCAACTACCGTAATCCGCAGGAAGTTTCCGAACTTGCCTCACGATTTGCCGAGGAGGAAGGCCTCTACATCTCCACGGTCAATGCGGTGCGCACCATCCCCGATTCGGTGTCCCGCAATGTGGTGCCCGACATGTCGTCCTTGCTGGAAACGACGGCCGAGCAGGCGGCGCAGCTTGCCGAACAATTCGTTTCGGCAGACGGCACCGGCCGCATCGCCGTCATCTGTCCGGATAATCTCATCGCCCCGGTGCGCGATGCCGTGCGCCGCAAACTGGCTGTCATTCTTGACCCGGCCGAATACGCAAGGCTCATCGAGCAGCCCGAATGGGATGAGCAAATCAGCGTCTGTGGCACTGAAACGGTCAAGGGTCTGGAGTTCGATGCCGTCGTGGTGGTCGAGCCCGGTCTCATCGAGGATGACGCGCCGAGCCGCCTGGTCGCCGCCTCGGACCTGTACGTGGCAATGACCAGGCCGACCCAGAAACTGGTTATAGTTCGGACAAAAGCGGACGAAAAGTCCCTGAACATCTAAGGTATGAAGCATGCCCAAAGCACTGTTATTGGAAAACATTCACCCCGATGCGGCCAAATCGCTGCGTGATCACGGTTTCGAAGTCGAGACCATGAAGGGAGCCCTGAGCGAGGACGAACTCATCGATGCGCTGGATGGCGTGGACTTGGTGGGCGTACGCTCCAAGACCAACGTCACAGCCCGCGTGCTGGATGCGCGTCCTACGCTAAGCGCCATCGGCTGCTTCTGCATCGGCACCAATCAGGTCGATCTGGCACATGCCGGCAAGCGTGGCATCGCCGTGTTCAACGCTCCCTACTCCAACACCCGTTCCGTGGTGGAATTGGTGATCTGCGACATCATCTGCTTGATGCGCCGCATTCCCGCACACACGCATCACATCAAGCATGGCCTGTGGGACAAGTCCGCTTCCGGCTCGCATGAAGTGCGAGGCAAGACCCTCGGCATCATCGGCTACGGCAACATCGGCTCCCAGCTGTCGGTACTGGCCGAGGCCCTCGGCATGCGCGTGGTGTTCTACGACATTGAGGAGAAACTGGCACTGGGCAATGCCCACCGTTGCGACACCCTCAACGAACTGCTGGAACAGTCCGATGCCGTGACCCTGCACGTGGATGGCCGCAAGTCGAACACCGGATTCTTCGGCGAAGACCAATTCGCCCACATGAAGCAGGACGCGATTTTCATTAACCTTTCGCGCGGTTTCGTCGCCGATCTGGGAGCTCTGAAGCAGCACCTCGATTCCGGCCATCTGTCTGGCGCGGCGGTCGACGTGTTCCCCGTTGAACCGAAGAAGAGCGGAGATCCGTTCGAGACCTCACTGGCCAATGAAGACAATATGATTCTGACTCCTCATATTGGCGGCTCCACCTTGGAAGCTCAGGAATCCATCGGCCATTTCGTCTCTCAGCGTCTTGAGGATTACTGGTTCAAGGGTTCTACCTCCTTGTCCGTGAACCTACCACAGATCAACCTCGGTGAGTGCAAGGGTGTGTGCCGTATCGCCCATCTGCACGACAATCTTCCTGGTGTGCTGGCTCATGTCAATCATGTGCTCGGCGAGGAGAACATCAACGTTTCCTTCCAGTCGCTGGCAACCGAAGGCGAACTTGGCTATGTGGTCACCGACGTGGCTCAGACGCCCAGCGCCGCCACGCTTGAAGCACTGCGCAACATCGAAGGCACCATTCGCATGCGTGTCATCAGCTGACGCAGCTCATCCTCGATTGATATGAAAGAGACCCGTCATCATGACGGGTCTCTTTCATAAGTGCTGGGCTTCATGATTGGCTCGCACCATGGTTTGCGAATCACTCGCATATCACGGTGCATGGCATTCGCATATTATTCACGCAAACCATCAATGGCGCTTTGGAAATCCTCCAGACCTGCAAAGTTCTGGTACACACTCGCGAATCGAAGGTACGCCACCACATCCAAGTCACGCAACGGTTTCAGGATGGCTTTGCCCACTTCATCTGAGGTGACTTCGGCAAGGCCTCGGGAGCGAAGATCCTCTTCGACTTTCTGTCCCAGCAGCTTCAGATCCTCTTCTCTGACCGGCCGCCCCTGACAAGCTTTGCGTACGCCGGAAATCACTTTGTCTCTACTGAATGGCTCCACGCCACCCGAACGTTTAGTGACCAGCAGCATACTGGTTTCCACCGTGGTAAAACGCTTGCTGCATTTCGGGCATACGCGACGCCGACGGATGGAATGACCGTCATCGCTAATGCGCGTATCAATGACTTTGGTGTCGGGGTTCTGGCAAAAAGGACAATGCATGCTCCCCAGAATAACGTGTACGGGCGGAAAAACCATGCCGCTCGGGTTTCATTTACTCAACCGGAACAATAATGCGCTGCCCGGCCTGCAATGATCCGGACTCAAGATTGTTCAACGCAATCAGCTCATCCACCGTTTCCGATACATCATGACCAGCAGGCGTGATAGCCGAAGCATATGACCAGAGCGTATCCCCCGGCCGCACGATATAACTGGTCACCTGCGTGGCCCCCGTATCCGATTGGGCCCGCTGAGCGGTAAGCGCGCCGAAACCACACCAGGCCAGCGCCAAGGCGACCATCACTGCGATAATCTTCCCACGCACATTCCGGTGGAACGTTCCAGCATGCTGCATAGCTACACGTGCGCTACGGGCCGGGGCCATCACCATTGAACCAGTCATCACGACCACCTCTCTCGAACAGATGTTCTATCGAACAACTGTTCTTATAATGGCACAAACGTTCGACACGGTCAAGTCGAAACTCGAACAGATGTTTGATTTCACACGAACAACACGTTATGCTGGTGACGTAACGAAAGGAGCCCTGACGTGAGCACCATTCCCTTCTCCCCCAAGCAGAAGCCGGACGAGTCCACCCTGACCGACCGCCAGCGCAAAGTGTTGGACGCCATTCGCACGCATATCGACGAACAAGGCTTCGCCCCCTCTTTCCGGGAAATCGGAAATACCGCCGGGCTCAAAAGTCCGTCTTCGGTCAAGCATCAGCTACAAGTTTTGGAAGACAAGGGCTTCATCCGCATGAACGCGAACAAGGGTCGCGCCATCGAGGTGGTGGCAGGATCCGCCCCGAATGCCGAAAAGCCCTCCCAAGCCAGCGAAGAGGCAACCAGCACCAGTAATGTGGCGGAGATATACCAATTCCCCGCCGAAGCCATTGCCGAATCACACGATGTGCCGCTCGTTGGCCGTATTGCCGCCGGTGTGCCAATTACCGCCGAACAGCATGTGGACGACGTCATGCGTCTGCCGGAACGGCTGACCGGCTCCGGCACCCTGTTCATGCTGGAAGTCCACGGCGATTCCATGGTGGATGCCGCTATCTGCGATGGCGACTATGTGGTGGTGCGCGAACAGAATTCCGCCGTCAACGGAGATATCGTCGCCGCTCTGCTGGACGACGAGGCCACGGTGAAGACCTTCCGCAAGGAAAACGGCCATGTCTGGCTGATGCCGCACAACCCCGCATACTCGCCCATCGACGGCACACATGCCACGATTATGGGCAAGGTGGTCACCGTGCTGCGCAAATTGTAGCCTGTTCGCCACCAGCTGATCAGCGTGCACCGAATCGCGCTGGTCGTGCTATAGTCTCGCACAGCTTACGAAACCCCGGCCTCGCGCCGGGGTTTCGTCGTATTCAGACCATATCGCAAATGGTATTGAGAAGCGGTTTCAACTCGATAGAGCGAAGGAGTACATATGGCTCATACCCATGCACCCGCATCATCCACATCCGTAAACCCTGCCGCGCACCAGCGTAGGCTGATTGCCACGTTGACCGTAACCGGTTCGGTCTTCCTCATCGAAGTGGTGTCGGCTGTCTTAACCGGCTCATTGGCCCTGCTGGTGGATGCCGGTCATATGCTCACCGACATGTCCGTGCTGGCGGCATCCACAATCACCGCCATACTGATGCGCCGCAAGCCCAACAACACTCGTACTTGGGGCTGGGCCAGGCTTGAGGTGCTCACCGCTGCCGCAGGTGCCGTGGTGCTGCTCATCGTTGGCATCTATGCGTTGGTGGAGGCCGGCATGCGTCTGTTCGGCAGTTCCAAAGCGGAAATCGACGATATCGGCTTGCTGCTGTTCGCGGGCATTCTGGGTCTTGCCGCAAATATCATCTCGATTTTCATCCTTGCCTCGCAGCGCGAAGACAACATGAATATGAAGGCCGCGTTCCTCGAGGTGATGAATGACGCACTTGGCTCGGTGGCCGTGGTGGCCTCTGCCCTGGTAATGATCCCCACCGGATGGAATGGCTTCGACGCCGTGGCCGGTGCCGTCATCGCACTGATGATGATTCCGCGCGCCATCAAGTTGCTGCACAACGCGGTCAAGGTGCTGCTGGAGGAAACACCGGATGGACTTGACCTCGATAAGGTACGCGAACATCTGGAAGACGTGCCGCATGTGCTTGCCGTGCATGACCTCCACGCCAGCACGGTGTCCACCGGCATGCCGATTCTGATGGCCCACGTGGTAGTCGACAAAGACCTCACCATGGAAGATGCCGCCACAATCCTCACCCAACTGCAGGATTGCCTGCGCGAGCACTTCCCGGTCTCGGTCCCCCACACCACCTTCCAGCTCGAGCCCGAGGGCTATAGCTCCCCCTCCTCCAACGAACTCCACGAATAAAAAATGCTCCCAACGGGAGCATTCAGCAGGGTATAAAAAATCGCTGTACGTGTGCGATTTTCGTGCCGCACAAGGTGAAGGCCTACAAAGGTAGGTCGAGTCTTGTGCGGTGCGAAAGGCGCTCCGTACAGCGATTTTTTATCAGAAGCCGAACTGGGCGGCGGTTTCCTTCAGCGTCTCGGCAGAGCGCTTCAGAGCGGCGAGCTCCTTGTCGGAGACCGGGGTGTTGATGGTGTTGTTGACGCCCTGACGGTTGAGGAGGGTCGGCACGGACATGCAGATGTCGGAGATGCCGTGGAAGTCCTTGAGCATGGAGCTCACGGGCAGAATGCGGTTGGTGTCGTGCAGGACGGCTTCGATGATGTCGACGCCGGACATGCCGATGGCGTAGTTGGTGGCACCCTTACCGTTGATGATCTTGTAAGCGGCGTTCTTGACTTCCTGGTGGATCTCCTCGCGCTTGTCGGCGTCGAGCGGATCGTGGCCGGGCAGCGGGGTCCAGTCGCACATGGGGACGCCACCGATGGTGGCGGACTCCCACAGCGGGACTTCGGAGTCGCCGTGCTCGCCGGCGATGTAGGCGTGCACGTTCTTGACGTTGACGCCGGTCTGCTGGGCAATCAGGAAGCGCAGGCGAGCGGAGTCCAGGTTGGTGCCGGAACCGAAGATCTGGTTCTCGGGCAGACCGGTGAGCTTCTGAGCCACGTGGGTAGCGATGTCGACCGGGTTGGTGATGAGCATGTAGATGGCGTTCGGAGCCACCTTGACCAGGTTCGGCATGATGGCCTTGAGGATGTTGACGGTAGCGCCAACGAGCTCAAGACGAGACTGACCCGGCTTCTGACGCGGACCAGCGGTGATGACGACCATGTCGGCGTCGCGGCAGATCTCAGGATCGTCGGAACCGTCGATGGACACGGTCGGGTAGAAGCTGGAGCCATGCTGCATGTCGAGCACTTCGGCTTCCACGCGCTCCTTGGCGATGTCTTCAAGCACGATCTCGCGAGCGATGCCACGCTGGGCAGCGGCGAAGGCGAGGGTGGAGCCAACGGCACCGGCACCAATAACAGCAAGCTTCGTGGGCTTAACGGTAGTTTCCGCCATGATGGATGAACCTCTCTTCAAAGGCGGTCTGCTGATGAATGGCAGGCCTTGTAACTAACGTCTTCACTCTATAAACCCGCTAAGACGTTTTGCTACCGGCACACCACCCTGTTTGACAACCGTATGGTAATGTTTTCAACGGTTGTTAGCGCTCACGAATATACTGTGATGTTTATCACGTTAGTCAATGGACTGTTCGACCACCTGAGCGGCAAGATGGGCATCAACGTCCGCTTCAAGCTGTATGCCATCATCGCGGTACTCCACCTTGTCTACCTTGCCGTATTCGCGTACACGAGAGATCAGGGAGCCAGCGGTATACGGCAGCAGAGCGTTGACATGCACATGCGGGACCGGCAGCAGACTTTCGACCGCGGTACGCAGCTCGTCCAATCCCTCACCGGTATAGGCGGAGACGATGAACGCATCTGGCTGCAGCGCGGCGAGTCGTTCACGAGTCGCCTCGTCCGCCTGATCGGCCTTGTTGAATACGAGAATACGCGGAATCGAGGCCGTGCCTTCGATGTCCGCCAACACGTCATTGACCGCGTCGACCTGAGAGAACGGGTCAGGGTGGGAGCCATCGACCACATGCAGGATCACGTCGGCCTCGGCCACCTCTTCCAGGGTGGATTTGAACGCCTCGACCAGCTGGGTGGGCAGGCGGCGCACGAAGCCGACCGTGTCCACGTAGGCGTAAGCGCGTCCGTCGCGGGTTTTGGCGCGGCGCACGGCCGTGTCCAATGTGGCGAACAGCGCGTTTTCCACCAGTTCGGCCGAACCGGTCAGACGGTTGGTCAACGAGGATTTGCCGGCGTTCGTGTAGCCGACCACGGCCACTGTGGGCAGGCCGAAGCGACGGCGTGAACCGCGCTTGACCTCACGTGCCGGGGCCATCTCACGAATCTGACGGCGCAGTCTGGCGATACGCGTGCGAATTACACGACGGTCCATTTCGATTTTGGTCTCGCCCGGGCCTCGCGATCCGATGCCCGCATCCGCGCCGGCCGCGCGACCGCCGGCCTGACGGGACAGCGAACCACCCCAACCACGCAGTCGGGGCAGCATGTATTCGAGCTGCGCCAACTCCACCTGCGCCTTACCTTCACGCGAGGTGGCGTGCTGGGCGAAGATGTCCAGAATCACCGCGGTGCGATCCACCACCTTGACTTTGGCGGCGTCCTCCAATGCACGGCGCTGTGACGGCGGCAGGTCGTCGTCCACGATAATCGTATCGGCTTCCTCACGCGCCACGATGCCGGCAATCTCCTTGGCTTTGCCGGAACCAACGTACGTGGCTGCATCCGGCTTGGAGCGATGCTGCAGCAAACCATCGCATACCACCGCACCGGCGGTTTCGGCGAGCGCCGCCAACTCTCTCAATGATTCCTCGGCCTTGGCTTGCGTGGTGACGGCGGACGACCAGACGCCGACGAGCACCACACGTTCCAGACGCACCTTGCGGTATTCGACTTCGGTGACGTCCTGCAGCTCGCCGAGACCGGCGACATGCTTGAGCTCGTTGCGGGCCTCGCGCTCCTCCCATTCCTGATTGGCGTCCTCATGCCAGCCGGTCGCGCGCTGGCTGTCGTCGAGCAACACTTCGGACTGCTCGGCCAGCACACCTTCAGGGGTAACGTCGTTGTTGCCGCGGTTGATGTCGGTGTACTGGGTGTTGTCGGTCAAGTGCGCCTCGTTTGGTTGGAATGGTTCACGATTCTTCTATGGTCCTTTATTATCATCACATGAGGTGACATGCTGGCATAGATCGGCACGTACCGGCATAGGCCGGCTGATACAGGTCGGCATACGAGAGCGGCGAATCCCGCAGAAATGGAGCGACCATGGCAGAACAGTATTTCTCTGCGGAACCCGCATCGAAGGATGTGCGCCGCACATTGAACGTAACGTTGCGCGGCCATGAGGCGACCGCTCAGGTGTCGAACGGCGTGTTCTCCGGCTCGCGCGTGGACCTCGGTACGTCGGTATTGCTGAAGCATGCGCCCGAGCCGCCGCTTACCGGCGATTTTCTGGATTTGGGCTGCGGCTGGGGCCCTATCGCCCTGACATTGGCGTTTGAGTCGCCCGAAGCGAACGTGTGGGCGGTGGATGTCAACGAGCGCGCGGTGGACCTGACCCATGCCAACGCACAGGCGAACGGCCACACGAACATTCATACGGCTCAGGTGGACGAGTCCAGCACTCCCCTGCCTGCCGAGAACCAGCCGGCGTTCTGCGAGACGGTGCCGAGCGATCTCACGTTTGATGTGATTTGGTCGAACCCACCGATCCGAGTCGGCAAGGAAGCGCTGCATACATTGCTTATGGCTTGGCTGCCGAAGCTCAAGGTGGGCGGTGCCGCCTATCTCGTAGTGCAGAAGAATCTCGGTTCCGATTCGCTGATCCCCTGGCTGGACGATGCGCTCGGCGAGGGGTTCACTGCGAGCAAATACGCGAGCTCCAAGGGCTTCCGTATCATTGAAGTTCGTCATGAAATATGAGTATCCCGCAGAACTTCCCGTATCTGCCGCGCGTGATGAGATAGCCAGCGCGGTCAAACGTTCCCAAGTCGTTATTGTGTCCGGCCAGACCGGTTCGGGCAAAACCACACAGCTGCCGAAAATCCTGCTTGAGCTTGGCCGTGGCACGCACGGCAAGCAGATCGTGCACACCCAGCCTCGCCGTATCGCCGCACGCACGGTGGCCGAACGTATCGCCTCGGAGATGGGCGTGAAGCTCGGTGACGAGGTCGGCTATCAGGTGCGTTTCACCGACGAAAGCTCGCCCGGCACACGATTGAGGGTCGTGACCGACGGTATTCTGCTCGCCCAGATCCAGCGCGATCCGAAACTCACCCGATACGATACGATCATCATCGACGAGGCGCATGAGCGCAGTCTTAACATCGACTTTCTGCTCGGCTATCTGACGGCACTGCTGCCTCAGCGCCGCGATCTGAAGCTCATCATTACCTCCGCGACCATCGATTCGGTCAAGTTCCAGGAGCATTTCGAGCACGCCTTGCATGAGAAGGTGCCGGTAATCGAGGTTTCCGGCCGCACCTTCCCCGTGCAGGTGGTCTACGAGCCGCTTGGCACCGCGCCCGCGTTGATGCGCGAAGTGCCGGGATTCGCGGTGGGCGCCCGCCCCGGCGACGCCGATTACGACGAGCTGGCCAGCGCCATCGCGGAATCCGATTCCGACCGGCCCCGCGGCCGGTCCGGTGCCTCCTATGCCGATGACGGCATCACCGATATGCCTACCGCCGTGGCTCGAGCCTGCGCCGAGCTGGTGATTCACTCCTCCCACGAGCGCGGTCCCCGCGATATTCTGGTCTTCGCCTCCGGCGAGCGCGACATCCACGAGTTCGAGGCCGCACTGCGGCATCATTACGGCCCGCGCGCCGACGACATGCGCCGGCCGGATGCCATCGAGATCATGCCGCTGTTCGCGCGACTGTCCGCCGCCGACCAGCATAAGGTGTTTGAATCGCACCTTCACCAGCGCATCGTCATTGCCACCAATGTGGCTGAGACCTCGCTGACCGTGCCCGGTATCCGGTATGTGGTGGACCCCGGTTCCGCCCGTATCTCCCGGTATTCGAAGACCGCAAAGGTTCAGCGTCTGCCGATCGAGCCGATCAGCCAGGCCAGTGCCGACCAGAGGTCCGGCCGATGCGGCCGTGTGGCCGACGGCATCGCGATCCGCCTGTATTCGCGTGAGGATTACGAGACCCGTCCGCGCTTCACCGAGCCGGAAATCCTGCGTACCTCGCTGGGTGCCGTGGTACTCCACATGCTGTCGGTGGGCGTGGCCCGCACGGCCGAGGACGTCACGAACTTCGGGTTCATCGATCCGCCGGATATGAAGGCCGTGTCGGACGGTTTCAATGAGCTCACCGAGCTCAAGGCCATCGGCCGCAAGCGCGGCGAGGTGACGCTCACCCATACCGGTCGTCAGCTGGCGCGCATCCCCATCGACGTGCGTCTGGGACGTATGGTTATCGAGGCCGCGAAAACCGGTTCGCCGAATCTTCTGGCCCAGGTGCTCGTGGTCGTGGCGTTCCTGAGCTTGCAGGACCCACGTGAACGCCCGGACGACAAGCGTGAGGATGCCGACCGCATCCACAACCGGTATGCGGATGAGACCTCCGACTTCCTGACGGCCCTGAATATCTGGGACCGCGTGTTCCAAGCAGACGGCGACCCGAGCAACAACGCGCTGCGCCGTATCTGCAAAACCGAGTATTTCAGCTGGCTGAGGATGCGCCAGTGGAAAGATCTCGTCTCCCAGCTACGCCAGATGTGCAAGGAGCTGAAGTTCAAGGTCGGCGACCCGCTGCCCGCCTCCCGCCCAGGCTTGGAGATCCGCCAGCTGCCGTTGAATCAGCAGGCCGCGCATTCGCTGTGCTGCGCGTGGGATGCGGACGGCATCCACAAGTCGATGCTCGCCGGATTGCTGTCGATGATGGGCATGCAGGTGGTGCGCGAGCCCAAGGCCTCCGATTTCGCGGGGCTGACCGGTTCGGCGCGCGCCCGTGCGATGAAACGCGCCCAGAAGCAGTCGAAGAACGATTATCAGGGCGCACGCGGCACCCGTTTCGCCCTGTTCCCCGCTTCCGCCGTGGCCAAGAAGACCCCGTCATGGGTGATGAGCACCGAACTGGTGGAAACCTCTCGCCTGTGGGCCCGCTATTCGGCGGCCATCGACCCCGCGTGGGCCGAACCGTTGGCCGGCCAATTGACCCGCACCACGTATGCGGAGCCGCACTGGTCGGGTTCGCGTGGCTCGGCTGTGGCCACCGCGCGCGTGCTGCTGTATGGTCTGCCGATCGTACAGGACCGTGCCGTGCAGTGGGGACGCATCAATCCACTTGAGGCGCGCGACTTCCTGATTCGCCAGGGTCTGGTCGAGGGCGATATTCAGCAGCGTTTCAGTTACGACGACTTCGTGGGCAAAAACCGCGACATTCTCGAGGATGCCGCCGATGATGCGAGCCGCACCCGCCAGCTGGCGGATACCGTGTCCGACGAGGATCTGTTCGACTTCTACAACGCGGTCATTCCCAACGATGTGACCAGCGTGGCCGATCTGGCGAAATGGTGGAAGTCCGAGCATGACCGTCAGCCGAATCTGCTTGATTTCGACCCGGCCAAGGTGGAGCGTCTGGCATCCAGCGATTCGGTGAGTCTGGACGATTACCCCGACCATTGGCATACGACCGGATCGGACGGCCAACCCATCGACCTGCGTCTGAGCTACGTGTACGATCCGGCCGACCCGGCCGACGGCGTCACCGTGCATGTGCCGTTGAAGGCGCTCTCGCGTATCACGCCCGACCAGTTCACATGGAATGTGCCGGGTCTGTTGGATGAGCTGATCCTGTCGATGATCAAGGCGCTGCCCAAGCAGCTGCGCGTCCAGTTCGTGCCGGCCCCGGATGCCGCGCGTGCGATTCGTGACTGGATCGACGAGCATTACCCGGATCTGCCGGGCTCGGGCTCGCAGCAGAAGCCGAATCTGCCGCCGGTGGATGAGGATGGCACGACCGTTGGCTGGCCCGATCTGGCACATGTGTTCACCAAGGCGGCCATCGCCACCAAGGGTGCGCAGATTCATCCCGAAGTGTTGGGGCCGGAACTGGTCGAGCGTCTTTCCCCGTATCTCAGAGTCACGTTCTCGGTGGAGCAGCAACTGCCGGCCGGCAAGCACCCTCGTGGACGCCGGCATGCGCGCGGCCCCATCAAGGTGCTGGGTGTGTCCAAGGATCTGAAGGCGCTGCAACGCAAGTTCGCCGCGCAGGCGGAGGCGTCGGCCCGTCAAATGGTCAAGAAGCAGGCCGATCAGGCTGGAGAACAGGGCAAGCTGGTCAGTCAGGCGAACCTGTTGCATAAGGCGGGTGCCACCACCGAGTCCCGGGCCACGATGCTCTGGCGTGGCGCATTGGATGCGTTGCGATTGCCGGCCGAACGCATCTCGTCGCGCTGGCTGGGTACCGAGGCGTTGATGCTGGCTTCTGCTCCGTACAAGTCCACCAAGGATCTGGTCGAAGACCTGCAGCTGGCCACGGTCAAACGGCTGATGCCGAATGTCGACAGGCTCTCGGACGATGAGGCGTTAGCCAATGCGGTGCTCGATGTGCGCGAAGTGTACGAGGACACCGTCTATCAGGTGGCGCATGACGTGATCGCCGTGCTCAAGGCTTATGCCGAGGTCGACAAGGCCACTGGCGGCAAGGCTGATCTGCCGATGCTTTCGGTGTTGCAGTCGATTCGCGACCATATCGCCACGCTCGTCTACCCCGGATTCATCGGGCGCACTCCCCCGGATGCGCTGAAGTCGTTGAGCCGATATTTGAGAGCCGATCTGAGCCGACTCAATAAGGCGAAAACCGATAAGAACCGTGATGTCAAGTGGGCTTGGCAGGCCGACGAGGCCCGTCAGGTGGTTGATAAGGCGTTGGCCCGTGCCAAGGCGGAGCCGGCCGGCCCGAAGCATGAGGCATTGATGAAGCAGGCCGAACAGGCCCGTTGGATGCTTGAAGAGTTCTACGTGTCCCTATGGGCGCAGGAGCTTGGCACCAAGGGGCCGGCTTCGCTCAACCGTATCAAGAAAGCGCTGGCGTGACCGGACGGCAAACAAGTCGCCAGGCCACGCGCCAGCGCACGCGCAAGCCGTCATCACAGCGTGGGCAAGTGCGCGGACGCCTCGGCAATCGGAACAGGAAACGCAATCGTAGGCACGGTCCGATCAATGCTCTGAAGCGTTCCTGGCGTAAGGCGAACTGGCCGACCCGTATCAAGATGGTGCTGATTCCCACGGTGTCGGTGGTCGTTGTCGTAGCGCTGGTGGCCGGGCTGGTTCGTTTCACAAACTGGCGGGCACAGGTTCGCGCAGCCGAGGCGGCACAGCTGGAACTGACGCGAACATACGATTTCAATCCGGGCAATATTATTTCGGATGGTCAGTTCTTCAACGGTTCGGCGATGAGTCAGGCCGAAGTCCAATCGTTTTTGGACACACAAGGTGGCTCGCTGGCCGCGATGACCTTCGACACATCGAACGAGTCAGGCGAAGGCCTGTGCGCGGACTATACAGGCACCAAAGGCGAGTCGGCGGCGGCAATCATCGACCAGTCGGCCCGCGCCTGCAAGGTGAGCCAGAAAGTGCTGCTCACCGTGATGCAGAAGGAGCAGCATCTGGTCACTGCCGTCGATCCCAGCGACTATCAGCTTATGGCGGCGATGGGGTTGAACTGTCCGGATACCGCCGACTGCGATCCCGCCTATGCCGGATTCTTTCGGCAGGTGTATGGCGCGGCCAAGCGGTACCGTTACTATCTCGAGCACGAGGAACAGTACGGGTATACGGCGCACAATCTCAACTACATCCAATATCATCCGAACGCGGCATGCGGCGGCGCACAAGTGTATATCGAGAACAAGGCGACCGCCCTGCTCTACATCTATACGCCCTACCAGCCGAACATCGCCGCACTGGCCGCTGGCAACGGTACCGGCGATTCCTGCTCCAGTTATGGCAACCGCAACTTCGCGCTTATCTACACCAGCTGGTTCGGTTCGCCGCGAAGCTGATAACGGCAGCTGACCGGTCTTGTCCGATTGGACTCGGCCAACACTGTCAGCGTTCGACGTATGGACGCAGCAGGGTCGTGGCACCAACCGCCAGCAGCGAGGCGAAAGCCAGCAGACACAGGCAGACGGCCTGCACGCAGTAGATCGGTCGAATGTGGGTCAATGGTTCCACGCCATGACCTTTGTCGGCCAGCTTGCCGCCGTACAGGTTGCTCCACAGGCAGGCGCAGCCGTAAATCACCAAGCCGATGCTGATATAGCGTTCGGGCACGCCGATTTCGTCGCGCATGATCGGCGAAAGATACGTGTAGAAGACATAGGAGGCGGCTGCGCCGAAGACCACATCCGCCACGCCGAGCTGGATGCGGCGGTCGAAGAACAGGCGGAATTGCCTCAGGAAACCGATCTTCGCCGGATGCGAGTTGCGTGGCAGAGACACTGCCATCGATGCCATCAGCACGGCGGTGAGCACCGAGACCAAGGCAAAGGTGACACGCCAACCAAAGGTATCGGCCACCCAAGTGCCGGCCGGTACGCGCGGTGTTCGCAGGTGCGTTCGTCATGAGTGCTCTCTTGAGTGCTCTCGCTCGTACTACAAGCTGATTCGTCGGTTACGTCAATCGTTTTTTCGTATCAACTCAGCGATAACACTTTTCCCGCCTCTGCCCGCTACCCACCACAACGACACGCCATAGAAAACCCCGCCGATGACCAATCATCGACGGGGTTCGGCACATGTGCAACGCTTGCGATTACAGCTTCGGCAGATACTTCTTCAGCTCGTAAGGCGTGACCTGCTGGTTGTACTCCTCCCATTCCTGGTGCTTGTTGTCCAGGAAGTAGCCGAAGGCGTGTTCGCCGAGCACGTCGGCCACGAAATCGGATTTCTCCATGATCTTCAGCGCCTCGTCCAGCGAGCGCGGCAGCGGCTGAATACCCATAGCCTGACGTTCGCCGTCGGTGAGCTCCCACACGTCATCACTGGTGGGTTCGCCCAGCTGCATCTGCTTATCGATGCCATCGAGACCGGCGGCCAGCAGCACCGAGTAGGCAAGGTATGGGTTGGCCACCGGGTCGAGCGCACGGAACTCCATGCGCGCGGAGTTGCCCTTGCCCGGCTTGTACTGCGGGATACGCAGCAGCGCGGAACGGTTGTTGTGGCCCCAGCAGATGTAGCTTGGTGCCTCGTTACCGCCCCACAGGCGCTTGTACGAGTTGACGTACTGGTCGGTGACCGCGCAGATTTCGGCCGCATGGTACAGGATGCCGGCGGCGAACTGGCGGGCGGTCAGGGACATGTTGAACTCCTGACCGGCCTCGTAGAAGGCGTTGGAATCGCCTTCGAACAGGCTCAGGTGCGTGTGCATGCCGGAACCGGGCGCGTCGGCCAGGGGCTTGGGCATGAAGCTGGCGTGAATGCCACGCTCCAAGGAAATCTCCTTGACCACCGTACGGAATGTCATGATGTTGTCGGCCATGGTGAGCGCGTCCGCGTATCGCAGATCGATCTCGTTCTGGCCTGGCCCCGCCTCATGGTGCGAGTATTCCACCGAGATGCCCATTTGCTCGAGCATGTTCACGGTGGCGCGGCGGAAGTCCATGCCTGGGCTGCGCGGCACGTGGTCGAAGTAGCCGCCCTCGTCGATCGGGGTCGGGGCCTTGGACCAGTCGTCCTGGCTTTCGAACAGGTAGAACTCGATTTCCGGATGCACGTAGAACGTGAAGCCCTTGTCCTTGGCTTTGGCGAGCGTGCGCTTCAACACGTGACGTGGATCGCCGAGCGAAGGCTCGCCGTCCGGGGTCAGAATGTCGCAGAACATGCGGGCGGTACCTTGCGGGCCACCGCGCCACGGCAGGATCTGGAACGTCGAGGGATCGGGTTGAACGATCATATCGTCTTCGGACACGCGGGTCATGCCCTCGATGGCGGAACCGTCGAAGCCGAGCCCCTCCTCAAACGCGGCTTCCAGTTCGGCCGGAGCAATCGCCACGGACTTCAGTGTTCCCAACACGTCCGTGAACCACAGACGAATAAAGCGCACGTCGCGTTCTTCGACCGTGCGCAGCGCAAACTCCTGCTGTTTATCCATAGTCGCCTATCGTTCCATAACCGTGTTACGAAGGGCGTTAACATCTCACTGTTCGTCACCTGCGAGTCGCGAGATTTCATCAACATGCCCCGGTCCGCATGTCAGGCATGGTTCAGGCCCATGCCGGCACGGCACTATGGTAGTGACTATGAGCGAAGATCATCTCACCCCATCCGCCAATCCGCCCGTCGACGTGACCAGCTGGACGCAGGCCACCGACCCGCGCGACCGTTCGCGCGCCGGCATCGCCACTCGTACCAAGGCGCCGCTGGACGCACATGCCATCTGGAAGGTCAAGGAGGGCCGGCGTGAGGCGATCAGCCTTTTGGAGGAGCAGTCCGCGATTCGCGTACCGGATCTGATTCCGCTGCGTTACAAGCGTATGAGCGCCAGCCCCTTCACCTTCTACCGGGGCACCGTGCTCATCATGACCAATGACCTGGCTTCCACGCCAGTCACTGGCATTCCGGTGCAGTGCGTGGGCGACGCGCATATCGGCAATTTCGGCATTTTCCGCTCCCCTTCCGCCCGTCTGGTGTTCGATATCAATGATTTCGACGAAACCGCTATCGGCCCGTGGGAATGGGATCTGAAACGTCTCGCCGCCTCGGTGGAGATCTGCGGACGCGCCAACAAAATCAAGGAGAAGGACCGTCGCGCCGCCGTGGTCCAGTGCGTACACACGTACCGCACACGCATGAAGTGGTTCTCCGAAATGGATTACCTTGACGCGTGGTATGAGCACCTGGACGTGGAGGAGACGCTCGACCGCTTCGAGACCACCGGTTCCAAACGCAGCCGTGTGCTGCGTGAGGCGGCCATGAAGGCGCTGCTGAAGGATAACGACGCGGCGGCGGCCAAACTGTGCCGTTATGAGAGCGGCAAGCTCAGGTTCAAATCCAATCCGCCCGAGCTGGTGCCGATCAATCAGCTGGATGATTACGCCGACTTGGATGCGTTGCAGGCACGTATAGACACGCTGTTCGAGAGCTACCGGCATTCCCTGTACGACGATCGCCGTTGGGTGTTCGATCATTTGCGCTATCAGGACGCGGCCCGCAAGGTGGTGGGCGTGGGCTCGGTGGGCCAGCGCGCGTGGACGTCGGTGTGGATCGCGCGTGATATCGACGATCCGATGATGATTCAGATGAAGGAGGCCACGTATTCCGTGCTCGAGCATTACTGCGGCGCGTCGCCGTACGCCACGCACGGTGAGCGCGTGGTTCAGGGGCAGAAGCTGATTCAGAATACGGCCGATGTGCTGTTGGGTTGGTCGAGCTTTATGGCCGAGGATGGCCGACCGCGCGACTATTACGTGCGCCAGTTGTGGAATGGCAAGGGGTCGATTGATATCGACAATCTCAACGCTTCGGGATTGAGCGATCTGTCACGCATGTGCGCATGGTCGTTGGCGCACGCCCACGCCCGCACCGGCGATTCGATTGCGATCGCCAATTACATGGGTGGCACCGACGAATTCGATCAGGCCATCGCCTCATTCGCCGTCAGCTACGCCGAACAGAATGATGAAGACTACGCCGTCTTCAAAAAGCTCCTCAAATCCGGCGACCTCCCTTGCTGAGCCGTTAAGCGGACAGCCCAATGGGCTGTCCGTAGGAGGGGTCTGAGTGAAGCGATAGCTGAGCGAAGGTAGATTAACAGTCTCGCTAAGGCGAGTCCTTTGCCTACTTCGCTACTTCAAGCGCTTCCTGGAGCGTGAACGCACGTGCATAGAGGGACTTGCCGAGGATGGCAGAATCAACACCAATTTCAGCCAGTTCCTTGATGGCGCGCAAATCGTCCAGCTTGGAGATACCACCGGAAGCCGTGACCTTGGCGTCGGTGCGTTCAGCGACTTCACTCAGCAATTGAATGTTCGGGCCGGACATCATGCCGTCCTTAGCCACGTCGGTTACCACGTAACGCGAGCAGCCCACGGAGTCAAGGAACTTCATGGTCTCAAACAGGTCGCCGCCTTCGCGCGTCCAGCCGCGCGCCGCCAGTGTGTGACCGCGCACATCCAGACCAACAGCCACGCGGTCGCCGTACTTCTTGATGACCGAGGCGGTCCAATCCGGATTCTCCAAAGCGGCGGTGCCGATGTTCACTCGGGCGGCACCGGCCTCAAGGGCCGCGTCCAACGAAGCGTCATCGCGCACGCCGCCGGACAGTTCGATGTTCACGCGGTCGCCGAGCTCATGAACGATTTCTCGCAGCTGATCGCGATTGTTGCCCGTACCGAAAGCGGCATCAAGGTCGACCAGGTGAATCCATTCGGCACCGGCCTCAACCCAAGTACGGGCGGCCTCGAACGGCGAACCGTAATCGGTTTCGGAACCGGATTCGCCTTGGCGCAGGCGCACGGCCTTGCCATCGCGTACATCGACGGCGGGCAGCAGAGTCAACGACATAAGAAGAGCCTTTCTTCAGTTACTTATACACAATTTGAGCTCCCTCGTCAGAGGGAGCTTCATGCTTTTTTACAGCGTGGCGATCCAGTTCTTGAGGAGCTGGGAGCCAGCGTCCCCGGACTTTTCCGGGTGGAATTGCGTGGCGGACAGCGGGCCGTGTTCGTAGGCGGCCACAAAGCGCGATCGGCCGTACGAGCACCAGCTCACGCGTTCGGGCGAATCGCTCAGATCGATGTCGAAGCGGGACGTATCCGCCGGCTTCACTTCCATCGCGGCGTAGGAGTGCACGAAGTAGAACCGTTCGTTCTCCACGCCGTTGAGCAGCACCGAATCGGGGGCGGCCTCGATCGTGTCCCATCCCATGTGAGGCACCACGTCGGCGTCCAGCAGGTTCACCGAACCGCCGATCAGTCCGATGCCTGCGGCATGGGCACCGTGCTCCAGACCGTGTTCGAACATGATCTGCTCGCCCACGCACACGCCGAGCACCGGGCGGCCAGCGCGGATGCGATCATAGATCACACGGTCGCCGTCGACCTTCTTCAGTCCTTCCATACATGCGGCGAACGCACCCACGCCCGGCACGACTAGGCCGTCGGCCTCCAACGACTGCCGGTAGTCGGAGGTGAGGGTGGTGTCGACGCCAAGATTGGCGAGCGCACGCACCATGGAACGTACATTGCCGAAACCGTAATCGAAAACAACCGCTGTGGTCATCTGCTCTCCTATCCCCTACTGGTTTGGTTGGCGTCTATTCGATGCGGGAGCCGCGCCCGCCACGTCCGCGCCTAGTGTGGTTGGCGAGAATCTGCATCGCCTGATCATGGTCGAGTCCAGCGGAATCCACCACTTCGAACCCTTGGGTCTTGAGTTGGTTCAGGGTTACGATGCCGAGCATCAGGTCCTCGACGAAGCGCGGTGTGGAGGTGAACAGCACGGGCGGCGCGAAACTCTGGCCGGCCTCTCCCTGCACGTACATGGCCACTTCGAGCTTGTCGGCACGATTGACTGCAAGAATCACGGCCATGCCGGATACCACGGTGGTCAGGTCCTTGGCTGCGGCTTCCGGGCCGTCGCCGTCCAGATTCTTCAGCACCGCGACGGCCCCCTGATTGGCACCGATGCATGCGGCGGAGATGTCCGACAGCTGGCAGAACGCGGCCAACAGTTCGGCGGAGGCAAGACGGGTAACGATCAGCGCCACCTTCGCCTTGTTACCCAACAGTCCAGCGAGTTCGTTGTCGAAGCCGAGCGAGGGGTCGACCACATCGGCCATGGCCTCGTTCACCGCATCCGCAACGGACCCGGTGACGTCGTCGGTCATAGGCCGGCCGGAATCAGCGGAAGCCTTATCAGCCGTATCATCATTCGCGTCGGAATCGGACTTCGCTGAAGCAGCGTCCGCTGTTTTATCGGCATCACTGGTATCACTGGCATCGCCGGATACCGAATCGTCCGCGAATTCTTTCTCGAATCCGGCGAGCGCAGCCTCAAGCTCCTCGTCGGAGAAGTGCGATTCGTCCGGATCGAACTTGTCGTCGGTCATCACAGGGCTCCCTTGGTGCTGGGCACGCCGTCTACACGCGGGTCGATTTCCACGGCGAAGCGCAGCGCACGGGCCAGCGCCTTGAATTCGGCTTCAGCGATGTGGTGCGGGTCGCGGCCGGCGAGCACCTGCATGTGCAGACAGATGCCGGCGTGGAAGGCGATGGATTCCATGACGTGGCGGACCAGCGAGCCGGTAAAATGGCCGCCGATCATGCAGAATTCGTAGCCTTCGGGCTCGCCGCTGCACACGCAGTACGGGCGGCCGGAAATGTCGACCACGGCCTTGGCCAGCGCCTCGTCGAGCGGCACGGTGGCGTCGGCAAAGCGGCGGATGCCTTTCTTGTCGCCGAGAGCCTGCTTCAGAGCTTCGCCGAACACGATGGCCGTATCTTCCACAGTGTGGTGCACGTCGATGTCGGTGTCGCCGTGGGCGTGGATGGTCAGGTCGATCAGCGAATGCTTGCCGAGCGCGGTCATCATATGGTTGTAGAACGGCACGGATGTATCGATATCGGTTTTGCCTGTGCCGTCGAGGTTCAGTTCGAGGTCGATGTGTGATTCGCTGGTTTCGCGGACGATGTGCGCGGTTCTTGCCATCATGTCTCCTGTGTGATTCGTCATATTGGATTGCGGCGGGACTCGAATCGCTTCGGGTCTCGCCGCAATCGGAAAGAAACGTCCCTTATGCTGCTTCCACTATACGAAGCACTTCAACAAGGGCGTTACGGAAGGTTTCCATCTCCTCGTCGGTGCCCATGCACACGCGCAGCCAACCGTCCGGTCCGACCACGCGGATGAGTACGCCGCGCTTCAGGAGCTCGTCGAAGATGGCTTCACGCTTGTCGAAGTGCCCGCCGAACAGCAGGAAGTTCGAGCCGGATTCGGCCACTTCAAGCGGCTGGTCCTTGTAGGTCTGTTCCTTGAGCCATGCGGCGGTGGCCTCGCGGGTTTCGCGCAGGTGCTCGACACGGCTCAGCTGCTCGTCGGTGTGTTCGAAGGCGGCCAGTGCGGCGGCCTGAGTCACGGCGGACAGGTGGTACGGCATACGTACGATACGCACGCAGTCGATGATGCCCTTGGACGCGGCCAGGTAGCCGACTCGCGCACCGGCGAAGGCGAAGGCCTTGCTCATGGTGCGGCTGACGGCCAAGTTCGGGTGGTCCTTGATCAGGCTCACGGCGCTCGGGGTGCCGGGCTTGCGGAATTCCACGTACGCTTCGTCGATGACGAGAATCGGATGCACGCCCTCGCCCGCGCCGACCACTTCAGCGGTTTCGCAGGCGGCGAGAATACGTTCGATATCCTCCATCGGCAACGGAGTGCCGGTCGGGTTGTTTGGGCTAGTGAGCAGCACCATCGAGGGCTTGACCTCGGCGATGGCCTCAAGCACCTTGTCGACGTTCAGCGTGAAGTCGGCGTTGCGGTGGGCGAGCTTCCAACCGGTGAAGGTGTCGCGGGCGTACTCCGGGTACATGGAGTACGTCGGGTCGGCACCGAGTGCGGTGCGGCCCGGGCCACCGAAAGCCTGGAACAGCTGGAGCATGATCTCGTTGGAGCCGTTGGCACCCCACAGCTCGTCCACGTCCAGACGGGTACCGGATTCGCGGGCCAGGTAATCGGAGAATGCCTGACGCAATTCGATGTGCTCACGGTCCGGGTATCGGTTGAGTGTGGGGGCGATTTCACGCACACGCTTGGCGATGGTGTCGCATACGGCCGGGTCCGGCGCATACGGGTTCTCGTTGACGTTCAGGCACACCGGCACGTCCAGCTGGGGAGCGCCGTACGGCTCCTCACCGATCAGGTCGTTGCGCAGCGGCAGGTTTGCAGGAATCGAGCTCATCGCAGACCGGCTTCCTTCTCCTGCTCGCGCAGGGTGGCCTTGTCATACGGATCCTTGACGAAGCGGGAGAGCACGCACTCGCCGTGGGCGGGCAGGTCCTCGGATACCGCGAAGGCGTTGATGCGGGCGGCGAGGGCCTTGAGGCCTTCCTCGTCGTATTCGATGACTTCGACCGGCTTCATGAAGGTGTGCACGCCGAGGCCTGCGGCGAAGCGGGCGGTGCCGCCGGTGGGCAGCACGTGGTTGGAGCCGGACATGTAGTCGCCCAGCGGCACCGGGGAGTACGGACCGCGGAAGATGGCACCGGCGTTCTTGATGCGCTTGACGACCGCATCGGCATCCTTGGTCTGAATCTCAAGGTGTTCGGCGGCGTAGGCGTTGGCCGCGTCGATGGACTGGTCGAGACCGTCGGTCAGCACGATGGCAGACTGGGTGCCGGACAGCGACGTGTGGACACGCTCGGCGTGCTCGGTACGCGGCACGCGGTACTTGAGGCTCTCCTGCACCTTGTCGGCAATCTCGGTGGAGTCGGTGAACAGCACGGAACCGGCGAGCTCATCGTGCTCGGCCTGGCCGATGAGGTCGGCGGCCAGCAGGCTCGGGTTGGCGGTTTCGTCGGCGATGATGCCGATTTCGGTGGGGCCGGCAACCGCGTCAATGCCCACGAATGCGGAGACCAGCGACTTGGCGGTGGCCACGAAGATGTTGCCCGGGCCGGTGATCTTGTCAACCGGATCGCACAGGATGTCGCCGTCCTGCGGCTCGCTGCCCTTGGCGCCGTATGCGAACATGGCAATGGCCTGAGCGCCGCCGACCGCGTATACCTCGTCAACACCGAGGATGGCGCAGGTGGCGAGGATGGTCTTGTTCGGCAGGCCTTCCTCATTGTCGCGGGCGGGCGGGGTGGCGATGGCCAGCGATTCGACGCCGGCGGCCTGGGCCGGCACAGCGTTCATGATGACGGAGCTCGGGTAGACGGCCTTGCCGCCGGGCACATACAGGCCGACGCGCTGAATCGGAATCCAGCGTTCGGCCACGCGGGCGCCTTCGGCGAGGTCGGTGTAGAAGTCCTTCGGCACCTGGTTGGCGGCCACGGCGCGGGCGCGGCGCACCGATTCCTCGATGGCGGCGCGCACTTCGGGGTCGAGCGTGGTCAGGGCGTCCTTGATCGCCTCGACCGGCACGCGCAGGTTCTTGGGACGCACGTGATCGAACTTCTCCTCGAAGTCGCGCAGGGCAGCGGCGCCGCGTTCTTTGACATCGTCCAGAATCGGACGCACCAAATCGGTGGCTTCGGAAGTACCCATTGCAGCACGCGGCATCGCGGCAAGCAGTTCGGCACGGGACAGGTTCTGACCACGCAGGTCAATGATTCGCATGATGTTCTCACTCATAACGCCCCATCGTAGCAATGTGCGAGGCCTAAGCGGCGAGGAACGCCCATGTTCACCCGTATCGTGAGATTATCGTGCGTGATGTGGGTTCGTGATACAGGTTATTGACGCACGCCAAATGCCCGAGCGGTCTCATCGATAATCGGCATGTCATGCACGGCGACGTGACTCACTTCGGACCATCGCGGGCCAATGGCTAATTGCTCAACCAAGGCTTGCACTGCGTCGCTGCTGCCTTGTGCTTCCAGCTCAACCGAGCCATCGCGACAATTACGCACCCAACCCCGTACACCAAGCCGACGTGCCTGAGTCACCGTAAAATAACGGAATCCCACGCCTTGCACCAGTCCGTTGACCACTATATGTTTGCGGACCAAATTCGCCGATTGCCTCATGATGCTCAGTTCCTAATCCATCGTTCGCAGCATTGGGTAGAGGCTCAGGAATCGCCGGTATGCGTCGGCATATGTGCGTGCGGTGTCAGGATTCGGCTGGTATACAGTGCATTCGCATACTGATTGCAGCAGGTCTGGTACATTGAATACCAACGAGGCCATTGCCACTGCTGGCAGAATATCGGCATTGGCGAACACTTCGATGGGATGCTCCAACACATCGGCCAGAATCTGGCACCACGCATTTTCTCTGGCTCCGCCGCCAATCAGGGAAATCTCGGTGGGTTTGGCGTCAAAACTTTCCATACCTTGACGAATGGAGAAGGCCACACCCTCAAGCGCGGCACGCATCATGTCTGCCTTGGCGGTGTCTGGATCGAGGCCCACATAGGCACCGCGAATATTCGGATTCATAACAGGGAATCGCTCCCCCACCAGATATGGCAGGCATAGCACACCGTTGGAGCCGGGTTTGGATGTTTCGATAAGCTGATGCGCCTCTGCGTAATCGCCATCGGAGAATACGCCGGTAACCCATTTATGCACGTCGCCGGCGTTGAGGAATGGCACGGCATTCACGAAGCCTTCTTCCACGCCAAATGCCAGATTCGCAGCACCTGGCTTGTCAGTGAACGGCTCGGGCGAAACGGTGGCGATCCAGCCTGAGGTGCCGATATTGATGTTGTATTGACCAGGGTGGCTGACACCGCTGGCAAGTGTGGTGGCACCCGCGTCTCCAATGCCCGCGTATACCGCAGTTCCGGCGGAAAAACCGGTGCGTTGTGCAGCGGATTCCGTCACTGTGCCAATGTTGTCTTGCGGATTGTGCAGGTGTGGCAATATGGTCATGTCGATTTCTGCGACCTCGCATAATTCGGCATCCCACTGGCCATTACGGATATTCATGGCCCCAGCTGTGGAACACGCCGCCACATCGCCCACGCATTCGCCAGTTAATTGGGCGATCAAGTAGTCCTTGGAACTGATCAATACATGACGAATGCGCGCGTACGTTTCCGGCTCGTGTTCACGCAGCCACATCAACTTGGGCAACGGCAAGCAGCCTTCGAGCCGGTTACCAACGGTGTTCAGGAAACGTTCTGCACCGCCCTGATATGTCTCGGCGAGTTACTTGGCCTGTTCCTCGGCTCGGCCATCCGAATACAGAATGGCATTGCGGACGGGATTGAGCTCGCCGTTCAAAACAATAACATCCTGCATCTGACCGCTGAAAATGATGCCACGAATGCGAGTCACATTGAATTCTGACTCGGATTGCCGCGCCTGCTCAATCATGTGCCTGGAGGCCGAGCAGAAAGCTTGCCACCATTGATCGGGGCTCTGCTCCCGATAGTCGCCGTTGATAATAAGGTCAAGTTCGCTACTCGCACTAGCTACAATGCAACCCTGCCCATTAACTAAGGCACCCTTCAACGCCGTGGTCCCCGCATCAAATGCAGCCACATATTCCGTAGTCATATCGTTCATCGTAGCGCTGAAAAAAAGAATCATTCTTTGCCAGCAAAACGCGGCTTATTGCATCGTCTTGTTTCTAGAATGGGAAATTGAACGAATACTACGACTAGTGAGGCATTATGGCAATTCAATCGACAATCATGCTGAACAACGGCACTGTCATCCCGCAGGTGGGCTTGGGCGTATTCCAGACACCGGATGGTGATACTACAGTGAACGCGGTGCAGACGGCTCTGGAGAATGGCTACCGCCATATCGATACCGCAATGATTTACCACAACGAGGCTTCAGTGGGTGAAGGTATTCGCCGTGCTGGTGTGCCGCGCAGCGATTTCTTCTTGACCACCAAGCTGTGGAATGACGATATTCGCGCACGCCGCGGCAAGGATGCATTCCAAGAAAGCCTCGACCGCTTGGGCGTGGATTATGTGGATCTGTATCTGATTCACTGGCCAGCAGACGGCTGGCAGCAGGCATGGGACGACTTGCAGGAGATTTATGCCTCTGGCCGTGCCAAGGCCATTGGCGTCAGCAACTTCCAAAAGCATCATATCGATGAGCTACTGACCCATAGCGATGTGGTGCCTGCTGTAGACCAGGTTGAGTCTTCCCCACAATTCACCAATCAAGAGCTTATTGGCCAGCTGCGTGCCAAGGGCATTCACACTGAAGCTTGGAGTCCGCTCGGCGGCACCGGCGGTAACCTACTCAGCAACCCAGTACTGGCCGGAATCGGTGCCAAGTACGGCAGGTCTGCTGCACAGGTAGTGATTCGTTGGCACATCCAGCGCGGCATCGTCGTGCTTCCCAAGTCCACTCATGCCGAGCGCATCAAGCAGAACTTCGAGGTCTTCGACTTCAACCTATCGGTCGATGATATGACCGCCATCTCCGCCATCAACACCGGCAAGCGCAACGGTGCTGATCCGGACAATTTCAATTTCTAGACCTTTATCGGTCCAGATACGCAAAGAGGGAACTCTCCGTCATTGGAGGGTTCCCTCTTCTATATGCTTTCGATTCGGCCACACCCTAGGTGCGAGAGCCTATGTCTTGTCGGTGTCTTGTCTTGTTGGTTTCGGATATAGGGAAAGCCCCTTGGGGCGTGTGCTCCAAGGGGCTTCCTGTACGTGTGATGCGGCGGCGTGCTACTCTCCCACACCCTGTCGGGTGCAGTACCATCGCCGTGCCAGGCCTTAGCTTCCGGGTTCGGAATGGGACCGGGCGTCTCACCTGGGCCATGGCCGCCGCAAATCTTCTCTTATACGGTCAGACGCTGGGGTCTGCCGGCCTGTGGCGGCCTGGGAACCGGACAGCGGACGCGGATATGTCGATGTTTCGTCTTGTGGCCAGACAATGCTCATTGCCGTCTGGTGTCGTTTGCAGGAGGAAGATGCGGTCCAACCGCCAGGGGTTGGAATGTTGGTGTTGCCTTTCGTCCGTTAGTACCGGTCGGCTCCACCCCTCGCGGGGCTTCCACGTCCGGCCTATCGACCACGTGTTCTGCATGGGGACTACAGGAACTCGAAGGTTCCACGGAATGCTTATCTTGGAGCAGGCTTCCCGCTTAGATGCTTTCAGCGGTTATCCCTTCCGAACGTAGCCAACCGGCCGTGCCACTGGCGTGACAACCGGCATACCAGAGGTTCGTCCACCCAGGTCCTCTCGTACTATGGGCAGGCCTCCTCAGCATTCCAACGAGCGCAGAGGATAGAGACCAAACTGTCTCACGACGTTCTGAACCCAGCTCGCGTGCCGCTTTAATCGGCGAACAGCCGAACCCTTGGGACCTGCTCCAGCCCCAGGATGCGACGAGCCGACATCGAGGTGCCAAACCATCCCGTCGATATGGACTCTTGGGAATGATCAGCCTGTTATCCCCGGGGTACCTTTTATCCGTTGAGCGATGCCGCGTCCGTACACCGGCACCGGATCACTAGTCCCGACTTTCGTCCCTGCTCGGACCGTCGTCCTCGCAGTCAAGCCCGCTTGTGCACTTGCACTCGCCACCCGATTGCCAACCGGGCTGAGCGGACCTTTGGGCGCCTCCGTTACTCTTTGGGAGGCAACCGCCCCAGTTAAACTACCCGCCAGGCACTGTCCCTGAACAGGATGACTGTTCGAGGTTAGACATCCAATGCGAACAGAGCGGTATTTCACCTTACGGCTCCGCGCGATCTGGCGACCGCGCCTCTCGGCCTCCCGCCTATGCTACACAATCCACACCGAATGCCAATACCAAGGTATAGTAAAGGTCCCGGGGTCTTTTCGTCCTTCTGCGCTTAACGAGCATCTTTACTCGTACTGCAATTTCGCCGAGCTCCTGGTCGAGACAGTGGGGAAGTCGTTACGCCATTCGTGCAGGTCGGAACTTACCCGACAAGGAATTTCGCTACCTTAGGATGGTTATAGTTACCACCGCCGTTTACCGGGGCTTGAATTCACCGCTTCACCCGAAGGCTGACGGATCCTCTTAACCTTCCGGCACCGGGCAGGCGTCAGTGCATATACAGCGGCTTGCGCCTTCGCATGCACCTGTGTTTTTGGTAAACAGTCGCTACCCCCTGGTCTGTGCCACCCCCAAAAGCTCCCACAGCAAGTGTGTTCACCATCGGGGGTCTCCCTTAAACCGAAGGAACGGGAGTGATTTGCCGAGTTCCTTGACCAGGATTCGCTCGATCGCTTTGGTATTCTCTACCTGACCACCAGTGTCGGTTTGGGGTACGGGCGGCTTTGAGCCTGACGCCGAAGCTTTTCTCGGCAGCCGGGATCACCGGATATCGGGCCATAAGGCCCCCATCATCGCACCTCGGACCCATGCGGGACGGATTTGCCTGTCCCACGCCCTGCGTGCTTGACCACGGAAGACCACCTCCGCGGCCGGCTACCCTTCTGCGTCACTCCTGCGCTGACCTACTACAAGGATCGGTCCCAACAGGCCAGGGCATCCCGCCCCCGAAGGAGCAGTAAGCCCGGACCCGGAGGTTAGTACTCCAAGCCTCGGTTTTGGCGGCTGAAAGCCGGTACGGGAATATCGACCCGTTCATCCATTCGACTACGCCTGTCGGCCTCGCCTTAGGACCCGACTCACCCAGGGACGATGAACGTGGCCCTGGAACCCTTGGTCATCCAGCGGACGGGATCTTCACCCGTCTCTCGCTACTCATGTCTGCATTCTCACTCCCATGAAGTCCACGGCGCGTTCACACGGCCGCTTCGCCCCTCATGGGACGCTCTCCTACCCAGTACAAAATACTGCCGCGTCTTCGGTGGTGTGCTTGAGCCCCGCTACATTGTCGGCGCGGAACCACTAGACCAGTGAGCTGTTACGCACTCTTTCAAGGGTGGCTGCTTCTGAGCCAACCTCCTGGCTGTCTATGCGACTCCACATCCTTTCCCACTTAGCACACGCTTCGGGACCTTAGACGACGGTCTGGGCTGTTTCCCTTTCGACGACGAAGCTTATCCCCCGCCGACTCACTGCCGGGATACGCGTCACCGGTATTCGGAGTTTGGTTGCTGTTGGTACCCGATACGGGCCCGCAAGCATCCAGTAGCTCTACCCCCGGGACGTAATGACCCGACGCTGCACCCAAATGCATTTCGGAGAGAACCAGCTATCACGGAATTTGATTGGCCTTTCACCCCTAGCCCCAAGTCATCCCCCCGGTTTTCAACCCAGGTGGGTTCGGTCCTCCACGCGGTCTTACCCGCGCTTCAACCTGCTCAGGGCTAGATCATCCCGCTTCGGGTCCAGGACACGCGACTCAAACGCCTTTTAAGACTCGCCTTCGCTACGCATACCCCACACGGGTTATGCTCGCCACATGCCACTGACTCGCAGACTCATTTTTCGATAGGCACGCCGTCACCCCACAAAAGGGCTCCGACGGATTGTAGGCGCACGGTTTCAGAGACTGTTTCACTCCCCTCCCGGGGTACTTTTCACCTTTCCCTCACGGTACTCGTTCGCTATCGGTCAGACAGGAATATTCAGGCTTACCCAACGGTCTGGGCGGATTCGCACGGGGTTCCACGGGACCCGTGCTACTTGGGAGACGCGATCGGCAGACCATGCGCGTTCAGGTACGGGGCCCTCACCCTCTGCGGCCCGGTATTCAACCCGGTTCCCCTGACACATGGTTTTCTGCAACTGCCGGCCGGCCCGTCGGAGCCGGCGCACGCGATCCCGCAACACCCCGCGCGCAACCCCCGACGGGTATCACACGCGCAAGGTTTGGCCATCATCCGCTTTCGCTCGCCACTACTCACGGAATATCCTTTCCTGCAGGTACTGAGATGTTTCACTTCCCTGCGTACCCCCCGGCCGAAGCCGGTACCGACCCATGACGGTCGGTGGGTTCCCCCATTCGGAAATCCTCGGATCAAAGCCCTGTTGGCGGCTCCCCGAGGCATATCGCAGCCTCAAACGTCCTTCATCGGTCCTGTCTGCCAAGGCATCCACCATACGCCCTTGCAAGCAACACACACCACGAAAGTGCATGGCCGCAAGATTCCTCTAGCAAATTCCCAGACGACAAATCATCACACTAAAAATGATCACAAAACGATCGAAACGAACAATAGAGTTCGATTCGAAATCAACAGCAAAACAAAGATTCAAAAACTCTTGTTTTGCTCGCGTCCACTATCCAGTTCTCAAGCCACCACGCACCGCCACGCCATCGCGCCGGCACACGGCCGGCCCCCAGGCACGACGGGCATCGAATCGCGCCAGGCAAAAAGCCTGGGGTGGCGATCCGGGAGCCCAAAAGCGCATCCATACCACCCCGCACCCACCGCACGACCGGCAGGGCAAAGCCAACGACGTCTTCCACACCAGCAACCCCGCCGCCATCGCACCATGCGACGCGCGGGGCGCACACCGTCGGACGAACATCCGACTGCATTCTCCGTAGAAAGGAGGTGATCCAGCCGCACCTTCCGGTACGGCTACCTTGTTACGACTTAGTCCCAATCACGAGCCTCACCTTAGACGGCTCCATCCCACAAGGGGTTAGGCCACCGGCTTCGGGTGCTGCCCACTTTCATGACTTGACGGGCGGTGTGTACAAGGCCCGGGAACGCATTCACCGCGACGTTGCTGATTCGCGATTACTAGCGACTCCGCCTTCACGCAGTCGAGTTGCAGACTGCGATCCGAACTGAGACCGGTTTTCAGGGATCCGCTCCGCGTCGCCGCGTCGCATCCCGTTGTACCGGCCATTGTAGCATGCGTGAAGCCCTGGACGTAAGGGGCATGATGATCTGACGTCATCCCCACCTTCCTCCGAGTTAACCCCGGCGGTCCCCCGTGAGTTCCCGGCATAATCCGCTGGCAACACGGGGCGAGGGTTGCGCTCGTTGCGGGACTTAACCCAACATCTCACGACACGAGCTGACGACGACCATGCACCACCTGTGAACCCGCCCCGAAGGGAAGCCGTATCTCTACGACCGTCGGGAACATGTCAAGCCCAGGTAAGGTTCTTCGCGTTGCATCGAATTAATCCGCATGCTCCGCCGCTTGTGCGGGCCCCCGTCAATTTCTTTGAGTTTTAGCCTTGCGGCCGTACTCCCCAGGCGGGATGCTTAACGCGTTAGCTCCGACACGGAACCCGTGGAACGGGCCCCACATCCAGCATCCACCGTTTACGGCGTGGACTACCAGGGTATCTAATCCTGTTCGCTCCCCACGCTTTCG